>Ga0302319_10002699_pt1 | contig 37857 bp, 37 predicted proteins | sample Bog_T0_2_FD_203319 | JGI IMG/M metagenome (GOLD analysis project Ga0302319, IMG submission 203319) | Peat permafrost microbial communities from Stordalen Mire near Abisko, Sweden - Bog_T0_2 | ecosystem: Environmental > Terrestrial > Soil > Wetlands > Peat | place: Sweden: Abisko, Stordalen Mire... | reverse complement strand
TTCCCACTTGATCAATATCAGAAACAAAATACTTAGTCCCGTCATTCTTATTCTTGGCCCTTCCAATAGCCTGGATGGCAATATCTACACCAACGGAATCTATGCCTGTTTCATTAAAAAATCGACGGGTGAATGAACCTGTACCGCAGCCAAGATCAACGGCCTTGCGCACTTGTGAAAATCTTGCTCCCATGCATTGATGGAATGACCTTATGATAGATCGATAGCCGTAAGGAGTAAGGCTGTCGTAGTCTTTGTCCTGGGTGAACTTATTAAAAAAACCTATCTCTTGAGATTTGTTCTGGAAATCAGACATCTTGGTTCCTGATGATCATGGCTTTAGGCAGAGGAAGTATAAAATCTCCCCGATATCCCCGCATTTTAAGTTTAGGCATCAATTCATCGGCAATATGCCAAGACAGCATCAGTGCATAATCCGGTTGTTTTATAAAAAACTCCTGTTCTGAAGCGATCCTGAGTTTTGTTCCTGGAATTATTTTTCCGATCTTATAAGACCCCTCTGTTTCCACCACGTTGTCAAGAATACTATTATCAATGCCCGTATAATTCATCAGCACCGTGGCTCTCCCCGGCGCGCCAATGCCCTGGATGGTTTTGTGGGTGCTTTTAATTCCTGCTAATAACTGCTGCAGATCACTTTTGTGCTCCATGACCTTTGAACGAAAATCACGCAGTAATTCCGGGCTAAGTTTTTTCTTCTCTTCTTCCTTTAAAAGATCAACCACGCTTGCGTCGATAGGATACTGCCCTTGATGCGCCGAATATATCCGCAAAGAACCTCCATGAGTGGCTATGCGCTTGGCACGAATGATCTCAAAGCCATGTTTTTCAAAAAGATATTTTAAACTCGTCAACGAATAATAACGCAAGTGCTCATGGTGAATAGAATCATACTGCAGCCCTTCCAACATGGAAAAAAGATACCCTGACTCTGAAATAAAAATACCGTCGGGTTTCAATAATCGCTTGATGCTTTTAATGGTCTCATCAATTGGCTTAAAGTGGGCCAGGACATTGGTTGCGGTAATGACCTTCGCCTGACCATGCTCAGAGGAGATCCTTTGGCTTATTTCAGGGGTAAAGTAAGATTGGATAACGTTGATCCCCTTTCCAACGGCCAACTGTCCCATGTTCTCAGGAGTTATTCCCAATACTTGCGCCCTGTTTTTAAAATTCCCCAGCAAGGTGCCATCATTACACCCAATGTCAACAACCAGGTCCTTCTTGTCTAACTTGATAAATTTTTCTGTCTCCCTGGCTAACTCAACAAAATTATCACGCAATATTTTTGTAGTCCCGCTTCTGTATGGATAATCTAAGGGAAAAAGCAACTCCTTGTCTACAATGCACCCTAGCCCAACGAGCTGACAATGCGGGCAGTACAGTAATCGGACGGGATATCTCTGTATCTCCGTCTCTGTCCCCCCAACGGGAGTTATCAATCCATCCACTAAGGGAAGACTTCCCAGAGAAAGCACCTCTTCGGTGGGGTTATTACAAATTTGGCAATGATCTATTAAAATATATCCCGGCATTCATTTTTTCCAAAGTTTAAAAATCCCTCTTAAAAATATTGGCCCATATTTAAATACCCTGCGCATTATTTTAAAGTGCGACTCCCCTCCATCCATACGATTAGACGAGTTAAAGCCAAGTTCGGTGACCTTAAGATCATGATACTGGGTTTCAACGGCAAGTTCAAAGGCTATAGCCCAATCTTCATCTGCTTTTAAGTTTACTTTTGGAAGGATATCCTTGCGGAACATTTTGATCCCACATGTTGGGTCAGATAATTGACAATGCGCTAGCCGGCAAAACAGGCGATTGCCCCAAGCCGAAATAACTCTGGCCCAAAAACTGCCTCCCTGGATGCTTCCGCCTTTGGCATAACGGGTGCCTGAAACCAGATCATAGCCTTGCTCCATGAGGTCGAACATGGGGTTAATTATGGCTATCGGCCCTTGATCATCCGCTACCAGAAAAAGAATGTACTGGCCCGAAGACCTTCCCAGTCCAGTCCTTATGGCGCCAGGAATGCCTGGCCTGTATTTGTTTAACAGTACTTGTATCGACGGGTCTTTCGTTTGAATGCTCTTAATAATAGGTAAAGCAGGATCGTCTTTATCATCGTGAATAAGAAGAATTTCATACGGGATGGCCAAACATTCCCCAAGACGACCCAGTGTTTGAGCAATATTCTTCTCCTCATGGTGAAAAGGCATAATGATCGTAAGAAACGCCTGTGTGTCAGGAGACATGGGAAGAAGTCCTGATTATTTTTTTCCAAAGACTGCAGTCCAAAGAAGCATTGCGAGACAGAATAAATGGTGTCTTACTTTGAATGTCTTTAAGCTGACAAGGCCTGATAGCGGTTTTGAGTTTTTTATACCGCGCATAATCTGAACTCTTCTTTGAGCCCACATTGACCGTTCCTATAAACCTAGAATATAAAAGCGTGTGTATGGCATGAGCCAATTCATTTAAAGGAAGGCTGGAATTAAAAGAATCCTTCGCATATATTTTAAAAGGAATATGCGCGGGATCATGAAAGCGGGTACGAATAATGCAATGGTCCTTTAACAAATGGACTGCGCACTCTGCTCCAAGCTTGGTCCAGCCATAATGATTATACGGGATGGCAGGGTCTGATTCTTTATAAGGACCGCGCGTGCTGGGATATACGCCGTCGGTAGAAACGTACAGATAACGGATCTTTTTTTTCATCTTTTTTTCTTTGCGCAGGGTTTCTTCGACAAGACGGCATGTTCCCATGAGATTTGTTTGCATGGCAGACACCGGATCTTTTTGACAATCCCGCATGCGGGCTATGGCGGCCGTGTGAATGATGGCATCAAAAGAATGTGCCTGAAAATATTTCTTAATGGATGGGGTATCGCACAAATTAAGGATCTTGCGCGTAGGGGTGAGAATATTCCCGAACAGACCACTGGAGACAAGATAGCTCCCTAATTGACCGGTGGCCCCAACGATAAGGATATGGTGAAATTTTTGGCTCATGAACAAAAATAAATTTAACTAAGATAAGAAGTTTATCATAGATGCGCGTCTGAAAACAAGATATTATATACTATCAACCATTCATGAAAGAGGCAAATTGATGGCTATGCTCAGGTCTAAAGGGGTTACATTTTGGGGCTATTTACTGATCTGGAGCTCTATCTATCAAATATTGGCCTTGCTCTCCGGAGGGTATGCTCATTATGCCTATCTGCATCAGGAATATGCCCCTAAGGTCATTCTTTTTCGCTACTGGGTTTCCTGGATCATCAAGATCGCCGGGATCATCGCCGGGATTGGGATATTAAAGCTCAATGACTGGTGCAGGAAATTCGCGATATTCAATAGTCTTTTTACGATCCTTACCGTCAATCTTAAGCATACCTACGCCGCTTATAGCCTTCATACAAAATACTTGGACCAAACCATGGTCGGGGTTTTCCCTAAGGGAGGATTTTCTTCGATCACCTGGACGGCGTTGATCATTCAACGATCGATCGATGTTATTTTTGGGCTCTTGTTGATTTATTTCTTTACCCGGCCGGAAGTACGAAAACAATTCAAAAAATTGACAGCTGGTTCCTAATAAACCGTCTGTCTCTCACCTGCGGATGGCAGAGAGCTCGCGGATCAACACTTGCAGGATGCGCTCATGGACGGCTGTGACTTCATCCTCACGTAAGGTCTTCGTGTTCGATTGATACTGGCAGGAAAATACCAGGCCTTTGTAGCCGGGTTGGATCTTATCGCCTAAATACTGCTCGATAAATTGTACGGATCTTAAAACATCTGCCCCCTGCTGGCGGCAGATCTCTTCAACTTTCTTATACGACACTTCTTTTTTAACGGCCAGTGAAACGTCTCTGATAATGGCCGGGAATTCTGAAATAGGCTGATATTTTAAGGTCTTACCAGGTAAAGAACATACCTCATCTAAATGAAGGCCTGCAAAATAAACATCCTGATTCTTGATATCCCAATTGTTTAATATCTTTCGATCAACCTTGCCTAAGGACCCCAGATATTTCCCGTTAAACATGATGGACATCGCGCATCCGGGATCAAGAACTGCCAATGGGCTGGCTTCATAAACAGGACTGATGCCAATGCTCTGGACAATACGCTCGACGATGCCTTTGAGATCAAAGATATCAACGGTGTCTTTCTTAGATAAGCGCCAATCCTGCCCACGGCGTCCCGTCAATAAAACCGCTAAGGTCTCTTTTTCTCCATCTATAAAGTAACGCTTACCGATCTCAAAGAAACGCAGATCTTTTTGACCGCGATTGATATTGGTAAGGGCTACTTGCAGCATGGATGGCAACATGCTGGGACGCATCAATTCCTGGTCCTGATTAAGAGGGTTAAATATCTTCACGGCCTTGATATCTGCCATATTGCTTTTAACAAGCATCTTGGTATTGATCATGTTATGCGTGATCACCTCATCGACGCCCCCTGCCGTTAATACCCGGCGGATCTTGTCCTTGATCTCGCGCGGTCTTTTATCCACAGGAATATTGACCGCCTTGATCACCGGCATTGACGAGGGCAGACGGTCAAATCCTATCATGCGGGCAATTTCTTCGATCACATCCACGTCAGCCTGGATATCCGCGCGATTAACAGGAGGCGTCACTGTTAAGTCCTCGGTACTCGCCGTTACTTTAAATCCTAATTTGGCTAACCATGCTTTGGCCTTGCCTGATGTGACGGCCACTCCCAACAAAGATTCTATGTCCTTGATCTTGACCTTCACCTTTATAACCGGGCTTTTTGATTTTGATGCTATCTCCCCACGCCCAGACGATAGTCCGCCAGTTAATTGCAGCAAAAGATCCGTCGCCCGATTGGCCCCTGTCAAAACCCCCTCATAATTAACATTGCGTTCAAAACGATAGGAAGAATCACTACGAAGCCCCAGGGCACGAGAAGCCCGTCGGATAAGACCCATGTCAAAATGCGCGCTTTCCAGAAAAATATTCTTTGTGCCTGCTGTTATCTGGGCATCTCGGCCTCCCATAATACCGGCAATAGCCACTGGTTTTTCAGCATCCGCGATCACTAAAATGGAAGTGTCCAGTTTTCGCTCTATGCCATCGAGCGTTACAATGCTCTCCCCTGCCTTGGCCCGACGCACAACGATCTTGCCACCGGCTAATTGATCCTGATCAAAAGCATGCAACGGTTGTCCTGTTTCCATCAAAACGAAATTGGTGATATCAACCGCATTGTTGATCGCATTGATCCCTAGCGCGGCTAGCCGCTGCTTCATTTCTGGGGGGGCGTCCTTGATCTGCACATCACGGATCAGCGTGCCGATATATCGACTGCAGTCCTTTTTATTTTCAATTTGAATGAGTCCTTTTAAGGAGGCTTTGTAATTTTTGATCTTGGGAGATTTAACGCTCTTGCCTGTAATAGCCCCGATCTCCCGTGCCAATCCTAAAATACTCAAACAATCCGGACGATTGGGAGTGATCTCAATCTCTAAGATCGTATCACTGCCAACGGACTCCACCGCCTCTACTTCAAGCCCTGCCATGGTCAGCCGCTCAATCAGCGCATCCGTCGATAACTTAGGGTCAATATAATCTTTAAGCCAGTTCAAAGAAAGTTTCATGTGTTTTATCCGATGCGTTAAACAGACGTTGGGATAATTCTTATAGCCGAAATGCGTGCTTTTGCTCCTGACTTATCCAGGAATCAGTTGGTAGCAATTAGCATTTTGGCGGAAAAAATTGATCCCAAAGGCTGTTTGTCCCCTCATTTAAAATTGCTTTAAAAACCTTACATCATTCTCGTAAAACAAACGTATGTCGTTAATGCCATACTTGAGCATGGCCATGCGTTCAACGCCCATCCCAAAAGCAAAACCTTTATATTTGCCCTTGGGATATCCCACCGCTTCAAACACCTTGGGATTAACCATGCCACAGCCTAATATCTCCAACCATTTTTTACGTTGAATGCCTAATATCTCCGCATTGATATCCACTTCTGCGGAGGGCTCGGTAAAAGGAAAAAAGTGTGGTCGAAAGCGCATGATGACCTTGGGGCCAAAAAATCTCCTGCAAAATTCCGTCAACAAGCCCTTTAGCTGGGAAAATTGCACTTTCTCATCCACTAAAAGACCTTCGATCTGATGGAACATAAATGAATGGCTGGCGTCCACTGCATCAGGTCGATACACGCGGCCAGGCACGATCACCGCCATGGGAGGCTTATGTTCTTTCATGATCCTCACCTGTCCGGGAGAAGTATGACTGCGCAGCAAAAGACGACGGCCGCGGGCTGACGGATCTTCAGCGTCTAAGTAAAAAGTGTCGAAGGCGTCTCTTGAAGGATGGTCGATGGGAATGTTTAATCCTGTAAAGTTATGGAATTCTGTTTCTACTTCCGGAGTTTCGATCGTCGCAAAACCCATCTGCTCAAAGACCGCAATGATCTCTTGCATGGTTTGAGTGAGGATATGGGTACGCCCTAAAACTTCGCCTGTGCCGGGCAAAGAAATATCCACCTGTTCTTCGAGTGTTTTAGCCGCATTTAACCCGCCAGATTTTTCTGAGATCAATTTCTCAACAAGCCCTCTGAGATCATTGGCCCCTTTGCCGATGGCCGCTTTATCAGCAGGAGCGGCGGCCCCTAATGAAGCAAAGACAGCGGCGACGATGCCCTTCTTGCCCAAATATTTCAAGCGAAAAGCTTCCAGCGCCTGCGGACTGCCAATGGCCAGGGCCTCAGCTTGGGCTTGATCGTTAATCTCTTGAAAATTCCATTGCATATTAACCCCTGATAGCGGTCGTCGTTACCTTACTTCGGGGAATCGGACACTGATTTAAAGAAAAATGCCCCGCCTTTTTTAAGCGGGGCAATATTCCCTATTCCTTGATCGATCGGTCCGTCACGCCCCGAGAACGGGCGGCCCGAGTTTACGCCTTCTTGGCCGCTTTTTTAGTGGCTAGTTTAGGCTTTAATATTTTTGCCTTCTCAACGATCTGCGCGAAAACTTCCGGCTGGGTCACGGCCAGATCCGCCAGTACCTTGCGGTCAAGCGTGATGTTGGCGGCTTTAAGACCACTGATGAAACGGCTATAGGTGATCCCCGACTCGCGGCAAGCCGCGTTAAGACGGATGATCCACACGCTTCGATATTCGCCTTTTTTCTTCTTGCGATCAAAATACGCATATTGACGGGAGCCGATCAAAGATTTGATGGCTTCTTTATACCGTTTGCTGCGATCGCCGAATTGGCCTTTGGCTTCTTTTAATACACGTTTTTTGCGCCTATGGGAATAGACGTTTGTTTTAATTCGTACCATACGGTAACACCTTTCTTATACGCTTGGCGTCCGTCGCTGATACGTATCCGCTGTGGCGCAACTGGCGTTTATGTTTGCGGGTCTTTTTACCCAAAATATGCTGACGTCCGGCATTGCGCTTTTTCAATAGACCGCTTTTGGTCATACGCAAACGCTTGGACGCTGCTTTCTTAGTTTTCAACTTCATTCTTTTTGCCATAATAGTATACCTTTCAAATTCTTCTTACTCTCTGTCATTCCCGCGAAAGCGGGGATCCATTTCCTAGTTATTTCTCCGATTTGGGTGACAACACCATCGAGACAACGCGCCCCTCGGCCATGGGTGCTTTTTCAACCGTTGCATACTGGGCGGTGGCTGCCACTACTTTTTCCAGGACCGATTTCCATTGGTCACGGAAGCTCATTTCCCTGCCCTGGAACATCATGTTGATCTTGACCTTGTCCTTCTTGCTTAAAAAAGCGATGGCCTGGCGCATCTTTGTTTCCAGATCATGATCGTCGATATGTGGCTTGATACGGATCTGTTTCAAGTGGGTCACATGTTGATGCTTTTTGACCTTGCGCTCTTTTTTTTGCTGGTCATATTTGTATTTACTAAAATCTATAATCCGGCAAACCGGAGGGGTTGCGGAAGGCGCCACCTCGATCAAGTCGAGTCCGTACTCTGCCGCTAACTCCAGGGCCCTGTTAATATTCACCACTCCTAATTGTTCGGAGTTTGGTCCGATGACTCTGACTTCTTTGGAACGAATTTGACTGTTGATCCGTATGTTCTTTAGAATAGTTAACCCTCCGTGATTTATACTCTTATTATTAAAAGCGTTCTATTATCCCTAAAATCTATAGCTTGTCAATAATCTGCTGCTTAAGGCGCTCTAACAAGGCTTCCACGCTCATGGCCCCTAAATCGCTGCCGTTTTGCAAACGTACGGACACTTGGGATGCTTGCATCTCCTTATCCCCTATAATTATCTGATACGGGACCTTTTTAACGGAGGCCTCCCTGATCCTTTTGGACAAAGATTCATTACGATCATCGACGACAACCCTGATATCCGCCTGCTGTAAAGTTTCTTTTATTTTTGTCGCAAATCCTGTGTGTTCATTCTTGATAGGAATGATCGTCACTTGATTAGGGGCAAGCCACAAGGGAAAATTCCCGGCATAATGCTCGATCAAGGTGCCGATGAATCTCTCCAAACTTCCTAAGATGGCCCGGTGAAGCATGACCAACGGAGCTTGGGCCCCGGTTTCATCCACATAATTAAGTTCAAAGCGTTCCGGCAAAAAGAAATCGCATTGGATCGTTCCGCACTGCCATTGACGGCCGATGGCATCTTTTAATTTAATATCTATTTTAGGGCCATAAAAAGCCCCATCCCCTTCATTGATATCATATTTTAAACCCTTGGTGTCCAGGGCGTCCTTGAGCGCCGCCGTGGCCTTGTCCCAATTGGCGATACTGCCCATGAATTTCTCCGGCCTGGTAGAAAGCTCAATGTGCAGGTCATGGAACCCGAAATCATTCATGGTATCAAAAACAAAATCAATGACATTGATGATCTCGTTTTTGATCTGGTCCGGACGTAGGAAAATATGCGCGTCATCCTGGGTAAATCCGCGCACGCGCAAAAGTCCATGCAAAACCCCGGCCTTTTCCTGACGGTAAACCGTACCCAATTCAAAATAGCGGATGGGCAGGTCGCGGTACGAGCGCGTCTGGGATTTATAAATAAGGATATGCCCCGGGCAATTCATGGGCTTGACCACATAATCCTCTTCATCCATCTTAAAATAATACATGTTCTCGCGGTAATTCTCGGCATGACCTGAGATCTCCCAAAGCTTGCCTTTTAAAATATTCGGGGTCACCACCAATTGATACCCGCGTTTCAAATGCTGGGTGCGCAGATAATCTTCCATGATCTTTCGAAGCATCGCCCCGTTAGGATGATAAAAAACCAGCCCTGCTCCGGCGGTATCGTGATAAATATGGAAAAGATCAAGCTGAGTGGCTATTTTGCGATGGTCCCGCTTGCCTGCTTCCTCGAGCATTTTTAAATATTCATCTAATTCTTTTTGGGTAAAAAAAGCAGTCCCATAAATACGCTGCAGCATGGGCTTTTTTTCATCCCCGCGCCAATACGCACCGGCCACGGAAAGCAATTTAAATCCTTTGATCAAGCCCGTCGAGGCCACATGCGGACCTTTACAAAGATCTACAAATTCCCCCTCCCCTGTTTTGTATATGGACACTTCCTGGTCGGGGATGCCATCGATCAGCTCCAGCTTATACGTTTCATTAGCCGAGGCAAAAAGCTTCTTGGCTTCTTCACGATGCATGAATGACTGTGTCAGGGGCAAATTCCTGTTGATGATGCGATGCATGCCCTTTTCGATCTTGCGCAGGTCTTCATCAGAAAAAGGCTCTTTCTTGTCAAAGTCATAATAAAACCCGTTATCAATGGCCGGGCCTATGGTCACCTTAACATCCGGCCAAATCTCCTGTACGGCCTGAGCCATGACATGAGCGGTGGTATGCCTCAACTTATCTATTTCCTGGCTATATTCCATAATGTTTTAAAATCTGGTGGACCCGACAAGACTCGAACTTGTGACCTTTTCCATGTCAAGGAAACGCTCTAACCAACTGAGCTACGGGTCCGTCGCTACTAAATTTATTATGGGCGGGGAGGGACTTGGCGCCTTACTCTCAAGACATGCCCTCTGGCATGTCTTTCGCTCCAGGTCGGCCACCCGCTCTATAAACTGCTCCTATTCGTCGCAGTTTATATGCAGAGCTCCTTCAAGCCCCTCCTTCTTCATTCTAATATTCTTTATGGGCGGGGAGGGACTTGAACCCTCACAACCTTACGGTCATAGGATTTTAAGTCCTACGTGTATACCAATTCCACCACCCGCCCTAAACCTTCATTACGAGTGTGCCTCAACTATTGTATTTCTTAATGATTCCGCGTGCATATGCTATTACAAATTCGATAGCCTGTCTGCCGCAGAGAGCGGCAGACCACCCGCCCTAAAACACCTCAAAAATCTGGAGGCGTGGAGCGGAATCGAACCGCTGAATAGTGGTTTTGCAGACCACTGCCTTACCACTTGGCTACCACGCCGTCGTCGTTTTTAAAAATTATGCCCTTAAAACTGCTTTGACGATCTCGTCTACTTCTGCCAAGTGACCGACGCCGACGGTGCCACACGCCAATTTACCTTTCACAGGCTCAATGAATTTAAACCCGTGCTTTTTAAGTTTGGCGCAATTTTCCCTGACGATCTCGTTGGCATACATCTCATCGTTCATCGCCGGTGCGATAAAGACCGTTGCCCGGCTGGTGATGACAAAGCTTGTCAATAGGTCATCCGCCAAACCGTTGGCCAATTTCCCTATGATATTTGCCGTCGCTGGCGCAATAAGGATGGTGTCCGTTCCCTTGGATAGTTCGATATGCGCCATGCGCCATGCATATTTATCAAACATATCGCTATACACATTCCTACCCGACAGGGCAGATAATGTCAGCGCAGTGATGAACTGCTCCGCCTCCTGGGTCATGATCACGGTGACTTCACAATGATTGTCCTGGAGACGGCGAATGATATCCCCCGCCTTATACGCCGCGATGCTGCCGCAGACGCCTAAAACGATCTGTTTAAGTTTAGGATTTTGCATTCTTTTTACTCTTTAAATCGTGGTACTGGGTAAAGATATCCCCGCCTTTTTCAACGACCTTACCCGCACGGATCTCATCGAGTGCAGTGGTCGCTAATTTCTGTTCAGCAGGTGTATTGACTAACTTGACACCCGTCGTGGCCAACTCGGTGGCACGCATGGAAGCTAAACGCACCAAACGATAAACACTGTTGCTTGCCTTAGGCAATAATTCTTCGAGCGGCTGATAAGCCATACGCATGTTACCTCCTGTTTTGAAACATGAAAACCAAGACAGTTATACCTTCCCTATCTTGTAAGAAAACACTTTTTATAACATATCCGAGGGGAACTGTCAACGAATCCCTGAGGCGCCTTTGAAATCAAGGCCATGCAGTTTTCTGCAAATAATCTGCTGCAATGCCTCCAAGGCCTTGTTTAGATCCGCGTTGATGACCACGTGATCATAATGCTTGGCTTCTTTTAATTCTTCCCTGGCAACTTTTAAACGCAGCCTTAAGCTTTCTTTGCTTTCAGAGCCCCTTGCTTTAAGTCGATCTTCCAATATCTTCAGGGAAGGCGCTTTGATGAATATCTTCAGTGCTTGCGGAAACTCCTTGGCCACGGTTCTTGCACCCTTGACATCAATACACAAAAGAACATTGATGCCTTTCTTAAGCAGTTGGACCACTTGCTTTTTAGGCGTTCCATAATAATGATCAAAAACTTTCTCCCACTCCAAAAAATAACCCTTTTTGATCCTCTCTTCAAAGGTCTTTGTATTTAAAAACAAATAATCTCTTCCTGGAACTTCCCCCGGTCTTTTGCTTCGGGTGGTCGCTGAGATGGTTTTGACGACCTTGTCTTTGATCAAAGGGCTTGCCAATAATGCTTTATGCAGTGTTGTCTTTCCGCAACCTGATGGGCCGGAGAGAATGACGATCTGCGCCTTGGTGGACGTGGGGACTTTATTCGACATTGTTAGACTGCTCACGAATTTTCTCAACCTTGCTCTTAATGGCGATCACCGCTGCGGCAACCTCTTTATCCTGGACCTTGGAGCCGATGGTGTTGGTCTCTCGTTGCATTTCCTGGGCGATAAAATCCAGTTTTTTGCCAGATCCTGCCTCTTGTTTTAAAAGCGTTTTAGCTTCATCAATATAGTGGGCCAAGCGCTCCAACTCTTCATGGATATCATTGCTTTTTTGATACGAAGAAAACTCCTCTGATGTCATCTTGGCTTTACTGTCCTTTAAAAGAGCATTTATTCGCCCCTTGATAAGACTGATCTGTAAAAGCATACGCTTAAGCTGTCCCCCGATGTCAGCGCTCAGGGCCTTGCCTTCCCTCCGGCGCATGGCCACGACCCCTGCCACAGCCTTTTGCAAAGACTTCTCCAGGGTGGGCCAAAGCTCCCCTGCCTGCACAAAAACTTCCTTGGTCTCGATCACTCCGGGGAAACGCATCACATCAGCGACGGTAATATCATTCTTGATGCGATGTTTTTGTCCCAGCGACTTGGCAAAATCCAAATAACGTTTGACCGCCTCTTGATTTAAAATAATGCTCGTTTGCGGCCTATCCGTGATCTTAACAGACACCGTGACCCTGCCGCGTTTCATCGCTGCGGCCAATACTTTCTGTATCTTGTCTTCCAGCGACGAGAACCCTACCGGAAGATAGAACGCTACATCCAAATAGCGGTGATTGACCGTTTTGACCTCAATCACACCCTTGATCTTCCCAAAGGTGATTTCACATGCCCCAAACCCTGTCATTCCTGTGATCATAAGCCCTCTCAAATTAATATTTCATTTTTCTTGAACCACAAAGATATTTCCCGACGAGCTTCCTTGTCGTCTGAAGACACATGGACTAAATTCTCAAAAACTCCCTTGGTCGTCACTCTCCCGAATTTGCCGCGCACTGACCGGGGGTCGGCCTCTTCGGGATTAGTGGCCCCGGCAATCCTGCGCGCTTTCTTCACCGCGTCTTTTCCGGTAAAGACCATGGCCACGACAGGATTTTTCCCGTGCAAGGCCCCTGTCAAATAACTGACGATCCCTTTAAAAAAATCTTGGCTTTCCAAATGCCTGTAATGCTCTTGGGCCATGGTCGGCGACACATTCACCAGTTTCATGGCCACTAATTTCAGGTCACCCGCTAAAAACAAACTGATCACTTCTCCGGCAATGGCCTTTTGCATCCCGTCGGGTTTGATCAATACCAATACCGACTGTGCGCTCATTTTCTTAACACTCCTAAAATACGGTCCAGATCATCCAGGGTGTAATATTCGATCACCAGCTTTCCCTTGCCCTTTTTATCCTCAACAAAAACCTTGGTCCCCAAAATCTTGCGCAACTCTTCTTCCAATATCTCAATGTCCCTATTTTTAGGCTTACTTTTGGCTTCCTGAACAATATTTTGCCCCTGATGTGCTTTTTTGACCAGCTCTTCTACTTGGCGGACAGAAAGGCCCCTGTCTATAATGACCTTTGCTGTTTTTTTCTGAATGGTCGCATCTTCAAGGCTTAATAAAGCCCGTGCATGCCCCATGGAGAGCTTGTCCTCTGCCACTTGTTTTTGGATCTCTTCGGGGAGGCGTAAAAGGCGCAATAAATTGGTCACTGTCGAACGGTCTTTACCAATAGCTTCGGCAACAGCTTCCTGGGTGAATTGAAACTCTTCCATTAATCGCTTAAACCCCTGGGCCTCTTCAATAGCATTCAGCTCTTCTCTTTGAATGTTTTCAACCAAGGCTAATACCAAGGCTTCCCGATCGGTCACATTCTTGATAATTACCGGAACCTGTTCCAGTCCAAGAGCTTTGGCTGCTCTTAATCTTCTCTCCCCCGCCACCACCTCATAGCCATCCTCATGCTTGCGCACTAAAATTGGCTGAAGAACGCCTTTTTCTTTAATTGAAGCCTTCAAATCTTCTAATTTTGTTTCATCATATTTCTGTCTCGGCTGAAACCTATTTCCCAGAATGGAAATTGTTTTTACATATGCAACATTTCCTGATGAATTAATTTCCAAACTGGAATTTTCTTTATTGCCTCCACTCTCAGAAGGCTTCCTTGATATAAGAGCAGACAATCCTTTTCCTAATGCTTTATTTTCCATTCTGAGATCCTTCCAAGCTGCCAGCAGTTTTGTTGGCCAATAAGAATTCTTCTGCCAATTCTTTGTATTTTAAAGAACCCGCTGAATTGCTGTCATAGAAATTTATAGGCTTGCCAAAACTTGGCGCTTCGCTGAGTCTTATATTCCTGGGAATAATAGAGTTATATACTTTTTCCTTAAAATAATTCTTAATTTCACTAATAACCTCATTAGTTAAATTAGTTCTAAAATCCGCCATGGTCATCAAAACACCTTCAATATGCAGTTCTGGATTAAGACCATCTTTAACCAAGGCAATAGTGTTTAGCAGTTGCGATACCCCTTCCAAGGCATAAAATTCGCATTGAATAGGAACAAGAATGGAGTCTGCAGCTACCAAGGCGTTCAGCGTTAGAAGTCCTAACGATGGTGGAGAATCAATAAAAATAAAATCATAATTATCTTTTATACCTTCCAAGGCTTTTTTAAGCCTTGTTTCTCTGGACAATACCCCAACGAGCTCTATCTCGGCTCCGGTTAAATTGATATTACAGGGAACGATGTCCAGATTATTGAAATTTGTTTTGATCAAACCTTGCGAGATTGAAATGCGGTGGATGAGAACTTCGTAGAGAGACTCTTTGATCTCATTCTTATTGACCCCTACCCCGCTGCTTGCATTGCCCTGGGGGTCCATATCTACAATAAGAATTTTCTTGCCTAAAACAGTCAGCGCTGCAGCCAAATTGATGGTTGTAGTGGTTTTCCCTGTACCGCCCTTTTGATTGCAAACAGCGATAGTTTTTGCCATTGGTCCCACCCCTACCTGCCCGTTTCACGTGAAACAGAATTTATCTGACTGTCACTTTAATTTTAGCTGTTTTTGCTCCTCGCATACCAAAAAGTCCGCGCTTTTCTTCACAGACAATTTTAATATCTAGCCTATTTTTAGGAACGCCTAGCTTTAAAACAGCTTTATTGATCGCATCGTCTACTGTATTTCCTTCAAATTCGCTGGTCTCTGCTTTTATTTCCATGCCTATTTTTTCCCTTTTAATTGGGCTATTTTCCATTGTGTTGCCGTAGAAAGAACGTAAAAAACCAAGAAATAGATCGCCCAGGAACTGGCAAATTTGTAAAACATGCAGGTCATCATCACCGGCAAAACATACATCATCATTTTCTGCTGCATGGCTTGCTGCTCGTCCGTTACGATCATGCTTTTGCTTGAGATCTTCTGCTGCAAAAACATAATGCATCCGGTCAATATAGGCAATATATTAAGCTCATTACCGAAAAAAGGCAAATAAAAACTAAACGTTATTAGACGGTCTGGTTGGGACAGATCTTTGATCCATAAAAATCCCTGCCCTTGGAAATATTGCGCACGCCATAATATTTGATATAACGCCATGAAAAATGGCATCTGGATTATAAACGGTAGGCAGCCTCCGAAAGGATTGATCTTTTCTCGACGATAAATTTCCATCATTTCCGTGTTTAATTTTTGGGGATCATTTTTATACCTATCCCTCAAGGCCGCTATCTTGGGCTGAACTTCTTGCATTTTACGCATAGACATCATGCTTTGCATGGTCAATGGGTAGGTTATGCCGTAGATCATAAGGCTGATCAAAATAATAGCTACTCCCCAAGATTTAAAAATTCGATGTAAAAACGGTATAGTATGGAAAATGGCCTGCCCTATCCATTCAATGATGGCAAAATTGCTAAAAGCAACGATCTTTTCGAATCCCTGTCCATATTTCTTCATCAGCCAGGGGTCTTGTGGGCCATTATATACGCTGAAATCATACGTCACACTTTCCCCTGGGGCAAAATTCTTATCCTGAGGTTTAATTGAAATGTTTAGCTGTTTATCTCCATCTGCTTTAATTTCATAGCTTTTTGTTTCAAATTCAGGTTTTACAATTACTGCGTGGTAATGATCTCTAAATCCAACCCAATTTACATTTTCTATTTCGCTCTTATAGCTCTTGTCATTGAATTTTGTTGCATTGCCCTTTCGAAATATTTTGTTCTTCCCATATATAGAATATTCCCACAGCGCGCTTTCTCTGTTATTTTTAATAATATCCATTCTGGATTCATCAATTTCAAAAGCCGTAAAACTAAAATTCTCCAGAATGGAAATTCCTGACAAATTTTTAATTTCCATTCTGACTTTTATAAAATTATTGTCTTTACACTCATATGTTTTTATTATTTGCCAGTCTTTGTTCCTATATACCAAAGAAACTGTTTCGTCATTCACTACTTGGCCCGTATATTGAACGTTCTCAAGGCCGCCTATGCTTAACATATCCGAAACAGGAAATAGATTGTTTTTCAAAAAATCTATTTTGTGGAGTGATCCACCCACATTTGTATACGAATATACGGCGTTTTTGTTTTTAATCTCGTAATCTTCGGTCTTATTTATAACGTTTGTGGTTTCTGATGTGTTGCTGACGATTGGCGCTTGTTGAGCGCTGCTGGTTGCGCTAACACTTTGCGCTGCAATTGTTTGTGAATTTTTTAGTGGTTCCGACTGTTTAGGGGGGACAAAGATGGCTTGATAGCCGAACAAAACCAAGGCGGATAGAACAATGGCTAAAATAGTATTGCGTTCCATGGGAATTTACCTTACTGGGTCGTATCCGCCGTCGGTCATTGGAGAACAACGCAAGATACGACACCCTGCCTTTTTAATCCCGCGAATGACCCCAAAACGCTCAATAGCTTCGATGGCGTATTGCGAACATGAAGGATGAAACCGGCAATTTCTAAAAAGAAACGCATGGCTTAAATACTGATAGGCTTTTATGCCTGAGACCAGAATTTTTTTAACCATTGAAAGTCCAAGCGAACTTTTAGGGGATAAGTTTAGCGCGGCCTTTGGCGCGACGACGGCTCAGCACCTTTTGTCCGTCGGAAGTCGCCATACGCTTACGAAATCCGTGTCTTTTTTTTCCAACGATATTAGTTGGTGTTTTTAAATGCTTTTTCATAGTTCGGAAATTATAACACAGGACCCAACGAAGTCAACAAAAAGAGTGCACCAACCGCAAAGCAAGTAACAGGGAATCTCAAAAACCCATTCAGCTAGCGCATAGCAAGCAACAGGGAATCTCAATTACCCATCTCCCTGACGCGAAGCAAGCCGTGGGGGGCGGTTTTTTGAGGGGGAAAAAGCCTTTATTCCCAAGAGATTACGCTCCTCCTGAGAAAAACCGTTGCAATCAAACAAGGCTTTGCTATAATGGCCCATCGTAACTTAATAAAGCCTTAATACAGCCACGAGATCCGGCTTTTGGGCCTGTCCACAGCTGTTAATAACTTGTGATCTCCTCGGAAATGAATGAATTGACCCTCATTGACGTCTGGCAAAAAGCTCAAAATCCCATCAAAAGCTCCATTGGTGAGACTTCCTACGACACCTGGTTTTCTCACCTGAATATCTGTGAAACAAACCCGGGAACCCTGACCATCCAGGCTCCTGACGAATACTTCAAAAACTGGATCGATGAGCGCTACCGCACTATCATCGAGCGCTGCCTGCGCACCGAAGCAGGGCAGGGGATCCCCATTGAATTCGCCGTTAATGCTGAACTGCTCAATAAAAACACCCAGCAAAAACTTGACCAAATTGAAAAAACGTTTGCTCATCAGGAAAAGAACATCCATTTAAACCCCCGTTTTCTTTTTGAGAATTTTGTGGTGGGGGCCAGCAATCGTTTTGCTTTCGCCGCGGCCCAAGCCGTTGCGGAAAATCCAGCCAAGTCTTACAATCCGTTTTTTATCTACGGTCCCGTAGGCTTGGGAAAAACACATTTGCTGCAAGCCATCTCTCATGAGGCCCAGAGAAGAAATCCTGCTCTTAAGATTTGTTACCTGTCTTCGGAACAATTCACCAATGAATTGATCAATTCCATCCGTCACCATTCGGCCGAAGCTTTCCGTCAGAAATACCGCAATGTGGACATTCTCTTGATCGACGATATCCATTTTATCGCCGGGAAAGTTTCCACCCAGGAAGAATTCTTCCACACTTTCAATACCTTGCATGACCATCATAAGCAGATCATCATCTGCTCGGACAGGCCTCCTAAAGAGATCTCTAACTTGGAGGAGCGCCTGGTCTCGCGCTTTGCCTGGGGATTGATCACGGATATCCAGCCGCCGGATTATGAAACAAGAGTGGCCATTCTTCGTAAAAAATTAGAATTAGAATCTGTTGTTGTCCCTGATGATGTGGTATTATTTATTGCCCAAGAGATCAAAACCAATATCCGTGAGCTGGAGGGGGCCCTTATAAGGGTGGTCGCGTACGCTCTTTTGGAAGATAAGCTGATCACCTTGGCCGTGGCCAAGCAGGTCCTTAAGGACATGGTTAAAGAAACCATCAAAACCATCAGCGTTGATATGGTCCAGAAGGAAGTGGCGGCCTATTATAGTGTAACCTTGGCAGACCTGAAGAATAAAAAACGTAACAAAAATGTGGTTTTGCCCAGGCAAATAGCCATGTACTTGGCCCGTAAATTAACCACTCATTCTTTGCCTGAAATAGGGGCGGCTTTTGGCGGGAAAGACCATACTACTGTTTTACATGCTTATAAAAAGGTTGAAAAAGATATAATGACCAATGCTGCGGTAAAAAAAGGCGTTGACCATTTAAATTCAATCCTGCTAGAATAATTGAATGTGGATAAGATTATTCTTTATCACAGGGTTATGCACAGGTGTTAACAGTTGTAAGTTATTGAAAACAATAGGATTTTATTCCTAATTCAACTTGTCCACAGGTACTAATACGATTACTGCTGTTTTGAAGTTTAACCACCAAGCACTAAAAGTAGAGGGTTGTGAATATGAAAATAAAGACGAATAAAGAAGAAATTCAAGCGGCCATTGCAACAGTCAGCAACATTGTTTCCCCTAAAGCAACCTTGCCTATATTATCTAATATGCTCTTAGAGACTAAAGATAGTATATTAAAAATGAACACCACAGATCTTGATATCGGTATATCTTGTGAATTACCTGTGCATGTCTATGAACAAGGGGCAATAACCATTCCTGCAAAAAGGTTTAGTGATATTGTCAGGGAGTTACCTAGCGGAGAAGTTATTATTGTGGCCCGTAAAAATAATCAAATTGATATTGAAGGTTTAAATTGTCGTTTTAAACTAAATGGGTTGCCCAAAGAAGAATTCCCTAAATTCCCGGAATTTAAGGATAAAGAATCTGTTGTTATTAAACAGGCAGATCTAAAAGAAATGATCCGCTTGACGAATTTTGCTGTTTCATATGAAGAATCACGGTATGTTTTAAATGGCCTGTTGTTGGAAGTGACAGGGGATGTGGTCCGCATGGTGGCCACGGATGGCAGGCGCCTGGCTAAAATTGAAAAGAAATTGATACAACCGGCACTTAAAGATTTTCATATTATTATTCCGGTCAAGGCGATCAATGAGATCAATCGAAACTTAAAAGAAGAAGGACAGGTTAGTATTATAAACGGGGGAACACAGGTCCTGTTTAATATCGATGGTGTTTTGATCGCCACTCGTATTATAGAAGGGGAATTCCCTAATTATAAGCAGGTCATCCCTAAAGAGGGGAATAATAAAGCCAAGGTCAAGACTCAGGAACTTTTAGCCGCTATCCGTCGGGCAAACTTGCTTTCTACCCCGGATTTTCAGGCGATCAAATTCGAACTTTTTAAGGATAAGCTGGTGATCTCGAAAAATACCCCGGATGTGGGCGAATCCAGGGAAGAGGTTATCGTAGAATACGGACAACAGGAATTGATCGTGGGATTTAATCCTCAATTTTTCATTGATGTGTTGAAAAATATCAATGAGGAATATGTTCCCATGGAATTTTTAGGACCGGATAAACCCTGCGTATTGCGGCTCAAAGAATATCTGTACCTGGCCCTTCCGATGAGACTTTAGCAATGGATCCGATCAAAAGCATCATTTCAGAGGTGATAGGACGAATGTCCTCGGCAAGAGGTGGTGCTTTTGCGGACATCCAGAAAGCTTGGGAAAGGATATCCGGGGACAGAAACAGCCGCGTGGCAGATTTTAGGGACGGATGCGTGACGATCATGGCGGATTCATCCATGCGCCTGGTCAGGCTTAACTTGAACAGGGAAAGCCTTTTAAAAGAATTACAGAAGGAATTTCCGTCGATCATTAAAATTAATTTTAAAGTCGGAGCTTGAGTCAAGAAATCGAGATTCTTTGCCGGAGTAAAAAAGGAGATACTTTCGTATGCAGCAAGAAAAACAAGTGAAACAAAAAGGCACCTATGATGCCAGCAACATTACCGTTTTAGAAGGACTGCAAGCCGTGCGCTTGCGCCCGGCCATGTATATCGGGGACACGTCCAGCCGGGGGCTTCACCATCTGGTGTATGAAGCGGTGGACAATTCCATCGACGAGGCTTTGGCAGGGTACTGCACGGCCATTGAGACCATCATCAATCATGACGAATCGATCTCAGTCGTTGATAACGGGCGCGGCATCCCGGTGGACATGCATAAGACCGAAAAGAAACCTGCGGTAGAAGTGGTATTGAGCACCTTGCACGCCGGAGGCAAATTTGATAAAGACACCTATAAGGTTTCCGGAGGGTTACACGGAGTGGGGATCAGTTGCGTGAACGCGCTTTCAGAATGGTTTGAAGTGGACGTCAAGCGCGACGGGGGTGTCTATCACATGCGTTTTGAGCGCGGCAACACGGTCACCAAACTCTCTAAGATCGCCAGCTCTAAAAGCACAGGCACCAAGGTTACCTTCAAGCCGGACAGGACGATTTTCAAAGAAACCCAGCATTTTTCATATGACATTTTGGCCAAACGCCTGCGTGAATTGGCGTTCTTGAACAAAGGGATTTCCATAAAACTCGTCGATCTGCGCGGGGACAAGCCCAAGGAATCCCTGTTCTTGTTTAAGGGGGGGCTTATCTCTTTTGTGGAGCATCTTTCAGAGAATAAAACACCGCTGCACAATAAAGTTTTTTATTTTGAAAAAGAAAAAGATGATATCAATGTGGAAGTCGCCCTTCAATATAATGACTCCTACAATGAGACCGTTTTTTCTTATGCCAACAGCATTAACACCGTCGAAGGAGGCACCCATCTTTCAGGGTTTCGTTCAGCCTTGACGCGGGCCATTAATAATTATGCCAAGGCCAAGAACCTGCTCAAAGACAAAGATGGAGTAGGCATATCGGGTGACGATACCCGCGAAGGGCTTATCGCGGTGATATCGATCAAGATACCTTTACCGCAGTTTGAAGGGCAGACAAAAACTAAATTGGGAAATTCCGAGGTAGATGGGCTGGTGGCCTCGATGACCCTGGAGGCCTTGACCCGGTTTTTTGAAGAGAACCCGCCAGTGGCCAACAAGATCATTGACAAGGTCATTATGGCGGCCCGGGCGCGTGAGGCGGCCCGTAAAGCACGAGAGCTTACCCGTCGAAAAGGCGCCTTGGATTCTGGCGGGTTGCCCGGCAAGCTTGCGGATTGTTCAGAGAAGGACCCCACCATGTGCGAGCTGTATTTAGTCGAAGGTGATTCTGCCGGTGGTTCTGCCAAACAGGGAAGGGACCGCTCCTTTCAAGCGATCTTGCCGCTAAAGGGCAAGATCTTGAATGTGGAAAAATCCCGGTTGGATAAGATTTTAAGCAATGAAGAGATCCGCACCATGATCACGGCCTTGGGCACGGGGATCAGCGAGGATTTCAACATTGAAAAATTACGTTATCATAAAATTATCTTGATGTGCGACGCGGATGTCGATGGGTCTCACATTCGGACATTGATCCTGACGCTTCTTTACAGGCAAATGCCCCAGCTGGTTGAAGGAGGGTTTGTTTATATCGCCCAACCTCCCTTATATAAGGTGACCCGCGGCAAAAGGGAAGAGTATATCCAGACCGAGAAAGAAATGAACGATTTGATCCTGGACTTGGGTACGGACGGCATCAAGCTGACCAAACTTGAGGGCAAAAGGACGTATACGCCAGCCCAGGTCAAAGAGATCCTTCAGTCGTTGGTTGAATTGGAGCACATTGTGGAGCGTCTCAAACGCAGAGGCGTGGATTTTAGCGTCTATGTCGATAAATATGATGTTAAAAGGAAAAAAATGCCTCGCTATGTGGTCAAGGTGGGGTCCCAGGACGAATATGTTTTTGACGACAAAGAGCTGGCTGATCTGACCAAGGATGATACAGAAACACAATACATCGAAATATTCGAGTCAGAGGAAATTGAGCCGTTGCAAGAAAAACTCGATAAGCTGGATATCTTCTTACAGGATTACAAGCGTACCATCGAGGAACAAGTGCTTTTGGCCAAAGATAAAAAGGACAAGGCCAAGGTAAAGGTGGATCTAAAGCCTTTATTTGTCATTGAGGATGAGAAAAACAAAACAGAGCTGATGTCGGTCATCGACATCTTGAATTATGTGCGCGAATCCGCCAAAAAAGGCATGCACACTCAGCGCTATAAAGGCTTGGGGGAAATGAACCCTCAGCAGCTTTGGGACACCACGATGGACCCTGAGCGCAGAACGATCCTTAAGGTTGCCCTGGAAGACGCGGTGGAAGTGGACAAAACTTTTGCCATGCTCATGGGCGATGAGGTCGAGCCACGCCGGAAATTCATCGAGAGCTACGCACACGAAGTTAAAAATTTGGATATTTAATTTTTCGATACTGTCATTCCCGCGAAAGCGGGAATCCATAAACACAGAAAGGCAGATTCATGTCACGCGATTTAAATAAAAAAGAAAGAATTATCCCGATCTATATCGAAGAGGAAATGAAGAATTCCTACCTCTCCTATTCCATGTCAGTTATCGTCGGCCGCGCCTTGCCGGACGTGCGCGACGGCCTCAAGCCCGTGCATCGACGCATCCTTTATGCCATGAAAGAGCTTAATCTAGAGCATAATAAGCCTTACAAGAAAAGTGCCCGTATCGTCGGGGAAGTGTTAGGTAAATACCATCCGCACGGAGATTCTGCGGTCTACGACACCATGGTACGCATGGTCCAGGATTTTTCTTTGCGCTACCCATTGATCGACGGCCAGGGAAACTTTGGTTCCATTGACGGGGACGCGGCAGCCGCGATGCGTTATACCGAGGCGCGCATGGCCTCGGTGGCCGAAGAGATGCTCAATGACATTGAAAAACAAACCGTAGATTTCAGTCCTAATTTTGATGGGTCCTTGGAAGAGCCGGATATCTTGCCGGGCATGATCCCCAATCTTTTGGTCAATGGTTCTTCAGGGATTGCGGTAGGCATGGCCACCAATATGGCCCCGCACAATTTGGGCGAGATCATCGATGGCATCGTCTATCTATTGGATAATCCCGAATCTACCATCAAGGAGTTGATGAAATTTGTCAAGGGGCCTGATTTCCCCACCGCCGGGATCATCTGCGGGCGAGAAGGGTTCGTGGATGCCTACAATACCGGCCGAGGCAAGGTGACGATCCGTGCCCGTGCCAGCATTGAACAGCAAAAGAGCAATAAAGAAGCCATCATCATCACCGAGCTTCCCTATCAGGTCAACAAGGCCAACCTGATCCTGAACATGGCGGATCTGGTCCAGAATAAACAGGTCGATGGGATCACCGACATCCGTGATGAAAGCGACAAGGACGGGATCAGGGTGGTTATTGAACTGCGCAGGGATGTTGATGCCAACATCGTGCTCAACTATCTTTTCAAACACACCCAAATGGAAGTCACCTTTGGGATCATTAATTTGGCCCTGGTCAACAAGTCTCCCAAAGTTTTGAATTTAAAACAGCTGATGTTCCACTACATTGCGCATCGCCGTGTCGTCATCCGTCGGCGGACACAATTCGACCTGGACAAGGCTGTTAGACGGGCACACATCTTGGAAGGCTTCAAGATCGCTTTTAAGTACTTGGATGAGATCATCAAGACGATCCGTGCTTCCAAGACGACCGCAGACGCCAAAGAAGCGCTGATCAAGAAATTCGATCTTTCAGAAGCCCAGGCCCAGGCCATTTTGGAGATGCAGTTACAGCGTCTGGCCGCGCTTGAGCGCGACAAGATCGAAGCGGAATATCAGCAGCTTTTAAAAGATATTGATAATTACCGCGCGATACTTTCTTCAGACAAGAGGGTAGATGCCATCATCAAAGAGGAATTAGCAGAATTAAGGAAAAAATACGCAGATGAGCGCCGCACGGAAATTGCCGGAAGGGCGGAAGACATCGAGATCGAGGACATGATCGCGGATGAGGACATGGCCATTACGATCAGCAATAAAGGATATGTCAAGCGCCTGTCCATTGACGGGTACCGCTCGCAAAAGCGCGGAGGCAAAGGCGTCACGGGAATGACCACCTCGGATGAGGATTTTGTGGAACGCATGTTTGTGGCTTCCTCCAAGGATTTCTTATTGATCTTTTCCAACATGGGGACGGTGCGATGGCTTAAGGTCTATGAGATCCCGGTGGCCTCACGCACGGCCCGCGGTAAAGCGATCGTGAACCTATTGTCATTCAAGCCCGAAGAAAAGATCAGCGCCATCGTGGCGGTCAAGGAATTCCGGGAAGATCAATTTTTGGTATTTGCCACCAAGTTAGGACAGGTCAAAAAGACCAAGGTCTCAGCCTACGATAATCCACGCAAAGGGGGCATCGTCGGCATTGGCTTAGAAAGCAACGACGAACTGATCGGTGTAGGATTAAGCAATGGCAAGGAAGACGTGCTTTTGGCAACGCGTCAGGGCATTTCTTTAAGGTTTCCTGAAAAACAATTGCGCGATATGGGGCGTTCGGCCAAGGGAGTTCGTGGCATCAACCTGGAAAAAGGGGATTTTGTCGTCGGAATGTTGGTTTTTGCTCCGGACGTTGATAAGACAGGGGCTAAGCTATTGTCCGTCTGCGAACTAGGCTATGCCAAGCGTTCGGATTTTGCCGATTACCGCACACAGACACGCGGAGGCAAAGGCATTATTAACGTGAAGATCACAGATAAGAACGGGGCCGTTGTCGGGGTCATGGCTGTTTCCGATGGTGATGAGATCATGGCGGTGACCAAAAAAGGAATGGTGGTAAGATCTTCTCCTTCCGAGATCCGTGAAACCGGTCGCAGCGCCGTAGGCGTGCGCCTGATCTCCATGGAAGCAGACGACCGCCTCTCCTCTGTGGCACACGTGGTGTTCAGCAATGAAGAGGAATAAAGCCATAACGAGATAAATTTGTTGACGAAAAAGACGGACACCATATAATAGCAACTCCCAGTCGATGTTATTTTCGACCCCATCGTCTAGCCTGGTCAGGACACAAGCTTTTCAAGCTTGCAGCGCGGGTTCAAATCCCGCTGGGGTCGCTTTAAAACCCAAGGAGAACACCTCATGTTAACCATCTACGGTTCAGATCTCTCAGGCCCGGCCATTAAGGTTCGATTGACGGCGAGCTACCTCGGCATAGAGCATCAATGGAGGCTCGTTAATTTACGAGAAGGCGAGCAAAAGCAGGAATGGTTCTTAAAGATCAATCCGGTGGGCAAGGTTCCTGCCATTGACGATAATGGTTTTCATTTGTTTGAAAGCAACGCCATCTGTAAATATCTCTGCGATAAGCATAACTCTCCGCTGTATCCTAAAGATGTTAAAACGCGCGCCATGATCGAGCAGTGGATAGATTATGCCACCATCCACATCGGTGCTAATTTTATGCCCGTTGTCTATAACCGTCTTTTTGCCCCGCTCAGAGGAATGCCTGTCAACGAAAAGGCCATTACGGATGGCTTGGAATTTCTTAAGCAATATTTTCCGATCATTGAAAAACAACTGACCCGGCATAAATATGTCGTCGGCCAGGAAATATCATTGGCAGACATTGTTTTGTTATCGCTTCTGGAGCCGGCAGAGATGGCAAAGATCGATCTAAGCGCCTATCCGCATTTAACGGCCTGGCGGACGGATTTGAAGAAACAAACTTTTTATACGAGTTGTTACAAGGAATACGGGGAAATGCTGAAAGCCCCGGCGGCAAAGTAAACAAATTTAACGATGACCAAGAAACAGGGATCATTGAAAGTAGCGCTGTTGCAGTTATGTGCGACGCAAGACAAGGCTGCCAATCTGGCCTTGGGACTGGCGATGGCCCAAGAGGCGATCGCCAAGAAGGCCCAATTCATCCTTTTGCCGGAAGTCTTTAATTTTCGCGGGGACATGAGAAATAAAGAATTGCTTGCAAGCATGGCAGAGAATATCCCTGGTCAGTCGAGCAATGTTTTTATCCCGTTAGCTAAAAAACACAACGTTTCATTTTTATTGGGGTCTATAATAGAGAAGGCCCCAGATGCCCGCACCTACAATTCCTCGGTGTTCATTGACGCGCACGGAAAGATCACGGCAAAATATCGAAAGATCCATTTATTTGATGCCCGCATCGGGGGCAAGAGCGTCAAAGAATCGGATTGCTTTCAGGCGGGCCGACGGACCAGGACGGTCACGGTAGGAAAATTCCGGGCAGGCCTTTCTATTTGTTACGATTTGCGTTTCCCCGATCTTTATCAAGGGTATGCCCGCCAGGGAGTGGAGATATTAACAGTACCGTCGTGTTTTACCAGGAAAACAGGAGAGGCTCATTGGGAGACACTGCTTCGTGCCAGGGCGATCGAGAATTTGTCCTATGTGTTGGCGCCAAATCAAGTCGGGACCGATGCTCGTGGCCTGCAAGCTCATGGGCATAGCATGATCATTTCTCCGTGGGGAGAAGTCATTGCATGCGGGAGCGGCGATTCTCAGGAGATCGTTTTGGGCTCGATCAGTCTCGAAGATATTTACCAGAAAAGACAGATATTACCAGGGGTCATTACAGGAGATCATCATGTCTAAACGGATAAAAGTTGCGGTCACGGGAGCGGCAGGACAGATCGGCTATGCCTTATTGTTTCGCATTGCCGCCGGAGAGATGTTTGGCAAGGATACGGAAATTGATTTAAGTTTATTAGAATTGGAAAAAGCCCTTCCGGCCCTGCAAGGGGTGGTCATGGAGCTGGAAGATTGCGCCTTTCCGCTATTGGGCAAGGTTACCCTGTCGGCAGACCCGAATGTTGCGTTTAAAGATATTGACTGGGCTCTTCTTGTCGGCAGTGTTCCGCGCAAGGAAGGGATGGAGCGCGGCGATCTTTTGAAGATCAACGGCGGGGTTTTTACGGTCCAAGGCCGGGCCTTATCCAATAATGCCAAGCCTAACTGCAAGGTGCTCGTAGTGGGAAACCCCTGCAACACCAACGCTTTTATCGCTAAAAGTGTTTGTCAAAACATCCCTGCAAAGAATTTCTTTGCCATGACCATGCTCGATGAGAACAGGGCCCTGACGCAGTTAGCGCAAAAAGCGGCAGTGGCGGTCGATCAAGTCAAGAATGTCGCGATCTGGGGGAATCATTCCGCCACCCAGTATCCGGACTTTTATCATGCGACCATCGGTGCTCGGCCGGCCACCGAAGTGATAACAGAGGAAGCATGGCTAAAGGGGGCCTTTATTGAAACGGTGCAAAAAAGGGGAGCTGCTGTTATCAAGGCTCGCGGCCTTTCTTCCGCAGCCTCGGCCGCCAATGCGGTGATCAATACGGTGCAGAATATCATAACCCCGACACCTGAGGGCGAATTTTTTTCAGCGGCAGCTTCTTCAGACGGCAGCTATGGGATAGAGCCTGGGATCATGTTTGGATTTCCTTTGCGCTCTGATGGGCAGACCTGTTCGATCGTTCAAGGCCTCAAGCACAATGAATTTGCTCAAGCCAAGATCAAGGCCACCCTGGATGAGCTGGTAGCAGAAAAAAAGGCCGTGGAAGAATTAGTTTCACTTTTCATTGACCCTCATTAAAACTTAATATATGATTTTATTTGTTGCTATAGAGTAAGTTATGAATAAGGATGGGATATTTCTTTAGAGAGTTTGATTCCAGCTGCTTGATTTTTATAGCGTGAGACGCTATACTGGTAACTTTGTAGGTATTGGAGGATAGATATGGGGAGATCCGGAAGCACAACATATACGATCGCGTGTTTGGCCATGGGGGTTGTCTTTTTGGCAGGATGTAATTCTCAAAAACAACCGGTCGCACCCACGGCACCATCGGCCTCACAAGGCACAGCACCCGTCACAGGACCGTTGCCCAGCAATGTTCTGGTACGCATTGGCAGTTGGACGTTGACAGTGGATGATTTTAATGATCGCCTAAATCTTTTAAAACAACAACTTCCCGATTTTAAAGGGGATGACGCTAATGCTAAGAATGCCGTTTTGGAGGAACTTGTCCGTCAGCAGCTTTTAGTGAAAGATGCGCAAGATTCCGATATTGGCAATACTAAGGAAATCAAAGACGCCATCGAAGATTTTCGCAGAACGCTCCTGGTGCAGGAATTAGCCAGCCGCATGACCAAGGATGTTGCCGCAACCGAGGACGATGCCCGCGCCTATTACGATGCCAATAAGGATAGATTTGCCACGCCGGTTACGTGGACGGTCAGCCAGATAGTAGCCTTGGATGAGATCACAGCGAAGAACATTTTAGTGCAAGTTTTACAGGGGGGAGATTTTGCCCAGATCGCCCAGGCTCAATCCAAGGCAGCCAATGCTTCTGATGGCGGGAAATTAAAACCATTCATCACAGGGAAGGCTCCTTTTGAAGCCATGCAAACAGCCATAGCCAATTTGGACGAAGGGGGCATCAGCGGAGTGTTCAAGGGGCCGGAAGGGTTTTATATTGTTAAGGTAGATTCAAAGGCAGGGGGAACGACCAAGGCCTTTATTGATGTCAAAAAAGATTTGATCTATGGGCTGACGATGCAAAAACAGCAAGCCGTTATTTTAAATCGCCTGAAAGAGTTGGCCCAAAAAAATAAACCGGAATACAATAAGGATCTTATTGAACAGGTTCTGGGTAAGGCTCAGTAATTCAGGTTGTTAGGTATATAGCATAACCAGGAGGGAAGATTGCCTTTTGAAAATAAAAAACAGCTATTGATCATCATCGGTGCTGTGGCCGCAGGGATCGTCGCGGTGGTTTTGACCAGCAATTATGTCAAGAACAGCATTCAAGAACAGACCGCGGCCCTGGCAGAAAAGTATGATGCCAGGCAAAAAGAGATGGTCTCCCAGATCCAGCAAAGAAGCGACCAGCAAATGTCAGCTCTTGCCCAGGAGCTAGAACGCGTTAAGGCCCAGCAAGCAGCTACGGCGCAAAAGCAAATGGCAGCCATGCAGGAAATCGCGAGGGAAGCGGCCCGGGCAGCGCAACCGGCAGTTCAGATGAAGAGACTGCTTAATACGTCTTTAGCGTTAAAGATCCCGGCGGGCAAGCGTGCGGTAACAGTGACGGTGGGATCATTGGCGGCTGTTGGCGGATTGGTTAATGCCGGAGATTTTGTGGACGTGATCGCTCAGCTGAATGTCCCTGCCCAGGATACGGACAAGAGAACAGTGACCGCCATGATCTTTCAGGACCTACAAGTCTTGGCCGTTAATACTAATATAGAAGAACCGGGTTCTTATGCAGACCAACAAGCGTCTGCTTATTTAAAGATCACTTTTGCGGTTGATCCTCAAGAGGCAGGTCTTTTAAGCTTTGCTGATAAAAACGGGACCTTGGAGCTGGCCTTGCGCTCTCCGAAGGAGAAAAAACATCCCCAGCTCAAGGCCTCCACATGGAAGACCTTGGCCAACTATGTCTTGCAAAACCAGGGGACAGATATCAACAATCCTGACGAGGACAATGTCAGCAAGCCTGAAGAAAGGCCGAACATTCAAATTTTCAGACGTGGACAGGAACTCTAATTAATGAAACAAGCCTTTTTAAAGAAATTCCTTATTAGCATCGGGTGTGCCCTTCTGGTCGTATTTTATATGCCGCGGTCATCTGCTGACGACAAAGGATCGGACAAGGTGATGGTCGTTGACATGATCGCAGGGGACATCCAGTCGGTCATAGCCCACAATCTGACCCGTGTATCGGTGACCAATCCGGATGTGGCGGATATTTCGGATGCCCAAAGCGATAAGATCACTCTTTTGGCCAAGAAAGCCGGCGAGACGGCCTTGTTTTTGTGGGATGATAGCGGCAAGCGCAGCATTAAAGTGCGCGTGGTCAATGAAGATCTAAAAGCTTTAAGGCAACGCGTACAAACGGTTTTGGACGAAGCAGGGATCACAGGCGTTTTGTTTGAAGAGAACCTTGATATTGGCAAATTGGTCCTTACGGGTGACTTAATTAAAGAAGACCTGCACAGGTTGGATGATGTTTTGGAACCGTATAGCGACAATTTGTTGAATTTAGTTAAAGAAGAAAAAAGTGAAGATCTCATTGAAGTGGATATGCAGGTCGTCGAGATCAGCACCACCTTGGAGAAAAATTTAGGTTTATTATGGGGAAACACCACAAGCGCCTCTTCTGGTGTTCCTGCCAGCGGGGCCACCCCCACCGTCGTTGGGACAAACTCAAGCGGTACCAATTCGGGCGCGGTAGCGCTTAATTATCAAGAAAACCCCCCCACCGTAGGCACTAAATTCAAGGATCTTTTTAAAATAGGAAGTTTTACCAGGCAAAGCACGTTCATAGCCACGGTCAATGCTCTTCTTCAGGAAGGCAAGGCAAGGCTTATATCCAAACCTCGATTGGTGGTTGTCAGCGGCAAGCAAGCCAGCTTCCTGGTAGGTGGAGAGATCCCCCAGGAAAATACGACCACTAATTCCACAGGTGGCGCCATAGGGACCAGCACGACATATTCACAATATGGCGTTAACATGACGGTCACCCCGACGGTCCGCAAGGGCAAGATCGATGTGGTGCTTAATTTAGATATCCGGGACGTTGACAACTCATCATCATTTTCGACAAATCAGAACCCGGCCTTTATCACGCGCACAGCTTCAACAGATCTGCTGATGGACAATAAACAGACCATTGTCATGGCAGGATTTATTAAATATCAAGACAGTGTTACATTGACCGAGGTCCCATTTTTATCCAAAATACCTGTCGTGGGGGCGTTGTTTAGGAATCGCGATACACCGGCAGATTCCAATACAGAGATGGTGATCATTTTGACACCCATCATCCTTACGGAAAAGAAGATCGCCCAAAGACAATTAGTGATGCCGACACCCGAGGAGCGCGAGGCGGATGCGGAAGTAAATGCGAAATATGAACATGAGCCCCTTTCGATCAGGTCAGATCTTCCCGCCGATCTGGGCAATGCCACGAACAATATGGAAAGTGCTTTGCCGATGATCCTTCCGGATATAACATCCTACGCGCGCATGGTCCAGGAAAAGATCTCCAACGCGCTTAGCTACCCGCAAGACATTAAAGGTAAGGCCTTGGAAGGCACCGTCAAACTAAAGGTGCATATCCTTAAAAGCGGGTCATTGGGCGCGGAAGAAGTCGTTGTCTCGTCGGGAAATCCTGTCTTAGACCAAGAGGCCATGCACGCCGCGAAAGCAGCGGCCCCGTATGACGCATTTATGCCTGGCATGCAAGAAAACGAGCTGATCTTTACGGTCCCCATTGTTTACAACAAGTTCGCTTCAAAGGGGAAATCACCCTCGGAGAAAGTCATTGCGGCGTACTAAGGGGTTGATCGTCCTAACGTTCTTTTTTTGTTTGATGGGCGTCGCCTTCGCGCAAACTCAAAACGAGACGACAGGGCCTTCACAAGAAGACAATGCGCAGATCCCCCAAGCGCCCGTTCTAAAAAGCGGGGACGTGGAAAAAGAGTTTCCGTCTGTGCAAGTGGATGCGCAGAAAGAGTTTCCCAGCATGCAGGTGGATGAGCAGAAGAAATTTCCGTCTATACAAGTGGATGCAGAGAAACAGTTTCCAAGCTTGCAAGTAAATGCACAGAAAGAATTTCCCAATTCATAGCAGCTAAAGCTTCCGCATTCCTCTGTTAAATCATCCGGGACAAAATTTAAAAATGTGGTAAGATAAAAAATCATGGCATCCAAGGTCATTACAATATTCAGTAATAAGGGCGGGGTTGGAAAGACCTTTATTGGGGTCAACATAGCCTGTGCGCTAGCTTTAAGAGGCAAACAGGTCCTGATCGTGGATTTAAACCTGCAGGCCAGCCAGGACATGGCGCGCATGCTTAATTTGCCGCCCACGCATTGCCTGGTCGATATCCTGGCAGATATGGAAAGCTCGCCCAATGTGATCAGGGACAATGTGGTCGTGCACACCAGTGGTCTGCATTTTTTACCGGGCATTAAATCACCCAGGCAAATAGGACATATTACGGCAGACAATCTGCGTTTATTCTTCAAGAAAGCATCCAGTCAGTATGAATATATCATCGTCGATGGTGGCAGCACCTTCAGCGAGATATTCATAAGCATCCTGGATTCATCCAACTTGATACTATTGGTGGGAACGCCGGATATTCTGGCGGTCTATCAGGTCAAAACCAGCCTGGAGATCCTTCAGAGCCTGCATTTTCCCTTAAAGATGGTGCGCTTGATCCTTAACCGGGCGGAGTCTCGCGGCGGCGTGGCCTGGCAGGAGGTCAAGAATGCCTTGGCCATTGAAGTTTTTTCTTTGATCCCTTCTGATGGCAAGACAGTGGGCAGCGCGTTAAACCGCGGCGTTCCCTGCGTCATTGATAGTCCTAAAACAAAGGTGTCAGAAAGCTTCTTTGAGATAGTCAATCATCTCAATGACGAAAGCATTTACGTGCAGGCCAGCGATGTTGTCAAGGTTCGTGCCAGCGACAACGCTTCTAAGAAAACAGATGCGTTCTGGGAAAAATTCGGCATTACACCAAACGTTGCTGAAGCGGCCATGGATTTCAGGAAAGAAGAAGACGAGGTCATTAAAGTAAAAAGGGCCGTGCACAACCTTCTGGTTGAGCGCATGAATTTACAAAAGATGTCACAGGAAGTTTTAAGCGATCCTTCTCAAACCGCCAATTTACGCAAAGCCGCCGAAAAAGTGGTCACGGAGCTTTTGGCAGAGACTTCAGGTTCTTTTCTTTCCAGTCACGAGGAGCGCTCCCGGCTGGTCAAGGAGATCGTCAATGAAGCACTGGGGCTTGGCCCCTTGGAAGATTTTTTAGCGGATGAGTCGATCACAGACATCATGGTCAACAATAAAGACGAGATCTTTGTGGAGAGAAACGGAAAGATCATTTTTACCAATAAGAGATTTATTTCTAATGATCAAGTTAGGGCCACGATCGACCGCATCATTGCCCCGTTAGGACGTCGCGTGGATGAGTCAACGCCCATGGTGGATGCGCGTCTTCCCGACGGGTCACGCGTCAATGCGATCATCCCTCCCTTGTCCCTTAATGGGCCCATGATCACGATCCGTAAGTTTTCCCAGGACAGGTATAATATTGAAGATCTACTGACACGCTTTCATAGCATCTCGCAACCGATGGCGGATTTTTTGAATGCCTGCGTTATCGGGCGTAAGAACATGGTTGTTTCCGGAGGGACAGGGGCTGGAAAGACCACTCTTCTTAATATCATTTCTCAATTTATCCCGGACAATGAGCGTATCATTACCATTGAAGATGCCGCGGAATTGCGATTGACCAAAACCCATTGGGCCAGACTGGAAAGCAGGCCGTCGAATATTGAAGGACGCGGCAAGGTGACGATCAGGGATCTTTTTGTCAACACCCTGCGTATGCGTCCGGACAGGATCATCATCGGAGAGTGCCGCGGGCCGGAAGTTTTGGACATGTTGCAGGCGATGAACACCGGCCATGATGGTTCTTTGACCACCTTGCATGCGAATACGACACGGGACACCCTGTCGCGCATGTCGTCGATGGTTTTGCTTTCAGGAATAGAGTTGCCCTTGCGCGCCATTTATGAAATGGCGGCGTCCGCGATCAACGTCATTGTGCAGATCAACCGTTTTTCCGACGGGTCGCGCAAGATCACCGCGATCTCCGAACTGACCGGAAAGATGATCGATGGCATGCCGGAGATCATTGATGTGTTCACCTTTGTCCATAAGGGGATCAATGCGGAAGGCAAGATCATGGGAGAGTATATGGCCACCGGATATATCCCCAAATGTTTTGAAGATCTCTGCACACGCGGCATACCTTTAAGCAAGACGGTATTTGAAAGCCGTCCAAGCGCATGATCGTTAATCTTACCCGCAACACTACGATCGCTTCCAATGTTAAAATAGCCCAAGATACTTTATCCAGAATGAAAGGTTTGTTGGGGACCAAAGAATTTCCGTCGGGAGAAGCGTTAGTTATAACGCATTGCCAATCCATCCATATGTTCTTCATGAATTTCCCGATCGATGTGATCTTTTGCGACAAGCAGAATAAAGTAGTTGGTCTATGTAATGACATTAAACCATTTGCCCTTTCCCCGATCTTCTTCAAAGCCTCCTACGCCATCGAACTCCCCGCAGGAACCGTAGCCACAACCCAAACCCAAGCAGGCGACCAAGTCCAACTATAATTATTTCACGCCACTACCAGCTCACGCGACTTATGAGTTGCTATTGTGTTTTCATGAGCGCAGGCTATTTGGCTTCAATTTATTTTTTTCGCTCCAGTCATCGTTTTCTTAACGCCAAAGGTCTCATGCTTCTTCGGTGTCTGAACAACTCGTTATGAATTTCTCTGGAAATTCATAACTCGGACAGTTCAGCCATCACTCGGCTAAAAAGCCTCGCGATGCCCTCGAATCATGAGCTGCTTTGGCTAAAAACGATCTGTCGCTAAAAAAACAAATTGAAGCCAAATAGTACGCATGCATGGCGGCCATTGTAAGGGATAAATTTGTTATTTATACGCATGCGTTTATGAGGACGTTGTGTTTTCTTCGAAGGTAGTAGAAGGCTGATTTGGCTGGCCCCCGAACGTTCAGTTCGGGGCAAATCAGCCTGGGGACAGACCCCCTATTACTTGCTCCGCAACCCTTTTGTCAAGCAAGGAACAGGGAATATCGCTGGTTTCGGCGAGCGTGCCTGAGAAGGAAATACAATAGCATCTCATAAACTGCGTGAAGAAGTCGATTAGGAGCAGAAGAGATCTTCCGTTGACGCAAAGCAACTTGATGCTATAATAATGTCCAGACTGGACATTTTATGGGTGTTATATATAAATTAAAAGATGAAGTGGTTAATTTTATTATAAGCCAAAGGCAGAGCAATCCCCTGTATTCTTGCCGCCAATTGGCCGAATCCGCCTCTCAAAAATTTGACCTACGCCTTTCCAAATCATCAGTTCACGATGTCTTAAAAGAATCAGGCATCATAACGCCTAGGGGCCGAAAGCCCAAGGTCAAGTTTGAGATCCCCCAGGAAAAAAAGAAGCAAATCCAAACAAGCCTTTCCCAGGTCAAGCTTTTGCCGGATCCGGTAGAGAGTTCTCCTGAACCTCCAAGAACTGTTGAACCAGAACAAGAGGTTCTTTCCAGTGTCAAAGAGCTCAATGCTATCGACATCGTAGAGTCCTCACCAAGTGACACTCCCCCTTCAGCTACTGGCACTTCACCTTCAATTACTGTCATTCCCGCGAAAGCGGGAATCCAGGACAGAATTAATTCTGAAATGAAAATCTCCCCCGAATACGAGGGAGCTGGAAAGATTTTCCTCAAGGCGGCACTTTGGGACCTGGGAGTTTTTTCAGAGGAAAATATTAAAGAGGCAGATTGGGACTATTATCTGACCTATAGCAAAGGCATCAAGGTGGTTTTAGAAAATAATAAGAATTTTTTTATTGATCTGCCCTTGCCTATCGAGCGTTGTATTAAAGAAGCGGCGGATGGGTTAATTAATAACGTATTTCCTCTTATTATCCCAAAAGTTTCAGATGAAGAGCTTTTTCAGGCATGTATGAATGCTAAAACGGGTTACAATATTGAAAATGTGACAGTAGTGGATCAAAATGACCATACAATGTTCTTAATTAGCGATTTAGTGGTTGAAGAAAGGGCTTTTGTATTAAATAATAGGATATTTGTGGAGAATTCGAATAGAGATATTATGGAAAGGTCAAAAGCACTATTTTTTCCACAAGTAGCTGATAACATTTCGTTTACAGAAAGAGTGCTGAATTTAAAAGGATTTGACTCAACGGATAAATACGAAAATCTTGTAACTTTAATAATCAGAGATGATTATGACAATAAAGGCCAGCTGCAAGAAGCGGTTGAAAGATTAAATGGGATGTGCTTGCGTGATGAGCAGAACAAATTAGTAAAGGTCAAAATCTCGATTGCCTGTTGAGATAAAGAGGTGGAATTTTGTTAGATTTTTCTTGCCTGTTGGGGTTGACAGGCTCTATTATATATGGCATACTTTCAGTAAGCACGAATAAATTGTATTTACAGCCCTTACAGGGCTTTTACATAAATGGAAGACCCTGTAGTTTTGTACTATTTCTCGCTCCTGTATTCTTGAAGGGGGAAGGGTCTAATTGATCTTCTGACACGGAAGGTGAAGGGCGATGATCCAAAAATTAAAAAGCAGAAAAGCGCAAAATCTTATCGAATATGCGATCGTCGTTGCCTTAATCTCAGCAGCTATCGCTGCTTTGAGCACCTACGTGTTCCGCGCCGTACAGTCACAGCAGAAGATGATTACTGAGGAATCCCAATACTAAAAGAACCTCGTACTTCAGGAGGGAATTATGCATATAAAGAATAAAAGAGGTCAAAGCACGGTGGAGTATGTTTTGCTTATGACCGCGGTTGTGGTGGTTATCATCGCTTTCGTAAGCTCTAATCACCCTGGAGGTTTTCAGGCGCAGTTGAATACGACTTTAAATCAAGTCACCACGCAAATGAATGAAGAGGCAGGGGTCTTGGCTGACTCATACGCATCAACAACAAAGCCTACGGTGTCAGCCACGGCAGGTACGCCTCCGTACACAGTAAATCCTGCGAGCGGGGTGTAAGGGGATTGAGTAAAAATTAAAAACATAATTTGGATGAACTTATAGAGGAGGAACACATGTTAAGAAACTTCCTTAAAAATAGAAAAGCTCAAAACACCGCGGAATACGCGCTTTTGATCGCCTTGGTCGTTGCCGGGGTCATTGCCATGCAGACCTACGCCCAACGCGCCATGCAAGCCCGTATCCGTGATGCAGCTTTATATTTGAAGAATTCAACAGAACAAATTGGGAACGACACGCAGTATGAGCCGTATTATTTGGTGAGTAATTATACGGTGGATACCAACAGTGTTGAGAATAAACGTCTGGGCGCAGGGCTGGTCGGTGCGGATTCCACGGACTACCGTAGACGAGGCGGTTTCCAGAATACGACCTATAATACCGCAGACGAAACCATTGTTCATTGAGGCGTGATGTTAACGAAAAATTTAAAGGAGGAATCCTATGTTGCAATTTCTTAATCAAAAACGTGGGCAAAGTACCCTGGAGTACGCGGTGCTGATAGTCGTCATCATCGGCGCTTTGCTGACCATCCAGGTATATATCAAACGCGGGATCCAGGGGCGTTTGAAAAGCGCCGCGGACGATATCGGCGATCAGTATTCCGACGGGAATACCAATGCGATCCAAAGGACCGTCCGGGACAGCAATACGCAAGAGTATTTTAACGCGGGGGTTTCCACATCCAGTATCCTTGGTAATGAAATTACCAATGAAACAGATAACTCCGTTATCGTCAATACTCAGCTTGAGTATTGGGGTAATAAGTAAAG
>Ga0302319_10002697_pt1 | contig 37865 bp, 33 predicted proteins | sample Bog_T0_2_FD_203319 | JGI IMG/M metagenome (GOLD analysis project Ga0302319, IMG submission 203319) | Peat permafrost microbial communities from Stordalen Mire near Abisko, Sweden - Bog_T0_2 | ecosystem: Environmental > Terrestrial > Soil > Wetlands > Peat | place: Sweden: Abisko, Stordalen Mire... | reverse complement strand
ACTTGGAACGCATGCTTGCTCTTCTGCTTCGCAATCCCGAACTTCGGCGGCAGGCCGCGGTCCGAGAGCGTGTCCGAATTCAAGCCGCGTTCCGTTGGCCGTACGTAGCGCAACGGCTCGAATTTGCCTACTACGATGTATTGGGTTGGGAACCGAATATGGATGCGCCTCGCGATTCGGTCGGTGTCGATGTTTCAGCAACTCGATAGCAAGTCTCGGGACACATTGCGCACTTCTCATCTCGAAGACTAAGGACTCAAATAGGACTTGAGTCGCGCCTTCGATTAGAATCAACCTGCGGCACGTTTCCTGGTGCGGCACCTCAAACATGGAAGATTTGATTGTCGTTACCGGCGGCGCCGGATTCATTGGCTCCAACTTTGTCCTGCAGTGGATGGCGTCAGAGACCTCTCGTGTCTTAAATCTCGACAAACTGACCTACGCGGGCAACCTAAACAACCTGCAGACGGTCGAAGCTCACCCACGGTATTGTTTCACACAGGGAGACATTGTCGACCGTGACTTCCTGCAGGGATTGTTGCGCCGCGAACAGCCACGCGCCATTGTTCATTTCGCCGCCGAAAGCCACGTCGATCGTTCCATACACGGGCCAGGCGACTTCGTCCGCACCAACGTGAACGGCACGTTCAGCCTTCTGGAAGAGACTCGCGCTTACTGGTCTGGACTGCCGGGAGCGGATCAAGCTACTTTTCGTTTTCTCCATGTCTCGACGGACGAGGTTTACGGGTCCCTTGAGGCCTCAGATCGAGCGTTCAGCGAAACGACTCCCTATGCTCCTAACAGTCCGTACTCCGCGACCAAGGCGGCGTCCGACCACTTGGTTCGCGCTTATCACCATACTTATGGACTACCTGTTCTTACCACGAATTGCTCCAACAATTACGGCCCGCACCAGTTTCCAGAGAAACTAATCCCTCTGATGATTCTGAATGCGTGCAGCGGCAAGGCGCTTCCGGTATACGGCGACGGAAAGAATGTTCGCGACTGGCTCTATGTCGAGGACCACTGCCGCGCCATCCGTACCGTGCTCGCTCGAGGACGAGCCGGCGAGACCTATAACGTCGGCGGCCGAAGCGAGAAGACGAATCTCGAAATCATCGGGGCTATCTGCCAGTTGCTCGACGAGTTGCGGCCGAACGATCCCGTGATGCCGCACAGCAAGCTCGTGACCTTTGTCAAAGACCGACCTGGGCACGATCGCCGCTACGCCATGGACACTCGTAAAATCGAGCGCGAATTACAATGGCAGCCGGGAGAGACCTTCGAAAGCGGAATCGCCAAGACGGTCCGGTGGTACCTCGCGCATGCCGACTGGGTTGGCGATGTAACCAGCGGCAGCTATCGTCAGTGGATGGCAAAGAACTACGCCACGGAGCGCTGACAACCCAGAACTCGACATGACCGAAATGACGCAAGCGAATTACAAAGGCATCATTCTCGCGGGTGGATCCGGCACACGCCTCTATCCCGTGACCCACGTGCTTCCGAAAAGCCTGCTGCCGGTATACGACAAACCGATGGTGTATTACCCCCTCTCGACGCTGATGCTCGCGGGTATTCGCGACATCCTTTTGATTTCTACGCCAGAAGATTTGCATCGCTTTCAACATCTGCTCGGTGACGGCTCCCGCTTCGGCGTGCGCTTTCAATACGCGATGCAGCCCAAGCCGGAGGGCATCGCGCAGGCTTTTCTGATTGCGAAGGAATTCATTGGCTCCAGCGGCTGCGCCCTCGTGCTGGGCGACAATATCTTCTACGGACACGATCTCGTCAAAGAACTCCGCGAAGCTACGCTGCAACCGCAGGGTGCGCGAGTTTTCGCCTATCCAGTGAATGATCCCGAGCGCTACGGCGTGGTGGAATTCGGCGCGGACGGCAAGGCGCTCAGTATCGAAGAGAAGCCAAGGCAGCCGAAATCCCGTTACGCCGTCACCGGACTTTATTTTTACGATCGCGAGGTCGTCGAAATTGCTGCGAATCTCAAGCCTTCCAAGCGCGGCGAACTGGAAATCACAGACGTGAACCGTGTTTACCTGGAGCGCGGCGAACTCAACGTGTGCGTCATGGGCCGGGGCACCGCCTGGCTGGATACGGGCACGCACGAAGCCCTGATGGACGCTTCGCTCTTCATCCAGACTCTAGAGAAGCGGCAGGGCCTGATGGTCGCTTGTCCCGAAGAGATCGCATATCGGTCCGGATACATCACGGCTGCGCAACTGGACGCCCTGGCGCAGCCCATGCGAAACAACGGCTACGGAGCTTATTTGCTGCAACTGTTGCGCGAGCCGGTATTTTAATCGGTCACAAATTTCATGAAGCAACTTGCCACGACGCTGCCCGGAGTTATCCTGCTCGAACCCCGTGTCTTCGGCGACGATCGCGGATTCTTTTTGGAAAGTTACAACCGGCGCGCATTTGCTGATCTTGGAATCACCGATCCCTTCGTCCAGGACAATCATTCTTATTCCTCCAGGAACGTCGTCCGCGGGTTGCATTATCAGATTCAGCAGCCGCAAGGAAAATTAGTGCGTGTCGTCACCGGCGAGATTCTTGACGTCGCGCTCGACCTTCGCCGCAGTTCGTCCACCTTTGGAAAATGGGAATCGTTCCGGCTCTCGGGCGAGAACAAGCACATGCTCTGGGTGCCGCGCGGATTCGCTCACGGATTTCGTGTCGTATCCGACACCACCCACGTGCTTTACAAGGCGACAGATTTTTACGCGCCCGAGCACGAGCGGTCGGTTTTGTGGAATGATCCCGCGCTGAACATCGCTTGGGAATTCAGCGAGGAGCCAATCAGTTCCGCAATTGTGTCGCCCAAAGACCAGCGGGGCGTGCCTTTAAAGGACGCCGAGACATTCGACTAGCGGCGATCTCAATTCAGACGGAAGTCGACAGCGATCGTAGTTTCTACCCCGACCGCTTTGCCGCTCGACAAATAAGGCTCAAACTTCCACGAACGCACGGCCTCGGTTGCGGATCGCACCAGCAAGTCATTGCCCGATAGCGGGCGAAGACGTTCGACACTTCCATCAGGCGCGATCATCGCGTCGAGTACGACGAGTCCTTCAGTCGAGGCCGCGCGCGCCTCCTCGGGATAGACGGGATCGACTTTCGTTAGTATCCGCTTCTCCATGGTTTCAGGAGAAACTTGCAGCCTCGCGTCCGCAGACTGCGTTCGCGATTCCAATTCGTTCCATGTTCGCTGCCAATGCCACACCACGAGAGCTAACAGCGATAAGGCTAAGAGTGTGAGCAGCAAGAGTCCGCTTCGCCCGATTCGAATCCTGTGCTTCCGTTGTCTTCTCGGAGCTGCATCCGATTCTGGCGAATCAGCTTTCAGGGGCGCACTCGCCACCAGATTAATGGCCGCTTTTCGCTCGTCGATCTTCGACTCCACCTTCGGCGCCAGTGGGTCCGACTCACACCGGTAAATCCAATAGCGGATCATCTCGCGCTGTTGCGCCGAAAGCCCGACGAACTCAATACCACACCGAAACCGTGACTGATAACGGACGACAGCGCGGGCTCGAACCGGCAGACCCAGATTCGGCAGGCGCAATTCCACGGCGACTTGCTGGCCTACTGCCAATTCTCCGGCGATCACGGCGCCTAAACCGGCTTCCGCGATATCGGTGCAGCGGCCGGGTAGAGTTTCAGGGACACCGGACCGAAGAGCAATCAGATCCAGGGGTACAGCGATAGGGTGCCGGGGAAAACCGCGCTGCGGCGTTGACTCCAACGCCAGCGATGGTGCTGCACTCATCAGACAGCCTCCGCAAGAATCAAATTTCTCTCATGCGGCTGGAATTTACGACAAACAAAAAGCTTCCTGGAAACGGTGCGCCAAGTATAGCCGAGCCGAGCATATTCGATCCGAAGACGGACCGAAATATTTTCTCCAGACTTCAGCTATTCCATGTCCCGCCAATTGGGACCAACTCCGATTTCTACCAGCAACGGGACTTCGAGGGCGTGAGCATTTTCCATATGTTCTCGGACCAGCGCCTTCATAACGTCGACCTCGGTCTCCGGCACTTCAAAGACAAGCTCGTCGTGAACCTGCAGCGTCATCCGCGACTTCATGTCGCGCTTCCGGATCTCTTCATCGATGCGAATCATCGCCAATTTGATCAAGTCGGCAGCCGTTCCCTGCAAAGGAGTGTTGACTGCCGTTCTCTCCGCGAACCCGCGTTGCGTGGAATTCTTGCTGTTGATATCGGGAATCGGCCGAATTCGCCCGAAGAGTGTCGTTACTTTCCCATACCTCCGCGTCTGCTCCAGAGTCACATCGATGAACGCGCGCACGCCTGCATACTTTTCGAAGTAGGCGTCAATAAATTTCCGCGCTTCGCCCGGCTCGATGCCTAAATTCTGCGAGAGTCCAAACGCTGATAGGCCATAGACGATACCGAAGTTCACAATCTTCGCCGCTCTGCGCTGGTCCGGCGTCACCGCTAGCGGAGGAACGCCGAAAACCTGCGACGCGGTCAGCGTGTGAATATCGTCGCCCCGGCGAAAAGCTTCCACCAACAGTTTGTCTCTGGAATAATGCGCCAGTAACCGCAACTCGACCTGCGAATAGTCGGCGGCCAGCAACACATGACCGGGCTCGGCGATAAATGCAGCTCGAATTTCCCGGCCAAGTTCCGTGCGGATCGGGATATTCTGCAAGTTCGGATTAGCCGAAGAAAGGCGGCCAGTCGCGGTTCCAGTCTGCCCAAACGTTGTATGCACACGGCCAGTGCCGCTGCGCATAAGCGCGGGCAAGGCATCTACATATGTCGATTTCAACTTTGTGAGCTGGCGATACTCCAGCACCATCCGCGGAACTTCGTGCTCCGCTGCCAGACCCTCCAGCACGTCCACGGCAGTCGAGATCTTCTTGCCTTTCCCATATTTCACTGGGATCGGAAGCGCCAGCTTATTGAACAGCACATCGCCCAACTGCTTCGGCGAATTGATATTGAACTCGACGCCGCAGCACTCGTAAATCTCACGCGCCTTTCGCGCCGCTTCGCGCTGCAGTTTGACCGACATTTCGTCCAACGCCGCCAGATCAATTTTCACCCCCGCCTCTTCCATCCGTGCGAGCACGGGTACCAGCGGCGCGTCAATCGTGTCGTAAACAGGAGTCAGCCCCTTTTCGTCAACCTCCTTACGGAGCGCGGCCGCGAGCCTGCCTGTAATATCGGCCGCTTCCGCCAGATTGCCGCTCAGCTTGAGGTTCAGTCGCCGAAGCGCAACTTCTGGCAGCGCGTGCGACGAGTACGTCGGATCCAGCAGGTACGAATACAGCATCGGATCGTGCAGGACTCCCGCGAGAGCGATCGGCCGTTCAACGAACTGGTCAGAAAAATAATGCAGTGCAGACTTGAGGTCGTGGATTACTTTCGGCACGGCGGCATCTTCCAGCAACTCTCGCATCCGCTCTGTCAGTGCTTGATCTTCGAGCGTGACCATCGCGCCGGCCTCGGGAGCGTTCGAAATTGCGATGCGCTTCGCTTCCGGAGTTATAGTTTCGAGAGGCCCGTTGCCGGCCCCCGTATCTGCCGGCCGTAAATCAAGAAATCCCGACTGCGCCGGTGCCGGTTCTTCTTCCGGACTACTCTCGTCGTCGACGCTTATTGCCGGCTCCAGTTCAATCGCGATCGCCAACGGAACCCCGTGGGCGCTTCTCGTGTAATTCTCGAGTTCACTCTTCGAATGAATTTCCCGGTAGTCGCCATCTTTCACTTCAGCTACAGGCAAAAGTTCCTTCAACAGAGTAGTGAATTCGAGTTCGGCGAATAGTTCACGCAGCGCTACGATATCTGGATCCCCAACTTTCATCGCCGACACTTCGAACTCGACAGCCACATCGGTGTCAATGGTTACGAGTTGCTTGCTATAGAGAATGTTGTCGCGATTATTTTGCAGCGATTCGCGATACGTTTTCTTCTCGACCTCCGCCGCGCGATCGAGCGCCGCTTCGACACTGCCGAAGCGCCGAATCAGATCGACCGAGCCCTTGTCGCCGATTCCCGGAGCTCCCGGAATGTTATCTACCGAATCGCCGCGCAAAGCCATCACATCCACGACTCGCGAAGGAGGCACTCCCAGAATTTCTTCCACCTTCGCGGCATCGCAAATCAAATTGTCTTTCGGAGGATTCAGCACGCAGACGTGTTCGTTGACCAGTTGCAACATGTCTTTGTCGCTGGAAACGACAAAAACAGTGTACGAGTGAGCCTCCGCCTTTCTCGCCAGCGTGCCTATAACATCATCGGCTTCGTAACCTTCGAGTTGCAGAATTGGGATGCGATATCCTTCGAGAGCCCGCCGTATATATGGAATCTGCTGCACCAGATCGCCTGGCATCTCGGCGCGGTTGGCTTTGTAACCACCGTATTGCGATTCTTTGAAGGTCTGGGTCTTGATGTCAAACTTGCGAATGGTGGTGATCGCTTCCGCCTGCTGGGTGCGGATAGTCGGAGCACCTACGTCGAAAACCGCCGCGAGATATTCAGGCGAAAAATCGTCGCGCAGTTTGCGCAACATGTTAACGAAGACAAACGTCGCGGCGGTAGGCAGTCCGGTTTTCGTGGACATCGGACGCTGCCGCACCATCGCATGATAGGCGCGAAAAATGAATGACATCGTGTCGATCAGGAAGATGCGCGCTGTTTCCTTGCCTTTGGTCGGGGCGGCAACAGGCGATCCGTCGGGAGCGATACTTTCTTTCGGCGTTGATTTCTTCTTCGGAGCCAATTTGTAAAGTTTAACAGTTTCAACTCTTCGCCATCGCGGCGCGCGGAATTGTGGCACGTAGAGACTGGCAGCGGACAGCTTCGCTTCAGACGCCGCTCGCCGTAATCGCGTATCATATGAGGTTTTCTGCGCTCGTTTTTGGGAGTGCTGACTGTCGGGAGTTCTGAAACTGCGATGCTGCCTTTCAAGCTGGTATACAGCGACGATTACTATCTGCCGATCGGCTCCCACGTTTTCCCCGCCGAAAAATACAAGCGCATTCAACAGCGGTTGCTCGCCTCCGGCGTCGCAGATTTCTCGGATTTTGTGACTCCTCGTCCCGCCAGCGATCAGGATGTTTTGCTGGTTCACACTCCGCAATACGTCGAGAAACTAAAGACCGGTACGCTAAGCGCTCGCGAAGAATTGGAATTGGAAGTTCCGTACTCGCCAGAGTTGGTAAGCGCTTTCTGGCTTGCCGCCGGCGGATCGATTTTGGCAGCTGACCATGCTCTGAACGACGGCATCGCCATCAGCATCGGCGGAGGGTTCCATCACGCGTTCCCCGACCATGGCGAAGGTTTTTGCTTGATTCATGATGTAGCCATCGCCATCCGGCGTATGCAACGGGACGACAAGATTCGGACCGCGATGACCGTGGATTGCGATGTCCACCAGGGCAACGGTACCGCGGCAATCTTTGCGGGAGCGCGCACGACGAGCGAACCGCTGCCCTCCATGCCGTCCTCGACGCTTCATCAATCGGCGGCCGCGCCGATTGTCCCGAAAACCCGAGTGCAGAGCGGCTTCGCAGGTGATGTTTTCACTATCTCTCTGCACCAAGAAAACAATTATCCTGCTCGCAAGCCCCCCTCCTCGATCGACGTCGACCTTCCCGACGAAATTGGCGACGAGTACTATCTGTCCTGGCTCGACAATGCGCTCAGCTCCGGCCTGCGAAAGTTTCAACCTGAGTTGCTGTGCTACCTCGCGGGAGCCGATCCCTATCGCGAAGATCAACTGGGGGGCCTGTCGCTCACAATCGAAGGATTGAAGAAGCGCGACGAACTCGTCTTCCGCGTCGCCAAAGCGCGCGGCATCCCGGTGATGGTCACGTTCGCCGGAGGCTACGCGGTGAAAGTGGAGGACACGGTTACGATCCACAGCAACACGATTATCGCCGCCAAAGAAGTGTTCAGCACGAAGCGCTGAGCCCGGTCAACACTGACGGCAAAGCTATACTCGACAATATGGATGTCGTTCCCTCCCAACTTGCGCATCGCGACTTGTATCACATTCTGATCAGTGCCGTGGCTCCGCGGCCCATAGCCTGGGTATCCACCATGAGCGCCGTTGGACACTCCAACCTGGCGCCTTTTTCCTTCTTCAATGCAGTTTGCGCCAAACCTCCCCTCCTGGCGTTCGCGCCCGCGCTGCGCGTGTCCGAAAAACTTCGGCCGGAGGGAGAAAACGCCGCGGCGCCGAAAGACACGTTGCGCAATATTCGCGAGACCGGAGAATTCGTCATCAACGTAGTGACTTACGATTTGGGCGAAGCCATGAACCTGACGAGCGGCGACTATGACGCCTCCATCGACGAATTCGAAATCGCAAAATTGGCGTCAGCCCCTTCGCGAGTTGTGCGTCCCCGGCGCGTGGCGCAGTCTCCCGTCAGCTTCGAGTGCAAATTGCATCAGATTCTCGACTTCAATCCATTACCCGACGGCGGCAGCCTGGTAATTGGCGAAATCGTCTCGATTCACGTCGATGAGGCGCACTTAACAGAAGGCCGTCTCGACCGAAACTCGCTTGATCTGATCGGACGCATGGGCGGAATGCAATACACCCGGACCATCCAGCGCTTTGAGATGATAAGGCCCAAAGTGGATTAGTCATCACGGCGAACGACGCACAGCGAACGCGACCAGCGGCAATCGACCAACTACGCCCGCACCTCCAGCTGCTAAAATAGCCCTTAGACCATATGTTCGAGAATCTCCAGGAAAAACTTCAACGCGCATTCAAATCCCTTCGCGGACAGGCTGTCCTCACCGAAGAGAACATTTCTGAGGCGCTCAAACAAATCCGTTTGGCGCTACTCGAGGCCGACGTCAACTTCAAGGTCGTCAAAGAGCTAATCGACCGCATCCAGGCGAAAGCTGTCGGTCAGGAGGTGCTGACTGCGCTCTCTCCCGGTGAGCAGGTGATCAAAATCGTTCGCGACGAACTGGTCGCTACGCTCGGCCAGGACACCGCCAAGTTAAAGTTCGCCTCGCAACCTCCTACCATCGTGCTCATGGCGGGCTTGCAAGGATCCGGTAAGACGACTACCTCGGGCAAGCTGGCCAACTGGCTCAAGAATGGCGGACATCGCCCGCTGCTCGTTTCGGTCGACGTCTACCGTCCGGCGGCGCGCGAGCAATTGAAAGTTGTCGCTGCCGCGATCAAGGCCAACATTTACGAAGGCACAGTCGGCGAGGCGAATACGGAGACCGTCGAGCGGCTCGCCAAAGAAGCGCGGCGCGAAGCGATCAACTCTGGTTGCGACGTGCTCATCGTCGATACCGCTGGCCGTCTGCACATTGACGATCAACTTATGGAGGAGATGCAATCGCTGAAGCGGTTGCTCAATCCGCAGGAAATCTTGTTCGTTGCCGATTCGATGACCGGACAAGACGCGGTCAACTCCGCCGACGAATTCCATAAGAAACTTACGCTCACCGGCGTCGTGCTCACCAAAATGGACGGCGACGCTCGCGGCGGCGCAGCGCTATCGATTCGGCAGGTTACAGGACAGCCGATCAAGTTCATCGGAGTGGGTGAAAAATATGACGCGCTCGAGCCGTTTCATCCCGATCGCATCGTCTCCCGCATTCTTGGGATGGGCGACATCCTCTCCCTGATCGAACGCGCCGAATCGCAGATCGACAAGAAGAAAGCCAGCGAACTCGCGACCAAGGCCCTGAGCGGCGACGGCTTTTCGCTGGAAGACTTTCGCGATCAGTTGCGCCAGGTTCGAAAGATGGGCTCAATCCAAAGTCTGGTCGGCATGCTGCCCTCGGTCGGAGCGTTTTCCGGACTGCAAAAGGCCGCCGACAAAGTCGACGAAAAGCAGATCAACCGCGTCGAAGCCATCATCAATTCCATGACTGGACACGAACGCAATCATCACGAAGTCATCAACGGCAGCCGTCGAAAGCGCATCGCCCGCGGATCTGGCACCAGCGTGCAAGAGGTCAACAACCTTCTTCGCCAATATGCGCAGATGAAAAAAATGTTCAAGCAGATGGGCAAGCCAAGTTTCGCTCGCCGTATGGCGGGAATGAAGTTTCCGGGAATGTAGCTGGTTGAGACATTGAATCATTAAGACATTGAGTCAATGATTGAATGATCCGATGATTCAATCGCTCTTATGAAGTGGCGTTCCTTATCTGAATCCGGCGCGTACAGCGACATGCGGCCGCTGCGCGAGATCTTTGCCGAGCGCAAAGAAGCGATCGCCAAGTACGTTCCTCAGGATGTACAGGCCGTACACATTCGCGCCGTGGCTGAACTCAAGGCGATGGGGCTCGCAACCCGCTCCCTGAAAGTCGGCGACAAGTCCCCTTCGTTCGAGCTCCCGGACCACAACGGCAAACTTGTTTCCTCTTCCAATCTTCTCTCCGCGGGCCGGTTGGTGCTGATGTTCATCCGCGGCCGCTGGTGCCCTTTTTGCGTGGCGCAGATGGAGGCCATGAACTTCATCGCTCCTGAAATCGCCGCCGCCAAGGCTCTTCTCGTCGCCGTTTCTCCCCAGACCGAAAAGCAGGCCTTCTTTATGCGCGATCAGCACAAGCTCACCTTCCCTATACTGGTTGACGCGCAAAACCAAATCGCACGCAGGTTTGGACTGGTTTACCATGTTTCCGAAGAACAGCAGGGTCTTTATCGCAGTACCTTCGTCAACCTGCCGCACGTCAACGGTGATCCCAGCTGGGAATTACCCATTCCTGCCATATTTATTCTCGACCGCGACGGCACGATCCTGTTCGCATCCACTGACGAAGACTATACGAATCGACCCGAGCCGCTGGAGATTCTGTCAACCCTGGAGCGTCTTCAGCGCTAACTCAGTAAGGCGGACACAATCGCGATCATCCCGGACAAAATCGGCCCACGACGACCGTTAGTCACCTCGTTGAACCGAAGGACTGTAGAACGAATGACTCCGGAAATGAAGTCTCCGCTAATGCGCTGCGTGCGCTTTGACTTTCGCCGGACTTTCGCTCGAGAAATACTCCTGTCTCGGGGCTGGGCTCGCTCCCTCGATCAAATCTTCAAAGAAAGAAGACGCCGGATCGACCGCAGAAACCCCGACCTGGCCTGCTGCGGGCGAGTTCTCGGCTCCTACCCATGCGACGAGAAATTTTTCGGTCTTGTCTCGGCGTGCGAGGGAAACGGCGCTGCCCGGTCGGAGTTTACCGCGGACTCCAGTCAAAAATGCACCCTGTCGGCTGAAGTTTACGACTCGTATCTCCTGCCCCCAAGCATCACCATTAACATCATTCGCAGTGAGAGTGACGGAAACATCTGCGGGGAAACGCCGGTCACTGCGCTCAATCTTGAACCGGCGGGTGAGGTCGCTGAGTTCGCTCGCGAGCAAGTTCAGTCCCTCCGCCGCTTTCTGTGAATCTTGTGCCCGAGACAAGGTGTTTTCGGCTGCCTGGTTCACTCCCGCGATGTTGGCTGAGATCTCGCCGGCTCCGCTCGCGGCTTCGCTCGCGTTCCGCGTCATTTCGTTAGTTGTCGCACTCTGTTCTTCCACTGCGGCGGCGATGGTGGCTGAGATCTCGTTAATCTGACCGATCACTCCGGTGACCGTCCCAATCGCAGCGACTGCACTCTTCGTGTCTGTCTGAATGGTCGTGATTTTGCGGCTGATATCCTCCGTGGCCTGCGCGGTCTGCTTCGCAAGTTCCTTCACTTCGTTGGCGACAACGGCGAAACCTTTTCCAGCTTCTCCCGCGCGCGCGGCTTCAATCGTCGCGTTCAAGGCCAGCAGGTTCGTCTGCTGCGCGATGGAGGTAATCACTTTGATGACTGCGCCGATTTCTGTACTCGATTGTCCCAGCTTGGCAACCGTGGCATTGGCGGCTTGGGCGGCACTGACGGCCGAGGCTGCAACCTTGGCCGCTTCGTTGGCGTTTATCGCGATGCTCTGAATTGTCGTAGTCATCTCACTGGCGCCCGTTGAAAAGCTTTCGAGATTCCGCGTGACTTGGATGATGGCGCGCGAAACGGACTTCGACTGTACGGCGGTTTCTCCGGAATTGGACGTGATCTGTGCGCTGGCCTCGAGCAGTTGCTGGCTGGAACCGGCAAGTTTGTGTGTACGAACGACAACTCCTCGCAGAATTTCCTGGAGTTTGTCCATAAATAGATTGAAAAGGCGGCTCACTTCGCCCAATTCATCGTTGCCGAACTTACCTGCAGCCTCCAACCGTTTCGTGACATCGCCCTCGCCTTCAGCGATATCCTGAATCATCTCCGTCAAGCGGCGCAGGCCAATTGAGGTTTGGCGGATCAGGACAAAAGCTGCGACAACGCCAAAAACCAGTGCCACCAGGGTCGCTCCTCCCAAGGCCAGTTTCAGTGAGCGGCATGCCGTGTGCACCTCTTCCTTATTGTGTTCCAGCAGCAGATGGAACGACTCGGACATAGATTCGGTATTGCGGCGGACTTCGTCCGCCACTGACGTCCCCCGCTCCGTATATTCGTTGCCCGCCTTGATGACATTGTCGGGATTGCCGACCGCATGGTCGATCGCATCCCGCTGGGCGTCATGAAGCACGCCGAGCAGCCCCTTAGTTTCCAGTAGACGGTCCCGATTCTCCTGAAGCTCCCATTTCGGAGCCAATTCATCGAGGGTCGCCAGGTCCTTCGCCAGCGTCGCCCAAGTTCCATTCCATGATTTGAGCGCGATCTCCCGTCGGTCTGGTTGTGACCCCGCCAGAATGGCTTGGCGGGCTTTGACAGAAGTCATGTTCATATCGCGTTGCACCGCCTTAGCGGACTCGCTAGACGGGAAGCGAACTTCGAAAGTCACGTCCAAACTTTGAGTGAGACGAGATAATCTGAGGTAGCTGATAACCGAGCCAAAGACCGCCAAACCAAGAATTACGCTAAAGCTCAGACCGAGTTTCTTGCCAAGCGTAATTCTCACCACATTCTCCGATCGAATCCGTCTTAATCACTAATCGACGGGATCCCGGGAACGCATTAAATCTCTTGCTGGCCTTCGTAAACTGCCCGAGCAACATCCGAGCGGGAAAGCTTCTAGATTCGGGACTGTGATCCTTCAAGTCAATCTCGCATCCTCTCCCCCTCTGTCTGCATCTAAACCTTGACAGTGATTCGCTCAGGTTATAGGATGACCCAAGACGTAATCATTAATATACTGATTGTAAAGCACTTATTTTAGTGGAGGATGTGCTATGGGAAAGATTATTGGAATTGACTTGGGAACAACCAACTCCTGCGTTGCAGTAATGGAGGGTGGCGAACCAAAGGTTATACCGAATGAAGAAGGCGGTCGAACCACGCCTTCCGTCGTTGGATTCACCAAGACTGGCGAGAGACTGGTCGGGCAGGTCGCCAAGCGGCAGGCCATTACCAATCCGGAAAACACCGTTTTTTCGATTAAGCGGTTTATGGGACGCCGCTACGACGAAGTCAGCGAAGAACTGAAGATGGTTCCCTATAAAGTGGAGCGCGATGGCGACAACGTCGCAGTGCTGGCCCAGGGAAAGAAATTCACCCCGCCAGAGATCTCCGCGATGATTCTGCAAAAGCTCAAGAAGGCGGCCGAAGACTATCTCGGCGAGAAGGTCACCGAAGCGGTCATCACCGTTCCGGCTTACTTCAACGACGCGCAGCGCCAGGCTACGAAAGACGCCGGCAAGATTGCCGGACTCGACGTAAAGCGCATCATCAACGAGCCCACCGCAGCCGCGTTGGCGTATGGCCTCGACAAGGGTAAGGACGAGACCATCGCTGTCTACGACTTCGGCGGCGGAACGTTCGATATTTCTGTCTTGGAAGTCGGTGAGGGCGTTATCGAGGTGAAGGCCACCAACGGTGACACGCACCTTGGCGGCGACAACATCGACCAGCGGCTTGTCGATTGGCTGATTGACGAGTTCAAGAAGAACGAAGGACTCGACCTACGTGGCAAAGGCAACGAAATGGCTCTGCAGCGCCTGCGCGACGCGGCCGAGCGCGCGAAGATTGAACTTTCGACCACCATGGAAACCGAGATCAATCTGCCCTTCATCACGGCAGATGCTTCCGGTCCGAAACACCTGGTGTTGAAGTTGACACGCGCCAAGCTCGAATCGATGGTTGAGGACATTTTGCAGCGCTCGGTTGGCCCGTCGAAGCAGTGCTTGAAAGACGCCGGGGTTGACGCCAGCAAGATCAACGAAGTGGTGCTCGTCGGCGGACAGACTCGCATGCCGCGCATCCAGGCCATCGTGAAAGAAGTCTTTGGACGCGAAGGTCACAAGGGCGTCAATCCGGATGAAGTCGTAGCGATCGGCGCGGCAATTCAGGGTGGCGTGCTCGGCGGCGAAGTGAAAGATCTATTGCTGCTCGACGTGACCCCACTGACGCTTTCGATCGAAACGCTGGGCGGCGTAGCTACGCCGATGATCCCGCGCAACACGACCATTCCGACCAAGAAGACAGAAACGTTTTCGACGGCCGCGGATAGTCAGACTTCGGTTGAAGTCCACGTGTTGCAGGGCGAACGTCCCCTGGCGGCGCAGAACCGGACGCTGGGCAAGTTCCACTTGACCGGATTGCCGCCTGCTCCTCGGGGCATTCCGCAGATTGAAGTGACGTTCGATATCGACGCGAACGGCATCCTGAACGTGACGGCGAAAGATAACGCCACGGGCAAGGATCAGAAGATCACGATCACCTCGTCCTCTGGTTTGTCGAAGGAAGAAGTGGAGCGGATGGCGAAAGAAGCCGATGCTCACTCCGCCGAAGACAAGGCGCGGCGCGAAGAGATCGACGCCAAGAATCAGCTCGACTCGATGGTCTACAACATCGAGAAGATGCTGAAGGAACATGGCGACAAGATCGACGGTGCTGAACGCGGCAATGTGGAAAATGCATTAGCAGACGCGAAGAAAGCCATCGAAGGCGGCGACAAAGCGGCGATGGACTCGGCGCGCGAGAAGCTGACAGCGGCATCGCACAAGCTCGCGGAGCAGATGTACAAAGCGACGCAAGCAACTCCCGGTGCTACTCCGGGGGCGGGTCCAACGGATGGGAACGCGGCGCCAGGATCGAACGGCGCCGGCCCCAAAAAAGACGAAGGCGTCATTGACGCTGAATACGTGGATGTTGAAGACAAGAAGTGAGGTCGCTTCAAACTGCTGGCTTCTGGCTTGGGGGCGCGTGAAGCGCCCCCAAGTTGCATCTAAATTAATAACGGCTTGTCATCCCGAGGGATCTATGGTGTGGGCCAGGAAAGAGGAAAACGAATTGAGATTTGAAGTCAATGGACAGATGTTCTTCGTGAATTTCGTTCCCGAAGAGGGACGATGGTTTTGCTACGCGCCCACTCCGTTCGGTCTGCAGAAAATCCCCGTCTCGATGGATGCCTCTCCGTTTCAGGCATACACCGTAGCCCTGGACGAACAAGCGAAAGAAGTAGTGAACTAACAGAGTCCCCGACAGCTCTCAGGAATCAGTTTTCAGGGAAATCATTTCGTGTGCGAAACTGGTTGGCGGCAGATTCGAAACCTCTCTGGCTCGCAAGACTGAGAGTTGATAACTGAGAGCTGATAGCAATTCATGGCCACACAAACCAAAGATAAAGACTATTACGGCGTTCTCGGAGTAAAGAAGTCGGCCTCCACCGACGACATTCGCAAAGCCTTCCGTAAGCTCGCGCGCAAGTACCACCCCGACGTCAATCCTGGCGACAAAACGGCCGAGGAAAAGTTCAAGACTCTGTCCGAAGCCAATGACGTCCTCAGCGATCCTAAGAAGCGGAAGATCTACGATCAGCTCGGCTTCTACTCCGACAACATCGACGCTGCTACAGCAGACGCTTACGCGCGCGGCGGCGGCCAACCCGGAACCAGTGATTTTTCGGGAGGCTTTCCCGGAGGCGGCCGGCAGCCCGGTGCTCCCAGCAATGTGGATTTCGGCGGCTTCGATTTCTCTGACCTGTTCGAGGGAGCGCGAGCGGGCGGACGCAAGACTACCAGCGGATCCGGAGGCGGCTTCCGCGATATTTTCTCCAATATCTTTACCGGCGGTGGCCGTGGTGAGTCCGTCAGTGAAGGTCCGGAGCCGGGAAGCGATCTCGAGTACCAGGTTAACGTTCCCTTCTGGACGGCCATCCGCGGGGGCGTGATGAAGTTGAACATTGCCCGACGCGATGTTTGCGCGAACTGCCACGGCAATGGATTTATCGAGGCTCCCGGCGAATGCCCGCAGTGTCATGGCAAAGGCACCATCGAGCAGACCGGTGGACGCATGAAGTTCAACGTCACCTGCCCCCGCTGCCATGGCACCGGGAAGAATATTTCCACTTGCCCGGTCTGTCACGGAGAAGGCAGCGTCGAAAGCGTCAATCCGCTCGAGATTCGCATCAAAGCCGGAACCCGCGACGGGCAGCGCATTCGCATTGCGGGCAAAGGCAACGCCGGCCTGCGCGGCGGCGCAGTCGGCGATCTCTACGTCATCATCCGCATCGAGCCGCATCCGCTCTTCCACCGCGATGGAGACGACATTCAGATTGTGGTTCCCGTAAGCGCCGTCGAGGCCGCACTAGGATCCAAGATCGAAGTCCCGACCATCGATGGCCGCAGCATGCTGAAGATTCCCCCCGGCACCCAGTCCGGCCAAAAACTCCGCCTGCGCGACAAAGGCGTTCCATCCGCCACAAAAGACGGCGTCCGCGGCGACGAGATTGTCGAAGTAAAAATCACTGTCCCCATGCCCCGTGACGAGAAGACCAAAGAATTACTCCGCGAATTGGCGAAGCTAAATCCCGAAGATCCACGAGAAGAATTGTGGAAGCAAGTCTAGTGCAGGATTCAGGAAGACTGACTCCAGCCAAACTATCACCAGCCTGAACTCGGCGCCCTCTGCGGCTCGGCGGTAAAGCGCTCTCCTTCTCATTACCTCCGTCGCTGTCCTTGTTGACAAAACTTTTCCATAAAATTTCGAAAATAATCTTGCATCTTCAGCAATTTGCCGTAATCTCACAAATGCGAACTAACTTTGCCGAATGTCCGGGAATCGCTTTTACCCGGGAGCCGCGAGAGCGAAACAAGGGAGACGCGGTGGTGAGAGTGAGTCGCTCGAGGAGGAAGCCATAGAAATTGGCAACAGCTACCGCACCCACTAACCTTCCGCAGAACGGCATTCTTTCCGCCGTCGTTCCCCCCAACAAGAAGAAATCCATCCGCCTCACGCTTTGGCCCTTGGTCGCCGCCACCTTCTTTATGGTGTCCGGAGGAACCTATGGGACCGAAGACATCGTGCATGGCGCGGGCTATGGCAAGGCCATCCTGATTCTGCTGCTCACGCCGATTCTCTGGAGCCTGCCCACCGCCTTCATGATCGGCGAACTCGCTAGCGCTCTGCCCGCCGAGGGTGGCTACTACGCCTGGGTGCGTCGCGCCATGGGAAATTTCTGGGGATTTCAGGAAGCTTGGCTCTCGCTGGTAGCGTCCATTTTCGATATGGCGATCTATCCCACGCTCTTCGTCGCCTACCTCACCCGCATGTTCCCCTGGTTTCAGGAGAACCATCGCGGCATCGCCGTCGCGCTCGGTGTGGTGATCGCTTGCGCCGCGCTCAACATCATGGGAGTGAAAGTCGTCTCTACGACCTCGCTCTGGCTGTTCTTCGCCCTCTCGGCGCCCTTCGCCGCCATCTTTGTGCTGGCGCCGTTTAAGATTCACGCGCTCGCCAGCGCCGTTACCAAGCCGACGACCTCTAACGTCGACATTCTCGGAGGCCTTCTCATCTGCATGTGGAACTACATGGGATGGGACAACGCCTCCACCATCGCCGCCGAAGTCGAGCGCCCACAGCGCACCTATCCGCGCGCCATGCTCTGGGCCGTCGTGATTGTTGCCTTCAGCTACGTGCTGCCCTTCGCCGCCATGTGGATCACCGGCCTTCCCGCCAGCGCTTGGGAAACTGGCGCCTGGGCGGACGTCGCCCAACTCATGGGCGGTCCGGTCCTTCGCATCGCGCTCGTCGCAGGAGGGATGATGAGCGGCTTCGGCATGTTCAACGCCCTTGTCATGAGCTACTCGCGCCTTCCACTCGCGATGGCGCAGGACGGTATGTTGCCCAAGGTCTTCGGCAAGCTGCATCCTAAGTCGCGCGCACCCTGGGTCGCGATTCTGGCGCTGGCCGTGGGCTGGGGCCTTGCTCTCAACCTCGGATTCGAACGTCTCGTCACCCTCGACATCATGATCTACGGGGCAAGCCTCTCCCTCGAATTCGTCGCCTTGATCTGTCTTCGCATCCGCGAGCCGGAGTTGAAGCGTCCGTTTCGTGTGCCCGGAGGCCTGTTTGGAGTGATCGCCGTTGGCATCCCCCCAATCTTGCTCTTGGGATTTGCCATTCTGCGCAGCGAACACGAAGTCGTGCTCGGCATGAGCTCCTTCGCGTTTGCCGTGCTCGTCATCGCAGCTGGCGTGGTCGCCTACCTCGTCAACCACGCCCTGAAACCCGCCGGATGGGCCCCCGCACCCAGCAAACCAGAAATGGTCGCGTAAGCCTCGACCACGCGATGTGAAAAGCGGGATGACAACTGTCATCCCGTTTTTCTCTGCTCGCGGTGCTACATTAGTCTCAGCATGAGCATCCAGAGCGCTTATCGGAGAATGCCGGAGTACCTCGCGATACCTCTTGCTGTTCTGATTTCCGTCATTGCGGCACTGATGCTTGTAGGCATTGGTGCAGCGACTACAGGTTTCCTCCTTGGAAAGTTCAAACGATCGGACGATTTCGATAATGCAATTACCGCCTTCTTCTTTGCCGCGCCGAGCATTGCTGTTCTCGCCTTTGTATTTTGCTTTTCCATCGTGACCAACTGGCATCACGCGACGTCTTGGCGTGCGCCGACATTCGCGTTTACGCTAGGTTCTATTTTGCTTTGGTCGTGGGCTCACGATTGGATCGGCTTTGCATGGTACGTGCCGGGAATCATCGGTTGGCTTGTCAGCTGTTGGTTCTTACATCGAAAATCGATTTCTCACTCTGAACATATCATCCAAGCGTAGATCCAAAGGCTTCCACATGATCGAGGCCGCAGCCGAGATGTACGAAATCCATCCGCGGACATTGCGGCTGGGCTCTGCCTCTTTCGCCCCTCACCGGGACCATGACAGGCCTGGAACTCTACAGTTTCTAATTATCCGCGCACACTTTTCAGGCCCCGGCAGCCCAGTTTTCAATTGCCAGATTTCGCACTCGCTGAAATTCACGCGTATTGTTCGTGACCAAGGTCAGGCCTAAGCACCGGGCGTGGGATGCAATGAACAGATCGTTAGCTCCAATCATCATCCCCTGCTTTTTGAGATCGGCGCGGATCATCGCGTAATGGACGGACGCGCGATCGGGAAAATCCAGAACCTCAACATAACTCAAAAATGATGTCAACGCCGCTTCGTCCTGCTCCCTTCTCGGTGACAACTCAACGCCATATAACAGTTCCGACTTGGTGATCACGGAAATACAAACGTCATTCACAGGGACTTTTCTGAGTCTCTTGAGCACGCATCGTTCGAGCGCTTCATAATGTAGGGACATGTATCGGTGTCGAGCATGTAGCGCGGCATTAAGCGTCCCGCTCCTGCACGGGGAGATCTTCAATTCCATCCATAAAAGAATCGGACGCGACTGCCCCCTCCGCCAAGTACGTTGACCAGTCGAACGGTTGCGGCGAAAGCACGACGTCTTTGCCTTCCTTGCGAATGAATACTTCCGCTACGTTGAACTGAAACTCTTTGGGCAGCCGTACCGCTTGGCTGCGATTGTTCATGAAGACTCGGGCTTTGCGGGGCGCAGGCGATTTCGGTTTCGGCTTTGGCATATACATAAAGTATATGCCAAGTAAATCGAAGAAATCGAGACCTCTAATCCGGACTGTTCAAAATCGACGATAGTCCAATTGGGAAGGCGACCAACTCACCAGCCTCAAAAAACGAAACCAGGGTGTTGATTTCTCCGCGTTCTCGGCGTCTCGGCGGTGAAACAGTTGGTCGCGCAGTAGAATGATCAGGACGGGCTCAGGCAATATGACCAAGCGTAAATCGAAAGGCGCCTACATGATCTCGGCCGTCGCCGAGATGTATGAAATCCATCCGCAGACTCTTCGTCTCTACGAGCGCGAAGGCCTCCTAAAACCCAGCCGTACCGAAGGCAATACCCGCCTCTATACCGACGAAGACCTGCTGCGCCTCGAATTCATCCTCTCCCTCGCGCGCGATCTCGGTGTCAACATCAGCGGCATCGCCATCATCCTGCAAATGCGCGAGCGCATGGAAGAAATGCAGCACCAGATTCAGGAATTCGTACAGTACATCCAGCATGAAGTTCTCGCCCGAGCCTCTGCTGCCGCGGACCCGTCTAAAGGCGCGATCGTGCCTTTGCGCCGCAACCTGTCCCCCACCATCGAATCCCGTCGCAAAGACTCCCAGAAATAGTGGCTCCGCTCTTGTTGATTTCTCTGTGCCCCCCGCGGTTAAGGGTTTTGGTTGTGACGAAAAAATTGCCCGGAATTGATCGAACATTCATCTCCCCGCAACCCACTCCCTCGCCACTCGGGCTAGCTTGGAAGCATGAAGCCCGAATCTTCCGTCCCGGACGCTTCTCTCCCGCGCGTCCTCAGCGGCGCAATTCGAAGAAACGAGAATCGACTCAAGCTGCGTCTGGAAGCTGGCACCCTCGGCGGCGCCGTGGTCCTGCACTGCCAGGGACGGATCCTCTTCCACGGCGAGGCGCGGGCGCTCGCAACGGTCGTAGCCGAAGTCCTACCCTCCGCTCGCCTCATGGTCATCGATTTAGCGGGGATCGATTCCATCGATAGCCTCGGCCTCGGAGAACTCGTTCTCACCCATATGTGGGCCGAGGCCTCTGGATACGGACTCAAGTTCGCTTGCCCGAAAAAATCCGTCCGCTACCTCTTCGAAGCGACCAATATAGTTTCCCTCTTCGACATCTATCCCAGCGTCCCCGAAGCGGTCGCAGCCATGACGCAAGAACAAATCCACTCCGCCTAGACACCGTCCGTTACCTCTCCCGCTGAAACCGATACCGTCCGCCTCGGTCTTTCGCGACCTGCTCTGCCACCTTCAAGAACGCCCTCCCCGCGTGCGATAGCGATGACTCCTGCCGATATACCAGCCGCAGCTTCCTCTGAAAATGCAGGTCGCGCACCGGAACTCGCACCAACTCGCCTCGACTGATTTCGTTTTCCACGCTGATCTCCGGGACCAGCGCCACCCCATTTCCCATCACCACGAAGCGCGTGATCGCCTGAAGCGTCGGTAGTTCCACGTCCATGTGCAATGGGGTCTTGTGCCGGTGAAAAGCCTCGATCACCTTGTCGCGATATGGAGACGCAACAATGTGCGCCACAAACGACTCCGCGCCCAACTGCCGGACGTTGACCTCACCGGCAGAAGCGAGCGGATGGCCCGGCGGAACAACCAGCGCCAATTCGTCGAGGTAGACGACCGCCGAACGCAACTGAGGCTCTTCGGGATCGTAGGAGAGCACACCGAGTTCGACATTGTGTTTGAGCACGTCATCCGGGATATGACTGCCCAGCGAACGCCGCACCGTGATCTTGATCGTGGGATGCAACCGCCGAAACTCGGCCAGGACTGGCAGCAGATATAGCGCCGTAAATTCGTTGGCTGCGACGGTCAGCTTGCCTTTCTGCAACTCGCGCATCTCGGCCAAGGCGGTCTGCGCATCCAGGCGAAGGTTGAGCAGTTTTTCAGCGTATTCCTGCAAAACACGTCCCGCGTCGGTCAGCACACCATCGCGCGAGGAACGGTCGAACAGGCGTTCGCCAATTTCCACCTCAAGTTTCCGGATCGTCTGGCTAACCGCCGATTGCGTGCGGAACAACTTGTCGGCCGCGCGCGAAAACCGTTTTTCCCGTGCCACTGTAAGAAACACTTCGAGTTGGGAAAGATCCATAGGAATCAGGTCTCAGATGTCAGGCCCCAAGTCCCAGAACTAAAACCGCGAATGAGGGTCCCTGAAACCTTTTATCAAACGACTACACTACATAAGCAACTCTAATAGTATCAATACCGCTAATGCTTCTGTAAAGATAATAACCTTCTCTTTGGATGTTCCCCGCCGCTAAACTACGGAAGCAATCTTTACCGGGAGGAACGTTCTTCATGGATCGACCGCGGATCACCATATTCGACACCACGCTTCGCGATGGCGAGCAATCGCCGGGCTGCAGTATGAATGTCAGCGAAAAGCTGCGTCTGGCCCAGCAACTCGACCGCCTAGGCGTGGACGTGATTGAAGCTGGGTTCCCGATTGCCTCCGATGGTGACTTCGAGGCTGTTCAAAAGATCGCCGCCTCCGTTCGACGCCCAATCATCGCTGGCCTGGCTCGCGCCTGCAAAGGCGACGTCGATCGCGCCTGGCAGGCCCTGCAGGGCGCCGCACGGCCGCGCATCCACATTTTTCTCGCCACCTCTGACATTCACTTGAAGTACAAGCTTCGGATCACCCGCGAGCAATGCTTGTCTCAGGCTCGCGAAGCCGTAAAACACGCCAAGTCTCTCTGCGCCGACGTCGAATTTTCACCGGAAGACGCGACCCGCACCGATGTGCCTTTCCTCTGCCAGGTAGTCGAAGCCGTGATCGCCGCAGGCGCAACCACAGTGAATATTCCCGACACCGTCGGCTACACCATGCCCGAGGAGTATGGGAATCTGATTCGCACCCTGTCCGCGACAGTTTCTGGCATCGACAAAGTTACGATTTCGACCCACTGCCACAATGACCTCGGCTTGGCCGTGGCAAACTCGTTGGCGGGCGTGCAGAACGGAGCGCGTCAGGTGGAATGCACCATAAACGGCATTGGCGAACGCGCCGGCAACGCTTCCCTCGAAGAGATTACGATGGCCATGCGGGTTCGCCCGGATCGCTATCCCTACGAGACGGGAATCGCCAGCGAACAGATATTCGCTTCCAGCCAGATGCTGGCCGAAATCACTCGCGTGCCTGTGCAGCCCAACAAAGCCATCACCGGACGCAACGCCTTCGCTCATGAAGCTGGTATTCATCAAGATGGCATGCTGAAGAATCCGCTGACCTACGAGATCATGACGCCACAATCAGTCGGTGTACCAGATTCACGACTCGTCTTGGGAAAGCACTCCGGCCGCCATGCTCTGGCGTTGCGCTGCGAACAACTCGGACATCAGTTTGAACGTCGCGAACTCGATGAGGTCTATCGCAAGTTCGTCGTTCTTGCCGACCGCATCAAGAAGGTGCAAGACAGCCATCTGCTTGAACTGATTCAGGATGTCGCCAACGGCACCGCCAGCAATACCGAGATTGCCCCTGGACACAGCAAGAAGTTTCCGCCGGCGACCGCCAATCTTCCCTTCCCGCGTTCGGCCTCGGCCGCAGTGGGTACGCACGGGAACGCGATCGACTCGCACGGCCCTCACGTTCCTGGCAGCGCCGGGCAAGCCACCGTGGCGATTCCGTTCAGCGATCATCACAGCGAACAGGAAGATTATCTTTGGGGTGTGTAGCCGGAACCTTGCGCGGGAATTGTCAGCTTCGCGCAGCAAGAGAAGCTTCAATCGCAAAGTCTTTTTAACTGCCCTGCCGTCGCAGTCTCTCCTCGTATAATCTGTCTGCAACAGAATCGAGGGTTGCATGAAACTCCGCGTCACTTCCTTGCCCGGAGACGGGATCGGTCCTGAAGTTACGTCGCAAGCCATTTCTGTTTTGAAAGAAGTGGCCGACAGCTATGGCCACGATCTGCAATTGGACGAAAAAGAAATCGGCGGCGCCGCTCTCACAAAATTCGGCAACCCTTTGCCCGACGCCACCATTCAAGCTTGCCTCGCTTCGCAAGCGGTGCTTCTCGGAGCAGTGGGTAGCCCAGCCTTTGACTCAAACCCTCGTGAGCTTCGTCCCGAGGCCGGGCTTCTGCGGCTCCGTAAGGAACTGGGCGCATTCGCCAACCTCCGTCCAGCGGTGTTTTATCCCTCCCTTGCCAGTTGCTCTCCCCTGCGTCCGGAGATCGTCAAAGGAACCGACATTCTGATCGTCCGCGAGCTGCTCGGTGGCTTGTATTTTGGCGAGCCTCGTTCAATCGCAGGCTCACCCGGTTCGCGTCAGGCCATCAATACCATGCGCTACAGTGAGCCGGAGGTCGAGCGCATCGCAAGGGTCGCCTTTGAACTCGCGCGCACCCGGCGTCGTCGTCTGCTTTCGATCGACAAGTCGAATGTCCTCGAGTGTTCCCGCCTATGGCGCGAAGTGGTCACGCGAATCGCTTCTGATTTCCCGGACGTCCAACTGTCTCATCAGTACGTCGACTCTGCCGCCATGTCGCTCGTTCTCAAGCCCACCGAGTTCGACGTGATTCTTAGCGAAAATATGTTTGGCGACATCTTGTCGGACCAAGCCGGAGGAATCGTTGGCTCACTCGGCCTCCTCGCCTCGGCGAGTATCGGAGGTCCTGTGGGACTCTACGAGCCGGTGCATGGCTCAGCTCCCGATATCGCCGGAAAAGGCATCGCCAATCCCCTCGGCGCTATTCTTTCCGTCGCCCTGATGCTGCGTCATACCTTTCATCTTCACAAGGAAGCGGAATGCGTCGAAGCCGCTGTTATTTCAACTTTAATGGGGGGATTTCGTACGCGCGACCTGGCCGTTTCCGGCGAACCCACCGTCACCACCCAACAAATAGGCGCCCAGATCGCTGAGGTTGTTCACCAGGCAGCGGGTGCGAGAGCTACGATTGCTTATTAGGCGTTGCCCGAAGGCCTCGAGCGCGCCTTCGAAAAGGCGCCTACAACTTGCCAGGAGATGGCACAGGGCTGCTTTCATATTCGCCGGATATCGAATACCAGCGAATCCGCAGCACTTCCACAAACATGCGCAAGCCGTCACGAAGAGGATTCAATCGCGTTCCTTCGCTATGAGCCCAGACGACTGGCACTTCTTCCGTCTTCAACCCGGCGCGACGTGCCAAAAAGAGAATCTCCGGATCGAACCCCCAGCGCTCAATCTTCTGCAGCGGAAAAATTTGTTGTGCAGCGCCTCTTCGAAACGCTTTGAAGCCGCATTGTGTATCCGCGAAGCGCAAGCCAAGAATTATGCGCAATGCCAGGTTGAAGATGCGTCCGAAAGCCTGGCGGTACAGCGGCTGACGTTCCGTCTGCAGTTCCGTTCGTAGCCAGCGCGATCCAATCGCGATGTCCGCGCCTTGCCCAATCGCATTAAACAATTTCGGCGCTTCGGTCATCGGAGAGGAAAGGTCGGCATCGGTAAACAGGCAAATGTCTCCGCGGGCGTGCAACATTCCATTGCGCACGCTGTAGCCTTTGCCTCGGTTGCCAGAGTTTTCCACCAGCAGAATCTGCGGATGCTGTTTCCCGTACTCGCGCACCACTTGTGCGGTATTATCCTTCGAGCCGTCGTTTACAACCAAAATCTCCGCGTCCCAATTCTGCTCCTGAATGTACCGCAAGAGCGCGTCCAGCGTCGGCCGTAGGCGGCTGCTTTCGTTATAGGCCGGAATGACGAAACTATAGGTCAAACGATCAATCTCTCCGTTCTCGAAAACTTACGCCACCTGCCGGCGCTTATCGAGCAGTCCAAAAAATTCGGCAACCAACTCACGATCCCAAAGTCCGCCATCCGCCTCGGCTCTCATCGTTATGGCCGCTTGCTCGTGACTCAGAGCGGGCTTGTACGGACGCGCCGTACGCAACGCATCGTAAATATCCACCACCTGCAGAATGCGCGGCAGCAGTGGGATCTCCCCCGCTCTCAGCCCATCCGGATATCCACTGCCATCCGAATGCTCGTGATGATGCCGGATAATCGGCAGCACCATCCGCAAGGACTTCAAAGGGCGGCAGATTGTCTCGCCTGTTGCCGGATGGAGCTTCATGATCTCCCATTCCGCCGGAGTCAAATCAGAGCCTTTCTTCAAAATCTCATCCGGTACCGCGATCTTGCCCAAATCATGCAGGTAGCCGCCGCGTTGCAGCGCCACCAGACTTTCCCCATCCAACCCCAAATAACGCCCGAGATCGGTCGCATTACGTGCCAGCCGTTCACAGTGGCCCTCTGTATAAGGATCACGCGCCTCAACGCTCAAGCCCAGCGTACACAATACCGAATCCGCCGTTTCCAGTTCGTCCGTAAATTCCTTCAACTTCAACAACGAACTGACCCGCGCAAACAGTTCCTCGGAACTAATCGGCTTCGTCAGAAAATCATCAGCACCCGCTTCAATCCCCTTCACCCGGTCTTCCCGGGCACTGAGCCCCGTTATCATCACGATGGGGATGAGCCGCGTCTCCGCGTTGTCTTTCAGCTCCCGGCACAGTTCATAACCCGTCTTATCGGGCATGATGACGTCGAGCAAAATCAGATCGGGAGCTTCCCGCCGTATTTCTTCTTCGGCGGCGGCGGCGCTCTGAACGGAGACGGTGGGATAACCCCGGCTAACCAGCAACTCTTTCAACAGGCCCGCATTCACCGCATTATCGTCGACTACAAGAATCGACTGCTTGCGGCGGCTGGCCCGCAATTCATCGACCCCCGCATAAGATTTAGAATGTGGGGAAAGGGTTGTCCGACGCTGTCGAGGGGGATACGTCATCGGTTCACTCGGCTCTTAGCCGGACCAAATAACTCCACATAGTCCAGTTTCCCACAGCGCCGCAAACTACGCCACCGGGAGTATTCGACCAGCAAATGTTCACCGACCTCGCCATCCCTAAAAACCGAACAATTCCCGTGTTCAGGCGTCATAGCCATGTTTCGTTCACTGTGCGAACCTTCGAGCAACTATTATGCGGAGAATCTCGCTCTTCTTTTGCGAACTTTGCTTGCTGTTGAGCACTTGCGCTGCCACTCCAAAGCCGCATGTCATCGCTTTCGGCAAATGGACCGCCGCCAAGTGGCCCAACGCCACCGGACAGAAGCTCCTCGATCTCAAAGTCCGCCCTTTATTCGTCGATACGCGGTTGAAAGAATACACCACCGGAAATCCCCATGAGCTGACGGATCGGCTCTTTGTGGTACGCCGTGCCTTCCGCGTAAATGACGCGCTGCCCTCGGAAACATCCGGAAATAGTTCGCCTCGTTGGCAATGGCAGCGCGGAGGATGGCTTCTAGTCGACCGTCTCACCGGGCGCGTCTCCCAGCTGAATCTACCCGAATATGATCCTTTTTATTCGACCGCCAGTTGGTATCGGGATTTCGTCGCCTATTGCGGCGTCTCGGAAGACGGGAAAAAACTGTACGCCATCGTAGCGCAAGTAGGCCGTCGCAAGCCCATCCTGAAGAAAGACGTTCGCGAGCCAACTGCCGCCGACGATCCCGACTCCGAGTGTCCGGCCCCCGCTTGGGAACGAAGTCCCATGCGAGTCATTTTTCAACCCGACGCCCAGCAAAAGCTTGTCTTTTCGATACGAGGTCGCGTGGTCGACGTAGTAAACGACGCGGAAGACACGGACGAGTAGCTCGCTTTAGTCCCCAACCGGTTCGACGGCGGGAATCTCCTCCGCCACCGTCCGCGTCGAGATCTTCGCGCTCGTTACCAGCACCACCGACGCGATGATGATCGCGCTTCCCAACAGAATGTAGCGATCGATGCGCTCGTGCAGCACCAGCCATCCCAGGAAAACCGCCACCACCGGATTGACGTAGGCGTACGTCGACACCTTCGAAGTGGGAACGTGCTGCAACAGCCATATGTAAGCTGTGTATCCGATCCACGAACCGAATACGACTAGGTAGAGAATTGCGCCAACTCCCCGAACAGTCCAGTTCACGTCGAATGGCTTTTCGAAGGCTAGCGCGAAAACCAAGTTCGCCACCCCGGCAAAAAATACCTGCCACGCAATGGCGCTGAACGGATCCGCCGCTGCCGTCTGCCATTTCTTCGAAAGCACCGAACCGAACGCCCAACTGAGCGATCCTAACTGCAGTGCGAGCGACCACCAGAGCTCGCGATGCCCAATCGAATTAGAATTCCGCAGATCGGGCCAGATCAGCACAACCACTCCCGCGATCCCGATCGCCAGCCCAATCTTGCCGCGCCGCGAGATGTGGTGGTTGCCCAGCAAGAGGCTGTCGAGTACCAGAAACCACAGGGGCGTAACCGCGATCAGGAGTGCCGCCAGGCCGGTGGGAACAATCTGCTCGGCGTAGGAAAGTGTGAGATTGCCGCCCATCAACAGCAGGATGCCGACTGCGGCCAGATGGCTCAGTTGCCTCGCCGAAAAGCGAATGCGGCGCCCGCTGACCGCGCAATACGCCAGCATCGTCGTGCCCGCGATTAAAAATCGCACCGCACAAACCACGCCGGGAGGAATCTGCTCCACCGCAATGCCAATTCCCAGATACGTCGATCCCCAAAAAACGTAGACTAGCCCGAAAGCAGTAATCACCTTCCATCGGCTTGGGGACGAAGCGCTGCTCATGACGGGGAAAAATCAGAATATCAGAGCGCGCATCGGGGCTTCGTTACTGCGCAGTTCCGTTCAGCAGGTTCCGCAAAACCGCAACCTCGGACTTAATACCCGTATGAATCGTCATCTCGGCGTCGGGAGCAAAATATGGCGAGTGATTGGAGGGGAGCATCACTCCCGCAGCCTTGGCTTCGGCATACTTCTGCGGGTTCGCGCCACCAAGGCTCATATAGAGCGAGGGCACGCCTTGTTCCACGAAGAAGGCATAATCTTCGGAAGGAGTAATCGGCCCTTCGGTGATCACATTTTCTTTGCCCAGCGCGGTTTCGAGCGGCACCCTCAGCCGCTGCGCCAGAGCCGGGTCGTTGTAAACGGAATCCGTCGACTCGTAATGCTCGATCAGCGGCTCCTTCGGAGCGCCTGCCGCCTGCGACTCAGCGTTGATGATGCGGGTGATGGCCGCGAGAACCTGCTTTCGTACGTCAGCCTTATAAGTTCGCACGGTCAGCCCAAGCTCCGCCTGATCCGGAATGATGTTGTTCTTCGTGCCGGCCCGGACGTACCCGACTGTAACGACCGCCATTTCTCCGGGCTTCACTTCACGAGAAACAATGGTCTGCAACGACAGGATCGTCTTCGCCGCAATCACGATGGGATCGATTGCCGTTTGCGGCGCAGAGCCATGGCCGCCTTTTCCGTAGATCGTGACGCGCAAAGAATCGGCGTTCGTGTTGTAGATGCCGGGCGTGATTCCAACCTGATTGGCGGGAAGTTCGTTGCCAACGTGAAGCGCGAACCCTAGCGCCGGCTTCGGAAAGCGCGTGAACAGGCCATCTGCAATCATGCGCTTCGCGCCGGAGATGGTCTCCTCCGCGGGCTGCCCGATCAGCATGAGCGTACCCTGCCAACTGGCTTTAGTATGCGCCATAATGTCGGCCGTACCCACCAACACTGCCATGTGTACGTCATGCCCACACGCGTGCATTACCGGGACGTCCCGCCCGGCGTCATCCTTGGCATGTACTTTGCTCGAGTACGAGAGCCCCGTCTTCTCTTCGACCGGAAGCGCGTCGAGTTCGGTGCGAAGCATGACCGTGGGGCCAGCGCCGTTCTTAAGAATGGCCACGACTCCAGTGCCGCCGACTCCTTCAGTCACCTCATACCCCAGGTTGCGGAGACGCGCGGCCAGTTTCGCCGCAGTCTGCCTCTCGTGCGAGGAAAGTTCAGGATTCTGGTGCAGGTCGAGATAGAGTTCGTGGGCCGCGGGATAGACGGCGTTGACTTCTTTGGATGTGACCGTCTGCGCGTAGCTGGAAGTTGCTATAGCGAAAAAGAGAAAGATCCTTGCCGTTTTCATGCTGATCGCATGATAGCAGCGATTCGGTACCACAAGGCGGAACGGTCTTACTGCGCCATCTGTGCAAAACGACGCGAAGAGAACCTCTTCACTACGGGGCGCGGAGAGGTGCGCAGGGGAAAGCCTTCCCGGCATCAGTCGGCGTGTTGCCGATCCACCGACCAGACTTTTGCCGAATCTTTTTCCAGCGGATACAAGTGCACCATCCAGTTGAAAATCACAGGATGAAACACCCCGCCTGCTGCGTCGCAAGCTTCTTTCGTCGTGATCGATCCGCGCAGCCCGAATTTGGGATTCGGCGCCATCACGTCCTGTTTGCCCTCAGGAGCTTTGCAGAAATTCACGTGCTCGTGCCACTGCGCGATGCTGAGCGGAATCCGCTCGTTCAAATCGTCCTCAGTAAAGCGCTTGGGTGCGGTGTACATCACGCCCACGAGCCGGTAACCTTCGCCGTCCTTTTCATAGAGCAGCGAGGTCGGATGCTCAGGATTAAAACTGCGGAACGCCTCGAACCCGTAGCGGTAGTTCGTAAAGTGATACTGCTTCTGCGGTATCTCGGGATGGAAGATCTTGAAACCTTCGTCGAGCGCAACGTGATAGTCCTTATATTTCTCCATCACTCCCCGCGCCGTCTCCGCGACCTTTTGCGCTCTCTCGTTATCGCCCGGTTGCAGCGGTCGCAGTGCCGTCATCTTCATGTGTGGGCCCATATCCATGTGGCCCTCCATGGAATGCATGGCGTGCATGCTCGCATCCGGATCTTCGGACGAATCTTGCCCTGCCATCTTCGACATGTCGTGCCCAGGCATATTCATGCCCTTCATGTCTTGCGCCGAATTCTGTTGCGCGAAAGCGAAAGTTCCCGCCAGGCAAAGCACCGTCAGCAGAGTTTTCATGGTTTTCCTCACCCCAATTCTAATGATTCTACTAACCCTGCCCCAGCTTCATAGTTTCGGCAAGTTGGGAAACTCGCCGAGACGTTACGCCGGTAATTCGGTGAAAATCCGGATTTGTATTAAGGATATCGGTTTGGCTCGGTGCCCCAGGTTCGTGCCCGTTCTTCAGGGCACTAACTTGGGCCCTCTCAGGGCCGACAGACAGTTTGTAGATCCTTCACAAGCATGCTTCGGGAGGGCAGAGTTCAACTCGTGCCGTAACTGCCGCTGTGGAATTTTGATCGGAGAGACACTGGTCCGCCTGTCACCAATTCCTTAATCCTGTGCCGACGACCACATTCCCATCTCCGCCAGAATCTTGCTCGCCGCTTCCGTCCCCGAGCGCACGCAATCCGGAACCCCGATGCCGTTGTACCCGTTCCCGGCCAACGTTAATCCCGGTAAGGCCTGCCGCGCTGCCTCGATTCGCTGGAGGCGCTCGAGATGTCCGACGGAATACTGCGCCATCGCAGACTTCCACTTGTAGACCCGCGCAAATAGAGGCTCCGCCTCCAGCCCGATAATCTTCTTCAATTCAGCGCGCACAATCTGCAGAATTTCTGCCTCGCTGCTTTCCAGAATCTGCTCGTCCCGCGCCCCACCAAGAAAACAACGAACAATCGCCCGATTCTCCGGAGCACGATGCGGAAATTTATTGTGCACGAACGTCGCCGCAAGCATGCGATGGCCTGCACTGCGCGGTACCAGGAAACCGAAGCCCGGCGGAAGCGAGCGTCTCACCTTTTCGTCATAGCCGAGCGTGACCGTCACCGACGAGCTATAAGTAATGCCGCCGAGATCGCGCGCCAGATTCTCGTCCGCGCTCTCCAGCACCTCCGACGCCGCGTGCGCCGGCGTCGCCACAATCAAACCGTCGAACTGATCGCTTTGATATCCCGCGCAAACCGTCCAGCCGTCATTCTGCCGGATCACCGACTGCACCAGCGTCGATCGCTTCAGCGAATTCCGATCCAGCCGCGCCACTACCGCATCGACCATTGCCTGCATGCCATCTTTGAGCGAAGTAAACAGCGGTCGAGCCGGACCTTTCGCCGCCGCCCCCGCCTTCTTCCGCGCCGCCAGCATCGCACGACCCAGGCTTCCGTACTTCGATTCCATGTCCGCAAATCGTGGCAGCACCGACCGCACGCTCAACTCCGTCGCCTCGCCGCCGTACACGCCCGAAAGCAACGGATCCGCCAGCAGGTCGACCATCTCCGAACCGTAGTGGCGTCGAACCATCTCGGCAACAGTTTCGTCCTCCTCCGCCTTGCGCGGAGGATGAAACCATTCGGCCGCCATCCGCACTTTTGTTCGCACAGAAAATAGCGGCGACAACACCGTGGGCATGATCTTCGTCGGCACCATAAACATCAGCCCATCCGGCATCACCACCAGCTTCCCTTTGGCGACGATATAAGTCTTGCGTTCGGAGTCGTTCGACCCAATAAGCTGGTCGCCCAATCCAACCTTGCGACAAAGATCGGCAGCCCAAGGCTTTTCCGTGAGAAAGGAGTCAGGTCCAGCCTCAACCAGGCAGCCATCGACGTGATCCGTGACCAGCACTCCGCCCAACCGCGCGCTAGATTCGAACAAAACGTACTCAACCTCGGTCCCTGACTGCCGTTTTTCTTCGATCGTATACGCCGCCGAAAGCCCGGAGATTCCGCCGCCGATGATGGCAATGCGTTTCATAAGGAAGATACGAGCTTAGGCGTTCGGCTCTGGCATCGGGCCCATGAGTTTGACTATACCTCGTTACATACAAGCCACCCGTGAGCGTTACGAGTGCGATAGCGATATTTTTGTCAACTCACGACTATTTGGCACCACGGTCTTGCACTGTTATCGACACCAACGTGCCATTATCTCTGATCTGCGAGTCAAGGCGGAACCCTCCCTCCTGCCGAGAGTACGTGAACTCAGCCCCAGTTGAAGGATCAGGGAAATCGCTCAGAGCCGTCGCACCGTCCCGCTCCACCGCGATGCCGGCTCTAAGTAGAGCCCATCGTGTTTGACTGTATGCCTCTGCCCACCGCAAGCGGGATAAAGACGGAGTGAATTTGGCTATGATCGGATTATTGCGTGACGCAGCTAAGAACGCACTGTTGTACTCAGCTTCGAACTGGACGGGAGGCTCGCTCCAACGAGAGTTCCATTCCACATAGAACTCTGATTGCTTTCGAATACAAGTCCGTAGACTTTCGACGGACCCGCCACAGCCATCAATAATCTCCTCGGCGTTCTTAGCATTCGCTCGGAGTATAGGCACGCCAGCAGTCAATCTTTTAATCACATCCTCCCGCGAGTTCGCGACGGCCACCACATCTGCAAGGTCGTTCCGATCAAGCTTTTCCTCGGCGACTGCGGATTGCATCGTTATGCCTGCTGGTAATCGTCGAGCACCGTCTGCGAGGAAATCGAGTTCGCTCCGCGACAACTTTCCCAACTCGGGTTCCAGAACATCGGAAATCTCACGCTCCAGTTTGTACCTGATCAGCACAGAAGTGATCGTGCCATCCGTTGAAAGATGTCGGGCAGCAGAGGCAGCGGCTAGCCAATCCTGCAGACCTTCCTTGATGTGCCCATCGCGAAAGCGCAGTCTCGCCCGGATTCCGGCGACAGCAATCAGTTCTCGAATGGCACCACGATGGGACGTATTGGCATTAGGCCCATCGCTGACGCTGAGTTCCCAGTCGCACGTCTCTAGCGTAGAGGCATGCTGAAATTCGTTTAGGGCTTCAGATGCAGCAGCAATAAGCTCTTCGTCGTTCTGATCCAAGGGAGACTGAAGTGCTTTTTCTAACGAGGGGGCTGCCTCTGGCGCCAGAGCATATGATTGCCTCAGTGCAATGTTCGCACGCAAGTATTTGACGGCTGCGTTTTCGTCAGCGGCTCCAAGGGCCTGTGTACAGATCAACAGTGTAAAAAACAGCGCAAGGCTAGTTGACCTCATAATCAGCACTCTTTCCCGCTCGGGGAACGTTCACCACCGACGATCTTGCACCTTAACTGAAATCAACGTTGCACCTGCTTACGCGAACCGCGGTTTCCATTGCGGTTAGGTTCTAAGCGTTGCCACGCCGGCTCCGCACTAACTCCGACAGCGCCGCCGTCAACGTCTTCGATCCGTTCAGCGATTCAGCCCGCCACAGCCGCATACATTCCTTTTCTGCGAACTCTTTGAAAAAGTTGTCGATATCGTAGAGCACTTCAACGTGGTCGCATAAAAAGCCAATCGGATCCACGAAAACACCGCGATGCCCCTTCGCCTTCAAACCTCGGATCGTCTCCTCCACAGTAGGCCCAATCCACGCGCCTCCCGACATCCCCTGGCTCTGAAATGCAAAAGTCCAGTCCTCGTCGGATAGCCCCGCAGCCTTCGCCACCAACTCAGCCGTTTCCTTGGCCTGCCGCTCGTAGGGATCTCCATCCGTGATCGTGCGCTCCGGAACGCTGTGCGCTGTAAAAATGATCGGAAGCTTAGCCCCATGTTCGGCGTTGGCCTTTTCCCAGCCGGCGCGCAGATTCTCTGCGAAGGCCTTAGCGAGCAGCGCCTCATCATGCCACTCCTCGACAAAATCCAATTCAAACGGAAGCGTTCCACCAGCCTCCACCGCGCTGCGATAAAGCCCCACGCTGGTTCGTGAGTTCTGGGGCGCAAGGCAAATCCCGATCACCCGCTCGAAGCCCTCGGCCGCAATCGCCTTCACCGCATCCCCAATAAAGGGCTTCCAATTCCGCATGCCCACAAAAACCGGCATCTGGATTGCCTGAGAAAGCTGATCGCCTTGTAAAAGAGTCCAGCACGCGAGCGGAGAGAACTTGATCAACGAATAGCGATGCCGAATCTCTTCCACCACCGCCGCAGGCAACGGACGCCCGCCCGTAACGTAATTCAAAAACTCAGGAACTTGTTCCGGATTGTCTGGACTCCCATGCGCCAGCAGCAGCACAGCCGTCTTCGCCGGCAATTTTCCCGAACCGAACGAACTCACCCGATTGGAGCAGTAACACTCCCCGGCAAGACCCAGCGGGCACGGCGCCATGCGATTCATCCCTCGGCGCCACCCCGGAACTCCGCCGAGTGTTCGCGAACGTACGCGCAGAGTGCAATCACGTTTTCCACCGGCGTCTCGGGCAGAATGCCGTGCCCCAAATTGAAGATGTGCCCCGGACGTCCCGCAGCCTGCCGAAGAATCTTTTCAGCGCGCGACTTGATTTCCTTCCAGTCGGCGAACAGCAGCACCGGGTCGAGATTGCCCTGCACCGCACCTTTCCACCCCAGGCTCTTCCATCCTGTGTCCAGCGGAATCCGCCAGTCGAGCCCAATCACCTCGGCCCCGCTCTCCTGCATTGCCGGCAGCAGCGTCGAACTGTCCGTCCCAAAATAAATAACGGGCACGCCCGTCTTCTGCAGCCGTTTCACGAGTTCTGTCACGTGCGGCAACACGTACCGCCGATAATCTTCAACGCTCAGGCAGCCCACCCAACTGTCAAAAATTTGGATCGTATCCGCACCCGCCCGCACCTGCTCGGCCGAATATTCCGACGTCACGGCGACCAGTTTCGTCATCAGTTCGTTCCACGCCGCGGGAGCCGAGTACATCATCTTCTTCGTGAAAATATAATGCCGCGATCCACCGCCCTCGATCATGTAACTCGCTAGCGTAAACGGCGCGCCGCAGAACCCAATCACAGGAAGCTTGTCGCCAAAATGCTTCACGACCAGTTTCACTGCCTCCGCCACATAGCCCAGATCAGCCGCGCGGTCAGTTCGCAGCGCGGCAATATCCTCAGCAGTGCGCACCGGCTTTTCGATCCTTGGCCCTTCGCCCGCCGAGAAATGAAAGGGGAGTCCCATCACTTCGAGCGGCAGCAGCAGATCGGCGAAGATGATGGCCGAGTCAACTTTAAGAATCTCGGCCGCCTCGATCGTGACCTGCGCCGCGACCTCCGGCTTCTTGCAGATCTCGATCAGAGAATATTGTTTGCGGATGGCACGATATTCCGCCATGTACCGGCCAGCCTGGCGCATAAGCCAGATCGGAGTGCGTTCGGTGGGCTGAGCCTTGGCGGCGCGTATAAATAGAGAATTGGGGGCAGACATGAACCCTCTAATTTAGCATCTTCGCGCCCACGTCGCCGTGCTCGATTTTCAGACTCGCCGACATGGACCCCTAACCTGAGTGACTTTGACCGACGAGCGAAATCACACATTCACAAAATCCCACGCCCGCTCCCCCAGTCATCTTGCGGCTATAATGCTCGCTTCCAATAAAGGAGCCGCATGCGATCCTGCTTCGCCCTCGCGTTGATCATTACCCTGATTTTGCCCTCATTCGGCGCCGATCAAATCACTGCCGCCCCCGCTGCCCTCGCAGGCTATTCGCCGAGCAGCAGCCAGGCGGAACGCGACTGGGAGTCGAAATTCCGCGCCATCCCCGATCCCGCAAACCTGCGCAGCTATATGCAGCGCCTCAGCGCCCGTCCCCATCATGTCGGCTCTCCCTATGACAAAGACAACGCCGAATGGATCCTCGCCCATTTCAAAGAGTGGGGGTTGGACGCCCAGATCGAACAGTTCGACGTGCTATTCCCGACGCCCAAGGTCCGCGTGCTCGAAATGGTCTCGCCCACCAAGTTCACCGCCAAGCTCGAGGAGCCCGCCCTCTCCATCGATCCAACTTCGAATCAGAAATCAGAGCAGCTCCCCACCTATAACGCATATTCCATTGATGGCGACGTGACCGCCCCGCTCGTCTTTGTAAATTACGGACTGCCCGAAGATTACGAAAAGCTCGATCGCCTCGGCATTTCGGTCAAAGGTGCAATCGTGATCGCCAAATATCTCCACTCCTGGCGCGGCGTAAAACCGAAAGTTGCTGCCGAACATGGAGCAATTGGCTGCCTCATTTATTCCGAGCCGCAAGATGACGGTTACACGCACGAAAACGTCTTCCCCGTCGGCCCCATGCGCCCGCCCGATGGAGTCCAGCGCGGTAGCGTCATGGATTTTGCTTCCTACAGTCCCGGAGATCCCCTGACGCCCGGAGTCGGCGCCACTCCCGATGCCAAACGTCTCGCCGTGAAAGACGCCAAGAGCATCACGAAAATTCCCGTGCTCCCGATCTCCTATGGCGACGCGCAACCTTTGCTGGCGGCTCTCGCCGGCCCCATGGCGCCGGAAGATTGGCGCGGCTCACTTCCGATTCCCTATCACGTCGGCCCCGGTCCGGCCCAGGTTCATTTGAAAGTCGCATTCAACTGGGATATCAAGCCCGTCTACGATGTCATTGCAAAAATTCCTGGCAGCGTCGAGCCCGACGAGTGGATTATCCGCGGCAATCATCACGACGCGTGGGTTAACGGAGCGGAGGATCCGATCTCCGCGCAGGTCTCTCTCCTCGAAGAAGCGCGCGGGTTGAGCCTTCTGCTCAAGCAGGGATGGAAGCCGCGCCGCACCATCATCTACTGCGCTTGGGATGGTGAAGAACCAATGCTCCTCGGCTCGACCGAGTGGGTCGAGACCCACGCCGATGAATTGCGCGAGCACGCCGCCGTCTACATCAATACCGATGGCAACGATCGCGGCCCTCTAACCATGAATGGATCGCACAGTCTCGAGCAATTCGTCAACGGAGTCGCCCGCGACATCGAAGATCCCGAGACCAAAATGTCGGCCTGGCAGCGCGCGCAACTCAACGCCATCGCTGATGCGAAATCCGCCGACGACAAGAAAGAAATTCGCCAGCGCCCCGATTTGCGCATCGGTGCCCTCGGCTCTGGCACCGACTTCACCGGCTTCATCGATCACCTTGGCATCGCCACGCTCGACATGGCCTACGGCGGCGAAGACGACGGCGGAATCTACCACTCCATTTACGACGACTTCTACTGGTACACCCATTTCTCCGACACCAACTTCGTCTACGGGCGCGCCATGGCCCAAACCGTCGGCACATCCGTCATGCGCCTGGCCGACGCGCAGATTCTGCCCTTCGACTTCACCGATTTCGCCGACACAGTCGGCATGTACACGAAAGAGCTGCAGAAATTGCTCGCCGACAAGCAAGACGAAATTCGTGA
>Ga0302319_10002696_pt1 | contig 37867 bp, 46 predicted proteins | sample Bog_T0_2_FD_203319 | JGI IMG/M metagenome (GOLD analysis project Ga0302319, IMG submission 203319) | Peat permafrost microbial communities from Stordalen Mire near Abisko, Sweden - Bog_T0_2 | ecosystem: Environmental > Terrestrial > Soil > Wetlands > Peat | place: Sweden: Abisko, Stordalen Mire... | reverse complement strand
CACCCAGGGAGATTGAACTGCGGGATGTCGCCCCGCTCGGCCATGCGGTAGAGCGACGCACGCGACTTCCCCAGAATGGCCGCGAGTTCGGGCACGGTGAGCGGGCGCTGGTACGCCATGATCTGATCGAGCATGTTGGGCGCGACGCCATCGCGCCGGAGGCGTCGCGGCTGTGCGCGGGGCTCGCGAGGGCGTGGACGCGTCATGGAAGCGGCGGCCATCAGTTGGGGCTCCCTGTGGCGTGGCGCCAGTCATCGACGCCGGCGCGGCCGTTCGGCTTCTTGTAGGGCAGCTCGCCGCGCGCGATACGCTGCTCGATCAGGTGCTGGATCTCGCGCATGTAGATGGTGACCTCATCCTCGGGCGCCACGATCTTGGCGATGACGGCAGTGCGCGCCACGCTCAACGCCTTGTGGTGGTCGTACATCCCGGCGAGGTAGAGATCGATTTCATCGAGCGGCATCAGCGGACCTCCTGCGCGAAAATAAAGTGTCCAGAATAGTTGACAGCTACACAGGTGTCCCGTATAGTGGACACATGGTTGAGTTGGTCGCAAGCGCCGAGTTTACGAAGTGGACCGGCAAGTTGCGTGACCTGGAAGCGAAGAAGCGGATAGCCGCCCGTCTTGGTCGGGTTGCGGCGGGAAACTTCGGCGATGTGAAGCCGGTCGGTTCCGGCATCTCTGAGCTGCGCATCCCCTACGGCCCCGGCTATCGCGTGTACCTGATGCAGCGCGGAGCGGAGATTGTGATTCTGCTGTGCGGCGGCGATAAATCGACCCAACAGAAAGACATCGAACGGGCGAAGGAAATCGCCCTCGATTTCAAGGAGTGACCTATGCCAACCAAAAAGAAGAAGATGACCTTTCGCCGCTTCGATGTGGCTGAGATGCTCGACAGCCCGGAGATGATCGCTGGTTTTCTCAGCGTCTCCATTGAAGAGGCACAGGGCGACCAGGCCCTGATCCTGAACGTGCTGAACACCGCGGCGCGAGCCCAGAACAGAAACATGACGCAGCTCGCCAAAGATAGCGGGATGACGCGGAGCGGACTTTATGCGGCGCTCGCCGGCGAACGGAACCCGAGCTTTGGAACGGTGCTTCGATTGCTCGGAGCGATGGACATGACTGTGACCGTGACGCCGGCAAAACGAGGCAACGTTCGCAAGCGCGTCGCCGTCGCGGCCTGAGCGCCTGGGTGCCTGGGTGCCCAGGCACCCGGCCGCGTGAATCCCACCGGACATGACGAAGGCGCCGCAACGTGTACGATGGCGCGCATGAGAAATATCTGGGCCCTGGTCGTCATCCTTGCGGCTACGTCCGCGTCTGCTCAAACTGCGACCGTACCCGACGAAGCCGCGCGCACCATCACTGAGTGCGGCGCTCCCGTCAGCGACCAGCTCGTGCCCGATGTCGGCATGATTGGCCATCGCAACCGGACCCTGACCTACAGGAACTTCACCGCCGTCTATGAGCAGCGTTCCGGGCCGTGGTTTCTGGTGCGGGGAAGTTATAAGGGACGGCCAAAGGCCACGCGCGAGGACTTCATCATCGAAGTGCCGTGCATCGGCAACGCGATGACGACCGCGCCGGCTGCTGGTACCGGGCTGACATCCACGCCTGCGCCGACACCCAGCAGTGGCGACGGGAGCGGCGCCGCGCTTTTGCTGGCAGTCATCCTGGGCTTCTACTTCCTGCCGTGCATCGTGGCTGCCTACCGTAAGGTCCACTCCTCTGCCGGCATCGGCTTGGTCAACCTGCTGCTGGGCTGGACGCTGATCGGCTGGGTCGTTGCCCTCGTCTGGGCATGCAGCGCCGAGACCGAGGCGCAGGTCAAAGCCCACGTCGTGGATTACGACCAGATGGCGGCCGCGATGCTTCGCGCACAGCAGCATGCCGCAACCGTGGTCGCTGCCCCGCTGCCCACACAAAGTCGGGTGATCTCCGGACCTGGACCGATGCTTGATGCTGGGCGCGCTGTGGGCAGCCTGTTCCACCGCAAGAGCTGAACGCCTGAGCGCCTGAGCGCCCGGGTGCCTGGGTGCCTGGGTGCCCAGGCACCCAGACGCGCTGTGATTCGCCCTCACGCTGCGAGCTCTTCCTGCCGGCGCACCCTCCCCACCGGCTTTATGAGTGCGACGTGATAGTCCTCAGGAAATAGAATCTGGTCGCGCGTGACGGCATTGCCGAAGTACTTGGCAATTTTGTTTGCGACGGCCGGACTAGCCTTGGTCTCCCGGATCTCAATGCGGCGATAGTGACTCGGCGTTATGTCGAGCGCTATGGCCACTTGCCGCGAGGTCAGTTTCAAACTCTCGCGATGAGCTCTCAGTGGCGTAATCATATGAACATCCTCCTTCATGGTTTATCGCACCATCATAATGGTGTGTCAAGCCCTAAAACTCCGTGGCTTATTAGACCATTTATGCGTCAAAATTGAGCATGGATATCGTTGGAGCCAACATTCGCAGCCTAAGACGTGCGAGGGGCTATCTACAAAAAGAGCTGGCCGACCTTGCCAAAATGGACCCCAGCAACCTCTCCAAATTGGAGCGCGGCGATTACACATGGACGAGAGACAACCTGGAGCGCATCGCGAAAGCGCTCGGCGTTCCGGTGGCCTCCTTTTTCGAGGTCCAACCGAAGACGCCAGCCTCCGGCGCCTTGTCGCCGGGCTCGCCCCCCTCGTCGAAGCGTGATCCATTGCCCCTGCTGATCAATATGGACTCCAAGCTGGATCTCATTCTCAACAGCATTAAATGCGGGGCGGCGCAGTGAGCGACCCACGGATGAGTGTCGCGATCACGGGCTTGACCCAGGCAGACCGTGGGCTGCTCGGCGAAATGATCAACGGCGTGAGCAACGCGAAGTATGTAGCCAATCCTCGCGTGCCGTCCCATTACATCGTCGCGAACGATCCGCTCTCATCGAAGGTGCTTCGATTTGAGGGGGGAGGCTCTCTCGTCATCACCGAAGACGAACTGCTCGAATACATCCACGCAGGCACGTTCCCGGCTCACGATCTGGCGCGCCCGCTTTCCCCGAACCGGCTCAAAGTGACCTGGGCGGAGTTCTACCGGCCGCCGAGGGCGTGCCAACTCGAATATCACAACGTCGATGGGGATCTATACACTGGCCTCGTGCATGTCGTGCGGCGCGGCACCGGCAACAATGGCCACGAATATATCGGGGCTTATGAGGGTGCGACCTTCAAAACCTACCGTACAGACCGCATCCTAACTGCTAGCTACCTGAGCGACGCAGTTCCAGAAAAACCGTAGAAACCCGATGAAAGGCCCACCCTTGACTACCCCACCCTAGGGAATGGCTTGACACACCACGCTGAAGGTGTAATAAACCATCTAGCTCATCAGTGGGCAGCCTGTGAACCCCATGCCCGACGCCGCTCCCCAACTCGCGCTGCTCCGTGACCGCCTCACGTGGCTCCGGCTTTGCCACGCTGAGCCGGCTGCGTGTATGAACTGCCTGCACACCATTGCGGAGTTCCTGGCCGGAGAGATGGACCATGACCTGCAAACCGCGCTCAACAAGTCCACCGAGAGCTACCAGGCAGAGCTGGGAGCCAACCGCTGCACGCTGGAGCAGGCGCGCGTTCTGCGCTTCCTGACCTGCTCGGCGTGCATCGCGCCTACGGCAGAAAATTATTTCGTCGCCGACGACGACCCAATGAACATAGCAAAGCACGTAGACCGGAGTAGAGCTTGAGTGTATCGATCATGGGCGCGGTGATGGACCGTGGGCCGGCTAAAGGTTCAATGAGATCTCTTCTGCTGGCGATCGCCAACAGCGCCGACGACTTCGGGTTCGCCTGCCCCGGCATCGAGCTGCTGGCCAAGTCCTGCTGCTGGGACGAGCGCACCGTCATCCGCAACAGCGGACGCCTGGAGGCCGAGGGCTGGATGCGCGTGGAGCGTAAGGTCCTGGGCGGCCGCGGGAATGTGTACTTCATCGACATTCAGAAGCTCGGGGTCATCCCGACCTCAACGGCGCGGCACAGCCCCATGTGGGCGGACATGCAGCGGCTGATGCGCGCGCTGAACACAGGTGACAAACTGTACCAAAGAGGCGGCCGCCTGAAGTTCGAAAAACCCGCCGATGGTGCGGGTGAAGTGGTCACCGGCGACCTCTTCGGCGACGAAAACACAGGTGACATTTTGTCACCTGAGTTTGGGCGCGCTGAGCCCCAAAATGGGGGCACAATCGACCGGATTGCCGCCATTGCCTCAGTTACGGGCGATTTAGGGGCTGAAACCGCCTCAGAAGATGGAAACTCAGGTGACAAAATGTCACCTGACAACCCACACCAGTGTCACCTGACAGGTGACATTTTAAGCTCGCCCTTTAAGTACTTAACCGTTACTGAACCGTTACACAACCGTAAGACCCCCCAACCCCCCGCAAGCGGGGGGAGCGGGTTGGAACTTTCCGACCAGGTCTCGGCTCAAGGCGTCGAGCTGGTGCTGCCCCACCCCGACGCTCAACCCGGCGACGCCGACTTCGCGCTGAACGTGGGGCTGGCGTCGCGCTGGGTGCTGCGGCGGTGCGGGATCTCGAACTCGCGGATGGAAAAGCACGTCACCGCGGCGCTGACCCTGCGCATGAAGTCCACCGGCGAGGACCTGCCGGCCGTCGCCCAACTCGCCGCCGCGAACAACGCGGCCTACACCGCTGCCTTCGCTGCCGGCGATATGCGCTTTGGGCCGTGGAGCGTCCCTGCGTTCTTCGGCCAGGGGCACTGGACCAGCAGCGCGACGTGGCCGTGGGTCGACGCAGCGCGGCGATCGCCTTCCGTTGCGCGATACGATGACAGCCCCGAAGCCGAGGCGTTCCGCGCCGCGGCTGAAGCCGCCGCGAATGAACGGCGTGCCGCGTGGACCGAGAGCAACGCCGACCAGATCGCTGCGCTCGACGTGCCGGAGGAGGCGAAGGCCGCACTCTCCACCGTGGTCACATCGCTGCGCGCCGTTGCCGGCAGCCTGCGCGATGGCGAGGCGCTCGACGTCGCAGATCAGCGGCTGTGTGAGCTCGAGGCCGCGATGCTCGATGCGCTGGTGGCGCATGTGCCGGCAGCGAAGGCCGCGAACGATGAGATCGACGCCAGGGCGTCGCAGCTCCCGCTGAACCTCACCCGCGCGCAGTTCGCCGCGCAACTCGTCCCGATGCGGCGCAAGAAGATCTGCGACGCCGTCGACGCGCCCTACCTGTCGCTGTTCCACATGCCGGACTTTTCTTCGACCGCCTGAGCGCCTGAGCGCCTGGGCACCCAGGCACCCAGGCACCCATTCCCTGTATCGATCGCTGGAGGCAAGACGTGGAAAAACTGACCATCGGCACCACCGGAAGTCATCGCAAGCCGTTCACTCTGCCTCTGAGTCTCGTGACGTACACGCAGGCCATCCTCGCGCGCAAGCGTTCCGGCAAGAGCTACACCGGTTCCGTAGAGGCCGAGGAGATGCTCAAGGCCAAGCAGCAGATCGCGGTGATCGATCCGACCTCGGCGTGGTGGGGACTGCGCTCCAGCGCCGACGGCAGGTCGGCCGGCTTCGACATCATCGTCTTCGGCGGGGACCACGCCGACGCGCCGCTGGACTACCGCGCGGGCAAGGCGATGGCTACCGCGCTAGTCGAGCATGGCTTCTCCGCCATCTTCGACATCGGCAACTTCCACACCGAGGAGCAGGTGCAGTTCGTCATGGACCTGTGCAGCGAGCTGCTCCGCATCAACCGCAACGCCATGCACCTGTTCATGGACGAGGCCGACACCTTCGCTCCCCAGCGCGGCAGCAAGCTCCAGATCAAATGCCTGGGTGCCGTCAGTCGTCTGGTGAAGCAGGGCGGCATCAAGGGCGTGGGCTTCACGATGATAAGCCAGCGTTCCGCATCGCTCAGTTGGGACGTGCTGAGCCAGGTGGACATCCTCACCGTGCTGCGCATGAGCGCGCCCCACGATCTCCGGCCGGTGCAGAACTGGCTCCAGAGCGAGACGACGAAAGAGTTCGCCGCCCAGGTCTACGCCGAGCAGCCATCGCTGCCGGTGGGCGTGGCGTTCGTTGCCTCAGCGCCGCTCGGCATCGCGCAGCGCGTGGAGATACGCAAGCGCGAGACGTTCAACTCCGGAGCTACTCCGAAGCCGGGAGAGCGGGCCATCGTCCCGAAGATCCTCGCGCAGATCGACATTGCGAAGCTGGGCCAGAAGATCGCAGACAGCGTGAAGCGCGCGCGCGAAGAGTCGCCGGAGTTCCTCAAGCAGCGCATCGCAGCACTCGAAAAAGAAGTCGCCAAAGGAGGCAAGCCCAGCATGGAGCTCCAAAAGCACATCAAGGACCTGGAGGAGAAGGCCGCGCTCTACGACCAGGCGAAGGTTGATCTAGAAGCCGCGCAGCAGCAGGCCGAGAGCGTGAAAGCTAAACTGACCTCGGTCGGCAACATTCTAGGTTCGATGAAGGAGCTGTGCGATCGCGGCCTCGCTGCGCTCGCGACCGAGGGTGTGGTCAAGCCGGTCCCGTCAAAGCAGCCACCGACCAGGTATCTCGCTACGCCCATTGCCCCGATCGTCCAGCCCGTCCATGCGGCACCTGTCCCGCGCCGCGCGCCATCCGCGCCACCGCCCGTCGACGGCGAGCTAAAGCTCCGCGGCAAGAGCATGGCGATGCTTGCGGCCTGCGTCGGCATGTATCCGGCTGGGCTGACCCCAGCACAGGTCGCCATGCAGGCCGGCATGAAGCGCAGCAGTGGGACGTTTGACGACTACAAATCTCTCCTCAAGAGATCTGGCTGCGTCCAGTTCGTCGACGGGCTCTGGTATGCGACCGAGGAAGGTCTGCGTCGCCTCGACACTACGGCGCCCTCTCCCCCCACTACCACAGAGGAGGCTCTCGCGCTCTGGATGCCGAAGCTGCGCGGCAAGTCAAAGGTGCTGCTAGAGGTTTTGGTCGCCCAGCGTGGACAACCTCTCGTCTACGAGAAACTCGCCGAACTGGCGGGCATGCAACGCAGCGGAACCTTTGACGACTACCTCAGCCTCCTGCGCTCCGCTGGCCTCATCACTACAGGCGCCGGCACGGCGCGCGCCAACGCGGAGGTTTTGTTTCTATGAGCGTGGGTGCCTGGGCACCCAGGCACCCGCAGTTCCTTTTTCCCGAGCATCAACCCCGAGCACTTAGGAGCCAACATGATCCTGACCGTAGCGAGTTACAAAGGCGGCGTGGGCAAGACCACCACCGCGGTCCACGCGGCCGCCTTCCTCAATCAACTCTCGAAAAACAAGCCGGCGTTGCTGCTGGATGGCGACTCCACGCGCAACGCCACGGCCTGGGCGCAGCGCGCGAAAGCCGGCGCGTTCCCTCTGCGCGTCGAGCCGATCGATATGGCTGCGAAGCTGGCGCGCGAGTATCCGCACATCGTGATCGACACCGGGCAGCGGCCGAGCGCCGCCGATCTCGAAGCCGCGGCCGAGGGTTGCGACCTGCTGGTGATTCCCGCCGTGCCATCCGCTCTCGACACTGACGGGCTGGGGCAGACGGTGCGTGCGTTGCAGCAGCTCAAGATCGACAACTACAAAGTGCTGCTTACGCGCGTGGCTCCGGACGCAGCGCGCCAGGCAGCGGACCTCCGCGAGCTGCTGCGCTCGATCGGCGCACCGGTATTCAAAGCAGAGATCCCACGGCTCAAGGCCTTCGAGAAGGCCGCGGGCGAAGGGCTGATCGTGGACGCCGTCGACGACCGCCAGGCTGAGCGCGCGTGGGCTGCCTACGAAGCCGCCGGGCACGAACTCAAGGCAGGTGCGCGATGAGGAGACTCTTCGTGGTCGAGTATCGCGACTCAAAGCTCCTGACCTGGAGTGCAGTGAAGGGCTTCCTGACTTCAGAGGCGGCCGACGCTTATCAGCGCACGGTCGCCGCTGGTCTGCCGGCGCGCGTGGTGCCCTATGCGCCCGAGGAGATGCTCAAGGTCGCGACGAAGAACGATGTGATGAAGCTATCGGCAGCGAAGGCGGGGGTGCGTCCATGAATCTGGCAAAAGCGTTCGAAGGAATGAAGGCGGTGAAGACTGTGGGTACTCAGGCGTCGGGCACCCGGGCACCTGGGCGCTCAGGCACCCAGGCGCTCAAGCGCCCAGCCGCTGGTCTTCCCTTGCAGGGGACGGCGAAGCGATCGCACCCGGACTTCGCGCCGGTGAAGGTCTACCTGCGCAAGGAGACGCGCCGCGCGGCCGAGCGTAAGTGGGTGGACGCCAACGGCGGCGACTTCTCCGACCTGGTCGAGATGTTGTTGCAGAAGTATGTGGGTGCCTGAGCGCCCGGGAGCCTGGGCACCCAGAGGTTAGGAATGGAGGATCCATGAGCGAAGAAAGCAGAACGAGGTATCACGCCGCGGGCCACGCGATTCAATCGGGTGTGGCTTATGAGATGACCCAGGGCGACGCTGCCGCTGGGACCAGCCCAAAGAGTCTCCGCACCGGCGTCAATCTGTCGAAGTGTGACCAAGCCGCGCTGGTGAGGCTGCTGATGGCGAAGGGCGTGTTCACTCTGGACGAGTATGAGCAGGAGCTCGCGGACGAGGCCGAGCGTGAAGTGCAGCGTTATGAGGACCGCGCGAACGCCCGTATGGAAGCGACGGGCAGTCCGTCCAAGATCACTTTTGGCTGAGCGCCCGGGAGCCTGGGCACCCAGGCACCCAAAGGAGAGAGCGATGGCCGAGCGCTTCACGAAGGGGACGGTCGAGGCGAGTGTGTGGTGTGCCAAGTGCGGGAAGGCCACGCTGCACCGCATCGATAACGGACTCCGCGGGGCATGCCTGGTCTGCCTGAAGAAGCTGGAAGATCTGCCGGCGGTGCCCCCGGCCGCGGTGCAGGAGAATCTGTTTTGAAAAGGAGCCACACGATGACCGATGAAGAGAAGTGCAGGAGCATGGAGATGTTAGCGAGGACGATGGTGACAGCCGTGGTGAATACGCCGGACGCGGTGAATGTCGCGGGATCGATGTGTGGGGACCAGGGGATCTTGCTGACCATCGTCACGGCGCCGGGCGATGTGGGCCAGATGATCGGTAAACAGGGCAGAATGGCTCGGTCCATCCGCACGGTGCTCGGCGCGGCCTGCGGCCGGGAAGGCCTTCACCTCGAGCTGAACCTCGTCGAGTCGGATCGTGACAGGGAAGGGCTCCGGCGATGAGCGACATCGGTGATGCCGAGTTGGACAAACTAGCCTTCCTGCGCGCGCGGGCCTGGGCGGCACAGAGGCCGTTCGTGCCCTACGACTCGATGTTCCCGCCGGTGATGCCTCTAAGTGAGATTGTCGATGTGGATGCGCGTGGTGTCGCGGAGGAAGATCAGTAGCTCCTGCGACCAGCCTTCAGCGCTTTTAGGCAGGTAGGTGAGGATGGCCTTCGCCATGTGAGGGCACACGAAACCCAGCTGCCCACTCTCATAGCCAAAGCCGCTGCGGATGCGCTTCTCAGGACAGGTGCAGGTGTATTTGTTCAGATCGACCGTCCACGTCTTGTTACTCACCGCTGTCGTCGGCATCTTGAAAACCGCGTTGGGCAGCGGGAATCCTGGTAGTTGCGTCGAGTAAGTCGGCTGCGGCCGGATGCTGGGTTCGTGGCCCTGGGTGAGCTGCTCGACGACACTGACGATGCGGTCCGATCGCAGCGTCTTGAAGATGCCGGCGTGCATCACGCCGAAGTAAATCTTGTGACTGAACTCGCCGATCTTTAGTAGCTCGACCGTGCGGTCACTCATCACGTTGTCGCCATCACGATAGACGATCCGATACCGCTCGCGTGGCTCGACGATGCGCTTCCAGACGATGTTCTCGCTGAGCGAAAGTGGAGCACCTGCAGCTTTGCGCGGCGCCGGCCGCTTGCGACGCCAGTCGGGACGGGAAGGGAAGTTCGCCATCGATGTCTGCCTCGGCGGGAATCGTGGCATCGGAGCGTCGATTTGAGCAAAAACCGCGCACATAAGGACTAGAGTCGAGATATGAGCGCCCCCCTCAGATCGACAGGGGTTGCGCCAGCGCAACGAACAGGTTTGCCGCGACGCCGAGTCCTGATGAACTTCCGGTTACGCCCAGAACAGAAGCAGCAACTGATTGAGCAGGCGCGTTTGCGCAACGACGGACGCCCTGAATCGATGACGCAGGTGGTCGAGCGGCTCATCATCGCCGGAAGTGGCCAGCCGAAACTCTTCACGTAACAAAGTAGCTTTACACGGCACGTTCTGCGGCATTCTGAGTGTCAGAATGGAGTTCGATGTCGGGCCCAAGCGTTCAACTCACCGCAAGCAAGACCAACCGCAGCCTCGTCGCGTCTGCGCCGGCACGCCGGCGTGTGATGCCAGATTCACAGCTCTTATTCTGGCGTCGATTGATAGATAGTGCAGTTGCTGATGCCTGTCAGACGGTGTGTGGCTTGCCCTCCGATGCCGCGATCCTTGCTCGCTGGTGGATTGAAGACTGTAGACCAGACCAGCGCCAGCGCACCGAGTGGGAGCGGTCATTCGAGTGCGCGTGTGGCTGGCTCAAGATGGACGCTGACACTGAACGCATCCGTCTGCTAATCGTGATCGATGCAGCGCTGGAGCAGTCGATGCGTGAGTTCTCACGCGCGACCGTCACCCTTCGGCGTGCGGCTGTGCTTTCGTGCGCTGGTGTGCCCATCGCAATCGCAGGACAGTACGAGATGCCTTTAGTCAGCGCCAAAGACTACGAGCACGTCGCCGGCATCGAGCACGGCGATCCGCCGCGCTGGGCACACAAGCAAGCAGGCTTTGACATGATGACGGCTGCCAACCGATAACCATCACGCCTGCCAGCGCTCGACCTGGGCGAAGGAGGGGCTCAGCGTCCGGGGAGTGTCCATAGGTACTCTCTGGACTTTCCGCCGCGCGGGTAACGCGCCACCGCTCGGCGCGCCTATATAAAGCCCAAAAAGGGCATTTCCGTTTCCATGAGGGTTTCGCAGGTGGCTAAGTCGGGTAAGCACGAGGCGATGGACGCGGAGACGGTGGCCGATCTTCTCGGCGTCTCGACGCGGCAGCTCAATAACTATATCAATCATAAGGGTTTACCGTCGTCTGGCTCCGGCCGGTCGCGGAGCTTCGTGTGGTGCGACGTGCTGGAGTGGTTCGTCGGCTACCGGATCGCGCTCGAGCATGGTGACGGAAATGGCGGAAGTGACGACGGCGATCTTGACGGTGAGAGTTCCGACAGCGGCCGCGGTGGCAAGGAAGACATCCGCGCGGCGAACCTGCGCAAGACCCGCGCCGAGGCCAACCTGAAGGAGCTGCAACTCGGCCGGCTGCGGGGCCAGGTAATCTCGATCCCGGACGCAAAGACGCGGCTGGACCGGATGATGGGCAACCTCCGCGCGAAGCTGCTGAGCCTGGCGCCGAAGCTGGCCAGCCGCATCGAGGGCGAGAAGACGCGGACCACGCGCGAGGCCGTCATCAAGGAGGAGCTCGAGAACCTCTGCCGCGAGATCTCCACTGGCGCCGTCGTCGACCTGCCGGTGGACCAGGCGGAGGGTGCCGGCGACGTCGTCGACGAGCTGGCAGCGTCCGCGGCCGGCCCGATCTACCCACACGTGCTGGGCTATCTCCTCACCATCGCCACCCAGCCGGAGGCGTTGCGGGAGGCCAACGCGCTGGTGCGCGCTGCGCGCGATCTGCGTGACCAGGTCAAGGGGTACTTCCGTGCTCGCGTCTAGCCGCGAGGGCCTCGCAGCGTTTGACCAGGCGCTCTTCGATAGCTGCGCGCTGGTGCGGCCGCCGGAGCGGCTGGACCTCGCCGAGTGGTGCGACAAGTACGCAATGCTCTCGCCGGAAGGGTCCGCGCGCCCCGGCAAATTCCACATCTCCGACGCGGAGTACCAGCGCGAGCCTATGCAGGTCCTCAGCCCCGGCACGCCATTTCAGGAAGTCGTGCTGTGCTGGGCGTCGCAGGTCGGCAAGACGCAGATCGTGCTGTACCTGGCCGGCTATCACATCGAGCACGACCCCGCGCCCATCCTCTTCGTCGAGCCCTCCGAGGATCTCTGCAAGGTCATCTCCAACGACCGTATCGATCCGATGATCCGCGACACGCCCCGGCTCCGGGACATCTTCGCCGCCATGAAGGGCAGAAAGGACACGATGCACAAGCCCTTCCCTGGCGGCCAGCTAGATTTCGCCTGGGCCAGCTCGCCGGCGCAGATGGCCTCTCGGCCGAAGCGCGTCCTCATCACCGACGAGGAAGGCCGCTACGAGGCGGCCGCCAACAAGGAAGGCGACCCGGTCGACCAGGGCAAGAAGCGTCTCGCGACATTCCCCAACCGCAAGCACGCGCGCGTGTCATCGCCGGCGCTGCGGAGGACCTGCCGCATCACCAAAGCGCTCGGCGACTCAGACCAGCGCTACTTCTACGTCGCCTGCCCGCAATGTGGTCACCAGCAGACCCTGCGCTGGGAGCAGGTGAAGTGGCCCGTCGATCATCCGGAGGACGCCTACTATGTCTGCGAGCAGAACGGCTGCGAGATCACCGAGGCCGACAAGTACGCCATGATCCGCAACGGCAAGTGGATCGCGCACAACCCCGGTGCGCGAACGGCCGGCTTCCATCTCAACGCGTTGTACTCGACCATCGGCTACACCTGGGGCGAGATCGCGGCCGAGTTCGTGAAGTGCCAGGGCATCCCTGACAAGCTGCAGGTCTTCACCAACACGGTGCTTGCGCTGCCCTGGGATGAGCAGGCCGAGGGCGCGGACCTGAACGAGTTGCAGAAGCGCGTCGAGGAGTATGACGCGCCGGCGCCGGCGTGGGTCGTCGCGGTGACCTGTGGAGCAGACGTGCAGCCGGACCGCATCGAGGCGACCAGGTGGGGCTGGGGACTGGATGAGGTCTCGGGCGTGATCGAGCACCGCGTCTTCTACGGAGCTACGTCTGACGGCCGCAAGGGCGCGTGGCTGGAGTTCGATGCCTGGCGCCGGATGCGCGTCGAGCATGAGAGCGGCCTCGATCTGCCCACCGCATGCACGTTCGTCGACTCCGGAGACGGCAACCGCACCCAGGCGGTGTATGACTATTGCCGCTGGCGCGAAGGCCAGGGCGTCTTCGCATGCAAGGGCAGCTCGTTGACCGCGGCGCCGCTGGTGAATGAGGCTAAGCGCGTCGGCCGGCAGCGCGTTCTGCTGGTGATGGTCGGCGCGTCGACGGCGAAGGATGTGATCTTCGCGCGGCTCAAGATCGCTGATAGCACCGCGCCGGGCTACATCCACTTCCCGGCGGACCCCGACGCGGGCTGCGGCCGCGAGTTTTTTGAGCATCTCACCGCAGAGGCCTTGGTTACAAGGCAAACTAAAGGTGGGGAGACATCCAAATGGGAACCGATCAGAAAGCGCAACGAGTCACTGGACTGCGCGGTCTACGCCTATGCAGCCCGGCTGTTCATCCGAGTGAAGCTGCAACACCTGGCGCGGCAGATGGCGGCGCGAGCCGCGGCGCTCAAGCCGGAGATAGTCCAGGCGAAGCGCGAAGCCTTCGTGCGGCGGCAGATGGCCGCGGCCGGGCTGCTGTCCTCACCATCACCGGCTTCCTCGGCGGCATCACCCTCGCGGCCTGAGCGGGCACCGCAGCCCACGTCGAAAAAGCGGAAGAAAGTCGTGCGTCGCCCTGGTTTTGGCTGGATTCACGGAAATTCCCGCTGATTTGACCGAATTTCAACCGACCCCCTAGAACCATGCGGTGAGCTCCCCCGCGATCCCGGTCCTGCCGCCGCTCAGCCTGCCGCCGCGGCTCCGCGCCGGCGACGCGCTGAACTGGTCGGTGCAGACGCAGCTCGCCGTCGGCTACAGCGTCTTCTTCGTTCTGACGGCCGTCATCGGCACCACCCCCACACGTATCACGCTGCCCACCGTAGCCGTCGACGCCAATGGCGTGGCCGCCTTCGCGCTGGCCAGCACTGACACCGTGAACTATGCGCCCGGCCGCTACCAGTGGATCGCCTTCTCGGTGGACCCCAGCAGCAACCGCGACGAGCTCGCCCAGGGCGTGATCTACATCCAACCCAACCCCACGGCCAGCACCATCCCCGACCCGCGCAGCATGAACGTGCAGATCCTCGGGCAGATCACCGCGCTCATCGCAGGCAAGGCGCTGGACGATGTGGCGATGTACAAGATCGGCACACGTGAGCTCACGAAGATTCCCATCGACGAGCTGCTGCGCTGGCAGGCGAAGTATGAGGCGCGCGTGCGCCGCGAACGCATCCGCCGCGGCGAGTACGTGCCCCCCAACACCATCGGCATCACCTTCGGCGGCCGGGGGCAGATGCGATGACATTTCTCAAAGACGTGTTGCCCTACGTGGCCGCTTACCTCGCGGCGTCCTGTCTGCTAGATGCCGCTAAGGCCCTGGTGCGCTGGGATCGGCGGCGCGCCCACTGGTGGATGTCGTTCCTTCAGACGCTGGAGGAAAATATCCCGGTGGCGAAGGGCAGTCACCATGTCCTGCGGTTCGCACAATACGGCAGCGATGAGGTCGGCTGGGATGATCGGCTCTGCCTCGAGATCTCGCTCCCGTCTGGGATAGAGCGCTTCTTTGTCGACGATCAAGATCTGCGGGGCAGTGCAGAGGCTGCGGCCGCGCGGATGACAACGTACATCATTCGGTCGCTTGCGGGGACACTCTGATGCCACTCCTCGACCTCAACGGCGCCAAGCCCCTCGAAGGCTACAAGTCTGCTCGCACTTCCAGACACGCCCGCCGCACGCTGGAGAACATCCCCGGCTTGATCCCCGGCAGCGGCGCCGGCGGCTTTGCGGCCGCGAAGATCAACCGGCTCACGATGGACTTCATCGCGCGGTCGCGCTCGGCCGACCAGGACCTCTTCGGCGACAACATCCGGCTGCGTGCCCGCGCCCGCGATCTGGCCGTCAACAATCCGTTCGCGCGCAAGTTCCTGGCGATGTGCGTGCAGAACGTCGTCGGGCCCCACGGCGTGCTGATGCAGGCCAAGATTACCGGCAAGAACGGCAAGGTCACCGCTGAAACCAAGGTCATCAACGAGAAGATTGAGTCCGCCTTCCGCGACTGGTGCGAGACCGGGAGCTGCACCGCCGACGGCAAGTTCAGCTGGGTCGAGTACCAGCAGATGGCGATCAAAAACGTCGCGCGCGAGGGCGAGAACCTGGTGAAGTTCGTCTACTGCCGCGGCTTCAACCCCGTCGGCTTCGCGCTGCAACCGCTGGACAACGACCAGCTCGATGACACGATGATGATCGGCAACATCGACGGCAGCTCGATCCGCATGGGCGTGGAGGTGGACAAGTACCGCAAGCCGCTCGCGTACCACCTGTGGAACGGCCATCCGCAGGACATCGTCGCCAGCGACCGCCGGCGCATGCGCGTGCCGGCGACGGAGATCGTCCACACCGCCGTGTGGGAGCGGCCGGGGCAGACGCGCGGCTACACCTGGTTCGCGGCCGCGATCCTGGCGTTGAACCAGTACGCCGGCTGGGATGAGGCCACGCTGGTCGCTGCGCGCGCGTCGGCGGCGAAGTTCCTGGTCATCGAAAACGAGTTCGAAGACGGCTACACCGGCGAGGATGAGGACGAGGCCGGCGACTCCGTCAACACCGACGGCACGCAGATGATGACCGCCGACGCCGGCGAGGCGCTGAACCTCGACCCCGGCGCGAAGGCCAACTTCATCGACCCGCGCTTCCCGATGAACTCGCACAAGGAGTTCTCGCAGACCTGCCTGCGGTCGATCGCCACCGCGCTGCTGGTGAGCTATCCGTCGCTGGCTAACGACCTTGAGGGCGTGAACTTCAGCTCCATCCGCGCCGGCCTGCTCGACGAGCGCGATTCGTGGCGCGTGATCCAGCACTGGTTCATCACGCATCTGCACAAGCCGGTCTTCGCGGCGTGGCTGCGCATGGCGCTGCTCACGACGCTCGCGGATCTCGAGCTCACGCCGCAGCAGTGCAAGCAGATTACGTGGCGCGCGCGCGGCTGGGACTGGGTCGATCCGCAGAAGGACGCGAACGCGACGATTTTGAAGTTGAGCAACGGCCTGACCACCTACTCCGAGGCGTTGGCGGAGCGCGGCCTGGACTTCGAAGAGACCATGGACCAGCGCGCCTCCGAGCAGAAGTATGTCGAGGACTTGCAGAAGCGCTTCACTCTCAGGAACCCGGTTACGCTGGGCACCGATCTCGCCGGCGACCAGGGCGGCAAGGGCGTCGCCGCCGGCGCTGAGGAAGACGTCACCGCTGAGGGCGGCGTCAAACCCGGCGGCTCGGGCGGTGCAGCGGCCGCGAAGCCGGAGAAGAAAGGAAAGCCATAACAATGGCATTCCTTCGCCGCACACACACGCTGGAGTTCAGTCCCTCCGATCTTGGGCGGCTCGCCTATGCGGCCTACTGCAAGAGCACCGGTGGCGTGTCGCTCGTCTCCGGCGCCCATCTGCCATCGTTCGAAGGGCTGTCGGAACCGACCCGGGTGGCCTGGAATGAGGCCGCCGTGACCATAGCCCTCCGTGTGATCGACAAGGTCAACGCGAAGCTATGAAGCTGATGGAGCTGGGGCAGCTCGCGTATGACGGCTATCGCCGGACCACTGGCGGCGTGTCGTTGGTCTCAGGCGCGCCGCTCCCGCTGTGGGAGGAGCTGGCCTGGCATATTCAGGCAGCGTGGGCCGTCGCCGCGGGCGATGTTGCCTGCCACATTATGGGCGACACCACCGCGAAGCTCTCGAAACTGTCCGAAAAACTCCCAAATCCACCGGACGCGCCCGGAATTTGACAGGATTTCGCCGTTGGCTCGATAAACCGAGCGCGATGTCCAAGCAGCAGCCCCTGACAAACCGGTACTCCGGCGTCTTGAAGACGCTCTCCGCCGCCGAGGCCAAGAACCTCGACGAGCGCGGCATCCCGAAGAAGCTTGGGCGCCAGGCGCGCAAGGCCACCATCTCCGGCTACGACAAGGACACCCACACCGTCACCATGGCGGTGAGCTCGTCGACGCCGGTCGAGCGCTTCTACGGCATCGAGACCCTCTCGCACGAGAAGGGCGCGATCCGCACCGGCCGGTTGAAGAACGGCATAGCTCTGCTCTTCAACCACGACATGGACCAGCACCTCGGCCGGTCACAGAGCTTCGAGCTTGGCGATCCGCTGCACGTCACATCGCGCTTCGGCCCCAGCCCTCTGGCAGTCGAAAAGGAAGCCGACGTCGCCAGCGGCATCCTCGTCGATGTCTCGATCGGCTACCTGGTACACGAGTGGGCGATCACGGAGAACAAGGACGGCAGCCGCGACTATCTGGCCGTCGACTGGGAGCTGCTCGAAGTTTCACTGGTCACCGTGCCGGCAGATCCCACCGTCGGCGTCGGCCGCTCCTCCGAGGAGGTCGCCGTCAAGGTGCGCAGCTTTACCAAGGCTGATGACGCGGAACGCGCGGCCGAGACCGATGACGACGGCGGCGAAGGCGACGACGACGAAGACGATGCCGCCACCGGCAGCGACGCCGAGCGCGCCGCAACCCCCACGACTTTAGAAACACCCGCACCACCCACCCCAGCAACACCACAAAGGACCCACACCATGGCAGAAGCGACCGTTGACCTCGCAGCACAGAATGAGGCGCGCACCGCGCGGCTCCGCACGCTGCACACTACGTACCCCAAGCTCTTCTCGGAGCGCCAGCTCAACGACGCGATTGCGCTCGACATCCCTGCGCAGCGCGTGCAGGAGTCGATCTTCGATGGCATCGTCCGCGCCGCCGAAGCCACCGACGTCCCGACCATTGGCGACGACACCTTTGGCCGCATGAGCACGAAGGAGATCCGGAACTACTCCATCGCAGCGGCGTATCGCGCGGCCGTCAACCTTACCAACCCCGGCACGTTCCGCGGCAAGGAAGAGGGCGGCTTCGAGCGCGAGGTGTCCGAGTCTCTCCTCAAGGAAGCCGAGGCCAACGGTGTACGCACCCTGGGCGCGGGCGTTGTCATCCCCAGCGTATCGAACAAGCGTCTGTGGCAGGCACAGCTTGAGCGCGCCGTCACCTCCGGCGGTAACGCTGGAACGGCGTCGAACTTCACCGTCGTCAACCCCGATCCGATCGAGCTGCTCCGCACGCAGACCGGGTGCCTTGCACTCGGCGCACGTATGCTCAGCGGCCTCCATGGAGCGATGCAGATGACGCGCCAGAACGCGGCAGCCAGCAGCTCATGGCTCGCTGAAAGCGGGTCGGTGAGCGAGTCGGATCCTGGCTTCGATTTCTTTGTGATGAAGCCGAACCGTCTCAGCATCGCCAACGCCTACACCCGCGACTTCCTCGCGCAGTCGGACTTTGCGATCGAAGCGCTCCTCGCCGATGACCGCCGCGAGGTCCTCGGCATCTCACTCGACACCGCAGGCATCGCTGGCTCCGGCACCGCGCCGGTTCCCAAAGGCCTGTTCAACTACACCGGCCTCGGTGCCGTGCTGGCGGGCTCCACGCGCAGCGCGACGACCGGCGCAGTCACCGCAGGCCTGGGCGGCGTACCGCTCAGCTTCGTGGACATCGCTCACATGGAATCCGCGCTCGGCACCGGAAACGCTGGCCAGCTCGGTACCCCCGCATGGCTGACCACCTTCGGCATCCGTGGCGCTCTGCTCAGCACCCCGAAGATCCCCGGCACCGCGACCGACTTCATCTGGCCTGACTCCCCGCTCAACTCCCTCGGGCTACAGGCTGGTCCGCGCGGCTACCAGGCCAAGTGCATCACCAACTCGGCGCTGACTGGCTTCACTGCCAACAGCGTCGCCGGTTGCCATGCTGCGATTCTCGGGATCTGGAACCAGATGCTCATCGGCGACTGGGGACTCTCCGAGGTGATTGTCGATCCGTACACCGGCGCAGCGAACGCCACGATCAACATCACCGAGCATGCCTTCTACGACATCAACTTCCGCCACATCGCTGCCTTCATCGCCTGCACCTCGGCGGTCCCCAGCTAGACCGACACACCCCTGAGAGGGGACGGCGCCAACCAGCCCGTCCCCGCAGACTTTCGCAACACCCCAATTCAGACAGGAGTTCCACCATGTCCAAGCTCATCACCCTCGCAGCGACGGCCTCTGCCTTCGCCACGCGCTACCCGCACCCCGGCATGGCCGACCTGCAGGCCGCAGCCGGCAAAGACACCGTCGACGTCCAGGCATCCGCCTTCCGTGGCTTCACCACCGGCGACAAGCTGGTGTGCGTCAAGGCCGAGACGCTCTTCTACGTTTCGGGACAGGAGCAGCCCGTATCCATCGGCGACGTTGTCGAGGTCACCGAGGCCGAGTCGCGCTACCTCAAGATGACGAACAAAGCCTTGCTGGCCACACCCGCAGAGATCGCGGCCGCGCAGAAGGCCGCCTAGCCGATGGCCTTCGGCGACCGCGATCTGCGCGCCTTTTGCAGGACGGTTGGCAGCGTGGCCGTGGCGTTCAACAGCGTCTCGACCTACTCCGACGACGGAACGCCCGTCATGGGGTTGCTCGACCAGCCGATGCAGATCAAGCTCGCCGGCGAAGGCGGTGCAGGAGTCGCCGCTGAGCTGCCCGAGTTGCGGTTGCCGTACAACGCTTTTTCGCCCATGCCGACTGCCGGTGCAGCCATCACCGTCGGCGGCGTGGGTTACACCGTCACCGCACCCACAGCCGAGGACGATGGCGCGTTCCTCTGTTATTGCCTGAAGGCCACGTCATGAGCGTCTCGATCCAGTCGCAGGTCATCGCCGCCATCGTCGCGCTGCTCAACGCGGTGGGCGGACCCCGGGCCTACCGCACGCGCATCACGACCTTCGGCACCAACGAGCTGCCGGCGTACAACGTGCTCCCGGCCGAGGACGATACCGAGTATGAGACCACCGACGGCACAGAGCATCGCTTCCGCTTCACGGTGCGCAACACCGCGCAGGCCGTCGATGAGGTGGATGTCGCAGTGGACGCGCTGTACGTCGCGGGGCACAAGGCGATTCTTGCCGACCCCACGCTCGGCGGCCTGGTCCACATCTGCCGCGAGCGCGGATCGAAGTGGGAGTTTGAAGACGCCGAGCACGACATGTGCGCGCTCGCCGTCACCTACGAGGTTGAGTTCAGCACGTCGCGGAGTGATCCGAGCGTGAAGTTGTTCTAGTTCGAAAAGGAGATCCACCGATGAAGACTCTCGACTTCAACCTGGCCGCCGCGATCGCGCGGCGCAACGCGTCCACCATTCACCTCGCAGCCAGCGCCGCGACAGAGGACAACGAGCCCCTGCGCGAGGTCACCGGCGAAGAGATCGTCGCGGCGATTCAAGCAGCCGGCGGCCATATCGAGCGCATCGTGCGCGACGACGACGGCCTGATCTCCGAGCTGATTGGCCACGTTCCGCCCATCGAGCTCGCCGACTATGACCCCGCCGAGATGTCTGAGGTGCTGGAGTCGCTGCATGCCACCGGCGTCACGCCGACGAAGCTCACCGGCGACCTGGCGCAGGCCAGCGTCGGCAGCTCGATCGCGTTCACCGGCAGCACCACCACCGGCTCAGCGGTGATCACCAGCCCCAGTTCGATGACAGGCCTCGCGGTCGGCCAGCCGGTCTCCGGCACCGGCATCCCGGCGAACGCGACCCTCTCGCTGCTCAGCCCGCTCACCATCAGCGCCAACGCCACAGCCACCGGCTCCGGCGTCGCGCTCATCGCCGACGCCGAGGTGCAGGTCCTCGGCCTGAGCGAGTGGACCATCGACTGGAAGCGCAAGACCGTGGACACCACCACCACCGACAGCGCGACCTACGAGTCCGCGCTCCCCTCGACGGCGAGCTGGACCGTCAAGTCGAAGCACATGTTCATCGACGGCGACAGCTCGCAGGCGACGAACATCCTGGCCGCGTTGCAGACGCCCACCGGCGCGCTGATGTGGAACTTCTTCCCCACCATCGCCACCGGCCGCGCCGGCTTCCAGGGTCAGGCCTTCATCGACGGCATCACGCTCGCCGCCGGCGTGGGCAAGGTCGTTGGTCTGGATGTCTCGCTCAAGGGCACCGGGCCGCTCACGCAGCTCGCGCAGACCGCACCGGTGATTTCCACAACCACCACTGGACTCCAGGCAGAGGAGTAGGTACTGTAACTCCATCGAGGCGCGAGCCTCTCAGCACAGCGGCCTCCTTCGGGAGGCCGTTGTGCGTCCATGGCCGCGGTGCTAGGCGACCTGCAACTCGATGTTCTTGCCCAGCGCCTTCATCGCTTCGTCGATCGAATCGATCTTGGTCACGATATGCGGGTCCAGCAGGCGCGTCATCTCCTGGCGGGGCAGGTTCAATCGCCTCGCCAGCTCGGACGGACGCACCTGCTGGGTCAGCAGTTCGTTGTGCAGCAGGACCTTCGCCGCCAGGCTTACCGGGATATTGATCGAAGGCCTGCCCCGGCGAACCTTCGACGGCAGAGGCACGGGCAGCTTGTTCTCAAAGTAGTGATCCAGCATCGTCTCCAGCGCATCGGCGGCTTGAAGCAGAGCGTCTTCCTCGTCGTCGCCAAAGGTGTTCACGCCGGGGACATCGTCGACGGCAACGACCAGCTTTCCGTCGCTGGGCGTCAGGGTGATGGGGTAGCGCATAGTTAGCTCCTATTTGAGACCGAGGTCTCTCTTGATGGCGTTTACGGTGCCCGTGGGGATTTCCTTGCTCGGGTGGTTGGGGAACGTGGTCACTTTGCCGTTCAGGTAAGCCCGCTGGTGGGAGCCCTTTCCTTGTGTGCTGAAGGTGACTCCCTGTTTCTTTAGCCAGCGCTTCAGCTCTGAACTCGTCATAAAGATAATGTAATAGATTTCTATTACAATGTCAAGTAGTTTGTAAAAGATTTCTCTAACATTTCTGAGGCTCCATCGCGCTCGCTGAGCGGGCGTCTTTGACATGAATCGCCGTCCTGCCGCAGATTCGGCTGCATGACGGACCTCCTTTTGCAGCGCGGCGCCCAGCCCATCGACCTCGATAAACCGCGAGTTCTTTTCTTCGACCTCGCCGCCACTTTCACCCTGGTGCAGAAGTACGGGCTCAACTACCTGCGCGCGATCTACCGGCTGGAGGGCACAGCCCTGGTGCTCGCCGATCCTGACGCGCTGGTCGACGTGATCCACATCGGCGTGCAGGCGGAGTGCCGTCAGCGCGGCGAGGAGATGACCCTGGACGAGGTCCGCGCCGCGATCGGGCCGTGGAACATCCGCGAGATCGCCGGCGCGCTGGTCAAGTCGCTGATGGGGGCGGCTGCGATGCCGCAGCGGCCGGGAAAATCCGCCGCGCTCCCGCTGTCGGCGAGCGCGAGCGCAGCCGAAGAGACAGCCGAGGCCGATTCTGCCGCGCCGGCGAAGAGGAAGACACCGCCGGAGCCCGGAGCTACGCGGGCTTCGACTTCGATGAAGCGCTCCGCTTCGCCCTCGCGACGCTCCACTGGTCGGTAGAACAGTTCTGGACCAGCACCCCGCGCGAGTTCAACCTGGCTCGCCAGGGGCACTTTGACGCGCAGGAATCCCACAGCCGCGAGACCGCCGGCTGGATGGCGCTGCTGCTCTCCGCGCAGACCGGCCAGCCTGTCACCGCAGCCATGCTGCTGGGCGAAGAAGCCGAAGAGCTCGCCGACCGCACTGCCGAGGCGGAGGCCTCGGTGGAGAAGCTCTTGAAAAAGATGGACGAGGCGGGGCTCAGGAAGCCCTCGAAGGAGCGTCCCTAAATGGCTGGTAGAGGGATAGTTATCCGTATTGAAGGCGACGGCGCCAGCGCGAAGGCGGCGCTGGAGATGGTGCGCGAGCAGCTCGCACAGACCGGCGAGCAGGGCTCTCGCACCGCCGACATGATGAGCGAGTCGATGGAGCGGATCAAGCACTCGCTCGAATATGTCGGCATCTACATGGGCATCCGCGAGGCGATCGACGGCCTCAAGGAGATGGTCGGCGGCTCGGTCGAGCTGGGCGTGGAGCTGGGGCATCTACACCAGCAGACCGGCATCAGCACGGAGAACCTCTCGGTGCTGAAGTACATGGCCGACTCCACCGGCGTGAGCTTCGACGCGCTGACCAGGGGCGCGAAAAAATTCAGCACGGAGATCCGCAACACCGACGAGGGATCGAAGCCGGCCGTCCAGGCGTTCGCGCGGATCGGCATCTCGCAGGAAACCGTCCGCAAGACCGGCGGCGACATGTACGCGATGCTCGGCCTGGTCGCGGACCGCTTCCAGAAGCTGCCCGACGGGCCGCTGAAGGCCGCTTCCGCCGTCGATCTCTTCGGCAAGGGCGGACTGGCGCTGATCCCGATCCTCAATCAAGGGCGCGCCGGCATCGAGGGCTTCAGGTCGGAGGCTGAATCGCTGGGCCTGGTACTCGACGAGCAGGGCATCGCGAAGATGGAAGCCCTCCATGCCGCGACGATCAAGGTGGAGGGAGCGCTGCGCGGCGCAGGCCTGGGCATCACCGAGGGGCTGGAGCCCGCGCTGCTGGAGCTGGAGCAGGCCATCGCCAGCGTGACCGGCTCAGGCGACGGCTTTGTCACCATGGGCCAGCACATGGGCAACATCCTGCTCGGCGTCGCGAACGCGGCCGCCTATCTTGTGAAGTTCCTGCGCCAGGCTAAAGACGAGTGGGTCGCGCTGGGGCAGCTCGGCACCGCCGACGCCAGCAAGCTCGACTCGATGCTGGGGATCGGATCCGCCTCGCGCAGCCAATACCGCGCGGACAACACCAACGCCCTCGCGGGAGAGAAGGCGGCTCTACAGGACATCAAGGACGCCGAGGCTGACTACCAGACCTTCGCCAACAAACTCGCCATGGGGCTCGACGGCGGCGACCAGGGCGTCATCACGCTGGCCAACGGCAACAAGGCCATGAAGCGGCCGAAGCCTGGCGGCACCGGCACCGACGACTTCGATCAGCAGCACCAGGGCGGCAAAGGCAAGTCCACAGATGGCGTCGCTCGCGCGGCCGAGGCCTACGCTGCCGAGCAGGCCAAGGCAGCCGCCGATGCGCGCAAGGCCTTCGACCAGGAGGAGCTGGCGGAGCTGGAGTCGCACCACAAGCAACTGCTGATGTCCGACCAGGAGTTCTACGCGGAGAAGCTCAAGCTCCAGCTCGACGAGCTCGACACGGAGCACGACGGGCTGAACTCAAAGTACAACGACCTCGCAGCCCTCCAGGGGAAACAGCACGGCGACAAGACGCTGAAGCGTGACAGCACCGGTACGTCGGCCGAAGAGTACAACACGCAGCGCGAGATGCTGGCCGTCGGCGCGCAGCTCACGGAGAACGAGGCCAAGCGCAACGAGCTGAAGGCTGCTTACAACGCGCAGGTCACTTCCGGCGCCGCGGCGGCCGAGCTGGCCAACCTGCGCGCTGCGGCGGAGCTGGAGAAGGAACGCGGGCACGGCACGGCCGCGCAGATTGCGCTGCTACAGCGTGAGCATGAACTTGAAGCGCAGAAGGTCACGCGCGAAGGTGGATCCGCCGCGGCCGCGCAGCAGATCCGCGACGCCGGCGAGCTGGCCGCGAAGAAGTTGCAGATCACCGACATCAATCGCCAGATCGAGCAGAGCGAGGAAGCCAACCGCGCGGCCGTGCAGCGGCTGAACGATGCCGCCGCCAAAGACCCGCGGCTGAAGAAGGAGTCCACCGCCGAGATCAACGCGCTCAACAGGGCCGAGGCCCAGCAGTTGCAGCAGCTCGTCGCGGCCTACGACGCGCTGGCGAAGGTGCTCGGCGGCGAGTACCTCGCGAAGTCGAAGGAGCTGCACGCGCAGCTCGATGAGATGAACACGCCCAGCAACAAGGGCAGCGCCAAGATCGGCGAGGACGTCGCCCAGGGCGTGGAGTCCATGGCCGAGCGCATGGCCCGCGCCAGCGAGAGCGGCAAGGACAGCTTCCACAAGATGGCGCAGGGCATCGAGGAGGACATCACGCAGCTCGCTATCAAGCTCGCGTTCCAGAAGTTCCTCACGCCGCTGCTGACCGGGCTCTTCAACGGCGGCGCCGGCGGCGGTGTGCCGCAGGTGCCGGACAGTATGTTCGCCAGCATGGACCTGCCGGGCTTCGCCTCGGGTGGCGATCCCACCGGGCCCAGCATCGTCGGCGAGCAGGGGCCGGAGCTCTTCATGCCCAAGGGCCCGGGGACCATCGTACCCAGCTCACTGACCACACAGCTCGCGAAGAGCGGCGGCGGCGGCGCGCCCAACATCACGCAGAACATCATCAATCAGAGCTCGCAGCCGGTGACGGCACAGCCGCCCCAGGTGAACTACGACGAGGAAGGCCGATCGTGGATCTCGCACACGGTCCTCACCGACCTGGCGCAGGGCGGCCCGATCTCACAGGCCTTCCGGCAGTCAAGCTAGACGGGCATTTGCCCGAAAGCCTCGCGGTAGCGCATACACAACGGGCCATGACGACGCTCAGACTCCATCCCAACCGTGTCCCCTTTGAGGGCGTACTCACGCGGCTCGACCAACCCAGCGACAAGTCCCCCCGCGGCGCGCTGGGGCACCCTGTCATCCTCACCTCGGCGGCCGCGCAGGACGCGCTGCCGACTCTGGTCGGCATGGCCGTCAACTTCAGCGAGACCTTTGACGACCACGACGTGCGGCAGAAGTGCGGCGTGATCACCGCCGCGGCCATCGTGGGCGATGAGCTGCGCGTGCAGGGGCACCTGTTCTGCCACGACTTCCCGGAGGTCGCCGAGGAGATGAAGAAGCCGAACGCTAATATGGGCATGAGCTACGACATGGTCAACGCCCGCGTGCAGGATCTGCGCGCGCCGGTGTGGCTGCTGATCAGCGTGACCTTCACCGGCGCGGCGATGCTGAAGCAGTCCAAGGCCGCCTACAAGTCCACCAGCTTCAGAATCGCAGCGGTCGGCGAGCGCTTCACCGGCAAGCTGTCGTTGCTGGGCAGCGTGCGGCTGGTGAAGGCTAAGCTCAAAACGTAACCCGCATCCCGCTCTTGAGCGCGTTGTTCACCAGCACCTCGGCGGCGGCGCGGGTGAAGTTCTTCTCCTGGTCGGCGGCGACGGCCGCGGCGACCAGGTCCTCCATCGGAAAGCGCGGCTTGATGTGCGCGTGCCGGACCAGCACGTACCAGGGCTCGGCGTCCTGGCTGCCGCCGTGGTAGCCGATGCCGCCGTGGCGCACGAAGATGCACAGCGTCCCCGCCTGGGTCTGCTGGATGAACGCGACGAACTCGCCGTTGACCAGCCGCTTACGCATGGCTTTCGTGTCTCCGCGACGCGGCCGGTCGCCACGCGCGGCGAAGCTGCCGGAGTACTTCACGCCGATCTCCACGCCCGGCGGCAGCAGGTTCTTCGGCCGCAGCGCGTCAGGCAGCACGCCCGGCGCCACGTTGCGCAGATACCTCGTCGGGATTGCCAGGAAGGTGTGGCCGGCCAGCGGAACCTTCTCCCCGCCCGTGTCCTGGCGGGGCAGGTAGTCTGGGGCTCCAGTTTTCCAGTTGCTGGTGTCCGTGTAGACCTCAGAGAACTGGGTCTCTTTCTTCGCCGGCGTGATCTTCGTCATGCGCACGGTCCAGTCATTGCGCAGCTTGAAGACGCCCTTCTCCCCCGCGCGGGCAGCGGTCTGCCCGCTCTGGGCCTGCATGGTGAGGAAGCGCGCGATCGTAAACGGCAGGTCGTCGCCCAGCATCTTCTCGATGCCGCCGGGCACGTCGCCGAGATCGCACTTGAGGGTGATCACGCGCTGAGTCTCGCGGCTTTTGCCCGAAACCGGCAACTTACGCCATAACCTTGCGGTGAGCTACCCACCCTTCCCCGAGTTGAGCCGCAAGCCTGCGCTGAAGCAGCGCCGGTCGACGCTCGATCCCACCCTCCGCGACAACATGGAGAACGGGATGGAGAGCACCCGCGCCCGTTACACGCGGCAGCGGCGGCAGTTTGCGGTCTCGGTGGACGCGCTCACCCCCTGGGACGTCAACGCGCTGGAGATCTTCGTCGTCAACGTCGCGGTCTACGGCGCGGAGATCTTCCTCTTTCCCGACGTGCGCGACCCTAAAAATCCAGCTTGGTACACGGTGCGCTTCTCCACGCTGCCGGCCTATGCGGATGCGGGCAGCGTGAACGGCGAGTTCCGCCAGAACTGCACCTTCGAACTGCGGGAGGTGTAGGTGAGCACCACGCGGCCCATGTTCAGCCTGCTCTCGGTGGTCGCCAACCAGGAGCGCCACAAGCTCGCCAGCGGCGAGCCCTGGCTGCTGCTGCTGGACCTGGTCTATCCCGGCGCCGCCAACCCCGGCGCGACGCAGCAGCACGTCCGCCTGGTGCGCAACCTGGACCCCGTGACCTTTGACGCCGGCGACGGCAACGGCCCGCAGCTCTACACGCCCTTCAACTTCGAGCTCGGCGATGTGACGTCGACGACGCAGGGCAGCTATCCGGAGTCCTCCATCAAGGTCTCGAACGTGATGCGCGTGTTGCAGACCACCATTGAGGCCTACGGTGGCGTCGTCGGCGCGAACCTGAACCTCTATGTGGTGAACGCCGCCAACCCCGCCGGCGAGCCCGAGCTGGCGCTGGCCTTCACCGTCCTGCAAACCACCTGCGACGTGAAGCTGGTGACCTTCAAGCTGGGAGCGTGCAGCCCGCTGCGGCGGCTCTTCCCGCTGTTCATGTACCGGCCAAACTACTGCATCTGGCAGTACAAGGGCCTCCAGTGCGGCTACGTGGACCCTGCGCCCTTCAGCGCGACGCTGGCCTCGGGTTCGCCGCTGTTCACTCCCGCGAGCGTCACCGGGCTAGCAGTAGGCATGCCGCTGGCCGCGGCCGGCATCCCTGCCAACACCACGATCCTCTCCATCACCGGCGGCGTGGTGACGATGTCCGCGAACGCAACGGCCTCGGGCAGCAAGACGATCACCATCGCCTTCACCACCTGCGCGCACACCATCGACGGCTCAACCGGCTGCCAGGCGCACGCGAACCTGCTGCGCTTCGGCGGCTTCCCGGGCATTGACTCCAACGGCGCGGCCGCGGCAGGTGTCGCATGAGCCAGCAAATTTCCGAAAAAACACAATCTCGTCGTCTTTCTGCCCGTCTCTACTCCGACCTCATCGGCAAGCCCTACCGCGACGCGGGTCGCGGCCCCGAGGCCTTCGACTGCCTCGGCCTGGCGATCGAGATGCAGCGCCGCCAGGGCAGAAAAGTCCCGGACTTCGCTTCAACCATCGAGGAGTTCCACCAGCACTATCAGCCGGGCGCGGAAGGGCATCCAGGCATCCTGGGCCCCGCGCGCGAGATCCCGACGGCGGTACCAGGCTGCGCGGTGCTGCTGCGCATGATGGGCGGCGAGCTACATCTGGGCACGATGCTCGACGCCTGGACCATGCTGCACACTCAGCGGGGCATCGGCGCGGCCTGCACGGAAAGCCTCTTACGGCCAGTGTGGCAGCGGCGCGTCATCGGGTACTACGTGCCCGAGGAACTGGCGGCGCCATGGTAACCATCATCCGCGTCACCAATCCGCTCCAGCCCAGCGAAGGCACCGAGCGCCGCACGCTCGACGGCTGGCAGCACACGCTCGACGAGCTGATGCGCGACGACTGGGAGCTGCGCTTCGCGCCGGCACCGAAGGAAGGCTACGAGACCTGGGCGCGGAACGTCACCGTCTCGCTCAACGGCCACGTCTGGGGCCGCTCGATGTGGACCGAGATTACGCCTCCGGAGTGCAGCACCATCGTCATCGTGCCGGGCGTTGCCGGCGGCAGCCTGCTGCGCACGCTGGCGTCGATCGCCATCATGGCCGCGGCTGTGGTCACCACGGTGCTCACCGCGGGCGCCGGCGTGGCCCTCTTCGGCCTGACCGTCGCGATGACCTCCGCGTTGCTGGGCGGCGCAGTCAGCATCGCGGGCAGCCTGATCCTCTCCGCGTTCGGCTCATCGCAGCCCAGCAACAAGGGAACCTCGGCCAGCTACGATCCTGACGGTCCGCGATCGCTGGCGCAGTCGGGCGTCGTCATCCCCAAAGGCAATGGCACCTTCCGCTGGGGCGGCAATATCATCTCCAGCTTCACGGACCTCGCCGGCAGCGACCAGTACATCAACGTGCTGGTGTGCTTCGGCTTTGGGCCGGCGCGCGCGCTCTCTTCTATCCAGATCAACGGCAAGGACATTTCGAGCTACCAGAATGTGCAGTACTACGTCCGGCTCGGCACCAACTCCCAGACCGAGATCTCGAACTTCAACCGCATCGTCAACGGCTATCCGCAGGACACGCAGTGTCTCGCCGGCGTGCCGGTGGTGGTACCCGGAACCGGCGACCTGACCCAGGCGTTGCAGGTGGACATCCAGTTCCCGGACGGCATCTTCGTCAACACCAATGACGGCAACATCATCCCCGCGGTGATCACCTACCTGGTCGAGTACTCGCTGCATGGCTCGGGCGTTTGGCTGCCGGTGCTCCAGCCGCGCACCACGGCCAGCATCTACGACTATCATCTCGACGGCTCGGCTTACCTGCCCTACGCGTGGGGCGCGGTGGCCACCGACCTGCCGCCCAGCTCCGGTGTGGTCTACGCGCTGGACAACGGCCCGCATAACCCCGGCGACCCTTACACCGCGACCGAGACCGTCACCACCTATCAGCCCAACGGCAACCACGCCACCAGCTCGCACACGGTGCAGGGCGAGTGGCAGCTCCTCGACCTGAACATGAACTATGTCGATGTGATCGACTGGACGGCCGGGTACCAGGACTTCGTCGCCGCGCAGACCACGCCGTGCTACAACCGCACGCAGATCCTCGGGCTGGCGCCGGGCATCTATGACGTCCGCATCACCAAGTACGGCTGCACGCGCCTGCATGACAATGTGCCCTTCGGCGACAACTGGTCACCGACCATCGGGCAGGATATGTGGGTCCACAGCGTCAATGAGATCGCGCTGCTCGATCTCGCTTACCCCAACCTGATCCTGCTGGGCATCCGCGCGCTGGCCACCAGCCAGCTCAACGGCTCCAGCCTGAACGTCACCGCGCTGGTGCAGCACGGTCTGCGCTCTGTGGACACCGGCGTGATGCCCGCGGCGCTGCTGGCCTTTGAGGAAGACAACCCGGCGTGCGTCTCGGCCGACATGATGCTCGACGATCTCTACGGCGGCGGCGCGGGAGCTGGAGGTCCCGGCTTCGCGGGCATCGCCGCGGCCAACCTCGAGCGCTACATCGACGAGTGGATCGCGTGGGCGGAGCTGAACGACACGCTGGTCCCGGACGGCAACGGCAACAGCATCCGGCTGCACGTCTTCAACGGCGTCTTCGATAACGAGTCCAACTTGTGGGAGCAGCTCGGCGTGGTCACGGCAATGTCGCGCGCGGCGATCGTGCCGCTGGGGCTGGACTACGGCGTGGCGACCGACCAGGCCGTCGCGGCGCCGGTGCAGATGTTCACCGTCGGCAACATCTTGCAGGACAGCTTCAGTGAGATCTGGCTGCAACTCGCCGACCGCAGCAACCAGATCGAGGTGCAGTTCGCGGACTCCACACGCTCCTACAAGGAGGACAACCCGCTGGTCTACATGGACCCCGCGCAGCAGGACGCGGGCGTCATCATCAAGAACACGCGCATCCGCGGCAAGGGCATCACCATCCCGGCGCAGGCGTGGCACTTCGCGCGCTTCAAGCAGCGGAGCACAGAGTTCCTGCTGCGCTCGGGGAGTTTCAAGACCGACACGGATGGCATCGCCTGCCGGCCGTTCAACGTGATCGCGTTGCAGCATGACGTTCCGCAGTGGGGCTTCGGCGGCCGCACGCTCCCCGGCTCGACGACGACGCGGCTGCTGCTGGACCGCGACGACATCCCGTTCGTCGGCGGCACCAGCTACAGCGTGATGGTGCAACACGCGGCCGTGCAACGCTACGCGGGCACGGTCAGCAGCGTCTCCACGACGTCGGGCGCCTGGGTGCTCACGCTCTCCGCGTTCGACAATGTCAACCGCGTCACGCGCGCGGTGCTGAACGGCGAGGACTGCGTCATCACCGCGTCGAATGTGAACCAGATCACAGTGACGCCGGCGACGGGCTTTACACCTGCAGGTGGGCAGAGCTTCGCGCTCTTCGACACCGACGTGCTGGAGACCGTCGCGGTAAGCGGCATCGATCCCGTGACCGGCGCGCTGGTCCTGGCCACGCCACTGGAGCAGACGCCCGACGACTATGCGCTCTACATCTACGGCGTCTCCGGAGCGGTGAAGTGGGTGCGCGTGATGCAGATCCGCCGCGCCAGCGAGCTGCGCAGCACCATCGACTGGATTGACTATGACGCCGACTGCTACGACATCGGCACGCCGCTGATCGGCGAGACTTCGGCGGTGGTGGTGACCAACCCCGGCGTCACCAACCTCACCGGCACGGAGATCTTCCAGTGGGTGCTGGGCTCGAACGTGAGCTTCGCCAGCCTGAGCTGGCAGAACGGCCCAGACACCGCGGGCGTGGCCATCTATGCGAGCTACGGCGCCGGAGGTCTGCCTCAGATGGTCGCGCGGCTGCCGGGCGCGCCCACGACGTGGCAGGCGCAGCAGGTTCCGCTCACCACGGTCACGTACTATGTCGTCGGCTATGACGTGAATGACACCTACGCGGCGTTCACCACCGCGCCGAAGGTGACGATTGAAGCCGTGGGCATCGCAGCGAACCTGCTGCTGGGCTCGAACTTCGCGTCAGGCTTCACCTTCTGGAACCTCGCGCAGCGCGGGGGCGACACCCTCACCTGGGACGACGGCAACGACGGCGAGGCCTTCTACACCGTCGCCGGTGCTGCACTCACCGCCGCCGCGGGCTTCCTCTTCCAGGTGGTGCAGCCGTCGAAGTGGGCGGTGGGCGATGTGTTGATGCTCTCGGCTTACGTGGAGGACTCGTGCCTGGTCTCCACCGCGCCCAACGTGGGCAACGTGGTTCTGGCGATCTTCTTCAATAACTCTGCCGGCGCCACGATTAGCACGCAGACGGTGAGCTGCCCGCTCAGCGGAATCCAACCAACGCTCACGCGGTTCAACACCGCGCCGGTGACCATCCCCGTCGGCACCGTGCAGGTCGTGGTGGCCGCGTCGTTCGCCGGCAGCGGACTCAGTATTCCGGTGGGCAGCATCGTTACGCTGAGCCACTTCCTGCTGGAGATCCCCGCCGTCGGCCAGACCGTCCCCAGCTTCTGGGCAGACATCGATGCCAGGGGCCAGATCGACGACCTGTTCACCACCGGCAGCAGCACCGGGCTGCGCGTGCAGGGCAGCACGCTGCCGACCTTCACAGGCTCAGTCACCTACCTCAGCGGCCCCAGCTCGAACACCATCTACATCGCATGGACCAACATCGTGATCCTGTGGCCTGACGGCGGCATTACCTATGTGCAGAACGGCTCGGTTTACACCTGGGGGCTCTCATCGACGTCGGGCACCATCTACTGGGCGTTCCTGTACTTCGACGTGGTCAACGGCGGCATCAAGCTCGCGACGCCGACCACGCCGGCCGGCACAGCCAGCATCCTCACGCTGCCGGGGATTCCCATCACGACAGTCACTCTCCCGCAGACCATCCTGTCGGCCGCGTACGACCCCTTCGCCGACGCCTTCTGCAAGCAGGACGGAAGGGTTCCGCTCACACCGGGCGGCTACCAGGTCGCGATCGACGGCTCGCCCTCGACTTACGGGCGCGCATTTGGCGCCCCGATCACGTCGCCCGTCCCGGCGTTTTGACCGATTTGTGAGCAGCGGGGGATAACACCCCATGCAAGCGGTCGTCATCACAGGCACGCTCACCAGCGGCAGCAACGTCATCGCGTCGCCGTCTTCCATTGTCGGCCTCGCGATCGGTCAGCGCATGGTCGGCGCAGGCGTGCCCTCCGCCGCGACCATCACCATCCTCAGCCCACTCACCCTCAGCGCCAACGCCACGGTCAGCGGCGCCCTGGTCCAGCTTGTCGCCGTGCCGCTGGGCTACACGCTGCTGACCGCGCTCAACATCCAGGATGACACCGGCATCCTGCTGGCCAACGGGACGGTCTCCGTGCAGCCCACCGACGGCAACGACCACCCCATCACCGCGACGGTGGGATCGGCGGCCGGTGGCCCCATCACTACCGCGGCCGCGAGCTGGGCTGTGACCTCCGGCGCGATCCCGGCCGGCAGCGTGGTGCCGGACACGACGCTCACCCGGCCAGCGAACATCTGCTATCGCATCACCATCGCGAACGCCGTCGGTGTCCCCATCTACGTGCTGCGCCTGGTGCAGCCCAGCGGGCCGGTCTTCAGCCTCGACACCTTCACCCCCAACGTCGCTGGGCAGGCCATCGTGCAGATGGGTCCCCCCGGGCCGCAGGGGCCTCCCGGCGTGAGCCCGGGGGTCATGCACTACCTCTCCAACGGACAGACCGGCGCCAACCAGATCTCCGGCGCCATCGACGGCACGAGCAACGCCTACACCATCCCCGGCACGCCGCTGCAGGTGGTGGTGATGTTTCGCAACGATACGCCCGTCGACCCCTCCGCCTACACCTTCAGCACCGCCAACGCCTTCAGTTGGACCACACCCCTGCAATCAGGAGATCACCATGGCGCGCTCGTCATCTATCCTTCGTAAGCTCTTCCTCTTCGCCGCCGCTGCTGCTTGCATGGGCGCGTCGTTCTGCGCGCCGGCGCACGCCCAGGTCAATCCCGCCACAGACATCCGCTGGGCCAAGCTCTCCGGCGCGGGGACACCGTCCTCGCTCGGCGTCGCGTGCAACTCCGCCAACTATGACCAGCCGTTTCTCGATACGGCGACCACGCCCAACTCGCAGTATGTGTGTGGAATAACCGGCTGGGCTCTCCCGAGCACTTCAATCAATGGGACGGCTTGCCCCGTGGGGGGAAGTTGTTCTCCCGCTGGCGCGACATCCTCTTATACGATGGTCTGCGCGTCCTCGGAGACACTCTCCGGTACAGGTAATACGACCAACGCGCTGAACCTCACCTGCAATGTGACCAGCTCGACGATCCCCACTGGGGCGCCCGGTGCCTGCACCGATGTTCAGCTCAACCAGACGGCGAGCTATACGTTTGCGTGGCCGAGCAACATGGTCAACACGTTCACTCCCTCCGCTTTAGGGATCACAAGTGCCCAATTTTGCTGGAGCGTCGTTTACAGCGAGTGGGTAGGAGGGTCGGCGATGCCGCCCGGCACTGGACCAGCGCTGATTGCCAACCCCACGACAGCGCCGACAACAACGCTGCCGGCGAATGTAATCTACACCATCGTCACCAGCGGTTCAGGATACGCCAGCATCTCTGGTGTGCCTGTATCGGGCTATGGGGTCAACAATGTAAATGTAGGCACCGTCCCCGCAGCCACTACGACCGGCGCCGATAATACCGCTGTCGGCGCAGCGGTTATGCCCCTGAACACTTCAGGAAACAATGACACCGCTGTCGGGCTGGCCGCTCTCTATGTCAACACGACGGGCTACGACAACACAGCCATCGGTTCACAAGCTGGTGCGGGCATTTCGTCAGGAAACAACGACACGGCGGTTGGCTACGAGGCCAGCGGAGGCACCACCGGGAACGCGAATACTGCCGTAGGTGAGACTGCGCTGACCTCCACCACCACGGGTTCAAATAATACCGGTGTCGGGACAGCCGCTCTAGCGAGCAACGTCACCGGCAGTAACAATACAGCGGTCGGATCGGGCGCATCCCCAGCCTCTAGCAACTTAGCCAACACCACGGCGGTTGGCTACGGTGCCCAGGTTGCCGCCTCCAACACCGTGCAGCTCGGTAACGCCAGCGTCACGCATGTCTACCTTGGCCCGAACGCAGGATGCCAAAGCACTGGAACGGACTGCCCCACAACGATAGCCTCAGCGGCGAACATCGCCGGCGGCGTTGCCGGGTCAGTACCTTACCAGACCGCCCCCGGAGTGACCGGGTACGTTGCGCCGAATACAAGCACCACGCCCTGCGTGCTTCAGGAGACGGGCACCGGCAGCGCAGGGCAAGCTCCTGCCTGCACCAACGCCCCGACGATCGCGGGCACGAATATCACGGCCGTCCCGGGCGCAGCGGTGACGGGCACCGTCCCGGCAGCCACCACCGCGGCGGCCGATACGCAGACGACCAACAGCACGCTGGTCACGCTCTCCGCTCTTTCGCTTCCAGGCTCTCAGGTGACGGGCACCGTGCCGGCAGCCACCACCGCGGCGGGCCTTAGTGGCACTCCGGCGCTCCCAAACGGGACCACCTGCACGACGCAAGCCGCGCTCGACAGTTCGACGAAGTGCAGCTCCACAAATTATGCCGACACCGCCGTCGCCAACTCCAACCCTGCTCAAGCTGTTCTGGCTGCATCTACCGCGAACCTCACTGGAACCTACGCTCAAGTCGGCGGCGGCGCTGGAGACACCTTCACCGTCACGGCCACCGGAGCCTTCACGCTCGACGGCATCGCCATCAACACCATCGGCCAGCGCGTTCTGCTGAAGAACCAGACTACCGCGTCGCAGAACGGCGTCTACACGGCCACGACGGTCGGAGCCACCTCAATATCTCCCGTCTTCACCCGCGCCGCCAACTACAACGTCGCTACCAACATCAACAACTCCGGGGCTGTGCAGGTGCTCTCCGGCACCACCAACGCGCTGACAACCTGGCTGCTGGCAGCTTCGGTATCCTCGATTGGGTCAAGCGGGTCGTCGGTGACCTACTCGCAGCTCACCGCAGCTTCAGGCGGCGCCGCATCCAATTTGGCTGGAGCAGCCAACTCTGGTTTCTACAATTCCGCATTGAATACGACCTCGGCGATAGCCAAGACAAACAACTGCGTCATCGTCACGAATAGCAGCGGCGTTCCGGGCTGCGCGACGACGCTGCCGACCGGGCTCACGTATCCGAACCCCACGTTTTCTTCTGTTCTCAATGGGAACATTCTCGCCCAAGCCAGCTATGGAGCCCACACCCTAAGCTCTGCCGACCAGGCAATCTATCTGACGGGCGGGACGCTGACCCTCCCTTCCAGTATTGGGACCAACGGCGCCTACTTCATCTACAACTCGACCAGTTCGGCCATAACACTAGCTTTGGGCAGCGGTGCCAGTTGGCTTGACCCCAACAGCACCTTTACTTCGCCAAGCGTGATCCAGCCGGGCACTAGCATGATTCTCGGCAACATCGGTTCCAACTGGTTCGTCTACACACGGGGCAATACGTTGGTTGGGAAGACTTTTCTCGTCTCAGGAACAAAGACAGTGAGTTATTCTGGCGCGTGCACCCCTAGCACTGACTGCGTCTATAAGTTGACCAACTGCGGCCCGTCAGGCACGGCTATAGGAGTCCCGTCAATCGGGACTGTTACTGCCGGTACTTCGTTCGTCATCAATTCTCTCTCCTCAACTAACACAGTTGTCACAGGCGACACTAGCGCGATTTGCTATGCGATAAATTAGTCGCCTTCAGCCCGCCCTCGGACTCGATTGGCCCAACCTCAACAACGTTCCAACCTGAGTTGAATTCGGAGACAAGAAGGAGGTCGCGGAGAATCGCCAGAGCCATCGCCGGACGCCCCGCAGCCAGGGGCGTCCGGCCTGTTTTTTGACCGCTTTCCGGCTTTCCCGGTACACCCACAGCACTGCCAGAGGGGAGGGAAGCCGTGGACCACACCATCGCCATCATCGTCGGCTGGGCCATCTCCCTGGTCGTCACGGTCGTCACCCTGCGCGAGCAGGTGAAGGCGCTCGCGCGGCGCGTGGCAAGGCTGGAGGTCGCCACCGACCGCCTGCCCCGCGACTACTTCCCGCGCTCTGAGGCCGATCTCGCGCTGCGCAACATCGAGCGCCAGACCTCCGAGACCCACAACCTGCTCAAAGCCTTCGTCTACGCCGGCGGTGACCACGGCGTCGCGATCCGCGCCATCGAGGCCGCCGCGGCCGCTGACTCTGAAGCATGGCTCGACGACTACGTTCTGAACATCTGCCCGCGCTTTGAAGGCACCGTTCCCTGGATGTATCTCGACACCGTCGGTCTGGTCACCGTCGCCGACGGCAACATGCTGCCCAACGCCGCCGCGGCCTGCTCTCTGCCCTTCCGCACCGCGAAGGGCGACGTTGCCAGCAAGGAGGCCGTCGCCGCGGAGTTCGCGCGCGTGAAGGCGCTGCCGCCCGCGCATCTGCCGCGCTTCTATCGCAACGGTGACGCCACGCTCTCGCTGATGAGCCTGGACATCAGCTCGCTGCTCCATCAGCGCTGCATCGAGTTCCTCGCGCAGCTCCGCGCGATGTTCCCGGCCTTCGACAGCTTCCACTGGCGCGCGCGCCAGGCGCTGCTGGACATGGCCTTCAACCTCGGCATCGGCCGCAGCGCCACGCCCCAGCGCCGCGCCACTGGCCTGCATGAGTTCGGCCACCTGCTCGCCGCGCTCGCCGCCACGCCTCCAGACTTCCACGCCGCCGCCGCCAACTGCACGCGCGTGGGCCCGGGCCCCGATCGCAACCACTGGACCGAGCAGCAGTTCCTCGCCGCAGCAGGAGACCCCGCATGACCATCCAGTCCACACCCACCTTCAGCTATCGCGACCTGCTGATCTTCCTCTGCGCGGTGATCGTCTTCTCGCTCAGCGCGTGCTTCGTGCGCGGCTGGATACTCGAGCGCGAAGCCCGCGTTAAAGCCGAAGCCAATGCCGCCGCGAAGCAGAAGATCGTCGAAGCGCAGCAGCAGGTGATCGACGGCGCCCAGGACTCGATCAAGGCGCGCGACCAGACCAGCGCGCAGAAGGATTCCACCATCACCGCGCTGGAGGTCTCGCTGCGGAACTCGAAGACGCCGCAGCAGGCCATCCGGATCATCCACGACGAGCTCCCCGCGCCT
>Ga0302319_10002693_pt1 | contig 37881 bp, 34 predicted proteins | sample Bog_T0_2_FD_203319 | JGI IMG/M metagenome (GOLD analysis project Ga0302319, IMG submission 203319) | Peat permafrost microbial communities from Stordalen Mire near Abisko, Sweden - Bog_T0_2 | ecosystem: Environmental > Terrestrial > Soil > Wetlands > Peat | place: Sweden: Abisko, Stordalen Mire... | reverse complement strand
CGGAATCGTGAGCCGGTTTTTTGCGTCGAGGGTGTTGTCGTAGTAGCCGCGGAACGCCATGCCGGTCTGCTTCGCAAAGAAGGTCGAACCGGGCTGGAAGAGGCGGGAGGAACCCATCCACCCCGGTTCGCTTCGCGGGACCGTAGCACGTCTCCCCCACTTTGCAACACAAATCCACACTTCTCTCCCACTTGCATCCACTTTCCCATCACGACATGCGCACCAGCCCGGCGGCGGCGGGGCCTTTCGCGCCGGCACATTCCCCTCCCGACCGGGATGCACCAGCGGAGGGCGCATACCGGTGACCGTCGGTGCATCCTCCCGGCAGCGTGTGTGCACCCCCGCTCCGGGCACACGCACGCATCCGTCGTGACCCGGCGAGCGCGATCAGGCGAGGGCGAGCGAGCCGGGCGCGGCGCTGTCGGTCTCGATCACGATGCGGCAGGGCCGGCGGTCGAGCAGGTAGGAAGCGGTCAGGCCGATGCGCTGCTCGCTGGAGGGGGCGTGTCGGGTGGAGAGGTAGATCACGTCGGCGCCGATCCGCAGGGCCTCGTCAGCGAGCGCCGCGCCGGGGTTGCGCGCCCGGATCAGGCCCGTGTGAACCTTGATCCCGGCACGGCGCCCCTGGATGCGCGCGCTCTCGAGGATCGAGCGCCCCAGCGCCTCCTCGGCCTCGAGCCCGGAGTCAAGCGACAGCTGGCGCGGGACCGGCAGCACGAACACGGCGTAGACGATCCCGTCCTTGCCGATCAGCTTGGCCGCGCTGACGAGCGTCTGCGCGCTCACGTCGGCGCCGAAGATCGGCACCAGCGCCGTGCGGTAGCCGAGCTCGTGGAAGTCGGGCGGGCGTTCGGGGCGCACCACGATGACGCTCTTGGACAGGCTGAGGCCGGAGCGCTTGCGATAGACCACGTAGCCGACCATCCCGACGACCATCCATGGGATGCCGACGTATTTCGCCTCGGGGTGCAGCGCGACGACCGCCACCCACGCGAGAAACGTCCCGATCCCGCCGATCACCGCAGTGATCGGGATCTGGCGCCCGCGGATCCGCACGTTGCCAGGCATGCGGTACGGGCGCTCGCGATCGGGGTCCTTGATGCGCAGCGCGACGATCGCGGCGTGCGCGGTCGTGAACGAGAGCATCGCGCCGAACGAGTACAGGTTGCCGAGCACGTTGATGTTGGCGAACGTGATCAGCAGCACCGCGAAAGCCGAGAAGAAGATGATCGTGAACCACGGCGTCCGGTAGGTCGGGTGAAGGCGCGAGAAGACGCCGGGCAGCTGGCGGTGCTCGGACAGCGACCACGACAGCCGCGAGATGCCAATCAGGCCGGCGTTGGTCGCGATGAACAGGATCGTCGTCGCGAGCAGTCCGACGTAGTACTGGGCAGCGTTCAGCAGAACACCGGAAAGGCCGAGGTGGTCGACGATCCCGAGCACCGGCTCGGACTCGAATCCTTGCGGCGGGTTCTTGTCGACGCCGAGCAGTGTGCTGTAGACGCCGTGGACGTGGGTCACCGGCAGTGCCGACAGCGCGATGACCGAGATGCCCATGTACACGCCGAGCACGGCGATCAGCACCAGATTGACCGCCTTGGGCACGTCGTTGCCAGGATCCTCGGCCTCCTCTGCCATGTTCGAGACGGTCTCGATGCCGGTGTAGGCGAGCATCGCGATCGACAGCGCGAAGATCAGCTGCGAGAGGCTCGGCGCGCTCCATAGATGCACCTGGTGTACCAACAGCGACGGGTTCAGCACGAGGATCGCGCCGAGGATCACGACCAGGACCTGGGTCCCGAGATCCGTCACCGCGAGAATGAAGTTGACCTTCGCGGACTCGCCGAGGCCGCGGATGTTGAGCACGACGAGGATAACCAGCGCGCCGAGCGCGGCGATGATGTTGCCCGGCGGGTGACCGATCGCGTGCAGCCCGGGCAGCGCGCTCGCGTAGAACGGCACGAAGTAGGCGGAGATCGCGATCGTCAGGATGTAGTCGAGCGACAGCGCCCAGCCGGCGAAGAACGAGATCCAGTCGTTGAACGCGTGGCGCGCGAACGACGAGGATCCGCCCGCCTCGGGGAACATCGAGGCGCCCTCGGCGTAGGTCTTCGCGGTCAGCGCGAAGAGGCCGCCGGCGAACAGGAAGACGAGTGGTGTGAGCCCGAGCGCGTGCGCCGCGACCAGGCCGAGCGCGTAGTAGATCGAGGAGCCGACGTTGCCGTAGGCGGTCGCGAACAGGCCCGGCACCCCGACCGTTCTGCGCAATCCATGCTCACTCAGCCGGGCGATGACGACCTCCCCTCATGGCAGCCCAATGTCGATCCTCGTTGTTATCGCTCTGAAAGAAAGCGTGCAGCGCGGTCGCCAATGCAGGAAAGCGGCTTATGATGCCGACGGCCCTTGGGAAAGGGCTGCTCATGGACACTGCGCGACGTGGAAACTACAACTCTGGCGAGGACTTCGTGCTCGAGTACGGAGAGTTGCGCTTCACCTTCAATGAAGCGGACTTCCGCGAGCGTTGCGAACAGGCCGCTCTGCGCCTGGGCTTCATCGGCGATCGGCTCGACGAGCCTGAGCTGGAAGACCTCGTCAACCTCGCCGTGAACGGCGAGATCCTGGACCCCGCCTCGGGGCTCGGCGACCACGTCAACGACTGCTGGCCGGAGATCATCGGCCCGGCGGAGCGATCGCTGGTGCACTGGCTACGGCGCCTGGTCTTCCGCGGCGCCTGGCTCGACCAGCGCGTGCGCGAGGGCGAGCTCGACGTCGCGTTCAACGAGCAGACCAACAGTTTCGCCTACGTCCAGCCCGACCGCGGCGGCGAGCCGATCGAGCTCTCACCCGAGCCCTCCTGGGGCCGGGTCGCATACCGCAGCAGCTGAGAGCCGCTCCGGCCGCGGCGGGCACAGGCCCTGGGGCGGTGCGTCCGCACCGACCGGCGGCGCTACTCGTCGTCGCGATCGCGCTCCGCGGACTCCTCTGGCGCGGCGGGCTCCGGCTTGCGCCGCGCCCTTGTGCGAGGTGCTGTCGCGCGCGGCGTCGAGCTGGCGGGGGTTGAGGCGGCGGTGGTGCGCGGCTTGCGGACACGGGCCGGCCTCGCGGCGGCCGGCGGCGCGAGGAGCTCGGGGCGCAGCGTCCCGCTCTGCGCGGTATCGAGCGCGGGGAACTCGCCATCGGTGAGCAGGGCGATCGTTGTCGTCTCGCCACCGATCGGCGCGCGCGCGGTCGCGATGACGGTCAGCGAGCCGGCTCCGCGCAGGTTGCGCGCGGACGCCATCGTGCGCCTGGCCGCGCCTGCACCGAGCCCGTCGAGGGTGTCTATCAGCAGCACGCTGTCGCCGCCGCGCAGCGCGATCCGGCGCCCGCGCTCGGCGGCCTGTTCGACCGCTGCCTCCTGCGCGTCGCTCGAGGCGGCGAAGGAGAGCCCGCTGGAGGTTGCGTGCTCGAGCGTCTTGTATTCGGATAGCTCCTCTGGGCGCACACCGACGGCGAGCAACTCCACGTCGAGACCCTCGGTGCCGGCCAGCGCCGCCGCGATCAGCGCAAGCAGGGCGCTGCGGCCGCTGCGCCCCGGTCCGGCGATCACGACCCGCGAGCCGCGACCGAACGGCGGCAACGAGGCAAGGCGCGCGTCGGCTAAAACGAACGACGCGGACGGGAAGTCGACGTCGACCTCATCGATCCGCGTGCCGACCACGGCCTGATCGGCGGCGACCCCGTTGATCGTGTCGATGCGGATCAGCGATGCGTGACGCTCAGAGCGCCGCGCCGGGCGAACGGGGCCGCTGATGCGATCGCCCCCGACCAGCTCGCAGCGCCGCGCCTGCGCCGCGGAGATGTAGACATCGTCGTCGGAGACCTCCTCGGCCCTGACGCGCAGGAACCCCGACCCGTTGGGGAGCAGTTCGACGACTCCCTCGGCGATGCGCTCCGCGGCCGGCTCAGACTCCTCTCGCGCGCGAGAGCTCGAGCCAGCCGGCGCCGCGGAGCTCTCCTCGCCGCCCTCTCGCGAGCGTCCGCCGCGGCGTCGCCGGGGCCGGCCGGAGCGCGCCGGGCGTTCGGCGCCGGCGTCGCTGTCTGGCTCCCCGCCCGCGCCATCGCGGGGCGAGGCGTCGCCGTCGTCGGGCTCGGGGTCCGCCGTCACGGCTCGACTCGAGGTGGAGCGACTTGAGGCGGAGCGTGAGCGCCGTGGGGCGCCGGCGCCCTGGCGGGCAAGGATCGCCTCGGCGAGTTCCTCCTTGCGCAGACGGCGGAAGCCGTCGATGCCGAGCGCTGAGGCGAGGGCGTGGAGGTCGGCGAGCGGGCTCGCCTCGAGATCGGCTGGGCTGATGATGGACATCGTCTTCCTTTGGGATGGGTGTGAGGCGTCCCGCGGCGTTGATGTCAGCCGCCGGCACCCGGTCTCTCTACTGTAGCTGCTGGCCCGGGCGCTCCCACCGCAGCTCATCGGGGAGAGTCAGCTGCGACGCGATCTCCAGCTCGCCGCGCAACGTGGCGAGCACCGTCACGAAATCCGCTGCGGCCGCCACGTCGTGGACACGGAAGATCTGCGCCCCGACCTCCATGCCGTAGGCCAGCGCCGCGAGCGTCCCCGCGCCGCGCTCACGCGGCGGGCGACCGGTCAGCGCGCCGACGAAGTCCTTGCGCGAGACCGCGAACAACAGCGGCCGGCCAAACTGGTGCAGCGCAGCGGCGCCGCGCATCAGCTCGATCGTCTGGACCGGCGTCTTGGCGAAGTCGGGTCCCGGGTCGACGATCAACTGCTGCTCGCCGACGCCGCGCGAGCGCGCCAGCTCGAGGCGCTGCGCGAGAAACGCGACCACGTCGGCAAGCACGTCGCCGCCGTAGAGACCGGGATCCTGCAGCCGCTGCTTGGGCGCCGCGCGCGTGTGCATCACGACCAGCGCGGCCCCGGTCGCCGCGCAGACGTCGGCCAGTTCCGGGTCACGCAGGCCGCTGACGTCGTTGACGATCACCGCTCCGGCCGCGATCGCCGCGGCAGCCACCGCCGGCTTGTAGGTGTCGACCGAGATCAGCACGTCCGGGAGCCCGGCGAGGCGCTCGATCAAAGGCACGACGCGCTCGATCTCCTCCGCCACCGCCACCGCCGGACGGTTGGTGACGCCCGACTCGCCGCCAACGTCGATCACCCGCGCGCCGGCGCCGGCGAGCTGCGCGCCCAGCGCGACCCGCGCGTCGAGCGTCGGATGGCGGCCCGCATCGGAGAAGCTGTCGGGCGTCGCGTTGACGATCCCCATCAGCCATGGCCGCCCGTCGAGCGTGTGCGTCTCGCCGCAGGCGCGAAGTAGCACGCTCACACTGCCACCGCCGCCACGACGATCCCCTCGGCCTGCGCTTCGCTGCGAAAGGCGGCGATCTCGGCGGCCTGGCGGGGCGCGTCCCACCCGCATTCGCGCCCGAGCGCGGTCGCGAGCGGTTCGAGCGTGTCGGCGGCGGTCGCTCGCCTGGCCGCGAGTAGGCCCACCCGCGTGCGCCGCAGCAGCACGTCGCCGATCGTCGCGGCCTGCTCGTGGCGTGCCGCGTAGACCGCCTCGGCGCGCAGGTCCGGCAGCCCTTCGACGATCGGCGAGCCGAGCGCCGGCTCTGCGCTCGCGATCGCGAGCACGTCGTGGGCGCGGTGGCCGTAGCGGGCGGCCAGGGCACGGTAGGCGGCGGGGCTCACGCCGTGCACGCGCTCGAGCTCATCGGGGTCGATCGCCTGACCGATCGGGATCTCGTGCGTGCGGCAGGGAGCGTCACGGCCGTCTGACTCGACGATCCGATCGACGGTCAGCTTCGCCATCCGCCGCCAGGTCGTCAGCTTGCCCCCGGTGATCGTGACCATGCCGCTGGAGGTCTCATACAACTCCGCCTTGCGCGAGATGTCCACCGACGACTTCGAGTCGGTGCTCGAGATCAACGGCCGCACACCGGCGAACGCGCCGGCGATCCGCTCCCGCGCGAGCTCAGAGCCGAAGAACTCGTTGACGGCCTCGAGCAGGTAGTCGATATCTGCGTCACCGGGCAGCACGTGTTCGAGCGGGCCGTCGTAGTCATTGTCGGTCGTGCCGACGAGGGTGTGGCCGAGCCACGGGAGCGCGAAGATCGTGCGCCCTCCCCCGGCCGGCACGATCGTGCCGCCGACAAGTGGCAGATCGGCGTGCTCGAAGATGATGTGCGTCCCGCGGCTCGGGCGGATGCGGGGCACCTCGGCCTCGTCGTGAAGCTCGCCAGGGCGCAGCCGGTCCGCCCACACGCCGGTCGCGTTGACGACGTGCGCGGCGCTCACGACGAGCGTCTCACCACTGCGCTGGTCGCGCGCGCGGACACCGCTGGCGCGATCGTCGCGTGAGCGCAACTCCTCGACCACCACGCCGTTGGCACAGACCGCACCGAAGCGCTCTGCCTCGGCGAGCACGCTCAGCACGAGGCGCACGTCGTCGGTCTGGCAGTCGTAGAACAGATAACCCGACGTCGGCTGGCGGCCGGCGAGCGCGGGCAGGAGTTCGGCCACCTCCTCGCCGCCGATCACGCGGTGGCGGTCCGGGCTCCAGCTGTCCGCCGGTCCGCGACGGCCGCGGCGGCGTTCGACCCCCATCACGTCGTAGAGATTCAGCCCGACGCCGACCAGACGGTCCAGCCGCGCCCCGTCGAAGGCGGGTACGACGATCGCCAGCGGCGCGACCAGGTGCGGCGCCAGCGCGACCATGAGCTGGCGCTCGAGCAGCGCTTCGCGGACGAGACCGAGGTCGAAGTGCTGCAGGTAGCGCAGGCCGCCGTGAACCAGCTTGCTGGAGCGGCTCGAGGTCCCGGAGGCGTAGTCGGCGCGTTCGAGCAGCGCGACGCTGTAGCCGCGGCTTGCGGCATCGAGCGCGACCCCGGCACCGGTGATGCCGCCGCCGATAACAACGACATCGAAGTGCTCGCGCGCTAGCGCGTCGAGGGCCTGGGCGCGCGCGATCACGCCGCGGAGTCTGGCAGGAGGACCGGAGCGCGCCGGAGAGCGCACGGCGTGGCCGCGACGGCTGGGGCCGGGCGCGGCAAGCGGCGGGCCGCCGGGCGGGGGCCCGGGCCTGGCCGGCGCCCGGCCGGGGCCGGGCGTGGCGAGAGCGGGCCGGCCGGGGGCCCGCGGCGTTGCAAGCGGCGGCTGGGCGGGCGCGCGCGCCGGGCGGGCGGGCGGCTCAGCCCTCGAGCGTCGCCTCGACCGTCACCTCCGGCACGGCGGCGAGCGCACGACTGACGATGCAGCCGGTCTTGGTCTGTTCCGCGAACTCGCGGAAGGCGGCTTCGTCGATACCCGGAACGACACCGACGACGTTGAGCGCGATCGAGGTGATCGTCGGCGTGCCGTCGAGCGGGCGCAGTGTCACGACCGCGTCGGTGCGGACCGACTCCGCGGGCGTGCCGGCCTGCGCCAGCGTGTTTGAGAGCGCCATCGAGAAGCACGAAGCGTGGGCGGCGGCGAGCAGCTGCTCGGGGTTTGCGCCGGGGCCGTCCTCGAAGCGTGAGCGGAACGAGAAATCGCCGTGGATCGTGTCGCCGGCGCTGAACGTGCCGGCGCCGGAGCGCAGCTCGCCCTTCCATTCTGCAGTTCCCTTTGCGGGCATGCGTGCCTCCTTCTCGTGATGATCAGATGTCCGCGAGCTCCGCGGTGATGTCGGCGACGGCGCTCTTTGCGTCGCCGAAAAGCATCGAGGTGTTCGGTTTGTAGTAAAGCTCGTTCTCGATGCCGGCGAAGCCGGGGTTCATCGAGCGTTTGATGACGACGACCGAGTGGGCGTTCTCGACGTCGAGGATCGGCATGCCATAGATCGGTGAACCGGGGTTCGTGTGCGCGGCCGGGTTGGTGACGTCGTTGGCGCCGATCACGAGTGCGACGTCGGTACGCGGGAATTCGGGGTTGATGTCGTCCATTTCCTTGAGCTGGTCGTAGGGCACGTCAGCTTCCGCGAGCAGCACGTTCATGTGGCCGGGCATGCGTCCGGCCACCGGGTGGATCGCATATTTGATCTCGACGCCGCGTGCCTCGAGCGCCTTGGCGAGTTCGCGCACCGCGTGCTGGGCTTGCGCGACAGCCATGCCGTAGCCGGGCACGACGACGACCAGGCGGGCGTAGGCGAGCTGCATCGCGACGTCCGCGGCGCTCGTCGAGCGCACAGTTCCCTCGAACGCACCGGCGCCGGTCGCGCCCTCGACGACGCCACCGCCGCCGAAGCCGCCGGCGATGATCGCGGGGATCGATCGGTTCATCGCGACCGCCATCAGGTTCGTGAGAATCGAGCCGGACGCGCCCACGATCATTCCCGCGACGATCAGCGCCGGGTTGTTGAGCGCGACCCCGGTCGCGGCGGCGGAGAGCCCGGTCGCGGCGTTCAGCATCGAGATCACGACCGGCATGTCGGCGCCGCCGATCGGCAGCACGACGGCGTTGCCGAGCGCGGCCGCTGCGAGCAGCATCAGGATGAAGATCAGCTCGGAATGCGAGCCGGCGACGATGATCACGCCGAGCGCGACCGCGATTGCGCCGAGTGCGAAGTTGACGGGTTGCTGAAGCGAGCCGAGCGTGATCGGGCGGCCGGGAAGCAGTTCCTGGAGCTTGCCGAAGGCGATGTTGGAGCCCCAGAAGGAGACCGAGCCGATGATCGCCGCGAAGATCGAGAAGACGGCGACGTAGGTGGGGACCGGGCCCGACGCCGCTGTGTGCAGGCCGGCCGGGTGCGCGTAGCCGCCGGTGTTGTCGAACTCCGCCCAGGCGATCAGGAACACGGCGCCGCCGCCGACGCCATTGAACAGCGCGACCATCTGCGGCATCGCAGTCATCCGCACCCTGCGCGCCGCCGGGATGCCGACGGCCGTGCCGATCGCGACGCCCAGGATGATCAGGCCCCAGTTGCCCTCACCGGGCTGCAGCAGCGTCGCGATCACGGCGATCGCCATGCCGACCGCGGCGATCCGGTTGCCGCGCACCGCCGTGCGGGGGCCGGTCAGTCCCATCAGGCCGTAGATGAAAAGCGCGAAGGCGGCGATATAGAGGACGCGCAGGAAGTTCTCGTTGTGGAGGAAGCTTGTGGCGAGAATCACTTCTGCTCGCCGTCCTTGGGCGCCGACGTCGGCTTGCGCTTGAACATCTCGAGCATCCGGTCTGTGACCAGGAAGCCGCCGACGATGTTGATCGTGCCAAACGCGATCGCGATCACCAGGATCAGCTTGTTGAACGCGCTGTTGCCGGCCAAGCCGATCACGAGCAGCCCACCCAGCAGCACGATCCCGTGGATCGCGTTCGTGCCGCTCATCAGCGGCGTGTGCAGAGTGTTCGGGATCTTCGAGATCACGGCGAAGCCGATGAAGCCGGCCAGCACGAGGATCGTGAGATTGGTGACCAGCATCAGCCCGAGCCCTCCACCAGCGCGCGAGCGCCGTCGTTGACGATCACACCATCACGCACGATGCATGAGCCCGAGACGATCTCATCCTCGAAGTCGAGCGCCAGCTCGCCGTGCTCGTCGAGGAACAGCTCGAGCAGCGCCTGGACGTTGCGCGCGTACAGCTGCGACGCGTGCTCGGGCATCTCGGCCGCGAGGTTCAGCGGCGAGACGATCGTGACGCCGTACTCGACCGTCTCCTCGCCGGGCGTCGTCAGCTCGCAGTTGCCGCCGGTCTCCCCGGCCAGATCGACGATCACACTGCCGGGCTTCATTCCCTGAACCGCCTCTGCGGTCACGAGCCGGGGCGCCGGGCGTCCAGGTACAAGCGCGGTCGTGATCACGACGTCGAAGCCCTTGATCGCGTCCGTCAGCGCCTGTTGCTGCGCGGCCCGCTCCTCCTCCGTCAGCGCGCGGGCATATCCCCCTTCGCCCGCCGCCTCGATCCCGAGGTCGAGCCACCTCGCACCAAGCGAGGTCACCTGCTCGGCAACCTCTGGGCGCACGTCATAGCCGGTCGTCTGCGCGCCCAGCCGCCGCGCGGTCGCAAGCGCCTGCAAGCCGGCGACGCCCACCCCGAGCACGAGCACCTTTGCCGGCGGGATCGTGCCCGCCGCGGTCATCAGCATCGGAAAGAAACGGCCGCTGTAGCCGGCCCCGAGCAGCGCCGCCCGGTAGCCCGCGACATTCGATTGCGAGGACAGCGCATCCATCGCCTGCGCCCGCGAGATCCGCGGAATCGACTCCATCGCAAAGGCCGTGACGCCCGCCGCGGCCAGCGCGCGCGTGGCGCGGGGGCTCCCGAGCGGATTCAGGAAGCCGATCAGCACGGCGCCCGGGGCCAGCGCCGCCGCCTCGGCCTCGCTCGGCGGCGCGACCTTCACGATCAGCGCTGCATGCCAGACCTCGGCCGCTGTCGCGACGAGCGTCGCGCCGGCGGCCTGGTAGGCGCTGTCCGGGAAGCTCGCGGCCTGGCCTGCGCCGGATTGCACGACGATCTGCGCACCGCGCGCAACCAGTTTGCGCACCGCCTCCGGCACCAGGGCCACACGGCTCTCGCCGGCAGCGGTTTCCGTAGGCACCCCAATCAGCATCGGCTTGCACCATATGCGATCGGAGCGGGCGGACCCTCGGTGGCAGCTCCGCGCTTTCGCTGCGGGAAATTCCGGTCGCGAGGGGCCCCGCAGGCGCGCTGCGGCTCAGGCGCCGACCGGCAGTGGTGCGCGCGCAAACGCCGCCAGCGCCTCGGCCGTCACCCACACCGGCGTCAGCGTCAAGTTGGCCGCGTAGCGGACGGCGCCGGAGCTTGTGAGCAGTGCTCGCAGGTAGGCGAGCGGCCGCTGCGTGGCCGCGCCGACGGCCACGAGCGCCTGGACCGCCCAGGCCGTCGACTGTGCGTTCGAAGCGCCGCCCGGCTGCTGCGGGAAGCCGCCGTCGCGGTTCTCGCTCGCAGCCAGATACGCCCTTGCGCGGGCGAGGGCCCCGGTAGGTGCCGACGCGGCGCGCAGCGCCTCGATCGCCGCCGCCGTGTCGTCGACGTCGCTCGGGTCGCCGCGCACACCGAAGCTGAAGCCGCCATCGGTGTTCTGCGCGTGCTGTAGCCACGCGGCGGCCGAGCGCGTGCCGCTCGCGTGCGCGGCGCGCAGCGCGAGGATCGCGAACGCCGTCAGGTTCGACTGCTCGTCGACCGAGCCGTCGGCGAGCTGGTCGGCCCGCAACCTGGCGGGCAGCGAGCCCAGCGGGGCGCGGGCGGCAGCAAGCGCGAGAATCGTTCGCTCGAGGTCGCCCGCGCCCTGGAGCTGGCCGAGGTGCGTGCGGATCCAGGCGACCGCGCTATGGCCGTGCTTGGTGACCGCGGCGGGATTGCGGCCGGCCGCGGCCAGGCCGATCACGACCCACGCGCTCGCCAGCTGCGAGGACGCCTGGCCGGGACCGAGCCCGAACCCGCCGTCGGCGTTCTGAACTCGCGCGAGGTAGGCGAGGGCCTGCGCACTCGGCACCGGCGAGGCCTGCGCTCTGGCCGGGGGGGCGCTCAGGCCAGCGGCGACGGCGCCGGCAAAGACGAGCGCGATCAGCAGCGGCGCCGGCGCCGAGAGGCCTCCCCACTGGACCTCCATGCGCGCCCGGAAGCGCTGGAGTGCGCGCACGAGGGCCGGGCCGAAGGCGAGGAAGAAGAGGAAGTTGCCCACGGCGTGCGCCAGGTCGAACGGGAATGCCGCTCCTTCGATCAAGAGGAACTGCGCGAGTGTGTGCTGGCCGGTGAAGGTGATGAAGGTGTAGAAGTTGAGCACGAGGCCGTAGGCGAAGCCGGCGGCGCCGCAGATCAGCGCCATCGCGAGCCGCGGGATCGGCCGCGCGCGCCGGCGTCGCAGGCCCGCACCCAGCAGCCCCACCATTCCCCACGCGAGCATCTGCCACGGCGTCCACGGTCCCTGCCCGAAGACGATGTTGGAAGCGATCGCCGCGACCGCGCCGACCGCGAACCCGGGCGGCCCGCCGAGCACGAAGCCGGCGATCAGCACGATGTCGGTGGTCGGCTTGACGCTCGGCAGCGGCGCGAACGCGATGCGCCCGAGCGTTGCGAGCGCGGCGAGCGAGGCGACGACCGCCACGGTGCGCGAGGACGGCTGCGAGCGCTCATACCACCAGAAGCCGGCGGCGAGCGCGAGCGCCAGGATCAGAAACGAGGCCAGCGGCCAGCTCACCGGGTCGATCCGATCGGTGCGGCCGCCGGGCGCAGTTGGGCGAGCGCCTGGGGCGCCGTCAGGATCCCCCTGTACCCGCCGAGGATCCGGGCCGTCTCGGTGGCGAAGTACCAGCCGCCGGCGAGCAGGTCAGCAGGACTTGAGTCGGCGAGCACGCGTCCGTCCGCGAGCAGCACCGCGCGGGTCGCGAAGCCGGCGGCGAACTCGGGGTCGTGCGTGGCGACCAGCACCGCGACGCCGCGCTGCGAGAAACCGATGATCTGCTCGGCGAGCGCCGCCTTCGCCTCGCGGTCCATCCCGCGCGTCGGCTCATCGAGGCACAGCACGGCCGGTGCCGGTTCGCCGCCGGTGACGATCGCCAGCGCGAGCCGCTGGCGCTCACCGCCGGAGCAGTCGCGCGGGTGGCGCGCGGCGAGGGACTCGAGGCCCGCGGCCCGCAGAGACGCGGCGTCGAGCTCGTCAGCGACGCGGTCGTGGATGAAGTAGTCGCCGGGGTTCTGCAGCAGCAGTGCGACGCGGCCATCGCGCTCGACGCGGCCCCGCGTGGGCTCGGCGAGCCCCGCCACGTGGCGTAGCAGCGTCGACTTGCCGGCTCCGTTTCGCCCGAGCAGCACGACACGCTCACCCGCTGCCACAGACAGCGAGACCCCGGCGAGGATCGCAGGGCCACCTCTGATCTCGTGCCAGACGTGGCGCAGTCGCAGGCTGGCCGCCGCGCCCTGGCGGCGGCGAAGGCGGCGCGGCGGGCGCTCCGGCGCAGCCGCAGGAGCCTCGCGCTCGGGCAGGAGCCCGGCGGCGCGGAGCGTGGTGCGAGCCTGCTTGACCCCGGCCGGAGCGGGGTGCAGACCGAGGCCCGCGATCAGCGTCGCACCCGGCGTCTCGAGCGCCGGCGCGGCGCCGTGCGCCCAGTCGAGAAAGCCGCTCGGGGCGGCGTCGCAGACGATCTCGCCGCGGTGCAGGGCGATCACGCGGTCGGCCGCGCCGAGGCAGCGCTCGAGCCGGTGCTCGGCGAGCACGATCGTCGTCCCCCACTCCTCGTTCAGACGCCGCAGCAGCCCGAGCAGTTCGTCTCCGGCGACCGGATCAAGCTGCGACGTCGGCTCATCCAACACGAGCAGCCGCGGGCGTCCGGCGAGCGCGGCACCGAGGGCCACGCGCTGGAGCTCGCCGCCGGACAGCTCGGCTGTCGAGTGCTCCAGCAGCGCTTCGATGCCGAGCGCCAGTGCGACCTCCTCTACGCCGCGGGCGACGGCGACCGCCGCGTGCCCGCGATTCTCCAGCGGGAAGGCCAGCTCCGCCCGGACCGTGCCCATCACCACCTGCGTCTCGGGATCCTGGAACAGCGTGCCGACCTCGCCTGCCAGGGCGGCGGGGCCGTGTTCGCGCAGGCTCATGCCGCAGATCTCGGCGCGGCCGTCAAAGCGACCGCCGTGAAAATGCGGCACGAGCCCGCAGGCCACGCCGAGCAGCGTCGACTTGCCGGCCGCCGAGCCGCCGGCCAGCACGACGAACTCGCCCTGCGAGATCTCGACCGTCAGCCCGCGAAGCGCCGGAGTTTCGGCGCCGGGGTAGCTGTAGGTGACGCCTTCGAGCGCGAGCGCGTTCATCGCGCGACCCCGCGGCGCTGCGCGAATGGCGCCAGCACGGCGACGGCCAGCACGGCCGCCGAAATCCAGGTGCTCGCACCGAACGAGCCGTGGATCGAGGGATAGAAGGAGAATGGCGCCGGCAGCGTGAGCGCCGTCACCGCGATCGCCACGGCGCAGACCGAGAAGGCGAGGTCGTGACGCGACCACGCCCGGTACGCCCGGGCGGGTCGCCGTGCGCAGCCGTAGCCGCGCACCTCGAGCGTCGCGGCGATGTCGAGCGAACGGTCAAGCGCATTGGCGGTGATCGCTCGCATCACGGCGAGCCGTCCTGCGGGGTCCGGCCGGCAACGCTGCGCGTCGCCGATGCGCCGCGCGTCGAGCGCGAGCAGCGGCACCATCCGCGTCGCGATCGTCGCCGTCAGCGCCGAGCGCAGCGAGACGCGGCGCAGCGAGCGCAGCAGTTCGTCGGGATCCACCGCCGCGCTGGCGAGCGCGCAGGCTCCGATGATCACGACCAGCACGAGCGCCTCTTTGGCGCCGTAGGCGAGCGCCTCGAGCGTGATGTCGATCTGCCCGAACGGGCCGCCGTCGCCGAGCCGCGCGATCACCGTCAGGCCCTCGCGACTGACCAGCCCATTGACGATCACGATCAGCAGCGCCATCGGCGCCGAGAGACAGAGCGAGCGGGCCACACGGGCGCCTGCCCCGGCACCGGCGCCCGCGGCTAGCACCGCGAGCGCCAGCACGCCGAGGAGCAGCGGATTTCCGATCACGAGCGCCGCGAGCACGATCGCCGCGCAGTAGGCGGCGCCGACGCCGGCACGCGCCGCGTGCAGCGGGCTGGCGCGGCGCAGGTAGCTCACGGCTCCTCGTCCGGGAGCGGGACCGCGGCGCCGGCGATCACGGCGACCGCGAAGTGGCCGTCAAGCGTGTCGGCGTTGAACGCCTGCACCGCGGCGCCAACCCCGGCTGTGTCTGTGCCGGTGACGAACCAGACGGGCGGCTGGCCGAGGAAGCGGGTCGCCGCGATCAGGCCGGCGCCGGCGCCGGCGGTGCGCACGACGCGACCGGACTGATCGAGCAGCTCAAGCTTCGTGCCGTGGTCCTCAAACCGCGCGTAGACGCCGCTCGCGCCGACGCCGCGCGCGAGCTGTTCGGCCGCCGGATCTGCGGTCAGGGTCGAATAGGGCCCGACGAGCACGCGCAGTGAGAGGTTGTACTGCGAGCACAGCAGGCAGCCGAGCGAGGCGACGAGCATGTAGCCGGCGAAGACCTGCTCGACCGCGCCGCATGACTTCGATGCGGTCTGGGTGCATTCGATCCGCAGCGGGTAGCGCCGGCCGCCGTAGCCGTCGGCGAACGGCTCGGGGAAGGAGCCGACGACCGCCGGGATGCTGTCTGTCGCGCTCCAGTCGTGGCGGTCCCACCACACGTGGTCGCCGTCGTGGAGCTTGGTCTCGGCGGCGCCCTTGGGCGCCTGCACTCCGTTGACGTAGTAGAACCAGTCCTGTCCACCGCCGCCGGACAGGCCGTTGACGGCCTCGACGAAGCCGCCGCCGTCGAGCGTCCCAACCTTCGCGTTGCGCTCGAGCATGCGCATCACCGTGTCGGCCCCCGCGATCTTCGGCGCGCTCTGGGAGAGCAGCGTCTGCGCCCCGAACCCCTGCGTGACGAGCAGCGAGACGTGCGCCGGCGTGCTGCCGGCACCGAGCCCGCAGCCGGCGAGTGCGAGCGCCGCCGTGATGGCGACGCTCGCGCTGATCCGTTTAGTCCAGGGCACCGCTCACGCGCACGTCTTGGCTCCCGCGGCCTCGACGCAAACGCTCGCCTCAGTCCGGATGGCGTCCGGTTCACTCACCTTGAGCGTCAGCTCGCCGGCGTGGGTGAACGTCAGCGTCGCGGTCCCGGCGGCCGTGGTCTTGGCCGAGGCGCCGCCAGCGCTGACGGTCGCACCCACAGCCTTGGACGGCGTGCCCTTGGCGTCGCTGTAGGCGGTTACGGCGACCGTGAACGGTCGCCCGATCACCGCGACCGAGGCCGCCTTGACGCCGAGCACCCCAGCGCTCCTGGGGCACTTCTTGCCGAAGCAGTCCGGGAAGAACAGGAGGCTGTCGCCGGGCTTTGGGTCGTAGCTGCAGATCCCGGCGGCGGACGGGGCATCGTTGACCCAGAAGGCCCAGTACTGCGCCCCGGTGCTCGGGAAGCTCAGCCCTTCGATTCCCGTCAGGAAGTAGGACTTGTAGGACGCTGACCAGGTTCCCGTCCAGTCGCCGTGGGTCGCAAGCTCGAGCGCGCCGGCAGCGCTGGCGCCCGCGCAGCTGTCGGCGGCGATCCCGTTCTTGGTGACCTTGGCGGTCCGGAGAACGACGCGCGTCGCGGGGACGAGCGTCGCCTTGGTGCCCTCGACACGTACTGTGACGGCCGCGACGGCGCTGCCGGCGGAGGCTCTCGAGGTGAGGAACGCGGTCGCGAGGGTTGCGACCAGCAGCCCGGTGAGTACAGCGGTCGCCGCCAACCGACGGATCAGCGCCGGACGGCCCGAATGGGTGCGTTGCATGAGTGGCCAACCCCTTTCCACGAGGGTCTATGTGGCTTGCGGTCGGCGCAGGTCTCCTGGCTTCCGGGCCGATCCTGCCGCGCCTTCCCGGCTCGCTAGGGCGAGCCAGTGGCGTGCGCTTGCGCGCGTGCGGTGGGACTTCCCCGGTAACAGTGGCGGGTCCGCGCCGGATTCACACCGGCTTCCCGTGCCACCGACCAATTACCGCGCCATCGTAGCGCTCTGCGACACTGCGAGCAGAGCCGATGACCGTGAATCTGACCCGCATCTACACCAAGCTCGGCGACGGTGGCGAGACGCATCTCGGAGACATGAGCCGGGTGCGCAAGGACGATCGCCGCATCGAGGCCTACGGCGCTGTCGACGAACTCGGCGCGCACCTGGGGTTCGCGCTGACGCTGACCGGGCTGCCTGAGCACACGGCCGAATGGCTGCGGCGGATCCAGAACGACCTGTTCGACCTCGGCGCCGATCTCTCGGTGCCGGCGCAGGACGCGCGCGAGCGCCTGCGCCTGCTGGCCGAGCAGGTCGAGTGGCTAGAACAGCGCTGCGACGAGGTCAACGCGCAGTTGCAGCCGCTGCACTCTTTCGTGCTGTCCGGCGGGACGCCCGCCGCCGCGTGGCTGCACGTGTGCCGCACGGTGTGCCGCCGAGCCGAGCGACGCGTCGTCTCACTCGGCGAGCAGGCCAGCCCGCAGACGCTCCGCTACCTGAACCGCCTGAGCGACCTGCTGTTCATCCTGGCGCGGGAGGCCAACGGCGGCGATGACCCGCTGTGGGTTCCCGGTAAGTACCGCTGAGCGAGCGGCTGCCGCGTGTGGTGTCGCGCCGGCGCGTCGCGCTCAGGCGGCGACCCGGCCCGAGGTACTGTAGGCGCGCGTCGGCGCGCCCGTGAAGTCCTGCCCGGTCGGCGAGACCCAGCTGGCCCGCCACAGCCGAGAAGCCGCAAAGCGGCCGGTCCCCGTCCAGGCGCCGGCGCCGTCGGTCTGCTCGTGCGCCAGTGCGAACCAGCTGCGGCCCGCGTTGCTCGAGTACTGCACGACGACGTGGGTGGCGCCGTGCGCGGGGCGCACGAGACCCCAGAACGACACGCCCGTCGGGGTGCGCGTTACGGTCAACGGCAGCCGGAAGCCGTCATACGCCGGCTTGTCGACGCCCTTGTAGGTTTCAAGACCGGTCTGGAAGCCGACGACGCGGCCGCCGGCCGGACGGTCGTCGCGCAACAGGTACTGGCCGAAGGACGCGACGCGCGGATTGTCCCACGCGATGTGCTCGGAGATCGCGAGATACTCGGCCTGCTGTGCGAGCGAGACGCCGGTGAACGGGTTGGGCACGCTCTGAACGCCGAACTCCGTGATGTAGACCGGTAGCCCCGGGCGGATCGCGTGCACCGCCGCGGCGCGGTTGAGCGCGCTCACCAGGCGCCCGATCGTGGCGATCGTGACATCGTCGGCCGGCGGGACCCAGAACGGGCCGCGCGAGTTCGAGTAGGGGTGCTGCGCATAGCCGTCGGCGGGCAGCAGCGCGCAGTGCCCGACCGGCCTGTAGTTGGAGTTCAGACACAGCACGCCGCGCAGGAAGGCAAGCGGCGCGGGCACGCCCTGGCTGACCACGCCCGTCGGTGAGGTCTCGCCCATCAGCACGGTCATGCCGGAGAAGTTCCCCGAGGCCTGCAGGCCCCTGTAGCCCGCCAGGAAGAGGCCGCGGTAGATGGCGGCGGAGGCGAGCTTCCCATGCACGTACTGCGGCCGCAGGAAGCCGGGCTCGTTCGGCTCGTTCCAGATCGAGAAGAGCTTGACCCGTTTGCCGAAGTGCCTGCCGACCGCCTCCATGAACTTGCCAAAGTCGGCGGCGCTCGGATCGCTGTAGATATCCTCACCGTGCGGCGTCGCCCAGCGCGGCACCGGCCCGCTCACGGTAAGCAGGATCTTCCAGTGAAGAGCCGCCGCGGCGGCGAGGAGCGAGTCATACGCTCCCCATTGGTAGGCGGCCGGATTGGCCTGATCGAAGTTCGGCCGATGTGTGTGGTTCGGATCGGGCGCGACGTCTCGCCAGAAGATGATCACGCGCAGCGCGTGCACGCCGAGCGACTGCAGCTGGGTGATCGCCTCGGCCCGCGTCGCCTGCGTCAGCAGCGCGTTCGGCGCCTCGAAGAAGACGGGCTCGTCATGGGCCGCGAGCGCCGGAGTCGCGCCGAGCACTCCCGCGCCGAGCAGCGTCGTGGCGGCCATCAGGGCTATGCGGTTGGCGCGTCTCATCGGCGTCTGGCGCTCCCCTAGCCGCCAGCAACGCTTAAGACTCCGGGGCGGTGCGAATGTAGCGCCGACTTCCTGTTAACCGTGCTCCGACGAGAGGATGATGGCGGCGGCGAACCGTAGCGGGCCGTGTAGGTCCGAGCCCACGCGAGCACCTCGGCGACGTACCACCAAGCATGGTTGTAGGCATATATCGCCTGTCGATAATTCCCTGGCGCGCCGCACGCGTGAAGGTAATTCGCCATGCTCAGAATGGCGTCTGGAGCGCTCCACATATCTGGCGGAGCGTCCCCGGTCGCACTGATCCCGTAGCGCTGCCACGTCGAGACGAGGAACTGTGCCGGCCCCCCGGCGCCGGCTGAGTTGAGTTGGCCCTCGACGGTGCATGACGGAGCCGGATCGCGGCCGTGATCGCATTCCACGCGGCCGATGCCGGCAAGGACCGCCCAGTCGAGCCCGAAACGCGCGGCGGCCTGCATATAGAGCGCGAGATAGAGCGGCGGGATGTCGGCACGCGCCTGCGCGGAGGCAGCGACAGAGACCTTCAGACCGCCGCCCGCGACGTCGCCCTGCTTGGCGGCCACCTGCTCCGCGCCGCGCACAACCGCAAACAGGAGAATCAGCGTGCAGCCTCCCAGCATCACGAAGGCGCACAAAAGGCCGGCGGCCACGGCGGCCGGAATCGCGATTCGCGCGCTCACGGCTCGCGCGAGCCGAACTGGCGCGCCCGACGCGTCAGCGGCGCGCTCGGCGCGGCGAAGCCACGTCCGCCAGACCCGGTCGCGCGCGCTGCCGCCGCGCGGAGCTTGGCCCGCGGCGCGGGATCCGACGCGCTGAGAAGCTGGCGCCGGCGGGCGAGTTCTCGCTCGATCTCCAGACGCACGGCGCGCTGTCGCAGCGGCGGGAAGCGCAGATACTCAGAGGCGCTGATGCCGGCCAAGCCCGCCAGCGGGGCCGCGCGAGCCTCCCCACGCAGCAGCGCTCCGGGCGGTTCCATCGCTGCTTGATTGAGCGCGCGGGCGAAGGAGCGCGACGCGCGAGCCGAGGCGAACGGCCCCGCCGTCGATCGCGCGAACCTCGTCCGCAGCTCACCGCCCAGCCCCGCGCCGCGGCCAGCCGGCACGCCGGCGCCTCGCGCCGCGAGTTCACCGGCCACAGCCCGCCCCCGCGCCTGCAGCGACACGATCCGGCGCCGATCTCCCTGCTGCTGCGCAGCGCGAAGACCGGCCGCGATCCGCGAGCGGCGAAGCTCGAGATCCGCGACCTCGCCACGCTGCGCTGCGCCGCCCGCCACATCCCGGGCCGGTATTTGCGCGGCGGCATCGCGCATCCGCGCGACCTGTGCGGCGAGCCCGGCGCGCGCTTCCAGCCGCTGCTCGCGTCGCGCGTCGCGCGGTGCGCCGCCACCCGCGCTCGAGGAACGTCGGGAGCGGCCCGGCGCGACGGGCACCTTCAGCGCACCGCCGTCCTGCGGGAACTCGCGGATCTGCTTGATCGTCTCGACCGCCCGTCCGCCGGTCCCGGCGACCAGGCGACCCGTGAGCGCGGCGGCCCCCAGGCCCGCCCGAGCGCTGCGACCTGCGAGCCACGCACGCGTGGCGAGTGGCGCGCGGCGTGTAGGCTCGCCGCGCTCGTGCATCACGAGCCCGAGCAGCCGATGGCGCTGCTCGAACGCCGTCCACCAGAAGACCGAGACGAGCAGCCACTGAGTCCACCAGCCAAGGCCGTCGAGCGAGCTCAACAGCGTCACGATCAACAGGACGACCCCCAGCGCGACCGAGTAGACGAGCTTGGCCAGCGCGGCGCCGAGTAGGCGCGTGAGCCAGAGTCGAAACGCGTCCCGCCCGGCGTCTCCGAGCGCCGGGGCGAGCACTGCCAGCGGAGCAAGCAGAAGGTAGAGAAGCGTCGCGAGCGCGGCACCCAGCAGTCGCAGCGCGATGAAGCCGAGCAGGAGCAGCATTCCGAGCGTCCCAACCACGATCAGCATCAGGCCCCCGACCCGCGGCCACGTCCCGGAGGCGGTGCGAAACTCCGCCTGCGGGGCGGTTGGTGCGGTGCACACCGTGGGGTCGGCCGAACCGCAGAGCGTCCCGTAAAGAGTTGGCGTCGCCGTTTGAGCCGACAACGCCGTGCGTTCCAGCGCCTGGGGTGGGATCGCCAGAAACAACTCGCCGTTCGTGCGCGCCTCGCCGAGCGCGGTGGCGGCCCCCGACAGCTGGCTCTGCAACGCGCTGCCGCCCGGGGCGCATTGCACCAGGCCCGGCGAGAGCCCGCGGCAGGACGCCTCGGCGCGCAGTTCCTGCTCGATGCTTGTCGCCGTCGCGCGAAGCCGGGGATCGAGCGCTGCGGGCTGCCGGCACCAGTCGACGTCGCCGAATTCCAGATAGCACCACGGTCCCGTGATCGCGGCGTCGAACACCTCGGCGAAGGCTGCGTCCACAGTCGAGACCGGCTGGCTCGGGTTTCCTGTGGCGCTCGCGGCAACGGTGCCGAGTGCCGCGCGATCGGCGAGGTTGCCGACAGCCCCGACGGTGCCGACAGGGTCGGCGATGATCCACAGGCCGGCGCACACCATCACTGCGAGCAGCGCCGCCTTGCCCAGCGTGTCAAGCACACGGCGGCGCACGAGCCCCTGCCACGCGAAGCCCACGGCGGCGACGGCAAGCACCAGCCCCAGCCAAGGATCGGTGAAGACGCGCTCGACTACGCCAAGCGACGCGCCGATATGGGCGAACGTCGCCGGGGCCAGCAGGTCGATTGCGTAGCACCATTCGAGGGCGATGAGCACCACGTGAATCAGCCACACGAGCGCGGTCCAGACTGGCGTGACGAGAAGATCCTGAACGATGGTGAAGAGGTCGTCGGTGCCGCTCGCGTCAAGACCTGACGGGATGTTCACGTCAACCGCGTAGTTGGAGAGCGGCACCGGCGCGACGTCGACGCCGGACACGGCGCAGTCGGTGCGCTGAGCGGCCGAGAGCTGCGAGCCCAGCTCGGGCGCGGTGCACGACGGACTGGAGAATCCGTTAGATGCGAGCGGGCTCGCGTCCACCGGCGCCGGCGCGCCGTCGGCACCGGCGACAGGTGCGCTCGCCAGCACGAGGACTGCGAGCGCTAACGAGAAGGCTGCGCGACGGCGGGTCACTGGCGCGGCGGCGTGGTCGAAAACGAGGCGAGGAGCCGCGGCACGAGGACCTCCACCTGCACCGCCTCCACGCGGCCGCGGTGGTCGCGCATCAGACAACGCCCGGTGTCGAACTCGAGCAGGCTGTCTCGCAGCAGCCGGTCGTCGGGGTCGAGATCGAGCAGCTCGAGGGCACGGCCTGCTTCGCGCTCGGAGCGCAGGCCGAATACGAAGGTCGCACCGATGAGGTTCTCGAGCGACGCTCGGCCGTCGAGCAGCGTGTCGGTGACAAGCTGCGTGGAGATGATCGGAACGGCGAGCTCGCTGCGCCCCATCCGCTGCAGCGAAGCGAGCAACATGCGGCCGACCGGGTCGCCGAGCAGTCGCCACCCCTCGTCGAAGGAGAAGACCTTCAGGCGCGAGCGCTCGGCGGACATCAACGCCATCGCGAACATCGCGATCAGCCGCACCATCTGCTCTCCGACGCGCTCGAGTGGCGAGTAGTCGGAGCGGGCGCTTCCGGGCTGGGGAGCCGGGAGGTCGCGGATCGGTAGGTAGGTGACCTGACGAGTTCCGACCGCGGGGAGCCTCACGTCGGGGTCCGCGAAGCCGAGCTGAGTCAGGCCGGCCCCGGCGTGTACCGCGAGCGTCTTGGCGACCTGCTGGTCGACCGAGTCGCCGGCCGCCAGCGCCCGGATCACCTCGAAGCACGTTGGCTCCTTCGAGCGGCGTCGTACGGCGTCGACCGCACCGGCCACCGACGCCTGCCACGCGGCCTCCGAGCGCACTGGGAGCAGATCGCAGAGGAACGAAACGGCGGCGTCCTGGCGCATGTGCTCGGGCGCCACACGCAGCGGATCGAGCATCCCCCGCAGGGCACGCTCGCCGCGCAGCGCGATCGTCTCGACGTGGGGCGCCACCTCCGGCAGCTCGTGCATGCGGTGATCGCCCTTGGGGTCGCAGTCGATCACGCGCGCGCCCAGCAGAAAGGCCTCGTAGGCCAGCTTCTGGTCGAGCGTGGTCTTACCTGAGCCGAGCGCCCCGATCGAGAGGATCGCGGCGTTGCGGTCGCTGTCTGAACCCTCGCGCAGGTTGAAGCGAACCGGGTGGCGGCTACCGCTGAGCGTATGCCCGAGGTGGAAGCCGCGCCGCGCTCCAACCGCGTGCGTGGCGAGCGGCATCATCGCGGCGACCTGTTCGGTGGTGAGCACGTCGTCGTAACCAGCGACGGACGAGCGCTGGCCGGGGAACGTTGCGATGAACAGGCGGAGCTGGTCCCCGAGCGGACGATGCAGGCGCACTTCGCCGAACGCGCGCCGAACGGCGTCGACGCGCCGCTCAAGCTCATCCGCGTCGAGGGCCGAAACGGCGATCGCCAGCGTCGCCCGCAACAACGGTGGATGACTCGCCGACTGCAAGTAGCCAAGTAGATCGCGGGCCTCCTGCGTGCGGTCATAGCCTCTGTCGGACACGCCCTGATCGCCGCCGGCCTCGGCGCGGGCGATCTCGTCGGCATCCTGTACGCGCCGGCGCACGAGACGCATCGCCAGGTCGTTTGGCAGGAACCGGGCGCAGAGGGTGAGATCCACTCCGAACGAGAGCGACTCCACCGGTGCGAACATCAACTCCAGGCGCGAGCTTGGAAAGGCGGCGCTTTCCGGCAGCGCACCGGCAACGAGGTGCGCCTGCCAGCTGACCCCCAACTCCGATTCGATCCGCAGGCGGCGCCCTTGATGCTCGACGTAGCTGTCGCTCCAGCGCATCACGTCGGCTTCCAGCGGCGCGAGCACGGCCTCGCCGTTGTGTTCGAAAACCAGCGCCTGCGGCTCGTGAAACCCGTCCAGCACGGGGTCGCCGAGAGCGCGGCAGAATGCTCTGCGCACGAGCCACTGCACCTCGACCGTGCGTGCCGGACGGGCCTCGAGGTTTGCGGCGAGCCGCGCGTGGACCTCGTCGGCCCGCATCCGCAGGCGCTCTAGCTCGGCCGCGGATAGCTGGCGCACGGAGTCACCCCGAAGTGCCCGGACAGCAGACCTCACCAGCTCGCGCGGCGGGCGTTCGCCAAGCTCTGCGACGAAGGCGCCGACATCACGCTGCGGCCGTTCGAGACTGACAGCCAGGAAGACGGCCGGGAGATCGGCGCGCTCGCAGTCCAGCGCCGCCAGCTGCGCCGAAAGATAGGCACCGTGCGCGGCGGGGTGCGGTCCGCTGTACCCACGCGCGAGCGGATCGAAGTCCGCCGCCGGGGTCCACGCTCGGGCGACGCGGATGATCTGGACGTCGGCGTCCATCGACTCGAGCGCCGCAAGCAGCCTTCCGAACCGCTCCCGCTTGCGTGCGGTGGCTAGCGTCGCGTAGCTGTAGGGCTCGAGAGCGAACAGCGCCCACGGGCCGCAGGAGCCCTGGAGGCAATTGCCGTAGACGAAGCGCAGGGGTCGCCGCCACGAGCTCAACTCGTGCGCACCTCGAGCACGGCGCCGGGAGCTAGTTCGAGCGCGGAGGCCCGGCCGCGCTCCCCGGCGAGCGGGTGGAGCGTGACGTCGGCGCGCCGGGTCGAGGGCCACTCCGCGCGCAGGTGAGCATGGTGCACGAGCACGGCGCCGGGTCCGCGGTAGCGCAACGAGCGAAATCGCGCATCTGACCCATCCGGGATGCACAACACAGCCGGCGGGTGCCACCAACCGGAGCGGTGGGGAAGCGGAGCGAGTCCGTCCAGCCGCCGGCGGGCCAGTCCGTAGCTGAGCAGAGCGAGCGCGGCGAGGTGAAACGGCCGGCCCTCTATGCGCATCGCGCCGAGCAGCATCGCGGCGGCGAGCGGCATGCCGACGTCCCGCAGGTACCACGGGATCAGCGGGTCGAGCCACGATGTCGGCGGCAGCGCTCCGGCCGCCAGCGCCGCAGCGATCAGCGCGGCCGCGTAGGCGACGCCTCGCAACGGGATCCCGCCGGGGTTCAGCCGGAGCGTGTCGACTCTGTAGATGCGCCGCTCCAGCGCAAAGACCGAGCGGAACGAGCGAATCTCAAGCGACGTGCTCACCCTGAGCCAAACAGCAGCGACACCGTGTTCTGGATCACGCTGAGCCCGACGGGACTGGCCAGCAGCACCGCGATGATGCCTATCGCGAGCACGCCGACGGCCTCCTTGAAATCGCGCTTGAACACGAGCACAACCGCGGCGACGGCCAGCGCCAACCCGATCAGGCTCAATGCGACAGTGCGCCCCGTGCTGCTCGCCTGGCTGGCGGCGCTCTCCAGCGAGGCACCGCTGGCCGCGATCAGCGTGTTCGAGGCGCTGGCGACGGCAGGCGCCACCAGTGAAGCCCCCAGCGCCAGCGCGCCGGCAAGGATCCGTCTCATCGTGTTGTGCTCCTTTCGCTCGGTGGTCATGACTGGATGCGAGCGATCTCCCAACGGCCGCCAAGCCGCACAAGCGTCACCTCGTAGGCGAGCGTGAAGAGGTCGCCCCGCGAATCGCCGGCGAGCACGCTTGCCAGCACGGCGCCCGAGGGCTCGACGGCCAGTCGAACAACCGCCCGCAGCGAGAGTCCGGCGACGATTGGGGCGACAGCCGCCCCCGGGGCGAGGTCGGCGGCCAGATTGTCCGCCGAGGAGTCCACGTAGTTACGAAGAGCGCGTTGCAGGACGCCGACGACGCTCGCATTGCTGACGCTCTCGAGACCGGAGCCATCGAGCGACCCGGCGCGAGCCGGCGCGGGCGCGGCGACGAGTGCCGGATATCGAGCGAGCATCTCGCGGCCGTCCGCCGACCGATCGACGGCGATCGCGACGTAGCGCACCGGTCCGCCGGCGATGCCCGCCGCGACGGTGTAGTCGCGTTCACCCGCCGCTCCGTCATGGGCGTCGGCGATCGCGACCCAGAGCACCTGCTGGGAGCTGCCGCCCGCCGGCGTCAGACCGCCGTCCGGATCCTCGGCAGGGTCGAGAAACGGGCTCAGCGCGCGCTGGTGGACCGACGGATCGGCGGACCAGGTCAGGTAGGCGCGCGTGAAGGACAGTGCAAACCACCGGGCGCCGGCGTCGATGACGCGTGGCGCTTGCACGACCACCGTCCGTGTGCGGGGTGGCGAGATGGTGGTGCGCACGGTTGCGATCACACCGGCCAGCGCGACGGCGTAGAGCACCCAGCGCGTGAGCCCGAGTGAGACCCGCAGCGACCACAGCCGGCGCGGCTCGAGCGTGACGCGCGCGCGCGAGGGTCTCGTAGTCATCGCTCGAACCCGAACTCGAGCGCGACAGCGTTCTGCGCGGCCGCCGCCCGACCCGGTTCGGGGACGCCGGGCGCGTAGCTCACCCGCGAACCCGACGTGATCGGCGCGGACCGGACCCCCGCCGGTGCTCCGACGCCAAGCGAGGCTCCACGGCGAGGCGCCTTCATCCTCCGCCGGGGCAGCGTGCGGTGATCCGCGGGTCGCGCCCGCGCGCGGCGGGGTGCGGCAGGCGCCGTGACTCTCCGGACCCGTGCGCTTCGAGCGTCGCGATGATCAGCGCGCGCTGCGCGGCGCTCGGCGACCGGCGTCCGTGTCTGCGACGGCAGGTGCAACAGCAGGAGAGCGACGCACACGAGCGCCGCCGCCGCCGAGGCCGTTGAAGCCCAGCCCAGCCGGTGCGCCGCCCGCGGGCGCCAAGCTCGCCGCCGCACGACCGGCCCGGGCACCGGGGATCGAACCGCCTGCGCGCCGCCTTCGGCGGCCCAATCCACCGCCTCGCCGCCCAGCAGTTCCTGCTCGTCGATCACCCGGTAAACGGCGGTGGGGAGCCGGCGCATCACGGACGACCGCAGCAGACGCAAGCGACGGCACGGATGCTGGCGTGCGTCGCCCGGGGGGCGGCGCCACACGCCGGCCGGTATCCACGCGGGCGCGCGCCCTGCGGGACTGCGGCAAGGGCGGGCGGTTTGTGCTGAGCAGTCGCGACGGTCTCCAAGATGACTCCTTGCCGTCCTGTTCCGACCGGTCGCCGCGCCGTGGGACACGCGTTTGGAGCACGCCAGAGCAGATCCGCCAATGGCGGGCGCCGAGGCGGTCGGATCGGCCCTGGGCCGCCGCGATTGGGCTAGGAATCCGGGTGGTTTGGCGAACCATCCAGGCGGGGGCGCGAGCGCGCTGCCACTGAGGTAGGTCGAACCTCCCCGGCGCCCCACGGCGGGCCGCCGAGATCGCTACTTCTCGAAGCCGAACTCCGCCTTCGTCTGGCTTATCTGGGCCCTGGTCGCGGCCGCCGCGGTCACAGTCGTGAGGTCAGCAGTGCTCGCGCGCGCGTTGCTGAGCGCGCCGCTCGCGCCTGACGCCGCGTGCGCCGGCGGCACGCCGAACTCGCGTTGTACCTGGACGATCGCCGCCACGCGCGCGTGGCGAACCGTCCGCGTGGGCCGTGGCGGATCAGCCACTGTGACGGTGCGCGGTTGGCGAGCCGGCGTCGCGGGCGCAACCGCGCGGCGAGGATGGCGGTGTGGCCGTGCGGCGGCGCCTGCGGATTCGACCAGCGCCGGCGGATGCAGCAAGCCCACGCCGGGCACGACCCCGAGCCGCGCACAGACGCCGTAGCTGCCGAGCGCTCCGACGACGCAGACGGCTGCCAGTCCAAGCTTCAGCGCGCCGACGCCTGCCGCCCCGCCGCCGGCGACCGCGGCCCCTCCGCCCGCCCCTGTTTCGGCGAGCGGATGGCGTAGCAGCGTCGCCGCGCGGCGCCCGCCGGCCCATGCCGCCGCGAGCTTCGCCGCCAGACCGCCTGCTGCCACGATGACTCCGGGCGGTGGCAGGAGTGCAGCGACCGACCGCGGGGCACGGTCGAGGTCGCCAACCATGCGCGAGCAGGCCGGGCAGTTCGCGACGTGCGCCCGCGCTCGGGTCAAGCTCTCGCCCTCCGCCGCCCCGACGGACATCGCGAGCAGATCCGGCTCCAGGCGGCGGCAGCGGTCGCCACGTTCGTATTCCTCGACCAGCACTCGAAGTTTCCCACGAGCACGCTGAGCGACCTTCCGGTACTTCTCGACCGACCAGCCAAAGCGGGTGCAGAATTCGCCGACCCCCATGTCCACGCAGACCTGGGCGGCAAGCACCAGTTGCTGATCGCGGCCCAGATCGGCGATGACCTCGCGCAGGCGGCGAAGCTCGGTGCGTGCGATGACCTGGTTCTCCACCGCGGCACGACGATCCTCGAGCTCGCCGGCGCCGTGCTCGGGGGCGTCGATTGGAACGGCTCGCGAGATTGCCGCTTCGATTGCGCTGCGCCCGCCGATTGCCCGCCGGCGGTCCTCGATCCGGCTCAGGAACTTCTGCTCCAAGGCGTTCAGCACGTGCTCGTTGGAGAGGAACGGCGCTCGCCTCGAGCGCGCGACCAACTCGAGAGTGGCCTGGCTGTAGCAGTCCTCGAGGTCCTCCCAGCGCAGACGGCGCCGGTGGACGCGGAGCAGTCGGCTTCGCCGGGCGGCGGCGATCGCCGCGACCTGCTCAGCGGGATCCACGCCCAGATTGCGACTCGCAAGCGCCATCGTGGCCTTTTCCGACCCCCCGGTCACGACCGGGACAGCTCGAAAGCAACTATCCATAATCCGTTGCGCGCGAGTGTATGCGTTTGGCGGCGGGCGGATCCGCAATAACCTCCCGCGCGTGCCCGCTGTCAGTTCGTTTCGCCGCTCACTCGCTGCGAAGCTGCACGCGATCGATCGCGCGCAGCAGCGCCACCCCGCCACCGCCCTGCCCTGCGCGGTCTACAAGAAGTTCAGCGAGGACAATGGCGGCCAGCTGGCGGGGCTGATCTCCTACTACGCGTTCTTCTCGCTGTTCCCGCTGCTGCTCGTGCTGGTGACGGTGCTCGGGCTCGTGCTGCACGGCGACGCGACGCTGCAGCATCAGATCGAGAACTCCTCGCTGGCGTCGTTTCCGGTGATCGGCGCGACGATCCGCACCAACCTTCACTCGCTGAGCGTGGGCGGGCTGCCGCTGGTGATCGGGCTGCTCACGGCGCTGCTCGCCGGCCTGGGCGTCACGCATGCGACGCAGATCGCGCAGGACCGCATGTGGAACGTCGCGCCCGAGCATCGCAACTCGTGGCTGCGCTGGCGACTGCGCGGGATCGCGCTGCTCGCGATCCTTGGCGCCATCAACATCGCCGCGACGGTGATCGACGGCTTGGTGGACGGCGGCTCGACCCACGGCGTGCTGGCGACGATCGCGGCGCTGATCGTGTCGCTCGCGCTCGACCTCGGCCTGTTCATCGCCGTCTTCGTGCTGCTCACCTCATATCCCGCGAAGGTCCGCGAGATCCTGCCCGGCGCGATCCTGGCGACGATCCTTTGGCAGATCCTGCAGTACGCCGGCGGCTACGTCGTGCAGCACGAGGTGAACAAGGCGAACGACACCTACGGCGTGTTCGCGCTCGTGATCGGCGCGCTGGTGTGGCTGCACATCGGCGCCGAGGCGACGCTCTACGCGGCGCAGCTGAACGTCGTTCGCTCCCGGCACCTGTGGCCGCGGGCGCTGTTTGGCGACGGAAACGCAGCGGCGGGCGAGGGTGCGCATCGCCCGCGGGTCCCCCCCGGCGCAGCCGGCGCTGCCGGCGGAGCCCCTAAGAGGTCTTCGGGCTGAAGGTCGACAGGTAGGGGGTCTCGACCTGGTTGGGACTTGCAGTGGCCGTCCCATGCGATCTGCTCCTGTAGTGAGCCCGAAGGACTCTTACTGGCGAGCCTAGTCCCGTCGCTATTTCGGCTTTTCCGCTACACGCGTGCGGCCCTCGAGTTGCCCGCCGGCCAGCGCGGCGCGCAGCCGCCGCTTGTCGAACTTGCCGACGCTCGTCTTGGGCACCTCGCTCACGAACGCGAACTCCTGCGGCAGCCACCACTTCACCACCCGGCTGCGCAGGTGCTCGACCAGCTCCTCGGCACTGACCTGCGCCCCGGCCTCGACCACGACACACGCCAGCGGTCGCTCGCTCCAGCGCTCGTCGGGCACGGCGATGACGGCGGCCTCGCGCACGGCGGGGTGAGACATCAGCTGGTTCTCGAGCTCGACGGAGGAGATCCACTCGCCGCCTGACTTGATCACGTCCTTCGAGCGATCGGTGATGGTCACCCAGCCCGCCGGATCGACGTGCGCGATGTCGCCGGTGCGAAGCCAGCCGTCGTCGAACTTCTCGGGGGCGTCCTCCTTGTAGTAGCCGCTGGCGATCCACGGACCGCGCACCTCGATCTCCCCCGTCGAGCGTCCGTCCCACTGCAGCGGCGCTCCCGAGTCATCGACGAGCCGCAGCTCGACGAACGGCACGGCGCGGCCCTGCGTCGCGCGGATCGCCCACTCCGCCTCGCCGTGGACGCCGGCCGGCGCGCGCGCGACCGTGCACATCGGGCTCGTCTCGGTCATTCCCCAGGCGTGCAGCATCGACACGCCGTGGCGCTCCTCGAAGGCCTGCGCCATGGCCAGCGGCATCGCCGCGCCGCCGCAGATCGCGCACTTCAGCGAGCGCAGGTCCGGCTGGTGGGCGTCGGCGTAGCGCAGCAGCTCGGCGTAGAGCGTGGGGACGCAAGCCATTGTCGTGGCGCACTCGCTCTCGATCAGTTTGGCGAGCGGCTCGGCGCCGAGCTGGCGACCCGGCATCACGAGCGTCGCACCGCTCAGCGCCGCCGCGTAGGGCAGCCCCCAGGCGTTGACGTGGAACATCGGCACGACGAGCAGCACGCGGTCGTCGCTTGCGATCCCCAGCGACCCCGACATCAGGATCGCACTCGCGTGGAGCGTCATCGAACGGTGCGAGTAGAGCACCCCCTTCGGGTTGCCCGTGGTGCCCGAGGTGTAACACAGCGCCGCCGCCTCGCGCTCGTCCAGCTGCGGGTAGGGGCCCTCCCCCGGCCCGGCCGCCTCGAGCAGCTCCTCGTAGCGCAGGACGCGCGGCAGATCGCCGGTCGGCCCGTCGCCCATCACGACGAAGTGTTCGACGTGCTCGAGCGCCGGTGCGAGGGGCGCGAGCGCGGGCGCGAGTGAGTCGTCGACGAAGATGATGCGATCCTCGGCGTGGTTGATGACGTAGGCGATCTGCTCGGGGAACAGGCGCAGGTTGATCGTGTGCAGAACGGCGCCCACGCATGGGATCGCGAAGTAGCACTCGAAGTGGCGCTGCGAGTTCCATGCGAAGGTGCCGACCCGATCGCCGCGCGAGACACCGAGCGTGCCCAGGGCGCGCGACAGGCGGTCGATGCGCTCGACGATCTCGCCGTGGCCGGCGCGCGTGACGCCCGCGTCGGTGAGCGTGACGACCTCGCCGCCGGCGGGGAAGCTGCGCATCCGCGCCAACACGTACTGGAGCGTCAGCTGGAAGTCGTCCTGCATCAATCCGGGCAGCATCGTGCCTCTCCTCTCGCGTCCCGTCGGGGCCGGGCGACAGCATCGCAAAGCCGGGACGGTCGTGCTCGTGGTGGACGCCGCGCGCCGCGATCGCGCGTCCGCGCGCGCGGCGTGCGGACGCGGTCTGACAACCTTCCGCGGCGATGGCTGAGCGCCGCCCGCGGGATGCATGGATCTGGGGACTGGCGGCGCTGAGCGCCGCCGGCGCCGCGCTGCGGTTCGCGACGCTTGGCGTTCAGAGCTTCTGGCTCGATGAGGCGGTCACGCATCAGCTGGTGACCCGGACCCTGGGCTCGATGCTCGCGAGAATTCCCAAGTCGGAGTCGACGCCGCCGCTCTACTACGTGCTGGCGTGGATCTGGGTGCGGATCTTCGGCGCCGGCGAGGCTGGACTGCGGTCGCTGTCGGCGGTGTTCGGGACCGCCACGATCGTGCTCCTCGCGCTGATCGCCCGCCGTCTGGGCGGCGATCGCGCCGGGCTTGCCGCCGCGGCGCTCGCCGCCGCCGATCCGCTGCTCATCTGGTACAGCCAGGAGGCTCGCGCCTACGCGCTGCTGGTCGCCCTCTGCGCGCTTTCGCTGTGGTGCCTGCTGCGCGAGGATTGGCGGGGATGGGCGGTTGCCGCGGCCCTGGCGCTCGCCACCCACTACTTCGCGGTCTTCATCGTCGTGCCGGAGCTCGCGTGGCTGCTGTGGCGCCACGCTCGAGCGTCGCGCGCAGCGGCGTGGTCCTCGGCCGCGGTGGTGGCCGTCGCCGCCGCTCTCTCACCGCTCGCGATCGTCCAGTCCGGCGGCAACCGCGCCGGCTTCATCAGTGCGACCGCTTTGGGCGGGCGCATCGTGGCCGTGCCCAAGCAGTTTCTGATCGGCTACGCCACCCCGCACGCCGTGGTGCTGACGATCGTCGCGCTGGTGGCGGCGGTGGCGCTCGCATCGTCGCTGCGACGATGCGACCGGGCACTGCTGGGCCTCGCCGCGTTCGCCGTGTTCGTGCCGCTGGCGATGGCGCTGGCCGGAGCCGACTATCTCATAACCCGCAACCTGATCGCGGCGATGGTGCCGCTGGTCGTGCTCGCCGCGCTCGCCTCGGCGCGCAGCCGCTTTGGTCCGGCGGCAATCGGCGGGCTGTGTATCGTCGGCCTGATCGCATTCGCCGGCGTCGAGGGCAACGCCTTCTACCAGCGCGACGACTGGCGCGCGGTCGCGGCGGCGCTCGGTCCCGCCACGCACGGGCCACGCGTGGTCGCCGTGAATCCATCCGACGGCGTGCCGGCGCTCGAGATCTACGCACCGCTGCACGACCTTCCCACCGGCGCGGCGGTCGTGACGGCGGAGATCGACGTCGTCGATCTGCAACACGATCCGCCGGCGATCGTGGCGCCCGCCGGCCTCGCCGGCTTCGCGCTCTGCGCCCCTCCCACGCGAACGCGGGAGTTCGACCTCGTGCGCTACTGCGCGCCGGCCGCGGTGAGCGTCCCGTACGCGAGCGTGGTGGGTTTGAAGCTGGCGGTGCTGAATCCGTCGGTCCTCGGCGGCGGCTGAGCTGCGCCTGCGCCGCGACGAGAAAGCAACTCAACCGGCGAAGGGTCCGGCATCGGCGGGGACGTCCACCGCATGCTCCGCGAGCGCTTCCAACGGCACGATCTCCAGCGCGCGCTCGTGCGTCGATGCCATCACGACGTAGGCCGCGGCACCGTCGCGGTGGGCGCGCAGCCAGTTCGCGGCCGTCACGCACCAGCGGTCGCCTGGAACCAGGCCAGGAAAGCCGTGGCGCGGCGCGGGCGTTATGAGGTCGTTACCGATCCGTCTCTGGTGCTCGAGGAACTCCGCCGTCACGACGGCGCAGATCGTGTGGCTGCCGCGGTCCTGCGGCCCCGTGGTGCAGCACCCGTCGCGGTAGAAGCCGGTGAGCGGGTCGGTGCCGCAGAGCTCGAGCTCTGCGCCCAGAACGTTGCGATCGTCCACGCCCGAAGTATCGCTCAGCGGGACTCACCAGGGAGCAATGTCCCCAGGCAACTCGGTCCGGCAGGCGCTATACCAAGAGGACAAGTGCGCATCGGTACTTGTGTTCCGCGAGTCGCTCGGCCAGACGCCACCAAACAAGGGAGTGAGAGATTTGCGACGCAAGACTGCGGCACTCATAGCGGGCGGCGTCATCGCCGGATGCCTGGCGTTCGCCGGCCCGGCGCTTGCGGCACAGCGCAATGTCTGTCACCTCGGCTGCCCCTACACGAGCATCCAGTCAGCGATCAACGCGGCATCTGCCGGTGACACGATCGCGATCGGGGCCGGCTCCTACTACGAGAACGTCGTCGTGAACAAGCCGGTCACGCTGCGCGGCCTCGGCCTGCTCACGGTGATCTATCCGGCCGTCTCCAACCCGGCCTGCTCGGGCGGCTCGCTCTGCGGCGGTGCGGCCAGCAACATCATCCTCGTGGATGCCGACAACGTGACGATCGAGGATCTGCGCCTCGAGGGCGCCAATCCCCGCCTGGGCGGCGGCGTCTGGGTCGGCGGCGCCGACATCAACGCCACCAACGGGATCATCACCGACTACGACGACGCCAACTCGATTCAGAACGACCTGACCGTGACCGGGGTCACCGTTTCCGACATCTACCTGCGCGGTATCTACGCCGCCTCAGGCGGGACGTTCAACCTCAACCACGACATCGTCGAGAACGTCCAGGGGAATTCCGATTCGATCGCGATGTTCAACTTCGGCGGTCCGGGCGTGTTCGCCGACAACCTGGTCATCAACGCCAACGACGCGATCTCGGCCAACTGGTCCGAGGGAACCCAATTTCTCGGGAACGTCATTCTCGACTCCGGCAGCGGCATCCACACCGACAACAACGGCGGTTTCGGCGGTACCGCGGACGTGATCCGCGACAACCTCGTCGAGAACTGCACGGTCAACGGCTACGGCATCTTCACGTTCGCCCCCTATGTTTCGGCGACGGTCGACTCGAACACCGTGTCGGGCTGCTACATCGGTCTGGCCGATTTCGGCAGCAACCTGTCCGGCCAGGGGCCGACGTTCTCCGATAACCACGTCAGCGGACTCGGTGCGAAGACGACCGACCCGAACGGCACCTACGGCGCCTACCTGACGACCGACCTGCTCGGCTACAACTATGGCGACCTGACGGCCACGCTGAGCGGCAACTCGTTCTCGGGCTTCGGAACCGGCATGTTCGTCACGCAGACGACGCCGACCGACGGCGACCTGACGGGCGGACAGGCGACCGTCACCGCTTCGGGCAACTCGATCGTCGGCAACAGGACGGGCGCGAGCGGCGGCCCGGGAACCGTTGTGAACGCCAGGAACAACTGGTGGGGCTGTCGCCGGGGCCCGAACACGCCCGGCTGCGACACGGCGCTGGGCACGGTGGCGTTCACGCCGTGGCTCACCAGCGCGCCGTAGCGCGGCAGCGCCGCCCCGCTCGGGGGATGCGGACCGGCGGGAGAGCGCGGGGCTCTCCCGCCGGGATGCGCTTTTGGGCGAGCCGCCGCCCGCGCCGGCGCGGCTGGTGAGCCGGCCGGCGGCTCTAGCCGCTCAGGTGAAAGCTGTCGAGGATCGCCGTCGCCGTTGAGTGCCCGCCTACCGGCAGCCACAGCCCGACCTCGACGTACCCGTCGACGTGCGAGCCTCGGTGCACGACGATCACGATCCCGTTCTCGGGGTAGGGATCGTCGCCCGAGTAGGCCTCGAAGGCGAGCTCCCAGCGGCCCAGCCGGGTCCGGGCGACAACGCCCGCCGGCAGTCCGCCGCTCGGCGCCGGCGCCCCGTCGCTGCTGACGCAGCCAACGCAGCCGCTGAGGACGACCTCCATCTTGCGCAGAGCGTTCGCCGGGTCAAACCAAAGATGCGTCGAGTGATCCGAGGGGTAGCTCGCATTCTCGAACCGCCAGCCACGCGGCAACTCGACGCTGTAGGCGCCGCCCGGCGGAGCGACGCGAATCAGCGCGAGCGCCGCAGCCGCCGCCGGCGCCGCCGCGAGGGCGAGAGCCAATGCGCTCCACACGGTGCCTGCCGCGAGGCTTCGTCGCACGGCGTGACTGTAGGACATCGGCGTCGGGGTCGGCGGGCGCGACGGGGGCGAGTTGCCGCTGAGCAACGCACGTGCTGCCCGGGCGGGCTCGACCGCTGCCGCAATCCTCCGCGCTGAACAACACCAGCCCGCCGGTTACTGTTTCACCATGATCCTCTACACATGCCCCGCCGGCAAAGCAGGCGCGCCCGCCCACCCCTGCGCACGCGCCGCGAAGGCGCTCGACGATGCCGGCCACAGCTACGAGCGAAGGCAGGTCAAGGGCGGCACCATGCTGCTGTGGACGTGGCCGCGGCGAGCCCGCGACCGCGCCGAGATCAGGCGGCTGAGCGGCCAGAACGCGGTGCCGATTCTCGTGCTCGACGACGGCGAGGTGGTCACCGGCTCGGGCGCCGTCGTGCGCTGGGCGCGGGCGAACCAGCCTGCCGGCGCGGGTGCTCCGAGCTGAGCCGTCTGGGTGAGCGCGGCGACGGCCGCCGTGGCGCTTGCGTCTGGGCCCGGGCGGCGCGGATGTCCGGCCCGGGAGGTCGCGAGGCTGAGGGTCCGCGCCGGTAAAGATGGACCCTCACCAAAGGCACGCATGAATCGGGCAGCGCCGGCGCCGTGCGAGCCCCTCAGCCGGCGATCGCGTCGAGCCTGTCCAACGCCTCCTGGGGCAGCGTGAGCGCCGCAGCGGCGACGTTGTCGCGCAGATGCGCGACCGAGGAGGTGCCCGGGATGAGCAGGAGGTTTGGAGAGCGCTGCAGGAGCCAGGCGAGGGCGACGCTCATCGGCGTCGCGTGAAGCTCCGATGCGACCTCCGAGAGGGAATCGGACTGGAGTGGCGTGAAGCCCCCGAGCGGGAAATAGGGAACGTAGGCGATGCCCTGCTCGGCAAGCGAGGCGATCAGGGCGTCGTCCACCCGGTGGGCGACGTTGTAGTAGTTCTGCACACAGACGATCGGCGCGATCGATTGGGCTTCGGCGATCTGCTCCGGCGTGACGGTGCTGACGCCGAGATGCTTGATCAGCCCCTCTTGCTGCATTTCCGCAAGCGCGCCGAAGGCCTGCGCCAGGGAGCCGGGCTCCGGGGCGTCGACTCCGCCGAAGCGAAGGTTGACGACGTCCAGTGAGTTGAGCCCGAGGTTCTCGAGGTTCTCATGCACGGCTTTGCGAAGTTCGTGTGGCTCGCGCGCGTGGGGCCACCCGCCTTCGGCGTCGCGGCGGGCGCCGACCTTCGTCACGATCCGCAGATCCTCGGGGTAGGGATGCAGCGCTTCCTTGATGATCTGGTTGGTGACATGGGGACCGTAGAAGTCGCTCGTGTCGATGTGGGTGATTCCGAGCGCCACGACCTCGCGCAGGACTGCGATCGCCTCATCGCGGTCGGCAGGCGGACCGAAGACGCGCGGTCCGGCCAGCTGCATCGCGCCATACCCGACCCGTGTGACCGTCAGATCGTCCGCTAGGGAATATGTGCCTCCGGGCGGTTCCGTGTTAGCCATACCGATCCTTTCCATGAGGGGCGCCGGCCGAACCCGCCGGTCCGGCGCGCGCAACGGGCGAGCACTCGCTCGAGCGCGTTCCCAGAAGCCTACGCAGAGGCGACCGCGGGCCATCTGTTGTCCTGGCCCTCACGCGGGTGGTTGCGGATTCGGCGTGCGGCTCGCGCTCGAGCGTCGCACCTAGCGGCGACGGAGAGCCAGCCGCCGCAGCGAAGGGCCACCGTGGCCGAGCGTGGCCTCCGGTCCTGGGCCCTCGAGGCCTGAACCCGAGCAACTGAGGCGCAGCGCGGGCTCGTCTCGCGCTGACTGGCAGCGGTCAGTCGAGGTCGAATGCTGCTCGGATTGCTTCGGCAAGGACGCGCTCTTGGGGTTCGAGCAGGACGCCGATCTGCGTTCCGAGGGCGTTGCTGGGAATCGTGGTGATGTTGTCGCAGCTGACGACCGAGGCCCCGGCGAGCCCGTTCGCTTCGTCGACGGTCACTTCGGTCGATAGGCCGCGGACCGTCGTGGTGATCGGCGCGACGGTGACGGTGCTGATATGTGGTCGCACGAGCTCGCGCGTGAGCACGAGCACCGGCCGTGCCTTATCCAGGTGGGCGGTATGTATCGGCCGCATCAACGGAGCCCAGAGGGCAGGCCGGTTGCGTATTCGGCGAGCCCGGCGAGCTCGGGATCCGGCCCTGTGGCGCCAAGTATCTCGGCGTCTCTCGCGGCAATCATCCGTCGGCGCTCGCGCTCCAGTGCCCGGGTGACGACCGCCGCCCGACTGCGGCCGGCGCCCGAGTTGACGACGTCGTCCACGAAGTCGACCAGCTCGTCGGGGAGCCGAACCGCGATCTGCTTGCTCATCCCATAATGGTACCAAAGCGGGAGCACAAGCATGCGCGGGGCCGCGACGCACACGCGTTCCAAACAGCGTTTACAGACCAAGTGACCCCAAGTGCCCGGCGAGCTGAGCGAGAACCTCTCGCCTTAGAAACCGGGGCCCCCGCCAACCGCTCGTCCCGTGTCGAATTGCCGAAGGCTCGCTGGCGCACGCAACGAGCCAGAGCTCAGCGCCTCTGGGCGTCTCTGCGATGGCGAACGGCGGCAACGCGCGGAGAGCCCTTCGCGCCGGCACAATCTCACGCTAGTTCGGTGACGGTGGTGCGCAGGCCGTCCAAGGGTATGCGTGTGAGGTCCCCAGCTCCTGGCGGTTGTCTGGCGTGAGCCATGCGGTGCAGGCCTCCTGGAATGCGGCACCCAGCCCGCTCTGCCACTACGGGGGACCCAGGAGTCGAACCTGACGCTGCGGTTTTGGAGACGACTGCCATATGGCCGTTTCGCCCAGTA
>Ga0302319_10002690_pt1 | contig 37895 bp, 33 predicted proteins | sample Bog_T0_2_FD_203319 | JGI IMG/M metagenome (GOLD analysis project Ga0302319, IMG submission 203319) | Peat permafrost microbial communities from Stordalen Mire near Abisko, Sweden - Bog_T0_2 | ecosystem: Environmental > Terrestrial > Soil > Wetlands > Peat | place: Sweden: Abisko, Stordalen Mire... | reverse complement strand
GATCGCGGCACGGCTATCGGACATCAAAGGTCAATTCGGCGCCGAAGCGGTGGCCACTGCCGGCGGCACACAGCGCACGGATGACTGGGCACGGCGCCGTTTCATGAACCTGTTTGGCAGCCCGAACGGCTTCCATAACGCTCATCTGTGCTGGATTCCGACGTTTATGGTCGAGACGGCGATTTATGGCTGGTGCCCATTTGATCTCGACCTTGGTAATAGCCGCTGCCTGGTTCTGTGGGGGCAAAACCCTGGTGCATCGGGCATGCCCGAGATGCACCATATTGTGGAGTTGCAACAAAAGGGACTCAAAGTCATCGTCATCGATCCGCGCTATACGGAGACGGCGTCCAAGGCCGATCTCTGGTTACCGCTGCGTCCGGGCTCGGATCTGGCGCTGGCTCTGGCCTGGCTGCATGTGATCATCTACTCAGGGCTATTCGACCAGGAATATGTCGACACTTACTGTGAGGGCTTCGAAGCACTCGCCGACCATGTCGCGGACTTCTCCCCGGAGTGGGCGGCTCCCCTGACTTGGCTGACGCCGGATCAGATCCGCGACAGCGCCGTCATGTACGCGACCAACAAACCGGGCAACATTCAATGGGGGACTTCCGTAGACCAGATCGGCCGACCGGCCGGAGCCACGATGCACGCTCGCGCTCTATTGCGGGCGCTGACCGGCAACCTGGACGTCCCCGGAGGCGACCTGCTCACCGGTCCGAGCCGGGAATTCATCACCGACGAGGAGATGGAAGCCAACGACTCTCTGCCGGAAGAGCAGAAGGCCAAGCAGATCGGTTCCGATCGCTTCAAGATGGTGACCTGGCCCGGCTACGGGCGCATCGCCGAGTTGAGCAAAGCCTTCTGGGGCAAGGCTCCCACCGCCGAATGGATGTGCGAGGCGCATCCGCCGTCCGTCTTCAGGGCGATTCTCAGCGAGAAGCCCTATCCGGTGAAGGCGCTCCTGGTCAGCGCCACCAATCCGATTTCATCCTACGGCGAAACCAACCTGGTGATGGAGGCCTTGCGTAAGGTCGACTTCATGATCACCAGCGATTACTGGATGACACCGACGGCGGCGCTTTCTGATTACGTTATACCGGCGGCTGGAGCACTCGAGCGGCCGACGATCACCAGTTCGTACGGCTGTGCCGACTTTCTGCTCGCTTCCCAGCGGGCAATTCAGCCGATGTATGAGCGGCGCAATGATTACAATTTCTGGCGCGATCTGGGCGTTGCGCTGGGACAACAGGAACACTGGCCCTGGGAAACGGTGGAGGACGCTTATTTCCACAAAATTGAGGGCTTGGGCTCTGGCACCGAAAATTACGATCAATTTGTAGAGAACGTCCGGTTCCATTTCCCTGAGCGCGAGTACTCGAAATTCAAAGAGCGGGGCTTCGCCACACCGTCAGGCAAGGTCGAACTCTATTCCACGGTCCTGGAGGGGCTTGGTTATCCGCCACTGCCCGAGTATGTCGGGCCGACCGAGAACGAGATCGATCACCCCGAGTTAGCCGAGAAGTATCCTCTGGTTTTAACCACCGGAGGGGGCTTCATGCCCTTCCATCATTCGGAACATTTCCAGATCAAGTCCCTGCGATACCTTCGCCACGAGCCCTACATGGACATCAATCCGGCGACGGCAGCCAGCCTGTCGATCAAGGATGGCGACTGGGTCTGGATTGAAACGGCCCGCGGCCGAATCAGACAGAAAGCCAATCTCACGAATGGAATCGATCCGCGGGTTGTGTTTACCCAGCGCGGCTGGTGGTATCCGGAGCGGGACATGCGGGATCCGGTTCTGGGAGGCTGTACCGAATCCAACGCCAATGTTCTGACCACCACTGCGGATAAAGATTGCGATCCCTTCAGCGGAGCGTGGGCGAATCGCGGTCTGCTGTGCCGGGTCTACAAGGCCGACCAATCGGACGACAAGGAGGTACGCTGATATGACCCGCTATGCCATGGTCATGGACACGAGGCGCTGCATCGGCTGCCAATCCTGCACCGTCGCGTGCAAAATCCATAATGAACTACCGCTCGACATCATCTACAACCCGGTAACCACGATCGGTCCGACAGGCACTTTTCCGGACCTGACCCTGAGCTTTCTGCCTTTGATTTGCATGCACTGCGACAACCCGCCTTGTGTGGATACCTGCCCGACCACCGCTTCGGTACAACGCGAAGACGGCATTGTTTACGTTGTGGATTCGAAATGTGTCGGTTGCCTTTCCTGCATCATGGCCTGCCCCTATGGAGCCCGGCAACACAATCACGAAACTGGAACCGTCAGCAAGTGTGACTTCTGCAAGGATCGGCTCGAACAGGGAAAACTGCCTCACTGTGTTGCTACCTGCCACCAGAAAGCTCGAATCTTCGGCGATCTGCACGATCCGGACAGTGAAGTCAGCAAGCTGGTAAAGAACAACCGTACCGTACAACTCCTGGGCGAGCTGAATACCGACCCCAGCGTTTTTTATATCTATTGATTGAGGGTCGAGGAGGCACCAAGCCAATGAGCGACAAACATCAAAACTGGGGCTGGATGCTGGCAGTTGACTTCTTCTTTGCCGGCATGGGCGGCGGAATGCTGGTGATCGCCGCTGTGGTTGAACTGTTCGGCGGGGGCACGCGCATGTCGCTGCTGGGAAATCTGCTCGGGCCGGCGGCAATGTGCATCGGTTGCGGCTTTCTCATGCTGGAGCTTGGCAAGCCACTTCGGGCTTGGCGAGTATTCATGAACCCGAAGGCCATTCTCACCGTCGGCGCCTGGATGATGTCCGTCGCTATAGTCTCCGGCTTCATCTACGCCGCCATGGCTATCCCCCTCAATCTGATTTTCTGGCGGGAATGGGCGATCCTCGGGAAATGTTTGGCGGTCGTCAACCTGGTCACTGGCCTGGTCGTCGCCACCTATCCGGGAGTTCTTCTCGGCCGCCTAAAGGGGCGTCCCTTGTGGGTAGGGCCGGGGATCATGGCTCTATTCATGCTTTCTTCCCTGGTAACCGGTTGCGCGCTTCACTATCTCTGCGCGCTGCTGATGCCGGTTCTTGGTACGCTGCTGGCCTCGACTTTGACTCCCGCTAGCGCTCTCTACTTTCTCAGCGTTGTGCTGGTCCCGGTTCCGGACGCGGCCATCTGGCGTGTTTTACCGGGGGGAATAGCCGCTTTGCTTCTGCTCCAGTTGCTGCTATGGAGCGGCTATCTCTGGGTCAAGCAGAGCGGAGCAACAGCCGCCGAAGCCGCCAGTGCTCAGCGTTGGATCAGCGGGGACCTATCCCTGGCTTTCAAGGGATTCATGGTTCTGGGAACCTTGGCGCCCCTGGTTCTGATGCTGCTTCCGGTCGAGGCCGCCCCGGCATTGGGAGCCGTTCTCGTCCTACTGGGCGGCGTGACCATGCGCCTGCTCACGATCCGCGGCGGCGAAGACCGGACATTTCTTCCAGGCGAGCAGAAATTTCGTCTTCGGCTCCCGACGGGAAACGAGGTCTTTCTTCGTAAGAACTGGCGTTGATCGCTGCCTGCTATCACGACATTTTCAAGCGGGAAATTTGATCGCATGAAGTGTCCTGTTGCCCCACGATGCATTCACCAAGGAAGGAGTTATGCTTGCCAACAGTTGACGACATTGCCCGCAGTGCCAGCACTACTAAGATTCAACAACCAGTATCTGGTGGCTCGAAGAAGGCTGGGTTCAGGATTACCGACCTCCTGGGAGTGGTCTATCTTGGTGGAATTTCAGCCCTGATCCTGCTAAACCTCCCGCTCGTCATGGCCTTGACCAAGGCCCATCCGCTACCGATGAGTTTTATCAAGTTCGCATTGTTGGCAACGTTCGGAGAATGTCTGAAGACCCGAATCGACGGAGGAAGCTGGTTCCCTCCGAAGGTTCTTCTGCGCGCCTGCGTCTGGGGCGTCTTCGGCATGTGGATCTCGCTCTCCTTCCCGTTCATTGAAGGCGGCGTGAGGCAACTGATCGCAGTGAAGGAATGGCCGGCACAGATGCTGACTCTATCGCTGGTCCTGTGGATCAACTTTCTGGGCGGCTATGCCTTCTTCATGATGCTCACCCACTACTGGGTGGATAGCATGATGGCCGAAGGGCCTATGTGGCCGTGGGCGGTTTTCGGCCGCGTGGGATCCGCACGGTGGGCCAAGATCGTCTATTGCGCCATCACCTTCTTCTGGTCGCCGGTACACCTGGTGACCTTCTCGCTGCCGCCGCTCTGGCGCACCCTTTGGGCGGCCTATGTCAGCATGGCGTTCGGACTCATCCTGTCCTTTGCGGCAGGGCGAAGAGTGAAATCCGCCTAATGGAATACGACGAACCAAATCAAACCCGCTTGGCGACACTGCCTACACAGTGTCGCCCGCCGGTTGAATCTGCCCGCGAAGATCAAGCAATATCCGGCACTTCTGATTCCAATGACACCCTGGCCATCATCGCGGTTACGCTGGCCGCCATTGGTGCTTTCCTCAATGTTTTTGCTACCCAGCCGCTCCTGCCGCTTTTTGAGCAGATATTCCACGCGTCAAAGGCCGAGGTCGGGCGAACTGTAAGCGTTACAACCCTGGGTGTCGCACTCAGCGCGACTTTTTGGGGAGCCTTGGCCGAGCGCGTTGGCCGACGCAAGGTTATCGTCCTTTCTACCTTCCTGCTCGCCATCCCAACCATTTTGACTGCTACCTCGGGTAGCCTCACACAGGTGGTTATCTGGCGTTTCCTGCAGGGCATCATCGTGCCCGGAATCTTCGCCGTCACCATCGCCTACATCACCGAGGAATGGCCGCGCTCCCGCGTGCCGCGGGTGATGTCTATTTACATCTGCGGCGTAACGCTCGGCGGTTTTCTCGGTCGCCTCTTGCCTGGGATCGCAACCTCCCATCAACTCATTCCCTTCGTCGCTCCAAACTGGCGTAATGGTTTCATAGCCATCGGAGCCATTGACGTTGTCTTCGGCTTCCTCCTCTGGTGCTGGCTTCCCCATGATTCTCCACCGGCCGCCGGTGCCGACAACAGGACAAACATCGCCCGTCACTTCCGGAATCCGCAACTGATTGCAACCTGCGCTGTCGGGTTCAATGTGTTCTTTTCCCTGGTGGCGACCTTCTCCTACGTCACCTTCTATCTGGCTGCTCCTCCGTTCAACCTCTCTCCCGCGAAGTTGGGTGCGCTCTTCATGGTTTACCTTGTTGGGCTTATCGTCACGCCTCTTGGCGGTATATGGATTTCAAATGTGGGTTCGCGCACTGCACTCATCTGTTCGGTCGGAGCTAGCATCCTGGGAATCCTGCTGACCCTGATCCCGAACCTTCTGGTCATTATCTTCGGCCTGATCATTTGCTCTTCAGGAGTCTTCATCTGTCAGACGGCCTCCAATAGTTACATCCAGCGCATAGCTCAGTCGGGCGGACGTGCCTCTGCCACTGGGCTTTATGTGATGGTCTACTACACCGGCGGCGGCGTCGCGGGAGTCTTGCCTGGCTTGCTCTGGCGTTACGGCCAATGGAAGGCTTGCGTAGCCCTGATTGTGTTCGTGCAGGCGGTCTCCGTCACGATTGCCGGAAGCATCTGGAAGGGCAAGGACTCTTAGTGCCCTGGTAACATACCGCGTCCACGCATTGCTGCCGTAGCGATACGAATGCACCTTTACCTGGGAGCCCTTCCATATACGACGACCATTGGAATGCCTGGACGATGGCGGTGGGAGGGAACGTTCCGGATCGATAAAGACATGTGCGATGCCTTAAACAACCAAGCGAACGGCCGTTTCAATGAGTGATTGCTTGCGATTTAAATCGAGTGCGATAGGCAGTTGAGCCGCGCCTAAGATGCGACGTAATATCTCAACTCCAGCAAAACCTCGCACCAGACCTTCATCTAATTCTATCCAATGGGTATACGAATTTAGAGATGCCCGTACGTTATTCACACCCGAGATCAACAGGTGTGCGAACATGACACCCAAATCAAATTCCCGGGGTCCTGCGAATCCGAATTCCGGATCGATCACCCTGATCCCAGATGCACTCCGGACCCACGAGCCCGGAAAATAATCGCCATGCAAAAGAAAACGGCCTTCCGAAAGGTAGAGCCGTCCAAGCTCACTCGTTCGCGACACAAGGAGCTGGTTTGCCTTGACATCGTCCGCGATCGATTGCAAGCCAGGGGTGAACTGGTTCAGATCGATGTTGCTATCCGGTCGGAACGGCAGGACGAAAATATGAAAATGATTCAACACTCTCATATCACGATTCGACAACTTGCTCGACGTACAGTGCAGGAGCGAAAGAAAATAGCACAACTGTTCCAGCTCTTTCGCTTGAACCGGGACCCCACTGTAAATGTTCGTGAAGTCACCCGACGTCCCGAGATCCTCTAAACAGATAATCCTCGACTGCTCGTCGACCCAATAAAGCTTTGGCATAAATGTTGCTGCCTCTGTGCCCGCCGCCAAATGGTAAAACTCCCCTTCGACCAATGCGCGGTCGAACGGCGCCGCGATCTCCGAATACTTTTCTACCCATGGCCGTGACTGTTTGAGGATGAATGTGCGCAAGTTTGTGGTCACGCGGACGAGGTAGTTCATGTTGCCCTGGCCGGCCATCGCGACGTCATAGACAAATTCGCCATGGTTCAGACAATTACGTGCACGAATGTAATCTCCCACATCTTCGATGTTGGTGGTAAGAAAGAATGCATCTTGGGGCGCATGATTATAAAATCGATCTCTTTTTGACAAGGTGGTCCTCGCTAGCTGTTCATAGTCCACTTATCGAACGCAGGTCGCTGCATTCCCCTTCGCGCTGCGCCGCCATGCATACAACTGGTTGTTCTTCCCTCGCCAGCCAGCCACAGAAGCCCACTCCTGCTAGCGCTCCGATCACCTGGGCCGCAGTAAACATCAGAATGTCTGCAGGACGAATTCCGGCAAACGTGTTCGTGAAGCTTCTGGCAATGGTTACCGCCGGGTTGGCGAACGAAGTCGACGAAGTGAACCAGATGGCCGCAGTTACATACAGACCCACGGATGCGGCTACACATTCCAACTTCCGCTTGCCGCACATCTCGATCACACAGAGTAGTCCGAAGGTCGCCACGACCTCTCCCACCAGCGTGCCCACTCCGTTGCGCGCATGGTTTGACCAGTCGACCACCGGCAGCCCGAACATCACCTGCGTGATCATCGTGCCTGCGATGCCACCTGTGATCTGTGCAACCGAATACGGCAGCACCTCGCGCATTGGAAATGCGCCCTTGACCGCCATCGCCAGCGACACCGCCGGGTTGTAGTGCGCCGACGAGAACTCGCCCAGCGCGGCAATCAGCACAAACAGAACCGCACCAGTCGCCAGACTGTTGGCCAGCAACGCCACCGCAACGTTTCCATTCGACAGCTTGTCACCCATGATTCCCGAGCCGACCACGGTGGCCACTAGCGCAGCCGTGCCTGCAAATTCCGCAGCCATTCGCTTTGTAAGTGAGTAGTTCATTAGCAGCCCCCCCCACCCGAGCAACTGCCGTCATCCGACGCTGGCGCTGGTCCACAGGGGAATGCGCCGTGATGCTCAGACAGGTCGCCGACCACCTCGAAGTACTTGCCGTAGCGGGTCTCACTTACCATCGCCGCCGTGTTGCCGCACACCAGCATCGGCTTGTTCTGGCGGAACGTGTGGTGATCGTCGAGCGCGAAGCTGAACTCGCTGCCTTTGATGCCGCCACGATAGTAGGCCACCTGCCCGAAGTCTTCGCAGATATCCTCCAACGGCAGCTTGAACGCGCGAATCGTGCGCGATGAGAACTTGATGTTGCCAACCTTGGCTTCAATTTCAGGATTGCCGATCGTGGTCTTGTTCTGCCGCACTACGCGGAAGTCCATGCAGCACAGACCGCGCAGCAGCCGCCGGAAGTCTTCCGTGTACATTGCACCGCCCAGGCATTCTCCCAGCAGCACCGGGTCTTCGTGCAGCGCCTTCGGAATTCTGCGGTCGGCGAAGATGTCGGAAAAGAACAGCTCTCCACCCGGCTTGAGCACGCGGAAAATCTCCGAGAAGACCCTTTCCTTTTCCGGCGACAGATTGAGCACGCAGTTCGAGATCACCACATCCACCGTGTTGTCCCCAAGTCCGGCGGACTTCAAGTCTTCAATATGCCCGAGGCGGAAATCGACATTCGACTTCGCGTATCCGAATCGCTCGGCCATGGTCGCCTGATGCCGCTGCGCCACGTCCAACTGCTCTTCGGTCATGTCGATACCAATGACGCATCCTTCTTCACCCACCAATTTGGAGACGAGATAGGCATCGCGCCCCGTGCCGCATCCCAGGTCCAGCACCGAGCAGCCTTCCAGCGCGGCCGGAATCGGCGAACCGCATCCGTAGAAGCGGTCCAGAATTTCCGGTTCGATCAGTTCGAGGATTTCGCGCAGCATCGGTGGAAGCGAGTCGGCGCTACAGCATGTCTTGCTCTTCAGGTTTTGCTTCTCTTTGGTTAATGTTCCGTAGTATTCCTTCACCTTTGCCAATGCTTCGGCAGCCGTAGTCACCATGATTAAGTCCTCTTTTTACCTTTATAAGTCTTGATGATTTCCGTAATACCTTATGATTTCAGCGCGCCCTGGCAGGAACTGCCTGCGCCTGCGGTACAGGCGAAACAATGAGCGCCGACGGTGATTTCGTGTCCTATCAACTGCCGCACGATCTCGCGAGCAGAAAGCTCTCCGAGGCGGAACTGGCGTTCATTGCCCAGCGCGTAACCGAGCGCCTGATTGAAGTCACAGTCGTATAAAAATCCATTCCACGAGATATTGATCTGTTCCTTGCACATTACGTTCTGCAAGGTTGCAGGGTTGAATGCTTTCTCAAGCAGCATGCAATAGCAGGCATATTCATTTTTCTTCTTGAGCCCGGAAGCGAAGCGCCCAATCGGGGAGTTCGTGATGGTTAGCAGACGATTAAAAGTAATTCCGTACTGCTCAGCCATAATGCGTTTGTAGTCTTGTTCTAATTGCTCTTGTGCCGGAGGAAGCGCTGGGCCGTTCGGGTTATAGACAAGCGTTAACGTGAGAGCAGAATCATCCTGCCCGTAGCCCAACGCGTTAAGCTTCCGTAGTGCCTCCAGAGAGCGCATGAACGTGGAGGCTCCGCGCTGTTTGTCGACATTTTCTTCGGTATAGCAAGGGAGGCTTGCGATGATCTGCACCCGTTGCTTCGCCAGAAACTCCGGCAAGTCCTCGTTTCCCTCTTCGAGAAGCACTGTAAGATTGGAGCGAACGATGACATGGCGCTCATCCGAGGTCGTATGCTGAACGAGCCACCGGAAGTTGGGGTTCATCTCCGGAGCCCCACCGGTAATGTCCACCGTGCCAGCTCCAGTGCGGCGAACAAATTCGACGGCCAGCATCATTGTTTCCCGGCTCATGATCTCAGTGCGTTGCGGGCCGGCATTGATATGACAATGATGACAGCTCTGATTGCAAAGCCGACCAAGGTTGATTTGTACCGTATGAATGGCATCGCGGCGCAGGCAAACTCCCTCACGCTGCAAGCACTCTGCAAATGACATAAGCCGGAGTTGCTGGGCTGACCCGTTCACAGTTTTCCCTTTCTGTTTCAACTCGTGTGCCCGAGAGACAGACGAGCCCGTTCCCGGAAGCTCATCACTTTTTCCGCAGGGGAATAGTTGGCCCATCGCTTGGGCGCCACTCCGGGCACGTATCGTCCGCGGGTTGCACACTACGACACAGGCACGCAATAGTTGGTCCCTGCGATGTGTTAGTTGTTTGCGGCTAAGAGATGGCGAGGAATGGAGGAGGGAGTTGCCAGGAGAGCGTCTGATGTTTGGATGTGCTCCGGTGCGAAGACTTTTTGGTTTTGCAAGGGATCACATCGAACAATTGAAGCAGGATAGCGGCCAGTGCGCTCCAGGCGCTCTTGGATCGTGCCAGCAACCGAAGATCTTCGAGAGTATCGAGATCGATCTTGACTGGCAACTGCGCGGTCCAGCTTTCACCGAACCGGCTCAGGAGTTCTGCAAAATCTGTGTTCTGATGCCAGCGAATGCCCGACAATTGGGCGCGACCTTCGCGATGCAATCCTATCAGGTAGCATCCACCGCGATGATCTGGGCCTAAGACCAGCCGTTTTTGTTCAAGAAGCTGAAATGCATTCGCAATGTCATCCGCATTGAGGCTGGGGCAGTCCGAGCCGATGATGACGATCTTGCGGTAACCGAGGGTGGCCAAGTGTTCGACAGCCTCTTCCAACCGCTCACCAAAGCTGGCACCGGTGTACCGCTGCAAATGTACGGTGTACGGATGGCCTTTCGAAGCGCTGGGCTCCGCCGAGGTAAAGATGTGAACGTCAGTCTCATCGGTGGCAAGTCCGGCGAATCTTTCGGTATTGAACAATCGTTGAAACGGAATCGGCCACTTGCGCCGTTGACAGTCAATTGCCGCCGGGGCCGCGAAGACGAGGAGGGCTTGGGCTGATCGCGCCACAATTTTCTCGCCGGGCGCAGCTGCGGCACAATCCCGCGCGCCACAACCCGAACTGAAGTGGGGTATGAGATCTACGACGTCGTGCTGATCAGGCCAGTCCATATTTGAAACTTCGCAACCTCCGGATTGCACTCAAGCTGCCAAACTACTAGTTACGTCGTAAGCACTCTTGCCTGCGATCAGCGATTTCAAGAACACATCGCATTTGTCTGTATCGAGGGCTTACTCGTAGTCATGCGCGTTCTGCCTCGCCGCTTTCACTAATCTCACAGTAACCAAACTGATCGCGCTGCCGGCAGAGGAGCACGTCGCCGGTTTCTGTATCCCACACTCCCGGGAATGCCTTTTCGAGCGCTTCCGCATGAAGAACATGGGCCAGGAATAATGAGTGATCGCCGACAGCCTGGCGTTCTTCTATATGGCATTCCAGATAGCCCAGCGCTCCTGCTATTCGTGGGGGACGGACGCAAAGAGACTTTTGCGTCTGAAGGGCTGCCTCGGCAAACTTATCCGCGCTTTTGCCCGAGCAGTTACCGCACGTCTCAACAGCATTACGAAAACTCTGCCCAACAATGTTCAGCACAAATTCGTTGGTCTCCAGCAGCAATGAATGCGAGTGGCGGCTCGGCGCGATACTGATGGCGATGATTGGAGGCTCATGTGAAACCGGCATAGTCCAGGTCACGCTCAGAACGTTGGGATGCCCGGCCTTATCGCAGCACGTGATAAGAACAACTGGTCTGGGGTTGAGCAACGCGGCTATGTCTCTTCCTGTTACGTTGACCATGCTCATCACACTTGCGGAGGCAGATAGATCTTTGCGCGAGAATCAGGAATCGCCTTTTTCGCAAGTTCGGCAAGTCCTTCTATGAGCAACGGCATCTGGGCAAAGGGGACTCCCATGAACATCAGGTCGTCTCCGACATCGGAAGATGCGCGGCAGCCATAGCATCCCAGGGAAATGTTGATCTTGCCACTCGTGTACGGCAGCAGCGTGGTCTCAACACACTGTGCGTTGTAGCCACTTACCTTGAAATCAAATTTCTTCCCAGTGAAGTAGGCAGCAGCCATGCACAGCCACATCATCTGCTCAGGTTGCGCGATGATGGCGATGACATCTGGAGGCATCACCGCTTTGTCCAGCGGGGTTACCAGTGTCGCTTGGACCGAACGCTGCGGCAATTGCGGACGCTCGGCAACCATCTGCCGTGCAGCTTCGATTGTGGCCAGCTTGCCAAAGCGGATATATAACTCTCCGCTTGCCAACTTGGGTGGAATTTCCGTCAGTCCCAGAATCGATGTTCCATCGGGACAGGCATGACAATCTGCTGTCATAAGAAGACTCTTCCCCCGGCGGGCGGCCATCAGCGACTGGCAGTAGCGCAACTTAGTCCGCGGCCTGGGAACATCCGGCAGCGCTGCGCCTTTCTGGATCAAGCTAATGGCAACGGGTTTCCAACGCAGACGCAGGACACGCTCCAGCATGGAAGACCACTCGTAACACTGCCATTGTTGATGTGGATCTAGTCGCGCTTGGGGCGTGGACTCATTCGAAACAGAATCGGACGGCGGTTGCACGACGCGCAGGGCGCCAGTTGGGCATTGGCCGACACAAGTGTCGCACCCCCAACAGTCTTCGATGCGGAGCGGCGCGGGCCGTCGATCACCGTCGCGTCCTTGCATCTCGAAGACCGAAACTGGACAAAAATCAGCACAGGTTCCACAACCATTGCAGCGTACCTGGTCAATCTCAATTTGCAACATTGATGGTCTCCCTTGGGTCGCGAAACTTTGTACTCATGGTTCACTCCGCTCAATTCTGTCGCAGGTCGCCGGCACGGCTTCCGGTTGTACGTTAATCTGCTTGCATTTCATGTGCCGTTGACTGCTGTCCGAGAATCTCATCATGGTCTTTCACAACCGGGTACACGCGGCACGGCAGCCCGTTATAACTCCACTGCCCGAGTAACGGATCGCAGTTCTCAAACTCCGCATTGGTCAGAACATTGGCATTGGAAATCCAGATGCTATCGAGTTCATTGCGCTCGGTCCCTTCCCCAGGGAACCACCAGCCGTATTCCACACTCACAACGCCGGCGCTCATCACAACAATCTTGGTGGTGAAACGGGCGCGGCCAGAGACTGTTTCTACCCAAACTTCTGCGCCGTCAACCACTCCAATGCAAGCGGCCGTTTCGGGGCTGATCTCTGCCCATGGCGTTGGGTGCATCGCGCGCAACCTCTCAACCTGGCGGAAGGAAGACGCATAGAAGGGCTGGCGGCGGGCGCCGGTAATCAGGTACAACGGAAAATCTGCGTCATTTGCTGGCGCAGGCTTGTGCTGCGGCAAGGGCTCATACCCGAGGGTGTGCAACATATCGCAATACAACTCGATCTTTCCGGAAGGCGTGGAGAAGCCGGTTGCTCTCCCGGTTTCAGGGTTGATCTCCTTGTACTTTTCATACTGGTATTCGGGTGCGTAGATGCCGGCTTCGCAAAATTCATCCCAGGTGAATCCCAAGGGACGGAAGACATCGTCGAGCGCTTCCTCGAAGGTTGACCATGGCCAGTCAGAGGCTTGACCGAGACGTAATCCGAGGCCGCGCCAGAAATCAAAGTCCGGATGCCGCTCGAACAGCGGAGATATTGCGGCCGGACCTCCATAGGCGAGATTCGCGACACCGGCATTTGTTTGAATAACCGGACGCTCCATTCCACCGGCGCTGGGCAGGATGTAATCGGCCAACATCGCCGTTGGAGTCTTGAAATACTCAAGCACAACGAGCAGGTCCAGACTTTGCAGTGCCCGGTAAATCAAGTGGGTATCGGCCTGGGTCAACAAGGGGTTGCTCCCCATCACGATCATGGAACGGATCGGGTAGGGCTCTCCAGTGAGCATTGCTCGCCATACAAGATTCGGGTGGGCAGAGGTCAGGTAGCGTTTTGGCAATCGCTTCCCGGCCATTCGCGCATGGGAAGCGACTTCTTCATACCCGGAGTAGGTTTGAAGCAAAAGACGATGCTGGCCCAACTGCTTCTGCTTTTGCTTCGCTGGCAGCCGGTCACTTAGCTCAAGGTCGACTTCGGGAACCAGGTCGGGCATTTCGGCGAGATGGTTCGCGCCGACGGTATCGATGTTTCCGGTAACCGCCCTTAGAATCGCCAGTGTTCGATGGGTGGCAATGCTATTCGCGCCGATCTGATCAATCCCTCGTCCACTGATGATTGTGGATGGACGCGTCTGAGCAAAGAGCCGGGCAGCTTCAACGATTTCAGCGGCGTTCACCCCCGTGATTTCAGCGCATCGCTCTGGCGTGTAGCATGCAATATGCGATCGCAATTCGGGGAATCCAGTACACCACTCGTCCACAAAGGTCTCGTCGTGGAGTTTTTCCCCAACGATGACATTCAGCAGACCCAAAGCTAGAGCGCTATCGGTTGCCGGTTTGATGGCGAGCCAATGCTTCGCCAGCGCGGCCGTTCGCGTGCGCCGCGGATCGACCACAATCAGGTTCCCGCCGCCATGTGCAAATTTAACCAGCGAGCGCCAGAAAAACGAATTGTCTGACTCGGCGGGATTGGTTCCCCAGATGATCGCGCATGATGTGCGTTCCGGATCTAGCTCGTTGTCAATCGGCCAGCCGAAGGTGAGAGTGTTGGTCCAGATGGCGGGATTCCAGCAAATCTGGCCGATCCCGACGTTATTGGGACTGCCGAAGAGATTCAGGAAACGGTGCATGGGCCAGTAAGTCGCATGCGGACCTCCGATGCTGGTCGCCAATGTTTCTGCGCCGTATTTTTCTTTCAGTGCAGCCAGTCGGTCCGCGATCTCATCGACTGCCTGTGTCCATGAGATTTGCTGCCAATGGCCTTCCCCGCGCTCACCGACCCGTTTGAGCGGAAAATTCATGCGCTGAGGATGATTGAGTATCTCAGGGTTCGAGCGCCACCTCCGGCAGCCCTTCATGATGGATGCGTCGTAGGGGTAGCGGCTGGTGTCTGGTTCCACGGAGACAACGCGACCGTCTTCGACGTGAGCCGTGAGCGCACACAGATAACCGCAAAGGCGGCAGTTGGTGCGCTCGGTGCGATTCATCGAACCGCTCCCACAGGAACCGTTTGCACGCCCCCAACGGGATGGATACGCTGCCCATTGCATCCGGTCAGGTGATAGGAGCAGAAAGGCAACATCCTTCCATCCGGAACAGCAACCAACATGCTGCACTCGCGAAGGCGCTCCAGATCCATGGTCCCGGCATCCATGTAGTTCATGATCACCAACGAGAGTCCCTCGACATCCTCCCCCGACCGTGCGACAAGGATGTCGCGAAACGCCGATCCCTGCGGGCTGTTTGAGTCGAATGCAGCACGATACTGTGCGGGTGAAATCTCTCGGGTGATGGGGACGAACCCATCGGCCTTACGAACAAGATAAGTACCGCAATCACAGAGTGGGTGCGCACAACCTAATGGGTAGAAATCATAGGGACTGATCAAATCGGGACATTGGTCCGCAAGCGTGAAAATAATGTCACCCATCGAAAGACGCCTGGGCTGTCCCACTTCGAAGCGGCCAGAGGTGAATGCCGGCTGCAGCGCAAGCCCCGCAACGATATCGACGTTTTTTAATGCGAACCGTAAGACATCGCCGACTTGATCGAGGTTTGTGCCATCGATCACCGTCATGGCCAGCACAACCTGCAGACCGGCCCGGCGGCAGTTCTCGATCGCTTGCAGCTTGGTGGCCAACAAATCGGCTCCGCGAATCTGCGAGTACAGTGGCGAAGTCAATCCGTCGAACTGGAGATAGATGCCCGTAAGTCCCGCTTCCCGGAGGCGGAGAAGGTATTCGAAATCGCGCGAGATCACGATTCCGTTGGTATTCACCTCGATGCCTTCGAATCCTGCCTCGCGGCCCAGACGAACGATCTCCGGCAAGTCTCGACGCACGGTTGGTTCGCCGCCTGTGATCTGAATGCCCGGCTCAGTTCCAGCTTGCTCCCGAATCTTATGGAAGATTTGCTCCAAGGCCGGAAGTGAGATGTCTGCTTCAGCCACATCGGCCGACATGAAACAGACCGGGCAGCGAAGGTTGCAGCGCCGAGTCACCTCGATTTCAACAAGTGTTGGTTTTCGTAAATGCCTGATGCACGGCCCGCAATCTCGCGGGCAACCCTGTTCAAACGAAGTTACAACCTTAGGCAGGACGAGCGGAAACGCGAAGGAGTTCATCCAGCGATAATGCTCCACATCCGGCCATACCTTCAGTTCGGAAGCGCCGTGTTCATGACATTCCTTCGTAAGATATACGGCGTTATCTTTTGAGATGAGGTTCGCTTCCACAACCTGCAGGCAAACCGGACACACGCTCAAAGTACGGCTAAGAAATAAGGGAGCTGTCATCGCGATCCTCCTGGGTAAACACTTTTGCTTTCTCCAACCGGACGAGGGTCAACTCGCCCCGTTCCCCTTGCCACATCGTTTTCTGATTCCGCGCAATCTGCGCATGATCAACTTGGATATTGAAGACGAGTTCGAGACAATGACGAACCTGACCTTCCTGGGCGAGTGGCGAAAGTCTGCGCGAACAAGCCATGCACGAGGTCACCATACAACTGGCCCCGGAATGATCGAACTCATCGACCCTTCTGCGGGTTCGGGACAAGCAGAGATCCGGATCGATGAACGGCACAATCCCTCCAGCGCCGCAGCAAATCGTATCCTTTCCTGAATGTTCCATCTCCAATAGTGGATGGTCGCCGAGGATTGCGCGCAAGTCCGCTCCAAACTCTCCGCTTTCGCGGTCGGCACAGGAGTCGTGTACCGTCAGGCTTTGGGTCCCGGGAACGCGAACACCGGCTTCCCGGAGAAGCTTGTAAAGCGAGACCACTTCAATGCCTTCGAGATTTTCTGCGAGATTGGCGTGGCAATTGGCACAGACGGTGACAATACGGGACGCCCCCGCAGCCTGTAACTTGGAAAAAAGGTAACGTTGCAGTTGGTCCTTGCGGCTTTCGAGACCTATACTGGCGAGCGGTTTTCCGCAACACAAATCGGCAAAGCCAAGCACCATCCCCTGCGATTGAAGCCAGGCATGGGCTGCGCGGGTCAACTCCGGTGTATACGTGGCAAGCGAGCAACCGGGAAAGAACAGCGTGTCATAGTGATCGCGCTTGAGCTCGTCATAGTTGACATTGTAGGTATCGCGATACAGGGAGAAGCCATTCCAGTCCCGATCAACGAACATCGGCTCAAAACCATCCAGTGGCAATCTGCCTTGATCCACTAAGAATGTTCTTGCGCTCTCAAACAAGAATCCTGCATTCAGAGCAGAGGGGCAGTCCCTGGTGCAGAAGCCGCAAAGGTCGCAGCGCTGAATTAGGTCGCGCAGTTTGCAAGAGGCATTTCCTTCAAGGAGCTGCTTGGCAATTTCACCGGGATCGAAGCCGGAGTCACGCAGTAGATCACAGGCCGAAACACATGAGCCACACTGGCTGCATTGCTCACTGCACTGGCTCAGTGCTCTCACTAACTCAGGATTCCGGTTCATATCTACTGCCCCAATTCACGTCTGCAACGATAAGACTCAAATACTTCCTAGCTTCTGTTCCATGCTCTCAAGAATGCTTCATCGCTATACTGCAAGCGCGTTATGCTCTCTGAGATTGCTGAGTCCCTTGCGTGTAACCACGCAAGGGATTCAGCGTTAGCCGAAGGGTCTATGATGCTCCGCCCCTTAGTGTGCAGAAGCGGCGCGGGCCACGTCTGGAGCAGCGGTATGTTGCGCCACGGCAGCAGTTTTCCATTTCAGGATCAAGATGACCGCTACGATAAGTAGAGCGGACGAGCCGTTCACTACACATATCCTCGCGACGCTCCAGTTACGGGCAAGGAGGAAGCCTCCCACGACCGGTCCCAGCATGGATCCGACTTTACCGAGTCCATATGCCCAACCGACACCCGAACCTCGGATCGAGGTCGGATAGGAAGTCGTACAGAGCGCCAGCAATCCAGTGTTTCCACCGTTGACGAACAGGCCCGTGATGACTGCCATGACGGCAATCACGATGAAGGGACTGCTAGCCAGGTATCCGAATGCACAGACGCTGACAAAGGCCAGGAGGAACGTTGTGACCAGAACCTTGTAGAGGTTGAAGCGGTCCATCAGGCGGCCAATGACCAGAGCGGTAATGAACGAACCGACATGGAGCATTGCAAACGCCACGCTGTATTGCTGCACGGACGCGCCGCTGTTCTTCAGAAGGGTTGGGGTCCATGCGATCAAAACCCACAACAGGTAGAAGCTGAGGAAGAAGAGGAGCCAGATCGACAGGGTAGTGAACGCGCGGCCTTCGGTAAAGAGGTGCTTGACGGGCACGCCTTCGCGCTTGGTGTCATTGACGTAAAACTCGGTATCCGGATCTTTCGCCAGCTTTGGTGAGATCTTGGCTACGAGGTTCATGATTCCCAATTTGTTTGTTCCCTGGCGTACCAGAAATTCCAAGGATTCGGGGAGGAATGGAGCTACTGCCAAGGTGATCAGCAGGGGAGCGATGCCGCCCACCCAGAAGAGCTTCTGCCAGCCATAGTGCGGGAGTAACCAGGCTGCCACGAAGCCGGAGATCACGGAACCCAGTGGCATTCCCGTCCACATGATGGTAGTGAAGGTAGCGCGCTTCTTAGTGGGCGCGTACTCGCAGCCAAAAGCCAGCGCATTGGGAACGGCTCCGCCGAGACCAATTCCCGAGAGGAACCGGTACAGGGCAAGCTGTTCTACGCTTCCTATGGTAGCGATCATAACGGTGAATACACCAAAAATGATGGCGGAGATGAGCAGCATTCGCTTGCGGCCAAAGCGGTCAGCCAACGTTCCAAGCAGCATGGCCCCGACCAGCGGCCCTAGCTGTCCAGCACCGACCGCCAAGCCCAAGCCAGCCATTCCCACGTGCAGGAACTGGGAGATCTTAGGCAACGCAACCGAAATAACAACGAGATCAAAACCATCGAAAAAGACTATGCAAAGACAAAGAATGAAAACACGGATCTGGATGGGTGTGATTGAACCGGTATCGAATATCTCCGACACGCACACTCTCTTGGCTGCCGTAACTGCCATAAGTCTGCTCCTTAGAAAAGTAAGACTGCCTTGTAAGTCAGAAATCTTAAAGGCAAGTGCACGTTCGGCACCAAACCGCCGGACCTGGATCTTTCCCTTGAAGTCGATCTGAACTCGGCTTGACCAGCCAATTTCCGCACGTTCTATCCAGATGTTTCGGAGCGGGCGTGTTTCGGCAACGATTTTATAGAGCAGTGGATGAGTCAGTCGAGACAGAAGCGAGTGGCGCTGTCAGGAGATAGCGGCGGAACATCACACCGTTCAGGCCTCTGCGCAAGAGCGCGAATGGGACTTGCCTGGAGAGCCAGTTGACCTGGGTGAGAGTGCGGCGGTTGCAACTCGCGCTAAAAGCCCTGTCCGCAATGACAGGAATGGGGCGGCGAAGGGTGCTTCTTTCCAAACTATTTCGGCCAGGCAACTGGTACGATTCGGCTGGCTGACCGGGGTGCCAACCGGTCTCAGTTTGACACGGCAATGTCATTTTGAGAGGAAACGTACAGGCAATCGGTCAGCGCTTCGTGGACACATCATGCCGGCGGGCGCCAGTCGCTTTGGGCGCCTATGGCAGCAAACACCTGCGGTCAGCAGAACTGAGGTTCAAGGAAAAAGCAAGTGGTAAGACCTCCCCAAACGGAGAAGGTCTTATCCACTGGCGGCCCATTATTGCTGGTCCGGCGTTTGGGAAGCTTAGGGTTTCTTGTCTTCTGCGGGCTCTGCACCCTCCTCAGGCTTTCCCGCCTGCCTTGCAGCTTCTGCCTGCCTCGCGGCTTCTATCAGGGCAGTAAAATCAGTCTTGCAAAAAGGACATTTCTTCTGAATGACTCCTCCAAGCGGTATCAGCTTTTTTCCGCAGTTTGGACAAATCTGTGCTTTCGCTACACCACCCGGTCTGAAACACATTAGCGGCTCCTTTTAAATGCGCAAAATGGAACTTTGAATGGAAATTACTGGTCTGTTATTTTCTCGTCCACGAGGCTCAGATTCTTGCGTTCGGATCCTCTTGAAGGACTTGTTAGATTCTTCTTGCAAATACAGGACCATGTTGGCGTCCCAGATCAGATTTAACGTGAGCACCTCATCAGAGGAGCTGGGCACGGGGAATAGTGAGGCACTGGCAGGTGAATGCACTGGCTATCCGGGCACGCTATTGAACCGGAACGAAAAATGCTTTACCCATTGGAGAATGGAGTGCAAGCATTCCTTCTACCGCAGAGAGGCGGCGATTCTTCACGGCCTGGGAAGCGACAAATGTGCTGGTCCTGTAATCCATACTGCGGAGGGTGCAAACCTCCTAAACCGAGGCCGGTCCGTTGTCCATCTTGCAATGTCTTCAACTTCGCCGACCGGACCAGTTGCATCCGATGCGGTCATACCTTGCCTCCAACGCCCCGACCGTCTCCTGTGACGTGCCTGTACATTGGAGAATCCTGCGCCAATCCCTGCCAGCGTCATAAGAAGACACCCGTCGAGGGAGAGGAGCCCTATTGCCTGTGGCATACTCCCGTCGAAGGCTGACGGCAGGCGGCGGACGGCTAGAATCCCAAACCCATCTCAGACTACAAGCTGAAACGCATGCCGTCGTAGGCGAGGCTCACCTGCCGATGCCGGGAGATCTTGCTCCGCAACTCTTCATCAGTGATAGGGCTTGCGTAGTGAAGCGCCAAATGGGTTAGCACGGTGTGCCGTGCCGCAATCTCTCTTCCCAATTCGATGGCCTGATCTGCCGACATGTGCTGATCGGGGCACCAGTTCTCGTCGTGGAATGTGGCGTCACAAATGAGCCAATCGACTTCCGCTACTGCTTTCTTCGTCGCCTCCGGTAATCCGGCCGTGTCAGTGAAATAGGCCAGACGCTTTGCTCCAGAATCAATGAGCAGTCCTGCAGTTTCGCAGCCGTGATTGGCCTCCAGCGGGGTGACGGAAATGTTGTCAAATTGGAAGGCCGTGCCGAATTCCCAGGGCTCACAGGAGAGGCAGTCGAGCAGATTCGGGAAGGCGGCTGCGAACTCGCCCGCAGCCGACGGCGGCAAGGCAAAGCCAAGAGCTTCTTTGCGCTGTAGCCTGACATAATATTCAAGCTCTCCGAGGCCGCCGAAATGATCGTAGTGCCAGTGGGTCAAGAAAACCTGATCAATCTCCCTGATCCCCTCTCTGAGTAACTGTCCGCGAAGGTCCGGAGAGGCGTCGATGAGCAGCGTGCCGCCATTCTCAGAAACAAGCACCGCGCCGCTTCGGCTGCGGGCGAGGGCCGGATCATTGCCGGCTTCACGGCAGGCGCAGCAGCCGCAAAAGAAGGACGGGACCCCTGTTCCGGCGCTGCTGCCCAGAATTGTGAACACCGTCTCCTTCATCGCAGTTCTCCTTTGCTTCGCTGGCTGAACCGCATGGCGACGGGGTTGCAATCGTCGCGCCGAGGGCAGGTTCCACACTGGTTGCGGAAGGGATTGGCCAGTTCTGTAAAATCGCAGCGTTCAAAGCCGTGCTTGCGATAGAAACTCGCAGCGGTTCCCCGAGCGACAGTGGTTACACGATAGCCCTTGCCGCTCCCGTCCACGGCATCACGGCAACAGTTCCAAGGATCTCTGAGAATCTGCTGCAACAGATGGGTGCCAGCGCCGCTGCTGCGACAACTGGCATCGACGGCAATGAGTTGCAGGTGGAAGACATCGTGGTCAGACTGAGTCAGCATGGCACCCCCTATCAGAATGGAGTCTTGCTTGATCACCAGATGTTCTTCGATCTTTCCGGCAAGGTCCATTCCCGCAGCGAGACAGATCTCCCGAAGCTTCCGTTTGTCGAGGCAGGTCGCAAACTGAATCGTCAGGGGCACACCGAAATTCCTAAGCCTTTCTGCACCGGGCGGTGCAGCATTCGACACATAAACACAAGCAAGAGTGATGCCACTCATCGCCGGGGGATGCGGGCGCGGTCATCTCTCTCGTGATTGTCGAGGTATCTCTGCCACTCGCCGATATTATCCGCTCGATGGAGCCGGTCCGCTGCCACTTGGGTAAGGGGGATGCTTCCCCAGTTGACGACCCTCGAAACGTGCCTTTTTTCTTGATCAAAAACTCCAGCTTTCTCCGATTCATGCACGCGATGATCATTCATCCTCAGCATACCTTACCCCTCCAAGTTCATCTCGCGTTGGAAACGTAACCCAGCCTACAGTTATCCTGTATTGGATAAGAATCCAATGGATTGCCGCGATCGGATGTGGTAACGTCTTGGGGCTTATAGCTCTATTGTTCTTAATTTATAGTAATTGTGGTCTGGAAGACTTACCCTCTGTCCAGCCAGTCTGTGTTGCAGTGCGGCGGTGTTTGCGCTCGGCGATGAGACGAGGGAATTTATAGTGAATCTTAAATCTCGCGTTACTGGCAATTTTGTTGCAACTGCAGTTCAGGCAGTCAGCATGGATAATGAAAAGCTGAGCGGGAAGCGATGGCAGGAGATCCTACGATGTAAGGAGGATTTTCTGCGGAATCGTATCGATGATCCCGGTCGCAAAGTTTGCATCGACAGCGAGGTGGTGGAATCCTGGCTGCGCTCGCGCGAGATGGGAGTTGACCCGCACACCATTCGCACCACCGCCGACAGCAACAAACTAGACGAGCTCAGGGCAAAATACCAGTCGCTTATTCAGGGTGTTTTAGCCCTTATCAGCCCCGTCAAGTCGGTTATGGTTTCCCACGGGTACCTGTTCTATCTGATCCATAGCTCCGGCCTGATCCTTCTCAATGAAGGCGTCTGGACGGAAAGCGAGGCACTCGCCAGGCAATCTTCCCGTAGCGGCATCCTCGCCGACGAAGGATCTGAGGGAACCACTGCGCATTCGCTCTGCTTCCGGCTCAAGCGTCCGGTCCAGTTGTTGGGTCCGGAACACTACTGTTCTGCCTTCCAAAACCGGATCGCTTCGGCGGCGCCGATTATGGGCGACGACGATGAGGCGGTCGCGGGTCTGGTGGTTTTCAGTCCGCCCGTGCAGGACCAGAACATCAGTTCTCTCTATCTCAGTACCTTGGGGTTAGTGCCGGCGCTCGCGTTAGCAGCCGAAATGCAGCTAAAACAGAGCCAGAGCAGCACCAGTCAAAGCGTGGCGCGACAACAGATAGAGATACTCCAGGCCGACCTGCACAGCGCCAAGGAAGAAGTAGTCAGTGTGCAGAAGGAACTCGACGCTTCACTGGCATTCATTGATGAAGGCATGATGGTCGTTGATCGCAGCGGCAAGATCCTGCAGGTCAATCCGGAGGCCATCAGGATTCTTCAGATGAAGTCCGAGGAAATCTGTAATCGCAACATCAATGAATTTCTCCGTGATGGATCCACCCTGATGAAGAGGGCGCATAACGGCGAAACTTTCGTCACTGAGGAATCTGTGAAGCTCGGCTTCGGCAGAACTCGGAACCACCGGATTCATGCCCATCCGATTCTCAGCCATGACACCAATGTTCTGGATGTCATGATGCTTAAGTTCGTCTCCAAGGAAAATTTTGTCAGCCATCAAGGTGTCAGCGCCAGACACACATTTCCCTGCATTCTCGGAGAGAGCCGCGAAATAAAGGCTGTTGTCGCACAAGCCCAGCGTTATGCCAATTCCATGGAGAATGTTCTCATCCTGGGCGAAAGCGGCACAGGAAAAGAACTCTTCGCCCAGTCGATCCATAACGCTTATCGTCCCAAGGGACCTTTTATGGCGGTTAACTGTGCGGCGCTGCCTCATGAACTGGTGGGCAGCGAATTGTTTGGCTATGAGGGAGGTAGTTTTACCGGCGCCGATCGTCACGGCAAAGTCGGTAAGATCGAACTGGCTCACGGTGGCACCTTGTTCCTGGACGAAATCGGCGACATGTCCTTAGAACACCAGGCGATTCTGCTGCGCACCTTGGAGGACAAAAGGGTCATGCGCGTCGGCGGAAGCAGCTACAAGGACGTGGACTTCAGACTGATTGCCGCCACGAACAGGGATCTGGCCGAGAAGGTCAGGGACCACACCTTCCGCGAGGACCTGTTTTATCGTATTTCTGTTCTGACCATCTCCATTCCTCCGCTTCGCAAACGCGTTGGGGATATCTCCCTTCTCAGCAAGGTCTTCCTCGAAACTTACTGTCGCAAGCAGGGCTGCGACGTTCCGGCCGTTAGTCCCGAATTCATGAAACTGCTGGAGGAGTATCCCTGGCCTGGCAATGTCCGCCAGTTACAAAATGCCATTCACCACACGGTCAATACCCGCGAAGGAGATACCCTTCTGCCGGGAGATCTGCCGCAGTACATCCTTTCCGAGATTGGCCCAACCGCTTCGATAACAAAGATGTTTCACTTGGGCGGTCCGGCAAATGGGACCCTGTCGCTTAAGGAAATCGAAAAGGCGACCATCGAGGCGGCGCTGCTATTGCACTCCAACTGCATAGAAGCCGCGGCGGGGAGTGTTGGCCTGAGCCGCTCCACCTTCTACCGCAAGATGAAGGAATACAAAGTCGCGCGGGAACCAGTCGCTGCTGGCGGCGCTTAGGCCTGCTCCGGGTGGAAGCGGTAAGTACCGAATACCGTTTGCACCCGCGCTAGGACGAGGCGCAAAAAAGCCTGAAGAGCAGGAGAGGAAAGTTGTGGCTGGAGCCGTAGGGGGAGGGTGTTGGCGCGACCGGCACCTTTCCCGGTGAGAAATTGCGCTCGCTGGACATAACGCCCCATCAGTTGCCGGAAGCTTATTTGGCCTACGGTTCAGCGCAACCCTGATAGGGTAGAAGAATCCCGTCAGCCGCCTGACTGACCTGAGACACCGACGGGATTCATTTCTCTACAATGATAGCGGCTACTTTGAGTCCTTTTCTTTGTCTGGCGTTGGTTTCTCTTTTTCTTCCTTGAAGACGATCTCTCCGCCTTCATACTCCTTGGACTGCACATACTTCGTCGTTCCGTAATTCTGGCCTGGCTTGGCAGCCAACGGGTCGACTACGACGATTGGCTTCTTGACGACTACCTTCTTTTCAGCCTTGTCACCCGCAGCGATTGCAGCATCTCCTGCGACCACCTTAGTAAGATGTATAGTCGCCGCATGGGGATCGGTGAAGATTACGACTTTCCGACCTTTACCGGCAGCGCTCTTTGCCAATTCCTCCAACGTGCCGTACTCCATGCACGCAGCCAGACAGTGATGCACGCAGGTCGGTTTCTTCCCGGCCTTCACCCGGTCCGCACACAGATCACAAAACGATGTTGGAGTCGGGATGTAATCCCACTCGATCTTTCCCGGAGATACTTCGCGGGGACCGTTCTCCAAGAGCTTGATTCCCCACTGGCCCTTTGTCAGCTTATGCTCATTCTTGCACGCAACAACACAGCTGCTGCATCCCGAGCAGTACTCATAATGAATTAATAAACCATTTGCGGACATTACTGTCGCCTCCACTCTTTTTCCTCAGAGTCCTCAAAGCCGGAAGTTCTGAATTTGTTATCACGCGCCGATCTATTCTTGCGACTCCTCTCACGGGTTACCAGGAGAGGAGTCGCAAGAGTCAGGTTCAACTAATCCGCCGGAAACTCTGCGTGTTCGAGCTCTTCCTCGGTAACCACTACAGTTTTGAGCTTGTCCACCCCAATGTCTGCCGCAGCGACCTTTACGGCACTCTCTTTGAAGTAAAGCGATTCCGCATTACCCCCGGGAGACTTGAGATTTTCCGCCTTCCACTGTGCTTCGAGTACCTCCGGCTTGACATCTGGTGAATAGCTCTCAGGCACCGTGACTACCAAATCTTCGAAGTGCTCGAGCTTTGTGACTTTGCAGATCAGCTGTTTCGACGGGTTGCCGAAGCCCAGCTTTCCGATATGCTTATGGGGTACCAAGTTGTTGACATTGGATTCCCATACGCCGAAGAGGTTGGGCGCTTCACCGTTACTTTCGGGGAACCACCAGCCATGGGTTGCATGAACGACCTTGCGGTGAATGCAGACCGTCAGGTGTGCCTTCAACTTCGCCTTGCCGAACATGTTGTCGATCACAACCCAGTCGTCTTCCTTGATACCCAACTCTTTAGCGGTATCCGGATGGATCTCCAACACCGGGTATGGATCAATTTCGCGCAGTGCCGACAGATGACGGTGTTCCGAGTGGAACGATGTCGTCTTGCGCGCGCCCGTCGTTAGAATCAGCGGATATTCCTTGAACAACTCTGGACTGCTGATCGGGCTGTAGGGAGGCTCTTTGAAATAAGGAAGAGCATCGTCGCCCCAGGCCTCGAAGAGTGTCGACGACAGCTCGACCATACCGGTTACGGTATTGAAGCCGGGCTCGCCGTCTGCGCGCAGGAGGCCTTTTTCATACTTCTTATACGTATATTTTGGCTGATATACTCCCATTTCACTCAGGCCAGCAAAATCAACGCCCAACTCTGGCTTCAACTGTTGCGAGAAGAAGTCCTGGACATCCTTATAAGGCCACATGTCAGGATGCAGCTTCTTGCCCAGTTCTATGCAAACCTCGATATCCGAGCGGGTCTCACCGACGCGCAAGGCTTCGTTGATCGCACCCAGCACAACCGAATTGCGGCCGAAGTGAGTGATCACCACTCCATCATGCTCCGCAAATGTCGGCAGTGGCAGGAAGACATCGGCCAACGCCATGGCGGTGGGAGTCATGAAACAATCCTGCACGACGTTGAACTCAAGATTCTTCAACGCGTTGTACCACCTCATCGGCTGAGCCGAACAGGTCGCGGTCAGGAAGTTGCTACTGTTGAACCAGCCCATCCTCAGAGGGTAGGGTTTCCCCGTTTCCAAGGTGTCCAGGGTTTCGTCGGGATGAGTAGTCGCCAAGGCGGTACTCAGGCCCGGCCATTCCGCGGCGCCGATCCGCTTTTCCCACAGCTCGTCCGATAAGTTACGGCGAGTTTCCACTCGCCACTTACCGAGCAGTGCGGCCGGCGGTCCGATGGTGATGCCACCCGGAATATCCAGGTTGCCGGTAATCGCAGCGAGCGACAGGATTGCATGACCCATCTGCACGCCGTTGGGGTTCTCGTCTGTTGCCAGTCCCCACTGGAACGAGACAGGCTTTTCGGTGGCGATCTTGCGTGCAACCTCGATGATTGTTTCCTTGGGAACCCAGGTAATCTCCGCCACTTTTTCCGGCGGGTACTCCTGGACGCGCTCCTTCAGGTCTTCGAAGCCGTAGGTCCAGTTTGCGACAAAGTCCTTGTCGTAGAGTTCTTCGTTGATGATGACGTTGAGGAACCCCATGGCGAGGGCGGTATCGGTACCGGGCCGCAACTGACAGACGTGCTCAGAGCGGGTGCCCAGCCACGTCATGCGGGGATCGATACAGATCATCTTGGTCCCGCGCTTCATCATGTCGATCAGGGCGTGACCAAAGAATCCGTCCGGGTTGGAAAAGAGGGCCATCTTGCCCCATTCGACGACATACTTGGGCTGGACGTAGTTGGGATTATCAAAGCGATCCGGGAAATACCCGGCGTAATCAATTTCAGGATAACCAGCACCAAGAATATAGTCGGTAATCGCGCAACGCGGGCCGTAACACGCCCATCCACTCCACGGATAGCAGACATTGGGCGTGCCGATGGAAGCAAAACCGAGCGGATAGTAGTACAGGCAGGCTTCACGACCGGTGCCACCAAAGACAACAATCGACTCAGCCCCATGATCCTTCTTCAGCTGCTGGATCTTCGGAACAATAATGTCCCAAGCTTCGTCCCAGGTGATCCTGGTCCATTTGTCCTTGCCGCGATCGTCCCGGGCTCGCTTCATCGGGTAGGTGATTCGATCAGGATGATGAACATATTCCGCGAGATCCAGACACCTTACGCAAAGGCGTCCCTGAGTGATCGGATGTTCCTCATCGCCTTCGACGCCGACCAGTTTGTTATCCTTGACCGTCAGCCTCATGCCGCAAGCGACTGGGTGATCTCCTGGAGGCGACCAACCGCAGGTCCTGACGGTATAAGAGCCGTCCGTATTCTTTGTCTTCCATTCTTTTTTCATTGGCTTCCTTTCCCCTTCTGCCTCAAATGTGACAGGGACACACCACCTCACTTCGGGGTCGCTCCGTGCCGCCTTTCACTTTGATCACCGTCGTATTGCGCCGGAGAGCGCTCGGGTTAGAGCACTGGTCGTCGCTTACCTCCGGATCGTTCCGCAGTGGATACAGCAATCGATGTACCAATTCGAATGGTCTCGCTTGGATCAAACTGACTCAACGAAATTGGGAAACACCTTTTTCGTTAAGAATGTCTCTACAGGTTTCTTTTCTGGGCGGGAAGAACTCAGGAAAATGGCCCAAAACATCCATAAACACTGATCTCAAATGGTTCATCGCAAGGGCAGCGGAACATCACCTTGAGATGATCGCCACATCGACAGATGCGCGTGTCGGCGATCACCTGAGTGCATCCGCGAGCGTCTCAACATGGCACAGCGTATCAGACTGCTACGCAGTGAGCTCATCCGGTCCATTTGCTGCCCGCGCCTCTTCCTGGCGATAATCCTGCACTCAAGCAGGCGCTGCCGACCCGTGTTTGCTGCATCCATGAAATCCATCGGCAAATTAGGGAGGCCGGCTCCAGCCGGAAAAGGAAGCGCTCGGGTATATCGGGCGCACACAACTTTCGAGCTGCAGACCAAGAGGAGGAGGCTCATCAGTCTTCTTTTGAGAATCGTGTCATTTTGCGTGTCATTTTGAAAACGGAAAGGCCTGTCGCCGCATTTCGGCAAGAGCGCGACCCAGCTCGGCAGGAGTGTATACATAGGCTGGTCGCTAGACGGACCGGAGGCCTCGCCATCACCCGGCGTTGTTGCCTCCTTGATTGCGGTTGGTGACAAAAACGATCTTTGCTTGGGGATAGGACTCATTAATGGCCCGCTCGATTCTCAACCGATGAGTCCACAGCACTCCATAACACATGGCGCATGTCTCCTTCAGGTAAATCCTGATGCACCCATGCTCGGTGGGTTTCAGTTGTTCAACTATGCCGCCATCCGCCGTGATACCGCGACGTAGACTGGCAAGAATTTCTTCAATCCGGGCATCCATAATCATTCACCCTGTAGGGAGGCCTCCGCCAACCGGCCCTGGCTGCGTACCGCATGTTTTCTGATCGTGAACCGTTTTAGCATCACGTATGTGATAGATGAACCGCTGCAGAGTGCTCTCGCGCCGGTCATCAGCGCGGACGATGGCTCCGGGCCTCCTGTCCTATGGGGTATTGCCATCAACATGCCAAACAACGGTCGGCGCCGAAGCAACTACATAGGAAATTAGCAGCGATTGTCTCCTCTCAAGCTCAGAGCGGCGATGCCGCCCCTTCGAAGCGGCCAGGCCAGGCTCTGGACAAGCCAAACAAGCGAATCTTGCTTCAATTCGCCTGTCTCAAAATAGTACGGACTTTCCCAATAGTCTCAGAACGCGACACCGCCGACTCTTCAGGACTTGCCCAACATCGCTGACACAACCGACGGGGCGGAAATATTTCCCAAGTTTTGCCCCGGGGCGGTTTGGCAAAGCCATTGCTGAGCTCTCTAGTATGCTGGGACAGAAACGCGAATGTGCTCACCAGCGCCGCAGGCCCTGGAATGGGATCCCTGCCGAGTTCGACCGCTGGACCACAAAGGGTCAGGCAAGGAGACTTTAAGAACATGAATATCCACAAACACGCTCTGCTTTTTTTCAGCAAAATTCCAGAACCTGGGCAAACCAAAACCCGCTTGACGATAGAGCATGATGGCTTGCTTACTCCTGAGGAAGCCGCTGAACTTTACCGTGTCATCTTGCTGGATACCGCGGAAGTCGGTATGCATGCATTGGAACAACTGAACCAGGCGGGCAGCGTTTCAAACGAGAAGGACCGACTCGATCGCTATGATTTTGTGGTCTGCTCCACGCCCAAGGAGAATCACCCTCGCATGATGGAGATCTTTGCAGCGGCTGGTCCGTGGCCTCTGCCCATCTCTTTTATCGCCGACGAGGGCGCCAACTTCAACGAGCATTTCGACAGCGCCTTTAAGCAGTTGTGGCTCATGGGCTATGAATCCGCCGTATCGATTGGCGGCGACTTACCGCAGATGCCCATCAACAATTTGGTCCAGGCCTTTCAATGGCTCCGGCATTTCGAGCAGAAATACAGCGGAGTCGGATTGGTGCATTGTCCATGTCAGGCCTGCGGCGTCTCCCTGGTGGGCATGACCCGAGCGACACCCGTGGATTTCGAGGGCATTTTCTACAACACCAACGGCATATCGGCCCTTGATGGACTCATCAACACAGCGCGCGAGAAGAGCCTTCCGGTGGCGGCCTTGGAAACCGTGGCCGACATCGACACCGTCGAGGATCTTGCTCATGCTCTGAGCATGGCCCGTTCCCAGGAATACACCAGCCACTTCCAACCCGGGGTCATGACTCCCAGACGCTTTCTCGCTTGGGCCGAGCAGGAAGGGTACCAGGTTTGCACGCCACCCAACGAAAATCATGACCCCAGAAAGCTGATCGACGCCTAAAGTCAAGGTCAACCAATATCAAGAATAGCCACGAATCGTGGCTATTCTTTTTGACATTGATTCGACTTGACGCTTGAGAGTCGTCGGTTGGCGTTGGTCATTCACTGCGAATTTCTTCCTCGGCAGCATTCGTATCTGCTCGTTTCGTCTGCGACTGAATTCGGGCCGCAAATGCCGGCGACCACTTATAGGGATGCTGCTATTGATTGGAACTTCGCGTGCTCAAAGCAAGGGGTGACACAGGAAGTTTGCAGGTTGAAGTTCAATCGAAATTGATTGTCTTCGATCGAGGTTTCCTAAAAGCGCGCTGTGCGTTCATGGGAACCCCGACGGTGACCGGAAGTCTCAAGAGACGCCGGTCCGAGGGCCACGCCGGAAACGACGTTACCTCCCTACTGGAAAGGAGACAGGGTATCCATGTCATTAGTGCAGTTATGTTCCCGCCCCTCGGGCTATCTCAAAGAAGCTCGACAGCTTCCTGTTTTGCCGCGATTACGGCTATTGCGGCTCTCAGTGACGGATCTTTGTAATTTCCGATGCCGTTACTGCATGCCGCTGGAAGGCGTGCCCAAGGCTTCGCATTGCCGTCTTCTTTCCTTGGAATGCTTGACGAGTCTAGTTGCATGGCTGTCAATCCAAACGGGCATCAACAGGATCCGGCTTACCGGGGGAGAGCCCTTGGTGCGCCCCGGAGTGGAGCAGTTGATTACGGAGCTGTCTTCACTCCCGGCAATCAAGGAGGTGTCGTTGACCACGAACGGTTCGCTGCTATCCAAGATGGCTTGGGATCTGAAAGCGGCGGGGCTTAGTCGCGTCAACGTCTCGCTGGATTCACTCGAGAGACAACGGTTCAAAGAAGTCACCCGCGGAGGAAATCTCGATCTCGCTCTTGCCGGAATCATGGCTGCGCAAGATGCGGGACTGACACCGATCAAGCTCAATACCGTGTTGCAGCGCTCCACCTGGCAGCAGGAGGTGCCACAGTTGTTAGACTACGCTGCGAGCAATGGGTTCGAGATTCGCTTCATCGAACTGATGCGGACCGGAACAGAGCGTGCCTGGTGCGAATCGGAGTTTGTCTCAGTTGACGAGGTCTGTGCTGGGCTGGGCGCGGAGATTGTTACGGCAAAGGGACAGTCCCAGGCACCCGCGCGCAGAACGTTGCTGAACTGGCACGGAACACTTGTGAATGTGGGCTGGATCACGCCGCGCTCGCATCCGTTCTGTGCGCACTGCGAGCGTCTGCGCATGGATGCGCACGGTCAGCTACGCCGCTGCCTGATGGATCCAAAGACATTTGATTTGCCTCGTGTATTGGCAACGATGAATGGTCTGGCCGTCAGGCAGGAGTTCCAATCCTATATCGCTGGCAAGTTTCCGCCGCAGGCCATGGACAGCGCGTTTGCGATGAGCCAGATCGGAGGATAGCCATGAGCGAGACCAGCGAGTTAACCCATCTGGATAGACAGGGTCTGCCACGGATGGTGGACGTGAGTGCAAAGGCGGAGACCCACCGCGAGGCCGAGGCGGAAGCGGTGCTGTGGGTAGGGCTGGAAGTGATGCGCGCCATCCGCGATGGACGCACTCCGAAGGGCAACATCTTTGAAACCGCGCGCATTGCCGGGGTGATGGCGGCCAAACGCACCTCCGATCTGATTCCGCTCTGCCATCCGCTAAACCTGCACCATGCGTCCGTGGACATGGAACAGTTCGAAGACCGCATCGTGATCCGCACCAAGGTGCGGACGCATGGTGCAACCGGAGTCGAGATGGAAGCACTCACGGCGGCATCGGTAACAGGACTTACTTTATATGACATGTTGAAAGCGCTCTCGAAGGAGATGCGCCTTGATGGATTGCGGCTGCTGGCTAAGTCCGGCGGACAGAGCGGCGATTACCGCGCGGAGACTTACCATGACTGATGGAAAGCTGTTACATGTTTGCTTCTCGGCGAAGAAAGGCATCGCCAAGCACGAGATCCCTTCGGCCAACATTGTGGTCGGGCACGGTATGGAGGCCGACGCGCACGCAGGAGACTGGCATCGCCAGGTAAGCTTGCTGGCACACGTCGATATCGAGTTCATGCGTGCCAAGGGATTGACGTTGAAACCCGGCGCATTTGGGGAAAACCTTGTGATCGCCGGATTGGATACGGATGACCTTGGTGTCGGCTCGCAGCTCAGGGTCGGACCGGTGCTGTTGGAACTGACTCAGATCGGCAAGGTCTGCCACACGCGATGTGCGATCTACTACACGACAGGCGACTGCATCATGCCACGCACGGGATTGTTCGCACGTGTGCTGGAAGGTGGCACACTGCATCCGGGCATGCCTGTGCAAGTCGTGCGCATGGTCCCACGTTCCATGATTCAGGCCGCAGTGATTACGGTTTCGGATCGCTGTTCGGAAGGGAAGACAATAGACACTGCTGGGCCCGCCGTCGCTGAGATGCTTCATAACGTACTGCACGCTCACATTGCATGGACTCTGACGGTGCCTGATGAGGTTGACGTAATTGCCTCCGCACTAACCGATTTCTGCGACCGTCGCGTTGATCTAATAATCACCGCGGGCGGCACCGGCATCGCGACGCGGGATGTCACGCCGGAAGCTACGCGAAAGGTAATCGACCGCGAACTGCCAGGATTGGCGGAGGCCATGCGTATGGCTTCTGCAAAAAAGACTCCAAATGCCTTTCTCTCCCGGGCAGTGGCTGGAGTCCGGCGCGAGACATTGATTGTGAATGTGCCAGGAAGCCTCAAAGCCGCAACGGAAAACCTCGAAGCCATCTTGCCCGCATTGCCCCATGCCGTGAAGATGTTGCGCAACGAAACCGCACATCCAGAGAATGACAAAGAGCGTTTGATTACGTTGAACACTGAACCTGCTGTGGACTCCGTCGTCGAGGTTGGCTGATGTCCAAAAGCGAGGAATGTATCCAGCAGTTTGGAGCACCCGTGCTTGCGGTCTGTGGATTCTCCGGCTCGGGCAAGACTACATTGCTCGAAGCTGCAATCCCGCATTTGATCGCACGAGGCCTCGCTGTTGCCGCAATCAAGCATGACTCCCACGGCTTCACTGTGGATAAGGAAGGCAAGGACTCAGAAAGACTTTTCCGCGCTGGAGCAACGGTGGCCTTGCGCGGGCCAGGCGAGCAGTTTCTGCGGCGTGGTGCCTCTTCGGTGCTCACCTTGGAAGCGACTCTCTCCGACTTGGCACGCGATCATGATCTTCTGTTAGTCGAGGGGCATAAAGATACTCCGCTGCCCAAGCTCTGGGTTGGTAACGCCGAGACTTCCGTTCCTCCAGAGCATGTCACGGATGTTCAAGCGCTCCTTCCCTGGAATGGCGATCGCCTCACAGCCTTATTGCGATTCATCGATGAGTGGCTTCCGAAGGCGTGGGCATCGCGTCCACTGTTTGCGGGCTTATTGGTCGGTGGTCAGAGTTCGCGCATGGGAAGTCCGAAGCAGTTGGTTGGCTTTGGCGGCAGTACATTGGGTGAGATTGCCGCGCATGCACTCAGCGCCGCTGTTGGCGAAGCGGAAGCTCACGGTGACGGCGATTCGCTGAGTCCGAAGACGGCCATTCTCGGTGCCGGTCCAATCCCAGATACATTGCAGTGTCTTCCGCGAGTGCCCGATGCTCCTGGGTTGGCTGGACCGATTGCCGGGCTTCTGGCCGCGCACCGTTGGGCACCGCGCGCAGCTTGGGTCTTGGCCGCCTGCGATCATCCGTGGCTTTCTGGAGCAGACATTCAATGGCTCATTCGCCAGCGCCGACCGGGCACTTGGGCCATCCTTCCACGCCAGGCCGACGATTATCCGTGCCCCACTCTGGCGCTCTACGAGCCGCAGGCACTCACGGTTTTGGAACGCTCCCTCCTCGTCCGCGGGGCTGACAAGGTACGCATTGCCGAGTTATTCAATCACCCGCGCACGCTTATCGCTCCAACCTTTACTCGGGGTCTGGTGAACGTGAATACCCCACAAGAACTCATGGCGCAAGAAGAGCTCTTCGAAGCGGCGAATGAGCCATCCATGTGGAATAAGCATCGTCCGAGCCGTGAGTTGGGCGGGAAACCTAATTCTGAAATATCCAACCAAGCTGCAAACGATACGCTGCGCTGTTCGGAATGACGAGGTGCAACTGACTATGCTGAGTTTTGAAGAAGCGCGCGAGATGATCCTGAGTAATGTGGCTCCCATGGAGGCTGAGCCAGTAGAGATTCTCAAGTCCCTGGGACGGGTGATCGCTGAAGACGTGATCGCTCCGCTGAACCTGCCATCTTTCGACAACTCGGCCATGGATGGCTACGCCGTGCGCGTCTCCGACTGCAACCAGTTTGCGCCTCTCACTGTCTCTGGCTATATTCCGGCGGGGGGAACCGCAGTCGCCGAAGTCCTTCCGGGCAATGCTATCCGCATCATGACCGGAGCGCCGGTTCCACCCGGTTGCGACGCGATTGTTCCACTCGAGGATGTAGAAGAGGCTGAGGGAGCGAGAGAAGATATTTGGATTGTGAAGACTGCGCCCCGTGTCGGCCAGCATATCCGCTTCGCAGGAGAGGACGTGAAACGGGGCGAAATCGTTCTGCCTGTAGGTACGCAAATCCGTGTACCGGCCGTCAGCATGCTCGCCTCGCTGGGAAGAACACAGGTACGGGTCTATCGCAAACCGGTCGTCGCTATTCTCGCAACCGGCGACGAACTAGTCGAACCAGGCCAGGCCCTTGCGAAAGGCAAGCTGTACAACAGTAACTCCGTGGCGCTGGCGGCAGCCGTGCGCGAAGTCGGAGCCATTCCCATGATCTTGGGCATTGCGTGCGACGACCGTGACGATCTGCTGGAAAAAATCACTGCCGGACTCCAGGCCGACGCACTCATTACGGCGGCTGGTGTATCGGTGGGAGACCGTGACTTTGTGCGCGAGACGCTCGCCGAAGTCGGCGTAAATGAGCTTTTCTGGAAAGTGGGAATGAAGCCAGGAAAGTCAATGGCATTTGGCAAGAGAAGCGGAAAGCCCGTCTTTTCGTTACCCGGCAACCCTGTTTCCGCCATGATCACCTTTGAAGAGATGGCGCGTCCTGCACTCTTGAAAATGATGGGCCACCAGAAAGTCCTCAGACCACTCGTGACCGCAACACTGAGGGAAGACATCCGGAAGAAGTCGGGCAGGGTCTTTTTTTCACGAGTCAGACTGGAACGTGTAAATGGTAGGTTTCTGGTGTGGAATGCAGGCAACCAGGAGACTGGTTTTGTCCAGACTTTGCTCCATGCTGATGCTCTCGCAGTCCTGCCCGCAGACCGGGTCTCGTTTGAGGCAGGAGAGGAGATCAACGTTCATATTCTCTCGAGCTTGCTTGAGTAGCTTGGTCGGTGTAGGCCTATTGTTGTCGCCGGGAAGGCAGCGCATAAAGCGGGCAGTAGCGATAGCGCATCGAGCGCACGCCGATCTTCTTTACGGATTGAATTCGCGCGCTCTGCATGCAGCGTTCAAGCACGGGATTCAAGGAAAGCGTATTCGACGGTGAAGGTGTGTGTGTATGGAGCGGGCGCTATCGGCGGGCTAACTTCTTTGCCACTATGTTATGCGGCATGGTGCAAGTCCGTGCAAAGTCCTGCAATTTGAGTACAACCGTCCTTAAAATCCGCAGGAACGAAAGTTCTGTGGGGTTCAATTCCCCCTCCCGGTACCATAAAGCATCGTGAACATGCCGCATATGCCAGGCCAAGCCATTGGATGGCCTGGATGGGCACCCGCGTGCCCAGTCTAAGACCACCGGCTTCAGCCGGGTGGCCATTGAGAGCTCAATTGTGTGCAGCAAAGAAAACTTCTTCGTCTTTGTGATCTGCTCATATATGCTTCGAATTGAGAGATACTTCCCACGTCCAGACCAAGCGGGAATTGCCCCCGGCTCTGCCAGAGATCTCCCTACTAATTAGGATTTTTGAGGAATTCTGCATCATGGCCTTCGTTCGCAGCGTTACTGCACAGAAACACGTCGTTAGGGGTTTTTGGGGTTTTGTGATCTCTGCGCTGCTAATGGCGGCACTCGTTGGATGCGGCTCCTCTAACTTTGTTCCGCCGATTACTCCCACCCAGCCCACTTCTCCCACGACGATCACTGCCGCGCCGGTTGCGGTTGCTGCCGGTGACTTCAACGGCGATAGCAAGATGGACATCGCGGTACTCAACCCCGGCACCGATAAAGTTTCAATACTGCTCGGAAATGGGGACGGCACATTCACCGCTGCCGGTTCCCTTGCGACTGGAGCAGGTCCATCGGATATTGCTGTCGGAGACTACAACGGCGACGGAAAGCTCGATATTGCCGTAGTCAATATGGCCAGCAGCAGCCTTTCGATCTTTCTAGGAAACGGCGACGGCACGTTTGCGGCAGTTCCTGTGATTGGTCTTGGATTCACAGGTCAATATATCGCCGTGGGCGATTTTAATGGTGATGGAAAACTCGATCTCGCAATCACCAATACCACAGGGGCCGTTGCGTTTGACATTTTCTATGGCCAAGGGGACGGAACCTTCCAGAGTGCGATCGGATACGTAGCCTCATCCTTCCCGGGCGGCATCGCCGCAGGAAACTTCACGGGAACGGGAGTCAACGGTGTGGCTGTTCCCTACGGTGTCGGCGAACTCCAGGTTGACGTGATTGGGAGCCCAAATATCCAATCGCACTCCTATGCGCTCGCTGGCAAAGGCGCAGGAATTTCCGTTGGCGATTTTAATGGTGATGGGAAGGCAGATATTGCCGTACTCTGCGGCGGCAACGCTGCTGTTCTGCTAGGCAAGGGTGACGGAACCTTTGCGGCTCCAATCTTGACTGCGGGGGTCTCCGGTTCGAACAGATTAGTGACCGGGGATTTCAACGGTGATGGAAACCTCGACCTTGCGATTAGCAACGCTACCACCAATAACCTGACTATTCTGCTCGGAACAGGAACTGGCACCTTCACGCCCGCCGCCTCACCGGCGACCGGCAAATACCCCCAAGGAATCGTTGCTGCCGACCTTACTGGTAGCGGCGTACTCGATCTCGCGGTGGCCAACACGGACGACAATTCGGTGACAATTCTATTGAGCAATCGCGATGGAACCTTTACCGCTGCTCCTACAATCGCGATAGGGACGAACTAGGTTCGCCATTTAACATCACGGGCACTGTTCAGGGAGCTGCCGCAAAGCCCCACACAAGCCAACGGATGGCTTGTATGGGCCACCCGCGCTTTTCTTCTGGAATAGTAGTGTACTAAATTCATTGAGCGCTACGTGATTTCCAGCTACACTGAATCTCATTCAATGGAAACAACTTAGGAGAATCTCGATGGCCGAAGAATTTCCTTTACCGAGTTCCTCGTACAAGGAACTCATAAAGATCATCCGCGCGTATGGCAGGATCGGCACTGAAGCGAGCCTCTCTGATGTAGCAAAGCTCGCTGCGATGAACGAGACGAGCATAAGCGGAAACAACAAATTCCTTGTCGCCCTTGGGATCATCAAGACCGGGCAAAAGAAGTCCATCACTCCTCTCGGTGCGGAATTGGCGAACGCTCTGGAACACGAAATGCCGGAGGAGGTTGCGGCAAAGTGGCGAGCCGTTGTGAATGCAACTGACTTCCTGGAGCGGGTGATCGCTGCCGTTCGCATTCGCAAGGGCATGGATCAATCTAGTCTTGAGTCCCACGTTGCTTACTCAGCTGGACAGCCGAAGACTCCCGCTGTCGCCACAGGAGCAAGAACTGTCG
>Ga0302319_10002686_pt1 | contig 37916 bp, 34 predicted proteins | sample Bog_T0_2_FD_203319 | JGI IMG/M metagenome (GOLD analysis project Ga0302319, IMG submission 203319) | Peat permafrost microbial communities from Stordalen Mire near Abisko, Sweden - Bog_T0_2 | ecosystem: Environmental > Terrestrial > Soil > Wetlands > Peat | place: Sweden: Abisko, Stordalen Mire... | reverse complement strand
AGTTCATCGATCTCGCCCGCCTTTCCGGCTCCCGGCGTTGATCCCGATCGCCATCACGCCGCCTTCCTCAGCGCCGTGAACTCCAGCGTCGCGCGCCGCCCGTCCAGATCTACCCGCACCACGCCGCCCGACGGAATCTCGTTGCCGATGATCAGCTTCCCCAGCGGCTGCATCAGCCGGCGGTGGATCACGCGTTTCAATTCGCGCGCGCCGTACTCCAGGCTGGTGCCTTCCGCCAGCAGAAACTTCCGCGCCCGCGCCGACACCTCCAGGTCGAAGCCCGCCGCTCCCAGCCGCGCCCGGATGTGCGCGCGGATCAGCCCCAGTTGCAGATCCAGAATCCCCTCCAGCGCGCCATGGCTCAGCGGCCGGTAGGTCACGATCTCGTCGATCCGGTTCACGAACTCCGGCGAGAACCGGCGCCGCACCTCGTTCATCGCGATCCGGCTCAGCTTCGTCTGCCGCTCCTTCGGCGGCTTCTTCCCATCCCCCGCAAAGCCGAATCCGCCCCCCAGTTCGTCCATCATGCCGCGCGTGCCCAGGTTCGAAGTGAGGAAGATCAGGCTGCTCTCGAAGTTCACCTCCGTGTTGTCGCCCAGCTTCAGCCGCGCCCGGTCCAGCACCCCCAGCAGGATCCGCGCGAACGAAGGCGCCGCTTTCTCGATTTCGTCGAACAGCACCAGACTCAGCGGCGAGCGCTCGCTGGCCACCGCGTTCAGCTTCTGTTGCGACAACATCGGATGCGTCTCGCGATGCCCCAGGTAGCCCGGCGGCGCGCCGATCAGCTTCGCCACCTCGTGTTCCATCTGGAACTCGCCGCAGTCGACTCTCAGCACCTGCCGTTCGCTGCCGTGCAACGCCTTCGCCAGTACTTCCACCGTCCGCGTTTTGCCCGTTCCGGTCGGGCCCAGCAGCAGGAACACGCCCCCCGGGCGGCCCTCCGGCGCGAGTCCCGCCTCGAACATCTCGACGTAGGGCAAAATCGTTTCCAGCGCCTCCTCCTGGCCCAGGATGGCTTTCTTCAATGCGCTGCTCAGGTCCGGCACGAACGCCGCTTCGCGCGCCGCGCGCAGCGGGCGGATCGATGGCAGTGGTTCCAGGGCCATGGTGAATTACCTCGCCTGGATTATAGGGCCGCGCGCAAGTCTTCTCCCCGCGCACCAGTCTCGCCACAGGCTCCGCGGCGGCTTCGTTAATCTAGTTTAATCGTTTTAGAATGAGTGGATTAGGTGGGCAGTCGAGCCGCTCCGGCGTGGCTCGCTCAAATGCAGCCCAACCCGTGTCATCGCCCACCGCGCCCGCGCCGTTTGCGGGGCTCCGCGCGCGCCGGCACGCACTCGCTTTGCGGCTCGAGCGTGAGACTCCCGCCGCGCGGCTCCCGGCTACTTGTGTCGATAAGTGATGCGCCCTTTGGTGAGGTCGTAGGGCGACATCTCGATCGTGACCCGGTCTCCGGCCAGCACCCGGATCCGGTTCCGGCGCAACTTCCCGGCCAGGTGGGCCAGCACCGTGCGCTCCTGGTCCAATTGGACGCTGAACAGACCGCTGGGGAACTTCTCCACCACCGTCCCGGTCATCTCAATGCAATCTTCCTTGCTCATCTTCCTCCCGCACTGGCAGTTTTCAACGCCCGGCGATCACTCTCGCCAACCCAGCCTCAGTATAGCCTAGCCCGGCACTTTCCCGCGCTTTCCCTTACCGATCGGACACACAAGACGCCTCACGCGCGGGGGACATCGAGGCCCACTCGTCTCCGAGCACCACCACCCAGCCTTCTCCCGAGGGCGCCGTAGGTGTGTCCCCGCGCTACCCATGCGCCGCCGACCACTCGCGCCCTCGTCCGCGACCACCAGATTCCCGCCAACAGCGCTCAAGTTAAGTCCCATTCCGGTCGATACAGACGTCAGGAGTATTTGTGTTGGACGCAATGGTCTCGCTCAAGGCAAGTCTCGATGCCTGGGATCAGATCGACTCACTACTGCGGCGCTCGCTCGCCGCCTATGCTGAGACCCTGCGTTATTTTGAGGAACACGTCTGCCGCCCGGCAGCGAAAAAATTCAAAGTCCCGGGCGTCGATTTCGCGCCCCAGCGCAACGCCCTCACCCGCCCCGGCCTCTCTCCGGCCGACAGCCTGCCCGTGCTCGAGTCGGTCGGCCGCGCCATCGAGCAGCAGTTGCGCTCCTATGGCCAGCGGTTGCGCCAGAACGGTTGTTCGGCGAGCGATCTGCGCGATGTGCTCGACGCGCTCAATACCTCCATCCAAATGATCCTCAACACCGGCACGCAGCAGGAGGCGGCCATGCGCGGCGTCGCCGCGCGTCTGAAAGTCGCTTGTGCGTCCGACAATGTGGCGCTGTTGCGCATCCTGGTGCGCCACCAGTCCATCGAACTCTCCCGCCTGGCCGATGAAACGCAGCGCCACAGCCTGACCGTGGCGGATCAGTTCCGCCAGCAGGTGGTCGCCCTCAGCGCCGGTCTCAATAGCGCCCGCGATGAGGCCCGCCGCGACGTCCTGACCGGAATGATCAACCGCCGCGCGCTCGAGGAACTGTTCCACGAATTCGAAGGACGCCCTACTCTCCGCTGCCTGATTCTGCTCGACATCGACCGCTTCAAATCGGTCAACGACCGCTACGGCTATCTGGCCGGCGATGAACTGCTGCGCCAGATCGCCGCCCGCATCCAGGCCGCGCTCGACCCCGCCGCCGTCGCGGCCCGCTGGGGCGGCGACGAATTCATCGTGCTCCTCGATGGCGACCTGCCCGCCGGCATGAACCTGGCCCGCCATCTGAACCAGCAGTTATGCGCCAGCTATGACTTGAGCGCGGGTAGGACTTCGCAGATCCACGTACAGGCCTCGGTCGGACTCTCCGAATGGAAACTCGGCGAAAGCGCCGAATTGGTGCTCCAGCGAGCGGACCTGGCGCTGAAGGAGCGCAAGCGCTCGTCCAAGAAGAAACTGCCCAACGCGGTCGTGTGAGACGCCAAATCGGTGCTCCAGCGCGCGGACCTGGCGCTGAAAGCGCGCCAGCACGCCATTCCTGACAAACCGGCCGGCCTGCTCCAGTGAGCCTCAAAATCAGCGCGAATCGCGAATCTGGCGCTCAGGGCGCGCCAGAGCTCGGCCCGTGACAAGTTGCGCACGCGGTCCTATGTGGCCCGTCCCGCGCCCCTCGCTTGGTTGACACGGTTCCCTCCTCGTTGTCATCCTGAGCAGGGTCGCTTCGTGCATGACGTGCCTGTCCGGGATCTAAAAGATAAATGCGTCCTCATCACGGGCGCCGGCCGAGGCATAGGCAAGCGCCTCGCGCTCGGCTTCGCCCAGGCCGGAGCCCGCGTCGGGCTTCTCGCCCGCACGCAAGCCCAACTCGACCTGGCCCAACTCGAGATTGAACATAGCGGCGGCATCAGTATGAGCCTGCGCGCCGACGTGCGCGATTATGAACAGGTGCTCGCCGCGGTGCAGCGCATGACCGTCCGTTTCGGCCCCCCACAGGTGCTGGTCTGCGCCGCCGGCGTGCTCGGGCCCATCGGCGCCCTCGCCCAGGCCAGCCCCGCCGCCTGGCGCGAAGCCGTGGATACGAATCTCCTGGGCGCCTTTCACGCCTGCCGCGCCGTCTTGCCGGGAATGCGCGAGCTGCGCTCCGGCAAACTGCTGCTGCTGGCCGACACCGGCGCCGAGATCGGCCGGCCCTTCTTCTCCGCCTACGCCGCCAGCAAGGCCGCGCTGGTGCGCCTGGCCGAATCGTTGGCCGAAGAGGTGCGCGAGGACAACATTCAGGTCAATTGTTTTAACCCCGGCCCAGCCTACACCAGCCTGACCGACGAGATTCTGCGCGCCCCCGGCGTCTCTGACCACGACCGCGCTGAAGCGCTCCAGGTGCGCACCACCGGTGGCACCGCCCCCGATAAACAAATTCAGCTCGCTTTGTTTCTGGTCTCCAGCCGTTCCAATCACATCAGCGGCAAACTGATCCACATCTCCGACGACTGGCGCCGCCTCGAGTCCTCCACCCTCTCCCACGCCATCTTCTCGCTGCGCCGCCTCACCCGCTCCTAGCGGCCTGTCCCGAAGCCACCGCTACCGCGCCGTCCAACGCGCCGCTCGTTTCTGAACCGCGAACATTGTTACTGAACCGCGACCGTTGTTACTGAGCCGCGACCGTAAGCGGATTTTTCGTGTTGTTCACGCCGTGTTCCCGAGCCGCGACTACAAGGAGCGGTCTTTGCGCTGTAGCGAGCCGCGACAACGTTACCGAGCCGCGACCGTCAAGGCGCGATTGCCGTGCGGTTGCACAATCGAAACCAAGCCGTGACCCAAGCAAGCGGTTTCGCGAGACCAGCACGACATCGCACACTCAGACCGTGCCCCCGCTCAACTTCAGCCGCAGCACGTTCAGCGCACTCTGCACCGCGAACATGCGCACGCGCCCGCGGCCGCCCGGGAAGCGGAACATCTTCGCTTCCGCCCCGCCCGCGCTCGCCACGCCGATCCACACCGTCCCCGGCGCCGCTGCACCCGCCGAGTCCGGCCCCGCCGCGCCCGTCACCGCCAGCGCCCACGTGGCGCCCGTCCGCTCGCGCGCGCTTTCCGCCAGCGCCCGCGCCACGGCTTCGCTCACCACGCCCTGCGCTTCGATCAGCCCTGGGTCAATGCCTAGCAACCGCGTCTTCATCGCGGTCTCGTAAACCTGAAATCCGCCCACGAACCACGCCGACGCGCCCGCCGCTTCGGTGATCCGCGCGCCCAGCAACCCCGCCGTGCAACTCTCCGCCACCGCCACCGTCTCGCCGCGGCTTTTCAACCGCTCGCCGACGACCTTTTCGAGCGGCGACCCGTCGTTCGAATAAATACGCTCGCCCAGCGCGGCCTCGATTTTCGCACCCAACTCGGCCGCCAGCGCTTCGGCCTGCTCATTCGTCGCCGCGCGCGCCCGTAAGTGGATCTGGATGTCCCCGGCCGCCGCTAGAATCGTCGTCACCGGGTTCGCGTACGGCTTGTACAGCGGCGCGATCAGCTGGTCCAGATCCGACTCGCCCATGCCGGCCACGCGGTAGAAACGCGTGCGAATGCTCTGCGGCGGCACTCGCTCCCGCAGTCGCGCCAGGCCGAAGTTCTCGAACATCGGCTGCATCTCGTTCGGCGGTCCGGGCAGCAGCAGAATCAACTTCCCGCCGTCCTCGATCCACTGCCCCGGCGCCGTGCCGTTCGGATTCTCCAGTTGCTCCGCGCCTTCGATCAGAAACGCCTGCCGCCGGTTGATCGCGGCCATCGGCCGGCCGAAGCGCGCGAAGCGCTGCTCGATCCAACCGCGGATTTCCTCCGAAAACACCAGCCGCCGCTGGAGCGCCTGGGCCACCGCTTCCCTCGTGACATCGTCCTCGGTCGGCCCCAGCCCGCCCGTGACAATCACGATCTCCACCCGCTCCAGCGCGCCGCGCACCGCCGCCGCCAGCCGGTCGCGGTCGTCGCCGACAATCGTTTTCTGCGTGACTTCGACGCCCAGTTCGTTCAACCGCGCCGTCAGCCACAATGAGTTCGTGTCGCTGCGCGCCGGCGTCAGCAGCTCACTGCCGGCGGCGATGATCTCGGCGTTCATGATCTTGCGATTTCCGCTTCAGACGCGCTTCAGCCCTTCGATCCCGGCCGCCACGCGGAACGCTGAACTGGTCGTCACTACGATCATCTTCGCGCCCGGCGTGAACGCCAGCCCCACGATGTTCGGCCCGCTTAAGACGAGCGACGCCTCGCGCTCCGGCGTGATGCGCACGATGCCCCTGCGCCCGCCCAGCGATCCGGCCACGTACAGGTTGCCCTTTTGGTCGAAGTCCATTCCCTGCGGCCGTCCCAGCCCGCGGTAGAACACGTCCACCTCGCCCGCCGGCGTGATCCGCTGCACCGCGTCATAGCTCGACGTCGTCGGTCCGGTGACGAACAGCATATCCTCCGGCCCGAAGCACAGGTGATACGCCGAGATCGACGCCTCGAGTGTCGCGAAAACGTAAATCTGGCGTTCCGGACTGATCTTGAATATCGTCCCCGAGCGGTCGCCGACGTACAGGTTTTCCTTGCTGTCAAAGGCGATACCCGTGGCCACGCCCATGCCTTCCACGTACACCGACACTTCGCCACCCGAGCTCACCTGGTACACCACGCCGTCGAAGCGCGACGACACGTGCAGCACGCCGCTGCGGTTGAACGCCAGCCCTGTCGCGTTCATCAGTTCGGTCACGAACGGGCTCAGCACGCCCTCGGTGTCGATTTTGTAAACCGCCACTGCCGTCTTTTGGCCCCGCGACCCGCTGAACGTCGTGTAGATGTTGCCTTCGCGGTCCACCGCCGGGCTGGCCACCGGGTGCAGACTGCCGCTCAGCAGCGCCCCCACCGCGATCTCCTCCGGCTCGCTCGCCGCCGTTCCGTTGTTCACCGTCAGCCGCCCTTGGCCCTCGGTCTCGGGCACCCGCGCCACCACGAATCGATCCGAGCTCACCACCAGTTGTGCGTCCATCCCGCCTATGGAAACCTGCGCCCGCGGCGCGCCCACGAATCCTTTCCCGTGGATGTGGATGTCTCCGCCCGGAATTGCCGCGGCGGGATTCAGATTGTCGATGATGGGGCGTTGTGCGCCGTTTCTTGTGAAGGGCATGCGAGACAAGGCTGCGACCGGCTTCCTATTTCAGATTGAACCATCCGGCCGCCAACTGCAAAACTCGCAGGGTCACGAAGGCGTACACGCCCGCGCCCAGGTCGTCCACCACGATCCCCGTTCCGCCCGGCAGGCGCTCCAGTTTCCACACTGGCCAGGGCTTTACGATGTCGAACAATCGGAACAGCGCAAACGCCGCCAGCGCCCACGGCCACGACCACGCCGCGAGCGCCGCCAGTGCGATCCACTGCCCGAGCACTTCGTCCACCACTACCAGCCCCGGATCTTTTTTACCAACGAGGTCCGCCGTCCGGCCCGCCGCCCAGATGCCCACCGGCGTCAATATCGCCGCCAGCGCCGCGAGCGTCCACGGCGGCCAGCCCGCGTAGCGCACCAGCAGCCAGCCTACGAGCACTCCGCCCGCCGAGCCCACCGTGCCCGGTGCCCACGGCGCATACCCGCATCCGAACCACGTCGCAATCGCCAGTGCCAGCTTGTTCATCGCTTTCAGTCTGACCCACGCCGGCGGCTTGCACGCTTCATCCCCGCGTGCCGCCCTCCTGCTCCTCATCCCCGGCATCTCCGCCCGCGCCAGCCTCGTCCCCGCTCTCCGGCGTCTGGTCCACCGCCGGGATTCGATATTCCTCGTTCGCCCAGCGTCCCAGGTCGATCGATTGGCAGCGCTCGCTGCAGAACGGAAACCAGGCCGTCCCCATTTCAACTGGCTTCTTGCACGTCGGGCACTTGACTCTCAGAGGCATCGCGTTTGATTCTACTCGACCACATTCCGGAAGTGATCGAGCGGTCCCTCCCGGCGGTTGTTGAGTATCGCCGCTCCGACTTTACTGGTACGCCGGAACGCCCGCCGCGCGGTACAGTTTGCGAATGCGCTCCAGTTCCGGGGCCGCCTCCGCGAATCCCGATTCGCGCACCATCTTGCCAATGCTGACCTGCGGGTCGTTGGACCAGAAGATACCGTGGTCCTCGTCTTCGTAATAGCGGAATCCGACTTTGTCCCCGTACTTGGCTTTCAGCGCGGCTCCATTTTGCAGTGCTTCACTCCACGGCAGGATGGCGTAGCTCAGATCGATTTCCTGCACCAGGACGCTCTCCGGCGGGCGAATCTGCGCCGTAATCTTTCCCGTCGGTTCGAACACTGACGCGTTGTTGCGCGGCGGGCTGGAGACGATATAGTAGCCGTACCTGCGCGCCCTCGCGGCCGGCATCCCGGTCTGCGGCGAAGCGCTCGGCCACACCACCAGGTCGGCGCCCTGGCGCTCCAGTTCGCGCCACCCATAGTCGTATTCCATATCGAAGCAGATCTGGATGCCCAGCTTGCCAAAGTCGCACTCGAACACCGGAGCGGTCTTCCCCGGCGTCGTGCCGTCCTCCAGCGAGTCCGATCCGGTCGTCACCGCGATATGTACCTTGCGGTAGATCCCCGCCACTTTCCCTTGCCGGTCCAGCAGGATCGCCGCGTTGAACTTGCGGCCGTCTTCGGCCAGCATCATCGGCACTACCACGTAGTTGTGATACTCGCGCGCCATGGCCGCGAACGCCGTTTCCACCGGCCCTGCGAACGGCAGCGCATCGACCGGAGCCACGATGGTTTCGGGCAATACGACCAGGTCGGGGTTGCGCCCGTATTGTTGGCGCGATTGCGCCGCCACCCGGTCCATCGTCTGCCCCAGTTCCGCCAACCGCGTTTTCAGATCCTTGGACAGCCTGGAAGGACTCAGCATCACCGTCCCCACGATGACCTTGCGCGGCAGCAGTTCGGCCGTGGACCTGGTCGCGCTCTGCCCCTGCGCCGCCAGCGCGACTATCAGCACCATCAGCAGTGCTCGCATATTCACCTCTTTTCAACCTGTCCTGCCACTCCCCATCTCGCTCGCCGTCGGCCCCACTTGTGTGTTGGCTACTCCCGCTTCTGAAAGGGAAAACTCGATCGCACCGCCAGCACCTGGTCGTGCTCTTCTCCCGCCCCGCTGCCGCTGTAGAACCCCACCGTCGCGTTCAGCCGGATGAAAAAGGCGTCGCCCTGCCGCGCCGTATAGCGCCCTTCGTTCCCGTCGGCGCCTCCGCCCGCCACCATGTCTCCGTGGCCTCTGAGAATGTAGTAAATCTCTTCGGCCATTTCGTGGTGATGCGGAATGTTGGTCCCGCCCGGCGCAAAATCCATGATGAACAGGCTCACCATCTGGCTGGCCGCCGCTAGCCGGTCGCGTTTGCTCTCCGTCGTGCCCATCAGCAGTTTGAATTCGACGCTCGGCCCATGCGAGTCGAGCTTTTGCGGCGTCACCTCTTCGGCGTTCGCCAGCATTAGCTTGTCGCCCGCCGCCACGCGCGTCCCCTCCGGAATCCGGAAGCCCATCACCAGCAGCCGCAGCGGCTCCTGCGACGGGTTTGCCACTCCGTGCGCTACTCCCGGCTTCAGGTACAGAAAGTCGTGCCGCCGCACATCGGCCGGCTGTCCGGCGTACACCACCGTGCCGCGCCCTTCGAGAATGAAGTAGATCTGTTCTTCGCCCCGGTAGCTGACCGTCGCGCTCGCTCCACCGGGCTCGATCGTCAATTCGCCGTACCGCGCCACGCTCTTCAGTTGGCTCGCCTGCGCGTCGCCGCTGCCGAATAACGGCTTGTACGACGCTCCCCGCGCATTCGCCGTGAGGTCGTCGGATTGCGGTTGAACGTCGGAGAGACGGCGCCGCAGAAACGTCGGGTCCGCTGCGAAAAGCGGCGCGCTCAGCAGCACCGCCAGCGCGAGTTTATTCATACGTGACACAGTTGCACCATTTGCCCGTTTCGTCGTAGTGCGGCCATGCGCCGCCCAGCCTGAATCCGGAGACGATGGCATCGTCGAACAGCGGCGTCGGCTCGAAGTAGCCCGGCCGTCGTAAATGCTCCTTCACCACGTCGTCGTTCAACTCCAGCCCCAGCCCCGGCGTTTCGGGTACTGCTACGTACCCGTGGTCGATGATCGGCTTCGACACGCCCGTCACCAGGTCCTGCCACCACGGCATGTCCAGCGCATGGTTCTCCATCGCCAGCAGATTCTGGAACGTGGCCGCGCAGTGGTAACCGGCATACGCCCCCACCGGCGAGCCGGCGTGGTGCATCGCCACCTGAACCCCGGCTAGCGCCGCATAGTCCGCGATCCGTTTCGTCTCCAGCAACCCGCCCGACGTCTCGATGTCCGGGTGAATCGCGTCCACCGCGTGGTTATCGATCATCGCGTCGAAGCCGTTCCGCAATCCGAACACGTCCTCGCCCGTTAAAATCGGCGTCGTCGTGTTGTTCTTGATCTCCTTCAACCCCTGCCAGTTCGTCCACGGCACCATATCCTCGGCCCACGCCAGTTGGTATTTCTCGAACGCCCGCGCGTAGCGTATGGCGTCCTTGACGTTCAACGGCCCGAAGTGATCGGCCGCCAGCGGCGCCTCCGGCCCGAGCACGTCCCGGATCGCCTGGATGTACTCGCATAGGTACTCCAGGCCCTTCTCCGTCGCCACCCCGCGTTCGTTCACCATCCCCGGCCGGTCGGCCATCAGGCCGGTTTCCAGGTCCATTTTGAAAAACGTCAGCCCCATCTCCTTCCGCTTGCGCATCCGCTCGGCGTACACTTTCGGATCTTTGTGCGCCGTGGTGTCGGCGTAGATCCGGATCTTGTCGCGCACCTTCGCTCCCACCAGCCGGTACGCCGGCACGTTGTACGCTTTGCCGGCGATATCGTGCAGCGCCATGTCCACCGCGCTGTAGCCGCCGCCCATGCGCGCGTGCCCGGCAAACTGGCGCAGGTTCCTCAAATTACCCTCGATGTCCAACGGGTTTTTGCCCACCAGGTGCGCCTTGAGAATCAGCGCAATCCCTTCCACCCCCGCGTCCCGCACTTCGCCCAGCCCGTAGACGCCCTGGTTGGTGTACAGCTTGATGATCGGGTAATCGTAATTCGCCGCCACGCGGCACGCCCGCATATCCGTGATGCGCAAATCGCTGGGCGCGGAATTCGTGTTGAGGCTCGCGCTCGTCGTGCCGGCCGTCGCTTTGAATAGCGGCCCCATCGCCGCTGCCGCCAGCCCGCTTCGCATCAGCCCGCGCCTGCTCAGCCCAGTCCGATTATTTTCAGTGGCCATTGCCGGCTCCTCTCCACTGCACTCTTTCCACCGCGATTCGCGTCGCCCCGTCGCGGTCGCCCACGATTATACGCCGCGCGGATCTGGTTCCTCTGTGGAACGCCGGCTCGGCTTGGGCCGCCGGGATTTGAGGTGCGCTCAGTCGGCGCCAGAGAGGCCTCAGCCAGCGGTATTGATGGAACTGACAGACGCTGCGGCAGCAGCCTTGCGGGTGCCCCCTCAGCGATGCGGCAAGGCGGAATGGCGCTGCGCCGCCAGGATCTGGAACGGGTTCGGCGCCGTGGCAGGCGCGGCCTCGGCGGCCTCATCCACCAGGTCGCCGACCAGGTCGTAGTCGTGCGTTTTCGTGATGCGCATGCGCCGCATCTGTCCCGGCGTTAGCGGCGTCGGGCCTGGGTCGCCGATGTAGCATACGCCGTCGATCTCCGGCGCCTGGCCGGCCATGCGCGCCTCCCATACGAGCTCGCTTTCCGCCGACGGTCCGGCGATCAGCACCGGCACTTCCTGGCCCACCCAGCGCCGCATCAGCCGCCGCGAGATCTTGCGCTGTAGCGCCATCAGGCGCCGTTTGCGGTTGTAAATCGTCCTTGCATCGACCTTGCCGTCGAGCTGATAACTCGCGCTGGTTTCTTCGTCCGAGTAGCTGAAAATGCCCAGCCGGTCGAATTGTGCGGCCTCGACGAACTGGCATAGCTCGTTGAAGTCGGAGTCCGTTTCGCCCGGGAAACCGGCGATCATCGATGTCCTGATCGTGACGCCGGGAATCGTGCGCCGGATCCGCTCCAGCAGCTTCAGGAAAATGTCGCCGCTCGAGCCGCGCTTCATCCGCTTCAACACCCGCGCCGAGGCGTGCTGCAGCGGCATGTCGATGTATTTCACCAGCCCCGGATAGCGCGCAATCACATCCAGCAGCCGCCCGGTGATGCGGTTGGGATAGCAGTACAGGAAACGGATCCAGACCGGCTGCGGCGTCTCGATTTGGGCCAGCCGCGCCAGCAGTTCCGCCAGCCCGTCCTTGATACCCAGGTCGTCGCCGTAGGCCGTGGTGTCCTGGCCGATCAGGTTGATCTCGCGCACGCCCTGGTCGAACAGCCGGTGGGCCTCGATCAACACGCTTTCAAAGCGCCGGCTGCGGAAGCTGCCGCGAAACTGCGGGATGACGCAGAACGAGCAGGGGTGGTCGCAGCCCTCGTTAATTTTGATGTAGGCGTAGTGCGGCGGGGTGGCGCGCAGCCGCGGCGTGGCGTCGTGGTACAGGTACGGCTGGAGCGGATTGGGCTTGGGCGTCAGGCCTTCGCACAGCTCGACAATGGAGTCGAGTTCGTTGGTGCCGACAACGGCGTCGACGTCGGGGATCTGCTGGCGGATGTCGTCGCGATAGCGCTCCACCAGGCACCCGGCGACGAGCAGCCGCTGGGCCCGTCCGGTGCGCTTGTACTCGGCCATTTCGAGGATCGTATCGACGGACTCCTGCTTGGCCGGGTCGATGAAACTGCAAGTGTTGATTACCAGCACATCGGCGTCGGCGGGCGAAGCGGTGAGCTCGTGGCCGCGCGCGGCCAACTGGCCCATCATCACTTCGCTGTCCACCAGATTCTTGGGACAGCCCAGGCTGACAAATCCGATTTTCAATTGGGTTCCGGTTCGCGGCGCGGTCTCTGACTTCCATTGTAGCGGGCCGGTCACGGCCGAGCTTCCCGAACGCCGGCAACAGAGACGTGGAACGGCACAAACACCGTGCGCGCCGCGCGCGATTTCACCATCACAACGCCGTTCTTGCGCGGGGTTAATGCGGTGTTCTACGGGTCGGCTGGCCGCTGCTAGTGAACGGTAAAGGAAGCAGCGTTGGACGAGATCCGACCAGGGTTGTAGACGACAACACTGACGGCGCCCGCCCTACCGAAATAAAGGGCAGGGACTGCCGCTGTCAGTTTGGTTGCGCTGACGAATGTCGTCGTCAGGGCGGCGTTCCCAAACGTCACTGTCGCGCCCGAGACGAAGCCCGTGCCGTTGATCGTCAGGGTGAAGGCCGCTCCACCCGCCGTGGTTGAGCTAGGGCTCAGGCTCGTAATCGTGGGATGAGGATTGATGGTGAACTTGGCCGCGGCCGAAGAGCCGGCGGTGGTCGATACGGTTATGCTGATCGTGCCCGCGGTCGTGAGCAAGCTGGCCGGAACTGCGGCGGTGAGCCGGGTGGCACTGGCGAAAGTGGTGGTCAGCGGCGTGTAGTTCCACACCACCGTCGCTCCCGAGACGAAGTTGGTGCCGTTGACCGTCAGGGTGAAAGCCGCGGCGCCGACCGTGACCGAAGTGGGACTGAGGCTGGTGATGGTGGGCTGAGACTTGATAGTGAACGTGGCTGGGCTTGAGACGCCGCCAGTGGTGGTCACCGTGACGCTGGCCGTGCCCGGCGCCGCGATCAGCGTGGCCGGAACCGCCGCGGTGATCTGGGTGGGGCTCACGTAAGTCGTCGCCAGCGCGGTGGACTTCCAGGTCGCCACCGCGCCCGGAACGAAGTTGGTGCCGTTAATGGTCAGGGTGAAGAGAGGGCCGCCCGCGATGCCCGAACTGGGATTCAAACTCGCAATCGTCGGGGGCGGAGGGATGATAGTGAATGGCAATCCAGCCGTAGTGACGCCGCCGAGTGTGACCGTGACGCTGGCCGTGCCGGCGGTGGCGATAAGGCCGGACGGGACCGTCGCGGTGAGCTGGCCGCCGTTCCCGTAGCTTGTCGCGAGGGCGGTGGCGCCCCAATTGGCCACCGCTCCCGGGAAGAAGTTGGCGCCGTTGATAGTGAGTGGGAACCCCCCGCTGCCGGCGTGCGCCGAATTAGGATTCAGGTTCGAAAGCGTGGGCGGAGGATTGATCGTAAACGTCGCCGGTGAGGACGTGCCGCCGGTGGTTGTGACGGTGATGCTGGGGCTACCTGCGGCCGCGATCAGGCTGGCCGGAACGGCCGCCGTGAGCGAGGTTGCGCCGACAAACGTCGTGGTCAGCGCCGTGGTGTTCCACATCACCACCGCTCCCCCGACGAAATAGGTGCCAGTGACGGTCAGGGTGAACGCCGGTCCGCCGGCGGTAGCCGAAGTGGGGCTCAAACTGGAGATCGTCGGCGGATGAGTGTCCAGCCGGAACGCCTGTGACAGAGCGGGCCCACCCAAATTGGGATCGGTGTAGTCGCCGTTGCCGACGACCTGCCCGGAATCGTTGATCCCAAGACCCTGTTGAAGCACCCAGCCGGAATTGGCGGGCAGAAGCGTATTCAGATCGATCATGTTGCCGCCGGAGTAGAGGAAGGCAGAATCGACGCCGCCTCCTATATCCGAGTAACCGACGATCTGCCCGAGCGAGTTGATTGCATCGGCGGCGCTGCTGGTGCCACCGGGCAGCGTGCCGAGGTCGCTCATGGAGCCGCCCGAGTACAGAAAGGCGTGCGGGACGCCGCCGGTAACCAAAGAGTAACCGACGATCTGTCCGCCGTCGTTGATCGCAAAGCCGTAGCTGTCAGAGCCGCCGGGCAGCGTGCCCAGATCGGTCATGACGCCGGCCGAGTATAGAAAAGCATGGGTGTCGCCGCTGGCTGTTTCCGAAGAACCGACAATTTGTCCGCTCGCGTTGATGCCAGTAGCGGCGCTGGTATAAGTAGCAGGCGGCGTCGGGACAGCGAGCGTACCCAGGTCGGTCATAACGCCGTTGAAGTATAGAAAGGCATGCTGTGCGCCGCCCTTTGTATCCGAATACCCGACGACTTGTCCGGATGCATTGATTCCAAAGGCATAGCTCTCACTGCCACCGGGGAGTGTGCCCAGGTCGGTCATGACGCCGCCGGAATACAGAAAGGCATGATAGCCGTTGCCGGTTTTGCTCCAGGCGTAACCGACGATTTGGCCGCTCGCGTTGATGGCGTTGGCCACACTGTTCGGTCCAACCACGCCACCGAACGTGCCCAGATTCGTCATGACGCCGCCGGCGTACAGAAAGGCGTCATCATAGCCGGCAGCGGTCCACGAATGGCCGGCCATCTGTGAGTTGGAGTTGATGCCGGTGGCCCAACTGTAAGGGCCGCCAAGGGTGCCGAGGGTGGCAATCTTCTGCGCCGTGGCGGGTGGTGCCCAGACCGCGGCCGCCAGGCAGGCGACGATGGCCATAGCGGCCACCGGCGGAGCGCCGCGCCGTAAATCAGCTCCTACTGTTCGCGCTATATTTTCCTGTAACTTCATTTTGGTGGCTCCAGCGATTCCATCGGGCCCTGTGATCGACTACAAATCTCCCGCAGGATTTCCGGTATCTCCTCCGCTCACGAATCGATTCTACATCCAGTCGCCCCCTAGCAGATCCGATTATCTTGTTGAATGTACTCCCTGCTTTAATGTATTTCCCGCGACTGCGGCGGTCCATGAGGAGGGGCCGCTTCGGCTGCTCCGGGGCCATAACAGCCTTTAAGTGATCTATTCCCGGTCGATTTCTCATTCAATTCTCCGATTTGACGCTTCCTATGACCTAATTTATCGGCGAATTCATCGGGTCCATTGCTTGAATTAGCGAGATTTTGCGATGTATCAAGGGACCGGAGCGAAGTGGGGCGGCGGGGGTTCAATGTGAGCGGGGTCAACCGGCGAGTTCGTGGTAGAGCGAGCCGAGTTCAAGAGTCTGCAGGCCGACGCGAAAGCGCATGGTGGCGGTGAAGGAGGCGAGGGAGCGGCGGGTGAGCCAGAGAGCGAGGAGGGCGGCGACGAAAGTGGCCGGCGCGGGCGGCGGCAGCGCGGGTTGAAAGAATGCCGCCGAAGCGTTGCACAAAGATGCCGGTGCAGCTTCGCACAAAACTGTCCGATGGTTTTCATACAATGGAATTTGGCAGGGCGTCTCTCGGCGATGAAGCCGCGAGGCGCGACCAGGGGCCCAATCGACGGCGGAGCATTCGCGAGCCCGCCAACGGCGCTGCCGGCGCAGCGTGCTGAGATCGCGTGAAACAAGGCCAGCGCGCACGTTAGTGCGCCGGTTAACGGAGAATGCAAGACGATGAGTTCAGTGGCCGTCAATAGCGGCATGGCACGGAGTGCCGCGCTTTTCAATTCCGTGGTCGGCAGGAAGATTGTGATGGCCGTGACGGGGGTGATCCTCACGGGGTTCATCCTGGCGCACATGGTCGGGAACCTGCAGATTTTCCTGGGACCGGAACGGATCAACGCCTACGGGCGATTCCTGCACGCGAACATGGAGTTGCTGTGGCCGGCGCGGATCGTGCTGCTCCTGTCGGTGGGTCTGCACGTGCTGGCGGCGTGGCAGTTGACGATCCTGAATAATTTCAAAGCGCGCCCAATCGCGTATCTGAAGAAGACGGCGATCGCGTCGACCTACGCGGCGCGGACGATGGTGTGGAGCGGTCCGATTGTGGCGGCGTTCATCGTCTACCACCTGCTGCACTTCACGACCGGAACGGCGCACCCGAATTTCATCGAGGGCGACGTGTACCACAACGTGATTACGGGCTTCCAGGTACCGGCGGCGGCGCTATTTTACATTGTGGCGAACATCCTGCTGGCGATGCACCTGTATCACGGCGTGTGGAGCATGTTCCAGACGCTGGGGGTGAACCATCCGCGCTACACGCCGTGGCTGAAGGGCGGGGCGAAGGTGTTCGGCGTGGTGATCGGGCTGGGCAACTGTTCGATCCCGCTGGCGGTGCTGGCCGGGCTGTTGAGTCAGCGCGCGTAGGAGAGAAGGAGATCCGAAAATGTCATTAACGCTCGACGCGCGAATTCCAAGCGGCCCGATTGAGACGAAGTGGGACCAGGCCAAGTTCGAGATGAAGCTGGTGAACCCGTCGAACAAGCGGAAGTACAGCATCATCGTGGTGGGCACGGGACTGGCCGGGGGCTCGGCGGCGGCGTCGCTGGCCGAACTGGGTTACAACGTGGAGGCGTACTGCTACCAGGATTCGCCGCGGCGGGCGCACTCGATCGCGGCGCAGGGCGGGATTAACGCGGCGAAGAATTATCAAAACGACGGCGACTCGGTGCAGCGGCTGTTTTACGACACCGTGAAGGGCGGGGATTTCCGGGCGCGCGAAGCCAACGTGCATCGGCTGGCCGAAGTGAGCGTGAACATCATCGACCAGTGCGTGGCGCAGGGCGTGCCATTCGCGCGCGAATACGGCGGGCTGCTGGCGAACCGGAGTTTCGGCGGAGCGCAGGTATCGCGGACGTTTTACGCGCGCGGCCAGACGGGACAGCAGTTGCTGCTGGGCGCGTACCAGGCGCTGGAACGGCAGATCGACGCGGGGCGCGTGAAGATGTACTCGCGGCACGAGATGCTGGACCTGATCGTGGTGGACGGGCGGGCGCGGGGCATCGTCGTTCGGGACATGCTGACGGGCGAAATCGACGCGCGGGTCGCGGACGCGGTGATCCTGGCAACGGGCGGCTACGGCAACGTGTTCTACCTCTCGACGAACGCGAAGGGATGCAACGCGACGGCGATCTGGCGGGCGTACAAGCGCGGGGCGGGGTTCGCGAATCCGTGCTTCACGCAGATCCATCCGACCTGCATTCCGGTGAGCGGAGAATACCAGTCGAAGCTGACGCTGATGTCGGAGTCGCTGCGCAACGACGGGCGGATCTGGGTGCCGCTGAAGGGCGGCGACACGCGCAGTCCGGACCAGATTCCGGAGAACGAACGGGACTATTATCTGGAACGCATGTATCCGGCGTTCGGCAACCTGTCGCCGCGCGACATCAGCTCGCGCGCGGCCAAGCGCGTGTGCGATGAAGGGCGCGGTGTGGGGACGAGCGGACGGGGCGTGTACCTGGACCTCGCCGAAGCCATCGGGCGGCTGGGGCAGAACACGATTGCGGAACGCTATGGCAATCTGTTCGAAATCTACGAACGGATCACGGGCGAGGATCCTTACAAAGTGCCGATGCGGATCTACCCGGCGTCGCACTACACGATGGGCGGCCTGTGGGTGGACTACCACCTGATGAGCACGATTCCAGGCCTGTTCGTGCTGGGCGAGGCGAATTTCTCGGACCACGGAGCCAACCGGCTGGGCGCGTCGGCGCTGATGCAGGGGCTGGCCGACGGGTACTTCGTGATCCCATACACGCTGGGCCATTTCCTGGCGCAGGTGAAGCCGGGCGGGGTGGATGAAACGCATCCCGAGTGTGTCGAAGTGAAGCGCCAGGTGGAGCAGCGGACCAAGGGGTTCCTGGCGATGAAGGGCCAGAAGACGGTGGACGAGATTCACCGCGAACTGGGTCTGGTGGTGTGGGACGAATGCGGGATGGGGCGCAATGCGCAGGGGCTGGACCTGGCGCTGCAGCGGATACCGGAGATCCGCGAGGAGTTCTGGCACAACGTGCGCGTGCCGGGCAGCGGCGACGACTTGAACCAGGAACTGGAGAAGGCCGGGCGGGTGGCGGATTTTCTGGAACTGGCCGAATTGCTGGTGCGCGACGCGCGGGTGCGGGAGGAGAGCTGCGGGGCGCACTTCCGCGAGGAATACCAGACGGCGGATGGCGAGGCGCTGCGCGACGACAAGAATTTCTGTCATGCGGCGGTGTGGGAATACACGGGCGAGAACAGTGCGCCGGCGCTCAACAAAGAGCCGCTGACGTTTGAGAACGTGCACCTGCAGCAACGGAATTACAAGTAAGCAGAGAGGCATCCGGAATGAAAATCACGCTCCACATCTGGCGACAGAAAGACGCGAAAAGCGCGGGCAGGATGGTGCGCTACGACGCGCAAGACGTGAACGAGCACATGTCGTTTCTGGAAATGCTGGACGTGCTGAACCAGCGGCTGATCAAGCAGGGCGACGAGCCGGTGGCGTTCGAACACGACTGCCGCGAAGGCATCTGCGGGTGCTGCGGGTTCATGATCAACGGGGTGCCGCACGGGCCGATGCGGGGCACGACGGTGTGCCAGTTGCACATGCGGCATTTCAGCGATGGCGACGAGCTGTGGCTGGAGCCGTTTCGCGCGGCGGCGTTTCCGGTGGTCAAGGACCTGATGGTGGACCGGTCGGCGTTCGACCGGATCATCGCGGCCGGGGGCTACGTTGCGGTGAACACGGGCAGCGCACAGGACGGCAACGCGATCCCGATCGAGAAGCAGTGCGCGGAGATGTCGATGGACGCAGCGGCGTGCATCGGCTGCGGAGCGTGCGTGGCGGCGTGTCCGAATGCGTCGGCGATGCTGTTCACGGCGGCCAAGATTTCGCACCTGGGCCGGTTGCCGCAGGGGCAGCCGGAGCGCGACCGGCGGGCGCTGCGGATGCTTGCGCAAATGCAGGACGAGGTATTCGGCGCATGCACGAATTACGGCGAATGCGAAGCGGTGTGTCCGAAAAACATCACGTTGGAAAACATCGCGCGTCTCAACCAGGACTACCTGCGGGCCGCGCTGACGTATCGCGAAGAGGCGACGGCTGGCGGGGGCGCGTGAAGCCGGGCCGGCGAATCGCGTAGGATGATCAAGCGAGGGGCGTGTCTTAAGGAGAGATAGAGAGACGCCCGCAGGGCAGAATGGATTCACCGCCTTCCAATCCGACGCCCGCGACCCCGTCCGGCCACTATGTTTGGGAGCCGGCGGGCGAGGACTACGCCGTCCATCTGTACTCCGAAATCATCGACCGCCTGAACTACGAAGTGATCCGGGGCTTCGGCGCGCTGCCCAAGCGCGGGGCCGAGGTGGGCGGGGTGCTCATGGGGAGCGCGGAGCGGGGCGCGAAGCTGATCGTTAAGGTGGAAGATTTTCAGAGCATCCCGTGCGAGCATCTGTCGGGACCCTCGTACGTGCTGTCGGAAAAGGATCTGCAGGAGCTGGACCGCGTTCTGGAGCGGTCGGCGAAGGCCGAGGCCGGCGAACTCCGGGTGGTGGGTTTCTACCGTAGCACGACGCGGGACGCGATCCAGCTCATGGAGCAGGACCTGGCATTGCTGGACGCGCGGTTCCCGGATGACGGGGCGATTTGCCTGTTGATCAAACCGTACAATGCGAGACCGAACGAGGCGGTGCTGTTGATCCGCGAGAAAGGCGTGTTTCCGACCGAGCCGCAGACGCGATCGTTCGTGTTCCGGCGCAAGGAGATGGGCGTCGGCCCGGCTCCGCCGCGGGAGCGAGCGAGGCCGGCAGCACAGCCGTTTCCCGCGGAGGTGGCTCCGGCGGAAGTTGCGGCGGCGACCGATGCCGGCGCGGTTAAGCCGGCGCCGACTGTGGAGGTCGAGACACCGCGCGCGGCCGAGCCCGAAATCCCGGTTGCGGCCGCGGCCGAAGATGAGATTGCGGAACTGATAAACCGGGGACGGCGCCGGCAACGCCAGCCGCTCACGCTGAGCGCGGGCGCCGCGCGGGAGGGTGAAACGCGAACGGAGAACGAGTTCGCGAGTGCCGCGCAGGCCCACGGCGCGGTGGGAGGAATGTTGCAGGCGCCGGCATTTACGCAGGGCAGGGAAGCGGGCGTGGTGCGGAAGACGGTGAAGCGCAATCGCTGGGTGTGGGTCCCGCTGTCGTTCATCTTTCTGGTGCTGGGCGTGGTGCTGGGGTTCGAGATCGGGCTGGGCTTTTATCGCGCGCAAAACCTGGCGCTGACGGGCGATCCTTACACTATCGATCTGAGTGTGTCGAGGTTCGGTGAGAGTTATCACCTGAAGTGGAACCCCGCGGCGGTGGCCGTGCGGACGGCCAAGCGCGGCGAATTGGTGGTCGAGGAAGGGGCGACGACCAAGCCCATGAATCTGACGACCGACGACCTGGCGCGGGGCGGTCTGATCTATCGCGGCGGCGACCAGGCGTCGCGATTCCGGTTGACCCTGTTCCTGCGCGACCGGTCGTCCTTCAGCGAATCAGTGGAAACGCCGCCGCCGGCGCATTGAGCGCAGGGCGGCCCGGCGCCGCCGTTCCAGTACAATAAGAGATAGTGCACGATCAGGAGATGGCGGCCCCGCCCGCATTCGAATCCGCAGCGCCGCCCGGACCATCGGCCGAGAGAGCGGGACCAGAGCACGCCGAAGCGCCGCGCAACGCGATCGCGGAGTGGACGATCACGATTCTGCTGCTGCTATTCGGTACCACGACGCTGGTGCAGGCGTTTGTCATTCCCACCGGGTCGATGGAGGATACGCTGCTGATCGGCGATCACCTGCTGGTGGACAAGCTGGCGTACGCGCCGGCGGGGCGGGTGAGTAAGTACCTGCTGCCGTACACGCCGGTGAAGCGCGGCGACATCATCGTTTTCCGCTACCCGGTGGACGTGCGGCAGACGTTCGTGAAGCGCGTGATTGGAGTGCCGGGCGACCACCTGCGGATCGTCAACAAACAGGTCTACCTGAACGGCAAGCCGCTGCGCGAGCCGTACAAGTATCACAAAGACCTGGAGCTGGATTCGTATCGCGACAACTTCCCGTCCGAGCCGAATACGCGCGTCGACGAGCGCGCCGCCACGATGCTCGAGAAGCAGGTGGTGCGGGGCGAAATCGTGGTGCCCGACGAATCGTTTTTCGCCATGGGCGACAATCGCGACCGCTCGCTCGATTCGCGGTACTGGGGCTTCGTTCCGCGGGCGAACATCATCGGCAAACCGCTGCTGGTGTACTGGTCGTTCGACGCCACGACGGAGCATCTGACGAGCCCGGGCGTGGACTTCGCGCACCTTTGGGACATCGTGAGATTCTTTCCGACCAAGACGCGTTGGAGGCGGACATTCATGCTGGTTCGCGGCTATCCAACGGGGAATTGAGGCCGTCGATTGAGCCAGACGAACGAGAAGATGAAACGCAAGCCGAAGAAGAGCGAGCCGGCTAAGGCCGCCGCCCAAGAAAGCGCCGCGCCGGGAACGCGGCCGGATTTCGCCGAACACGTGCGCTCGTTCATCGCCGAGTGGACGGTGACGATCCTGCTGCTGGTGTTCGGCACGGCGACGCTGCTGCAGGCCTTCGTGGTGCCGACGTCGTCGATGGAAGACACGGTGCTGATCGGCGATCACATGATCGTGGACAAGCTGGCCTTCTCGCCGCACTCGGGCTACGCGAGCCACCTGCTGCCGTACACCGAGGTGAAGCGCGGAGACATCATCGTCTTCAAATATCCGGTGAATCCGAAGGAGAATTACGTCAAGCGGGTGATCGGCGTGCCGGGCGACCGGATCCATCTGAGCAACCGCGAGCTGTACCTGAACGGCCGGAAGATGAGCGAGCCGTACGTGGTCCACAAAATGCCGTATCCCAACGAATACCGCGACAATTTTCCGCTGGCTCCGCCGGACGGCCTGGTGATGGAGCGCGGGATGGAGATGCTGCAGACGAACGTGCAGAACGGCGAACTGGTGGTGCCTCCGGGCTACTACTACGCGATGGGCGATAACCGCGACAACTCGCTCGATTCGCGCTATTGGGGCCTGGTTCCGAGGGAGAATATCGTGGGCAAGCCGACGATCATTTTCTGGAGCTATGACGCTTCGACGGAAGCTCTGACGGATCCGAATTTCATCTCGCTGGATCATCTTCTGGACATCGCAACGCATTTCTTTTCGAAGACGCGCTGGAAGCGGACGTTCCTGCTGGTGCGCGGTTATCCGCTGGGTTGATGAAGAACGATCATCTCTACGCGCTGGTGCTGGCGGGGGGACGCGGAACCCGCTTCTGGCCGCGCAGCCGGAGGCACCGCTCCAAGCAGGTGCTGGAGTTTCTCGGGGCCGGCACGCTGATCCAACAGACCGTGGCGCGGCTGGAAAAACTGGTGCCGCGAGAGCGCGTGTGGGTGCTGACGAACGAGCACTTGCGCGAAGAAATCGAGAGACAACTGCCCGGCGTGCCGAGGCGGCAGATCGTGGCCGAACCGGCGCAGCGCAACACCGCGCCGCCCATCGGCCTGGCCGCGAAGATTCTCCGCGAGTCCGATCCGGCCGCGGTGATGGGCATCTTTCCGGCCGATCAATACATCGGGCGGCCGGCCGCGTTTCTGAAGACTGTGCGTGCCGCGTACGGCGCGGCGGCGGCGGGCCAGATGGCGATTCTCGGGATTCAGCCGCGGTGGGCGGAGACGGGCTACGGCTACATCGAATTTCCGCCTGGGCGCATGCAGCCGGGCTCGCTGAAACCAGTGGAGATCGTGCGCTTCCGCGAAAAACCGGACGCGGAAACGGCCCAGTTGTTCCTCGAAGCGGGCCACTTCGGGTGGAACGCGGGCATGTTCTTCTGGCGCGCGGACGTGTTTCTGAATGCGCTGCACGAGCATCTGCCGCAAACCGCCGCGCTGCTCGATACGCTGCCCAAATACGGCGCGAGGGCGTTCGCGGCGAAGCTGGCCGAGGTTTTTCCACAGTGCGAGAACATTTCGGTCGACTACGCCGTGCTCGAACGGGCGAAGGGCGTGGTGGGCTTCGCGGCCGGAGACATCGGCTGGAGCGACGTCGGGAGTTGGAACGCCGTGTACGACCTGCTGCCGAAGGACGCGCAAGGCAACGCCGCCCGCAGCGAGACGCTGTTCGAGCGGGCTTCCGGCAACCTGGTGGACGCGCCCGGCAAGTTCGTGGCGCTGCTCGGCGTGGACGACCTGATCGTGGTGGAGACGCCGGATGCGCTGCTGATCACGCGCCGGGAGCACACGCAAAGAGTCGGCGACGTGGTCAGATTTCTCGAAAAACAAAAACGTGACGAATTGCTTTGAGCTGTCGCGGAAAAGCGGCGCGTCAAGTGCCTGCGACGGTGCTTCGGCGCTCCAGCAGGACCACGTCCCTCCAGCGGCCATCGCGGCACGCAATCCTCTCCCGCCGGCCGATGACGCGAAACCCATGCCGCTGTTGCAGCGCGAGGCTGGCCGTGTTTTCCGGGAAAGTCGACGATTGCAGGGACCAGATGCCGGCGCGTTCCGAGGCTTCTATCAGCGCGCTCAATAATCGTGTCCCGACGCCGCGGCCGCGCGCATGTCCGGCAATGTAGAGGCTGACTTCCGCAACGCCGGAAAAGCAACGCCGGACGGAAACCGGACTTAACGCGACCCAGCCGAGGATCTCGTCGCCCGCGCGCGCCACCAGCCGGCAAGTCGCAAGATGGCCCGCGTCCCATTTTCCCCACTCCGGGGTCGAGGTCTCGAAAGTCGCATCGCCGCTGCGAATGCCCTCGTCGAAGATTCTCTCGACTGCGGTCCAGTCGCGGGCGGTCAGCGCTTCGATTTCAACCGCGTGCTCCACCTGTTCTCATCCTTTCCCCAGGTAGAAAAAGCGGGCCGCGCAGAGGGCGGCGAGCAGGTAGACGAGCCAGTGGATTTTGCGGCCCTGGCCCGCGATGAGCTTGAGAAGAGTGTAAGACAGGAAGCCGAAAGCGAGGCCGTTGGCGATGGAAAAAGTCAACGGAATGGCGGTCATGGTGAGGAAGGCCGGGATGGCCTGCAACGGGTCCGCCCATTCGATTTCGCCGGCGTGAGTGAGCATCAGAGCGCCGACCAGAATCAGCGCCGGCGCGGTGGCCTGCACGGGGATCACGCCGGCGATGGGAGCGACGAACAGAGCGGCCAGAAACAGCAGGCCGGTGACGATGGCCGTCACGCCGCTGCGGCCTCCGGCGGCCACGCCGGCCGCGCTTTCGATGTAGCTGACCACGGTGGAGGTGCCGAGCAGCGAACCGGCCGTCGTGGCCAGGGCATCGGCGGTCAGGATGCCGTTGAGGCGCGGGATTTTTCCATCGGAGTTGAACAGGCCGGCGCGCTTGCCGACCGCCACCAGCGTGCCGATGTTATCGAAGAGATCGACGAACAGAAAAACGAAGACGATTTCGAGCAAGCCCAGCCGCAATGCCGCCGGAACGTCAAGCTTCAGAAATGTTCCAGACAGCGCGCGCACCGAGTAAGGCTGCGGTGACCAGCGGATCACGCCCGCGAGCACGCCCGCGATGGTCGTGCCGGCGATGCCGAGCAGCATCGCGCCCTGCACGCGCCGGATCATCAGCGCGCCGGTGAGGAACAGTCCGGCGAGCGCCAGCAGCGTGGCGGGAGCGCGCAGGTTGCCCAGGCGGACCAGCGTCGCCGGGTCGGCCACGACGATGCCGGCGTTGCGAAATCCGATGAAGGCGATGAACAGGCCGATACCCACGGCCACCGAGGCGTAGAGCTCGCGCGGGATCGCCTCCAGGATCATCCGGCGCACACCGGCGGCCGTCAGGATGAGAAACAGAATGCCCGAAACGAAGACCGCGCCGAGTGCTGCGGGCCAGGGCACGCCCAGACCCTTCACGACGGCGAAGGTGAAGTACGCGTTGAGGCCCATGCCCGGGGCGAGCGCGATCGGATAGCGCGCCAGGCCGCCCATCAGGAAGCAGCCGAAGGCCGAGGCGAGGCAGGTGGCGGCGGTCACCGCGGCGAACGGCATGCCCGTCTCGGCGAGGATGGACGGGTTGACGAAGATGATGTAGGCCATGGTGACGAACGTGGTGGTCCCAGCCAGGACCTCCGTGCGCCAGTTCGTCTCGAGGCGGTCGAACTCGAAGTAACGCTCCAGCGCCGCGCGCATGCCGGCCCCGCCGCTCATCCCCGCAGCAGGCCTTGGAGGTAGCCTAGGTTGCGCTTCACGTCGGCATCCACGTCGCCGGAGGGCGCATTGGTTTCGAGGTTGGCCCAGCCGCGGAAGCCAATGTCGTGGATGGCGGCCAGGATCGCCGGGAAATCCACTTTGCCTTCGCCGAGATAGCCTTTGTCCTTGAAATGAAACTGGCAGATGCGCTCGCGGCCCAGCCGGCGGATCTCCGCGGCGGCGTTCTGGCCTTTCATGTTGGTGAGGTTGCCGACGTCGTAGAAGATCTTGAACCAGGGCGAGGCGATGAGATCGTGCGCGCGCACGTTCTCGTCGGCCAGCAGAACGTTTTCGAAGCCGATCACGATCTTTGCCCGCGCTGCTTCCTGGACCAGTTCCTTGAAGGCGGCGATCGCGGAATCGGTCTCCTGGCGCGAGAGCAGCTCGCACTTGCCGAAGAAGACCGTCATCAGAATGGGCGCGCCGATAGCCTTGGTGGCAGCGATGCCGCGGGCGACGAAGTCCGGCGCCTTAGGATCGTTCTTCAAACAATTCACATGCAGAATGTCGAGGTAGGTGGCGTCGAGCGTCACGCCTTCGCGCTGCGCCGCCTCCTTCCAGGCGCGTTGCAGAGCGGCGTCCTCCAGCAGCAGGCGCGTTTTCGCGGCATCCTGTCCGAGGGTGACCTGGACGCCGCCGAGACCGAGCGCGCGGGCTTTAGCGACGGCCTCGGGCTGCGAAGCCAGACGCAGCACGCCGTCCATTACGCCGATTCTCAACGCGGGTTCGCTCTGTGCGTGCGCGGCCATGGCGGCGGCCGCGCCGGCGGTGGCGATGAATCCTCTACGGGTCAGCATGTCTTCTACGTTACCGCGGCGGCTTGGGCGATCGCTTCGCGGGCGCAGTGCACGCGGAAGAGGATGCAGGCCCGGATGCGCTGTGGTCCTCACTTGCTCTTCGTCAGCAAGGCCATGCCCGGCGCGAGCTCCACTTTTTGCGGCCGCGCCTTCAGCTTCACGGTAATGATCGCCGGCTCGGAACTGGTGTGGACCCAGCGCACAATCGGCTTGCCGCCACCCGCGGGACGAACTTCCAGCGGCGCTTCGGTGACGAAGTCGTCGGGGACGCCGCTCTGCCGCACAGTGACGGTCAGCGCTACCGCCGGGGCTTTGCCGCGGATGGAAGTGGACAACTCGAGCAGCGGGATGCCGGTTCCGTAGACCCACGTGTCGAAGAAGCTCTCGAGCGCCGGATCGGGGTCGTGGGGCGGGAGGAACTCCGCGGCCAGCGCGCGGAACTCCTCGGTGCTGAGCGGGCGCAGCTCGTAGCGCTTCCGCAGTTCCAAAAGCATGCGCATGAACGCGTCGTCACCCATGCGGCGCCGCAGCATGTGGACGATCCAAGTGCCCTTCCCATAGATGATGGCGTGCCACACCGTGAGCCGGCCGTCGTCTTTCAACCGGACGCCCCAGGTGATCGGGCCGCTGGCCTCGATCGTGGACGACGGACCGGGCGCCAGCAGCGCTTTGCGATAATCCTCGAGCACAGCCTCCACCGCCTTGGGCCCGCGTTTGCGCTCGAGCACGAGCAGCGCCGAGTAGTTGGCCAAGGCCTCGGAGAGCCATTCGTCGTGGTACGTGGCGGGAGAGACGAGATTGCCCCACCACTGGTGCGCCACCTCGTGCGCGTGCATGATCGAGGTGAAGAAAGCGTCGGTGACCGAGTCGCTCTTGAGGAGCGATTTGCGCGCCGAGTCCTCCAGGTAGCTGACCGTCGAAAGGTAGATCAGCCCCGGAAAGCCTTGCCCGAAGAAGCCTGGAATGGGCGAGACCGCGATCCTTTTCAAGGGCGGCGGGCCGAATTGCGAGGCCATCCACTCGAATTCCTCGGCGATCTCCGCGCCGACGGCGCCCATGCGCGTAGCCGGATTGGGAGAGACCTTCGTGGGCGATTCGCCGGCGCCTGTCCTGCGGACGAGTGCGGGGCCATCGGGTGCGGACGAGGCCGCGGCGGCAGCGGGCTTGCTCGCGGACAGGAACGGCTCGGCGTTGGTGTTGGCGTACATTTCCACTTCGTAATCGCCGCGCTTGATGCTCACGTGGTCATAGCTGCCGATGTTGAAGCCGGCCATGCGGATAGGCTGCGCGCAGCGCCGGTGCACGATGCGCCAGTCGCCTTCGATCTTCTCCTCCAGCGGGTCTCCGGGCGCCGCCAGCAGGTATTGCTTGGGCAAACGGAAGGTCAGGTCGTAGGTCGCCAATCGGAAGCCGCGGGACGGATACCAGCTCACGCGGTCGGCGACAAAGAAGACGCCGTCTCCGGCCTTGTGGATCACTTCGCCGTCGTGCCGGATCTCGATCTCACGAGTCGCGCCCGGCTCCACCGGCGTCGGCAGACCGATGAGGAATGTATCGTTGATCCCGCCGCCGGCGAGCGATTCGCGCAGCGCCTGGCGGCGGAAGATTTCCACTTGCTGGCCGTCCACCCGGGCTGCGGTGAGGTTCATCCGCGGAGAGATGTCGAGGCCGACGACGCCGGCCAGCCGATGTCCCGCGCGCAGCGTCATGCGCGTCACCACATTCACATGCAGATCGGGTTGGATGGTGGCCTCGATGCGGTAATTCTCGAGGCTGAAATCGGCCGGCAGCGGAGTCTCGGCGCGCAGGCTCGCTCGAGACCGGAAACTCGTCCAAATGTCGAATCGGGCGCTGGCTCCGGAGCTGGATACTTTTCCCACCACCGCCTGCTCATAGGTGGTCGGGTCGAAAAAAACGTCGAAGTTGCCGAGAGTCCTGCCGGCAATGGCCGCGAAGCTGAGCCCTTCGCCACGGCTGGCGGCGCCGGTCAGTAAGTCGTGCACGACGCGGACCTCCAGGCTGGTGGCGAGGGTGCGCACAGTGTCGCCGGACTCGGAGGCGTAGAGCAATCCCCGCTCCTCGCTTTTCTTGGCGCCGCTGCGTTCGATTTCAGAAATCAGTTCTTCCCCGCCGCCGTCCGTGAAGACAAACACAGCGGCTCGAAAATGTTCGTTCAAATTCGGAGTGCCGGCGGCTTGCGCCAGGCTCGCGCGTTCACTGCGGTTGGAGGGACGGACCAGGATTTCGGCGTCGTCGGTGGTTTCGCGCGCGCTGTAGAGGGCCGCGATGCGATGCCCGGCGACGGGCCGCGCGAAGATCAGCCAGCCGTCGGTGAAGAAAAACCGGATATCGGGGCGCTCGAGAGCAATATCGCGAACGCGGTAACAGGCGTCCGGATCGAGTTTCAATTGGTGCAACTCGGCGCCGATCGCAGCGGCGGGCTGGGATGGAGTAGAAGACGTCTGGTTCTGCGCTTGCGTCGCGGCAGGATGCGCGGCGCCGGCCACAAAGAAAACCGCCAGCGCGACGGCTGCGAAAAGACGCATCACGAACCCAGTCTACAGCCCCAGGCTCGAATCAGGACGCGCGTCGAGCGTCGCGTGAACGGATTTCTACGCCTCTTTCCAGCGGCCGCCATCAGCCGAGGAAGGCCTCGTCGTCGGGCGTCGCCTGATCCACGCTGGGGCGCTGAAAATGCAGGAAAACGCGTACCGCCGTGCGTACGCCGGCCAGGATTCCACCCACTTCCCGGAGCGGCCGGATCACGCCGCCCTGCATGGTGTTGGTGATCGTTTGAACACACGAGACGGCATCGTCGAGCACCAGTTCGACGCGCTGCATCTGGGCCTGCAGCCGGCCGGCGAGATCGGCTCGCACGATTGAAATATGCGCGATTTCCGCGCGCACATCGTCGAGCACCGCCTGTGTCTTAGCGCCGGTTTCGCGGAATTGTACGAGCGCTACATCCAGGGTCTGGCGCGAGTTGCGGAGGAATTCCGCGGCCTGGGGCAATAGCGGCGCAATCTGGGACTCCAGCCGGCGCACTGCGCGATAGGTCCCCAGGGTCGCCAGGGCGGAGAGCAGCAGCGCGATGCTCGAGATGAGCACCGCGATCGCCATCAACAGAAAAGTCGTATCGGACTGCGGCACGTCGAAGCCGCCTTTCAGACGCCTTCAATCATGTCGTCTTGGCCGACCACCGGAGCCGGCGCCTGTGCCGCCGTGGCTTCGCGATAGGCCTGCTTGCCGGCTTCCACGGCCGTCGTGAGGTTGTCCTTCTGGCGCGAGATGGCCTGCTTGCCGCGGTCGACGAGTTCCGTGGCGTTATCCTTCAACTCAACGCTTTTGCGCTTCAGAAACTCCTTCCCGTCGTCGGCTTTCGTCAGCAGAAAATCGCGCGTCTCGGGACCGGCTTTCGGAGCAAACAGAATACCAACGGCGGCTCCGATGCCCAGACCGAGAAGAAAATACGGAATTCTCTTGTCTTCGTCCATATAACGGGACTCCTTACAACTACCAGTGTACTCCACGCAATTGAATCGAACGCTGGATCGCGCGTCGCCGAGACCATTGAACCGGTGCGGCGGTAACCTGGAATCGCCGGCGCAGCCTTGCGGCGCTATAGTGATCCCTGGATGCCCTTCAAGCCGCCTAAGAAACTCGATCTTGAGGCGCTTCGCCAATACGGCCTGCGCCTGCTGGGCCAGCGCGCCCGATCGATTGCCGAGGTGCGGCAGAAGCTGCGGGCGCGCGCCGCGCAGGTGGGTGACGTCGATCAGGTAATCGCCAGGCTGAAGGCACTGCAGGTGCTCGATGACCGCCAGTACGCCGAGCACTACGCCGAAGCCCAGGTCCGCGGCAATCGGGTGGGCAGCCAGCGCGTCCTGCGCGACTTGATGCGCAAGCAGGTGGCTCGATCGGTGGCGCAGAAGGCCGTCGGTGAAGCGTATTCCGACATCGACGAGATTTTACAAATCGAACAATTCATCGTGCTGAAGCTGCGCGGCCAGAAGCCTGCCGAATACCTGGCCGAGCCGAAACACCTGGCCTCGCTGTACCGCCGTCTGCGAACCGCCGGCTTCGCCGCGGGCCCATCCATCCAGGTGCTGAAACGCTTCTCGGCGCAGGCCGATGAACTGGAGGGACTGGAGGATTCTCAATAGCGGGCGCGCCGCCGGCCGGGATGGATTCCGGCTTCCGGCGCCTCAGCCCACCAGGGCCGCGGTATTCGAGAGCGTGCCCAGGCCGTCCGCGGAGATGGCCACCACGTCGCCCGGGCGCAGCGCGGCCTCCTGCGGCGCGATGATGCCCGTGCCCGTGAGCAGAACCGACCCGGCGGGCACGGGATTGGCCCGCAGCAGGTACTCGATCAGCAACTCGATTTTGCGTCCGAGCTTGGCCGTCGAAGTGCGGCCCTCGAACAGCAACTCGCCTGCGCGGTGAATGGTGCAGGCCATGTCCAGCGCATAGGGATTCGCCAGTTCGTCCGCGGTCACAAACCACGGGCCCAGCGCGCAGCAGCCGGTGAAGACCTTCGACTGCGGCAGGTAGAGCGGATTCTCGCGCTCGATGTCCCAGGCCGACACATCGTTGGCCAGGGTGTAGCCGAGGACCTTTCCCTTCGAGCCCAGCAGTACGGCCAATTCGGGCTCCGGCGCCGTGAACGTCGAGTCCTTCCGGATTCCGATCGCCGCGCCCGGACCGACGCACACGCGCCCCGTGCCCTTGAAGAAAATCTCGGGCCGCGGCGCGGTGAAGGCATGCCGGTAGAAACCTTCCCGCGTACCGTGCTCCGCGTCGCGGAACGAGGCGCTCATCTCGTACGTGCAGCCGCAGGCCCACACCTCGCGCGGCAGAATCGGAATCTTCGGCGGCGCCTCGATTTGGCCCTTGCTGACGTGCCGTCCCACGAATGTCAGGAATGGCTCGTGCTGCCGTTCGCTTTCGTCCACCAGTTCACGCAACGTGTAGCCCGGCACGGGCAGCGCGTAGCCTTTTTCAAACGCCGCGGCCGTGATCCGGCCATCCCATTCGATCTGTCCGAGCTTCATGAATCATGCCTCAATAGCGGAGATAAACCGTTTTATAGTCGCTGTAAAATTCCACCGCCGCGGGGCCCTGTTCCTTGGGTCCGAAGCTGGAGTCCTTGGTGCCGCCGAACGGGAGCTGATACTCCACCCCGGCGCTCGGCAGGTTAATCGTGAGCAGCCCGGCTTGCATGCCGTGGATGAATTCGAACACGCGCGATACGTTGGTCGTCTGGATGGAGGCCGAGAGTCCGAACTGGCTCGCGTTGGCCAGTTCCATGGCGTGCTGGAAATCGCGGGCGCGCGTGACCGCCAGCACCGGCCCGAAGATTTCTTCGCGCGCGATGGTCGCTTGCGGATCGACATCGGCGAACAGAGTCGGCTCGACGAACCATCCGCGGTCGTAGGTCGGACCGGTCAACCGGCGCCCGCCGGCGAGCGGCGCGCCGCATTCCCGGCGGCCAGTTTCGATGTAGTGGAGCACCGTATTCATCTGCCCCTCGTCGACGCACGGGCCGATCTCGATGCCGGGCTGCATGCCGTTGCCGACTTTCAAACTGCGCGTCCGCTCGGCCAGCGCGGCGACGAAACGATCGTAAATCGGCTCCTCGACAATCGCCCGCGAAGTGGCCGTGCACTTCTGGCCCGTCGAGAAGAATGACGCATTGGCGACGTTCTCGACGGCGCTCGCGAAGTCGGCGTCGGCCAGCACGATGGTCGGGTTCTTGCCGCCCATTTCGAGTTGAATCCGCAGGCGCCGCGCCGAGGCCAGCGCGTGCAGTTTGTGGCCGATTTCGCACGAGCCGGTGAAGGAAACGGCTTTGACCGCCGGGGCCTCGACCAGCGCGCGGCCCAGGCTGGCGCCAGGCCCGGCGACGAAATTCACTACGCCCTTCGGCATGCCCGCCTCGTGGCACGCTTCGATAATCCTCCAGGCGCTCAGCGGAGCCACGGAAGCCGGCTTCAGCACCACCGTGTTGCCGCAGATCAGCGCCGGCGCCAGTTTCCAGGCCGGAATCGCGCTGGGAAAATTCCATGGCGTGATCAGCGCCACCACGCCCACCGGCTTGCGCACGGCGAACATTTGCACGCGGTCGCGCTCGCTGGGAGCGAGCACGCCGGCCAGGCGCGGCCCCTCGGCAGCGAAGTAGCGGAAGATGTTGATCGACCGCCGCACCTCGCCTTTCGACTCCGCCAGCGTCTTGCCTTCCTCGCGCGTCATGTCAGCCGAGATCTCGTCGCAGCGCTGCTCGAGCAGGTCCGCCACTTTGTAGAGCAACGCTCCACGCGCGGGGCCGTTCAGCGCGCTCCAGGCCGGCAGCGCGGCTTGCGCCGCCGCGGCGGCCCGTTCGATGTCCTCGGGAATCCCGGCGACATGCAGCCCCACGATCTCGGACGTGTCGGCCGGATTCCGATTCTCGAACAACGGGCCTTCGACCCATTGGCCGCCGATGTAATTCGGAAACGTTCTCGCGCTCATGGCGGCGCTCCTATTTGAAACTCACCGCGGGCGCCTGCCGCGCGCGCTCCTCGGTCTTGAAGTACTCGTCGTTGCGGTGGAAGCCGAGCATTGACGCGAACAGATTGTTCGGGAACAGCCCGATGTTCGTGTTGTAGCGCTGCAGCGTTTCATTGTACTTGTGCCGTTCGACGGCGATCCGGTTTTCGGTTCCGGCGAGTTCGTCCTGCAGACGAAGGAAATTCTCGTTCGCTTTCAGGTTCGGGTAGTTCTCCACCACCAGCAGCAGGCGGCTGATCGCGCTATCCAACTGCCCGTTGGCGGCAATTTTTTCGCCGGGCGTGCGCGCGCCGCCGAGTGCCGCGCGGGCGTTCGCTATCGACGCGATCACGTCTTTTTCGTGCGTCGCATAGCCCTTCACGGTCTCCACCAGGTTGGGGATCAGGTCGGCGCGGCGCTGCAGGGCGATGTCCACCTGCGACCACGCGGCCTTCACCGCCTCCTGTTGCCGCACCAGGTCGTTGTTCACGCTAACGCCCATGGAGAACACAATCAACCCGCCAATCAGCACCAGCGCCAGCACGACTCCGAGAATAATGAGAGCGATTTTCATGGTCTGTCTCCTAACGTTCCAGACGATCCACAGCCTCTATCAGGGCCCCAATGTCCGCGAGATATTTTTCGAATAACCCCGCCGCGTCGATGTCCCGCGCCTTGGCGCGGCCCTCGCGCAGATCCAACAAAGTATAAAACGATTGGCCCGTCAGACTGAAATGCTGCACGCACGCGGCGACGATTTCGCGCTTGCTCCAGGCGGACTCCACGCCGGCCAGGCGCAGCGCGTGGCGGCCGAGAATGCAGAAGGTCGAGACGGAATCGGCCATCAGCCGCAGCAGCAGTTCATTGTCGCTGAGCACGCCGGCTGCCTTCTGCCGCAAGCGCAGCAGCTTGGCCATCAGGTCGTGTTCCACCTGCGCGCGGTAGAACACCTCCTCGATCACGAGATTGGCCACGACGTCCTCACCATACAGGACGCGCCGCCGCTCGCGCATATCCATGAACTCGATGGGGAAGCAATCGGTGCTCTCGCGCACCTCCTCGACGCTCATCAGCAGCGGCGCCGGGTGGTGCTGTTCGCGCCACCAGTGGAAAATGGGCTCGCTGGCGGCCAATTCCTTCGGCGTGACCGCCGTGAGAACGCAAAACACGTTCAGATCTGAGTACGCGGCGTGATGATCGCCGGCCGCCGCCGAGCCGTAGAGAATGACGCTCACCAGCGACTTTCCCTGAGCGGCCTTCAACTTGTCCACCAGTTGCTGCAGCAGTTTATCGTGATCGGCCATGGCACTCTCCTGAAATGCGATCCATTACCAACTGCCCGATGCGCCCCCGCCGCCGGAGTCGCCTCCGCCGAATCCGCCGAAGCTGTCGCCGGAGTCGAAGCCGCCGAATCCGCCGCCGCCACCGGAGCGCGGTCCCCCTCCTCCGCCCAGCAGGTTGCCGATGAGCATGCCAATCAAGAAGCCCCAGAAACCGCCCCCGTTGGCTCCCGCGGCGCCGCGGCCGCGCGCGAATAGGAACAGGAGGAAGATGATTCCCGCCATCACCAGCGGGCCGATCGGCAAGCCTTCGGGCCGCGGACTCGTAGTGCGCCGCGGCGCCGGCCCGCCGATGGCGACGCCCTTGGACGCCGCGATCTTTTCGCCCAGTTGGTGCGCCGCGTCGGCCAGCGCCTGCGCGTAATCCCCGCTGCGCAACGACGGAATCAGGCTGCGCAGCAGGCCGCCGACGTAACCGTCGGTGATGACCGGTTCCAGGCCGTAGCCGACCTCGATGCGTGAGCGGCGATCGTTCACCACGAGTAAAACAAGAACGCCTTCGTTCGTTTTTTTCAGGCCCACGCCCCATTTACGGTACAGCAGGTTGGCCACGTCTTCGACCGGCTCGCCCTCGGTGCTGCTGAGCGTGACCAGCGCGATCTCCGCGCCGGTGGTCTGCTCAACCCGCGCGCAATAGGCGTCGATCTGCTCGCGCGAGCCCTGATCGACCACGCCGGCGAAATCGCTCACGTAACCCTGCGGCTTCAAGGCGGCGAAGTCGGCCGCCTGCAGCCCCGCCGCGAGCGTACACAGAACGACGGGCAGCAACAGCGCGCAGCGTTTCAACAAATCAGATCTCCTTCTGCGACTCCCAGGTCCTCGGTCCGTCCGACGGCCGCCAGCCCGATTTTGCCGGGCTGGAAGCAACGCCGCGCCACTTCCTGGATCTCGCCGGCGGTCACTGCGTCGATGGCCGCGGCCAGTTCGTCCAACGAATAGAAGCGGCCGTACGTCAGCCACTGCCGGGCCAGGTTGCTCATCCGGCTGCCGGTCGATTCCAGGCTCAACAGCAGCGAACCTTTCATGTGCTCGCGAGCGCGATGCATTTCCTCCTCCGGCACCGGCTCGTTCTTCAGGCGTCCCAACTCGGCCAACGTCAACTCCAGAACACGCCGCCCGGTCTCGGGCGACGTTCCGGCGTAAACAGCGAGGCAGCCTGTGTCGCGATACAGATTCAACTCTGAAAAAATCGCATAGGCCAACCCTTGCCGTTCGCGGATGCTCTGAAACAAACGCGAACTCATGCTGCCCCCCAGGATCACATTCAGCGTATAACAGGCGAAGTGCAGCGGGTGCGCCGCCTCCACCGCCGGCGCGCCGGCGCAGAGCTGCAATTGCTGCAGCGAGCGGCGGCTTTTCAACTTGAACACCGGCCGGCACTCCGGCGCGCGTTGCCTCGGCATCGCCTCTCCGGCAGGCAGCGAGCCGAAGTGGCTTTCCACCAGCGACAGCACCTCCGCGTGGCGCAGACTGCCCGCCGCGGTCACGGTCAGATTGGCCGCCGTGTAGTGCGACTCATGGTAGGACCGCAGCCCGGCTTCGCTGAAGCTCGCGATCGTGCGCTTCGTTCCGGCGATCGGGCGGCCGAGCGGATGTCCCTTCCAGAAGTTGTGCACGAACAGATCGTGGACCGCCGACTCGGGATCGTCGTTCTCCATCTTCAGCTCTTCGAGGATGACGCCCTTTTCCTTCTCTATCTCGGCCGGGTCGAATCTCGGATGGCGCAGCATGTCGGCCAGGATTCCAAACGCGAGCCCCAGGTGTTCGTCGAGCACCTTCATCGTGTAGCCCGACATCTCGCGGTCCGTAAAGGCGTCGAGATTGCCCCCGATGGCGTCCATTTCGCGCGCAATCTGCTCGGCCGAGCGCGACGGCGTTCCCTTGAAGAGCATGTGTTCGATGAAATGCGAGACGCCATTCACCGCGGCCGGCTCGTAGCGCGAACCCGCTTCGATCCAGAAACCCACGGCCACGCTGCGCACCGCGGGCATCGGCTCCGTGATCACCCGGATGCCGTTCGGCAGCACCGTCATGCGCACGTCGCGCTCAGTTCCATCCAGCGTCATAACCTCCATTCTCGCAGCAACCCCGCGCGCGGACGGCCGCGGGTGGACAATCGGGAGAAGGGGACCAGATCGATGCAGGCGCTGCTGGGACTTGAAACCGAAGAGATTCGCGCGCTGTTGCCCGCGGACGAGCCGGCGTTTCGCGCGCGCCAGGTGTATGAAGCGCTGTACCATCGCCGCGCGGCGTCCTTCGACGATCTGACGACGCTCGCCAAGCCGCTGCGGCAGGCGCTCGCACTGCGCTGCTGTTTCGGCTATCCCGAGGCCGCCTCGGTCTACCAATCGACCGACGGGACGAAGCGCTATCTGCTGCGACTCGCCGACGGCAAAACGGTCGAGACCGTCTTCATGCCGGAGCAGGCTCGCGACACGCTGTGCATTTCCACGCAGGTCGGCTGCCCCGTCGGCTGCCACTTCTGCCTGACCGCGCTGATGGGACTCGAGCGCAATCTTACGGCGGGCGAGATCGTCGGCCAGGTCTTTTTCGTCGCCCGCGACAACGGCCTGTGGGCCGATGCGAAGCGCATCAACATCGTGATGATGGGCCAGGGCGAGCCTCTGCTGAACGTGCCGGAGGTCCTCAAGGCCGCGCGGATTCTGACCGACGTGAAGGGTCTCGGCCTGTCTCCCCGGCGCATCACGGTCTCGACTTCGGGCATCGTCCCGCGCATCGCCGAATTCGCCCAGGCGCCGGATTCTCAGCGTCCGCGGCTGGCGATTTCGCTCAACGCGTCGAGTGAAGAGCAGCGCTGCCGGCTCATGCCCATCACGCGCAAGTGGCACCTGAGAGACTTACTGGACGCCTGCCGCAACTACCCGCTGCGCACGTGGGAAAATCTGAGCTTCGAATACGTGTTGCTCAAGGACGTCAACGACACCGATGCCGACGCCCGCCGCGTCGCTCGTCTGCTCGCCAATATCAACTGCAAGCTGAATCTCATCGCTCTGAATCCCGGGCCGGGCATCCCATTCTCCACGCCCGATCCCGCGCGCGTGGCCGCGTTTCAGGCCATCGTCCGCAAGTCCGTGCCGTGTTTCGTCCGCCGTCCGCGCGGCCTCGACATTTACGCCGCCTGCGGCCAGTTGAAGCGCATGGAATCGCCGCCGGCGCTCATCAGCCCGCCGGTGGCGCGACTCTGACCTGCGGGCGGCAGGTTCGACTCCTAGAATGAGAGCGTGATGCTCCGCCGTATCGCGTTGCCTGCCGCGCTGGCCGCCGTGTTCGCGGCCGTGTTGCTGTCTGTCGAAACTCCGCTGTTTCCGGTCCTCAAGAACTCGCTCTTCGCCGGACCGCAAAAGGAAGGCTTCTCGCTGCTCGTGACCAGCCAGATCCTGCGGCCTTGGGGTGATCAGGCGGCCATCCCAGGACGGCCCGTGGAAGGCGTTTTCGACCCCGCGGGCAAATGGTTTGCGGTGCTCGGCTCGCGCGGCGTGGAGATCTTCGACGCGCCTACATTGATCCATCGCGCGAAGGTGGCGACACACGCGACATCCTACGCCGGCCTGGCGTTTCGCCCGGGCACGCGGGAACTCTGGGTCTGCGAGACTTCGGCCCGGGCCGACGATTCGATCGCCATTGCGACGCTGGATGCGAATGGCGCCGCGGAAAAGACCGAGCGGCTCCGCTTTAAGAGCCACGCGGTGCCCGCGGGGCTGGCCTTCTCGCCTGATGGCCGGACGCTCTACGCAACGTTGAGCGCCGGCAATTCAGTCGCGGTGATCGATGCGAACAAGCGCGAACTCCTCCGCGAAATCCCGGTCGGCGTCGCGCCGATGGCGATCGCGGTCTCTAAACAAACGGGCCAGGTTTACGTCGCCAATCGCGGCGGCCGCCGGCCCAGGCCG
>Ga0302319_10002675_pt1 | contig 37970 bp, 32 predicted proteins | sample Bog_T0_2_FD_203319 | JGI IMG/M metagenome (GOLD analysis project Ga0302319, IMG submission 203319) | Peat permafrost microbial communities from Stordalen Mire near Abisko, Sweden - Bog_T0_2 | ecosystem: Environmental > Terrestrial > Soil > Wetlands > Peat | place: Sweden: Abisko, Stordalen Mire... | reverse complement strand
ATACCCGACCGGCCGCAAAGTAACTGCAGAGGACTTCGAACAAGTCAATCTCTATCCGGACAAGTTTCACGGAGAATGGAACTACGTCATCAAGCCGCACGGTATCCGGTAATCGCACATTGATACCTTTATTTATTTACACCGCCTTACGGCCAGGTTGCTCATAGTGAACCTCTTGCCTGCGTCGCTATATTAGCGCAGAACCTCGATCGGAACTACCGTCTTCACCTGAGTCCAAATCTTGTCGGTCGTCCACGCTGTGGCTTTACGCGTTTGGGCGAGGGCCAGGCAAGCCCGATCGCCGAGGGAAAGTGCGCCGGAGCGCCTGGCAAATTCGGCTGCCGCTTCAGCTTGAGCCTGGCTGAACGCCACGATTTCTACTCCAGGCAATATCGATGTCAGTTTCTTTGCGTTCGCGATGGGGCTATCCCGCTGCAGTCGAGTGACTGTCTCGCACCAGTTGACCGAACTCATCGCGACCGAAGCTTTCTGAGCGCGAAGGAGAGCCATGACACGATCTCCGCCCGGCTCCCCGAGAATCAGCGCGAGCGCAGCGGAGGCGTCCAATACCACGCTACTCACTGGAGGCCTCGCGGCGGGCCGCGTCGTGACGCTCTTCCAGGAACTCATGCAGAATTCCTTTCAAGTTGCCGCGATGAGCAATGATCGATGCACGAACCTCATCAAGAGCCATTTTCATGCTCATAAGGCGGATGGAGCCATTCTCTTCGATCACCGACAAACGATCCCCGCTCTTGAGGCCGTACTTCTTGCGGATGGCGGCGGGTAGGACGATCCTGCCGCTTTCTCCAAGAACTACCGTATCTGCCATAAAATGCCACCTCGTCAAAATTATGGCAGACTCATTTCGCCTTGGCAATTGTTGGAGAACGTACCACCTAGAGCGCGATGAAGCAGCGGCTAAAGCCGACTTATTCTTAGGCCTCTACGGCCCGACTGAAGTCGGGCCCTGTTCCAAAGCGATTGCCGGCTTACCGAGCGCGCGCCGTCCTGGGCCGAATTGATAATCATGCAATCAGATTGGCTTCGGCACGAATGGCGCGCGAAGCGCGCGGCCGCCTTAATGGCAAATTACTCCCATTCGATGGTGCCGGGGGGCTTGGAGGTGATGTCGTAGACCACGCGGTTGATGCCGCGGACTTCGTTCACGATGCGGTTGGAGATGCGCTTGAGGATCTCGGCGGGAAGCTCGACCCAGTCGGCGGTCATGCCGTCTTCAGAGTGCACGGCGCGGACGCCGGCGGTGTAGGCGTAGGTGCGCTGGTCGCCCATCACGCCCACGCTCATGACCGGCAGCAACACCGCGAAGCTCTGCCAGATTTTGTTGTAGAGGCCGGCGGCCTTGATTTCGGCGACTACGATTTCGTCGGCTTCTTGAAGCAGGGCCACGCGTTCAGGGGTGACTTCGCCGAGGATGCGCACGGCGAGTCCCGGGCCCGGGAAGGGCTGGCGGCCGAGGATCTCTTCGGGCATGGCGAGGTCGCGGCCGATGCGGCGGACTTCGTCTTTGAAGAGGTCGCGCAAGGGCTCGATGAGCTTGAGCTTCATGAATTCGGGCAGGCCGCCGACGTTGTGATGGCTCTTGATGGTCTGGCTCGGGCCGCGGACGCTGCAGGACTCGATGACGTCGGGATAGAGCGTGCCCTGGACCAGCCAGTCGACTCCACCGGTTTCCTTGGCGATGCGCGCGGCTTCGTCGTCGAAAACGGCGATGAACTCCGCGCCGATGCGCTTGCGCTTGATCTCGGGGTCGGTGACGCCGGCCAGCTTTTCGAGGAAGCGGGCGCTGGCGTTCACGGCCACGATATTGAGGCCCAGCTTGTCGCGCAGGTTCTTCTGCACGCTCTGAAATTCGTTTTTGCGCAGGACGCCGTTATTGACGAAGATGCAGGTGAGCTGCGAGCCGATTGCTTTGTGGACCAGCATGGCCGCGACCGAGGAATCGACTCCGCCGGAGAGGCCGCAGATGACGTGCCCGGGGCCGACCTTCTCGCGGATGGAGGCGACGGTGGACTCGATGAAGTGGGCCGGAGTCCAGTCGCCGCGGGCGGCGCAGATATCGAAGACGAAATTTCTAATCAGTTGCGGACCAAGCGGGGTGTGGTGAACTTCGGGATGGAACTGGACGGCCCAAATTTTGCGCGCTTCGTTGGCGATTCCGGCGAGGGCGTTCTCACTGACGGCGATGCGGCGGAAGCCGGCGGGAAGCTGCTCGGCCTCGTCACCGTGGCTCATCCAGACGTGAATGGATGGCGGCAGCCGGGCGAACAACTTCGTTGAGCTGTCTTCAACGGAGACCTCGGCGTGGCCATACTCGCGCTTCTCCCCCGGGCGTACCTTGCCGCCCAGGTGATGGACGATGAAATGAAGGCCGTAGCAGATGCCGAGCGTGGGAATGGCGAGAGAGAGCATCGCCGGGTCGGCCTTGGGTGCGTCGGCGTCATAGACCGACGACGGGCCTCCGGAAAGCACGATGCCGATGGGATGGAGGGCCTGTATTTCGCTCAGCGGGGCGGTGCAGGGAAGCACGACGGAGAAGACATTCAGCTCGCGAATGCGGCGGGCGATGAGCTGGGTATACTGCGATCCGAAATCGAGGATTACGACTGTCTGGGTGTCCACAATTCAGTGTGGCAGGGGTGGGGAGGGATGTAAAGAACTCCGGGGGCCGGGTGCCACGGCGATCGCATTTGAATTCGGGATGATAAAAGTAGCGGCTTTGAAAGGGCACGGCTTGAGCCGTGCCAATGGATCTGCCAAAAACGGCCCCGGCTTTACAGGCTGCGGAAAATTGGCGCCTTCTACAAAGATCTCGGCGCCAACCACTTCGACAAACGCGCCAAAGCAAGCTGGCGTTGCGACTCGTCAACCGGCTCCAAGACTCCGGATATGCCGTCCAGATCAGATCCATGGGGGCGTAATCGAGGTTTGTTTCTTTTCAGTCCCCCACCGGTGTTACCGACCCGACGTGAATGAAACTGTGCCCCACCCATCGAGCGCTCTTTGCTCGATGGGTGGGAGTCGGCAGAACCATGCGACACCCTCTTTTTTGTTGAACTTGCATTCTTGTTTTTTTTCAGTGCGTCAGCCCGAACCTGTCGATCGCACAAGAATTCACCCGATTACGGCCTCCAGCTTTGGCTGCGTAGAGCTGGATGTCAGCCTGGTGAACAGCGTCCGTGACCGAACTATCTGGATGTAGGATCCCGCTTACGACCCCGAAGCTGGCAGTAACATACCCGGTGCCCGAGTTTCGATGTGGCAGCCGAAGGGCACTGATACATGCGCGAAGCCTCTCGGCAATGACGACGGCGCCCTTGAGGTGCGTCTCGGGCAACAGCACCACGAACTCTTCGCCGCCGTAGCGAGCAACCAGGTCAGTCGCGCGAGAGACGGTCACCGTCATTGCCTGTGCAATCTCCCGCAGGCACTCGTCGCCGCTGATGTGGCCATACGTGTCGTTAAAGCTCTTGAACTGATCGATATCCAGCATGATCAAGGCCAATTCTTTCCCGGAACGCAGATGACGGGCATATTCATACGCCAGCATCGTGTCGAATTGAAAGCGGTTCGCCAGGCCCGTGAGTCCATCGGTTGCAGCCAGCAGGACAAGCTTGTCCCGCATCAGTTTGAAGCGGCTTTGCATGCTCACGCGCGCTCTGACCAGATCGGCGTTGACCGGCTTGCTGATGTAGTCGACCGCGCCCAGCTTCAGGCCCATTGTCTCGGCCTCAACGTCCCCCCTGCCGGTGATGAAGATTACTGGAATCTCGCGCGTCCTCTGATCGGCCTTGAGGCATCTGAAGACTTCAAATCCGTCGATTCCCGGCATCATCAAATCCAGCAGGATCAAATGCGGCAGCTTATCTGCCGCAATCTCCAATCCGGTGACGCCCTCGGCCGCGACCAGGATTTCATATTCGTCTCCCAGAATGTCTGCAATCAACTCCCGGTAAATAGGCTCATCGTCGATCAACAGGATTCTGTGGCGCGCTTCCGGAAACTGTGCCGGCCCGGCGAGCTTAGGCGGCGAATATGAATCAGCGTCCGAGTTCGTCGTCTTGAAGGATCCGCAACGGGTCAAAGGTTCTGGAGAATCGGTCGCGCCCTGGCTAATCTGCTGACCCACCGTCGGCAGAGACTCCGAGTTCCTGATAAGTAAACGGTTTGCAGATAAAGTGAATACACCTTCTACTGCCGGCTTGGGATGCAGTAACATGAGGCTTTACTATCGGCATGAACCCCGGCTTCTTTAAGGCGACAGGCGAAACACGATCATATTAATGAGCTTGACAGGGCTGTCCTTCTGCGCCTGAACGACCGTCACAATCGAGATTGCTGTCACCTCTCACCCACTGTATGGGGGACACTTGAAGATCCCTTATCACAAGTCCTGTCTCAATCCTGAAATTGTGCCGATAGTGGGAATCATGCAACGCCCGCCTGAACAAACCGCCCCGGCCACTATCCTGGTTGTCGATGACCATGCGCCGATCCGCGAATTGATTCAAGAAATGCTGACTGACCACGGATACAAGGTCATGACGGCCGCAGACGGAGCAGATGCACTCAGCGTGTTGGATCAATCGCAGATTGATCTGGTTCTGCTCGATGTCGTGATGCCTGGCAAAAACGGCTTCGATGTTTGCCGGGAAATTAAAGCCAACCCCTCCACTTCTCTGATTCCCGTGGTCTTCGTCACAGCGCTTTCCGATAAGGAGAGTCGAATACTGGCCATCGAGGCCGGTGCCGATGATCTACTGACCCTTCCGGTGGATCGAATTGAACTGCTTGCGCGCGTTCGATCTCTTTTTCGCTTAAAGCTGAAGACCAATGAACTGGAGCGGGCTGAGTCGGTTCTCTTGACATTGGCTCGAATCATCGAAGGCAGAGATGCGCGCACACAGAGTCATTGCGAGCGCATCTCCGATCTTTCAAGGCGATTGGGCGAACAACTTGGATTGCCGGATGAGCAAGTGGCGGCACTGAAACTCGCTGGCGTCGTGCATGACATTGGCAAAATCGGCATTTCGGACTCGATATTACTCAAGCCCGGTCCGCTTTCCAGCGAAGAATGGACCCTGATGCGCGAGCACCCGATCCTGGGAGAACGCATCTGCGCCCCACTGAGATCCTTTCGCCTGGTTCTCCAAATCATTCGCCACCATCATGAAAAGTGCGATGGATCTGGATACCCCGACGGACTGCGAGGAGACGACATACCCTTGACGGCCCGGATCCTGCAGGTAGTCGACATCTACGATGCCCTGATATCGGTTCGGCCTTACAAGTCCGCGATGTCAGCTAATGAGGCGATTCGTACCTTGAGAGACGAAGTGCATAAGGGATGGTGGGATGCTGACGTTCTGCGTGAGTTCGAGCGCCTACTTGAGGACGACTCGGATCGTGAGTCCTGGCACAAAGTAATCGAATACGCAAATTAGTGCTTCTTGACCCTCTTCAGGAGTGGTGGGGACAGGCCGCTATCTACTCCCAAAAAATTCCGACTCAAAGGTCTCGTCATAGATACAACTCCTTAAGAGTCAACGCATACGAATGCGCGCAAGTTCAGTGAGGCGGCAAGGCGCGTCCAGAACCGATCTTCCCCAATGGAACAATTGTGAGCCGGATGGAGCATTCCTGCGGTTCACAACGGTGAAACAATGAGGGTCGCCGCTAACTGGTGATGATCGCGGAAGGGCAAATTATGCCGAAGGCAACCTCCGTAACATTCCGCCCCGGAATTGATAAAACCACCCGAGCCAAACGACGTGTCCTACTGGTAGATGACAGCGATTCATTGCGGCAGATGCTCCTCTTAACACTTGAAGAGAACGGCTTCGAAGTGGCTACGGCTTCCAACGTGAACGACGCCCTCAAGCTGATCGCGGCTCAAACGTTTGACGTTCTTTTGAGTGATCTGCAAATGCCGGACGCCGGCGACGGACTCACCGTCGTAAGCGCCATGCGGCATTCCGATCCCAAGGCTGCGACATTCATCTTCAGCGGCTTTCCGGAAATGAACGAGGCTGCCCGGGCCATCGTGAACCAAACGGACGAAGTCCTCGCCAAGCCACTGTCGGCCGCCCTGCTGGTGAAAGCTATCAACGATCGATTGAAGCTAGGAGTGAAACCGATGAAGAAAAAGGAAGATGTGGCAGGAATTCTGGAGGCGGAAACGCAGTCCGCGATCTCACAATGGCTCGATCATGTGAACGCCGAGCCGGAAATTATTACAGTCCGATTGACCGCCGCTGAGCGATGCGCTCATCTGCCGGCTGTGTTTCACGATCTCGTGGAGCGGCTCCGTCATCCACTCCCATTGGGCACGCGGGCGCTCAAGTCTCCGGCTTCGGTAAAGCACGGGCTCCTGCGGCGGGAACAGGGCTATACACCCGCGATGATGGTGGAGGAATCGCGCATGTTGCAGGTCTCGATCTTCCAGACCCTGCAGGACAATCTTCAAAAAGTGGACTTCAGCCTGCTGCTGGTGGACGTAATGGCGATAGCAGACGAAGTGGACTCGCAGCTGGCGCAGGCGATGACGAGTTACATTTCCGAGGCCCACGCCGATGCGCAGCCGGTCGAAGCATAGGCCAGCTTTCCTGCATTTCAACAAATCCGCAACAGCGAGTTTGAAGGCTCACCGCCTGCAGGGTGATGACGGCTCGAATATCAGGCTGGAGTCAGTGTAATTCACGCGGTTCCTTCCGGCGGCCTTGGCGCGATAGAGAGCTTTATCTGCTTCCATGAGAAAAGCTTCGACCGGCATGGCTGCCGTCCAGTGTTCAATTGCGATCGCCCCGATACTGATCGATACGGAGAGCTTACCTCTCTCGGTCGGGAAACCAGTCGCTCCGATTGAGCCGCAGATCTGTTCCGCGCGCTGTGGGAGACCGTGGCGATCGCATCCCTGAAATACGATGACAAATTCTTCTCCTCCATAGCGGCCAACGAAATCCCCCGACCGGATGCACCCGGTAAGGCGGTCAGAAACCTGGCGTAGTACTTCGTCGCCTATCAGGTGGCCATGGACGTCGTTGACCTGCTTGAAGTGATCGATATCGCAGAGGAGGATCGAAATAGGACACTGCATTTCCTGTGACCAAAGCAGCGAGGCTTCAAGTTGCGCGAGGATCGCGCCGCGGTCCGACAACGACGTCAGGGTGTCGTGTGTGGCTCGAAACCGCATTGCTTCTCGGGTTTCAATCAGATTGTCTTCCAGCGTCAGAATCCGCCGTCCGGCATGGAGGCGGGCTCTCAACTCCGCAGCGCGGCAAGGCTTGGTGAGATATTCGTCGGCCCCGGCGTCGAGACCGGTTACGATGTCTTCACTCGATTCGCGGGAGGTGAGAAGAAGGATATAGACATAGGGCCTTTCGGCCTGAGATCTTATCGCACGGCAGACATCAAGTCCATCGAGTCCAGGCATCATCCAGTCCAGCAACGCCAGGCGCAAGCCCTGGTCACGGGCTAGTTGATCGATGGCTTGCTGGCCGTTTTCCGCCGTAACCACCTCATAACCAAGCGCCCCCAGCATCCTCTCCATGACGCAACGGGAGGTCGCATCGTCGTCTGCAAGAAGAATCTTCACCGTACCCTCTCAAAAAGGCCCAATCGTATTACAATCACCAGCATTTCTTTGCATCTCGATCTCACTCTCCCAAATTGATTCGGGCTCATCATGACTGAAGCGAAATGGCCTTCGCTGGCAGCATTGCTTCAAGAAATTCCACTACTCGCTCGAGCTCCGCCTCAAGTTCCATCAAAGTGGATGTTGCATGGCTTAGGTCGCCGGATTTGGCTCGATCCTCTAAAACCCGAGTAATGGCCAGAGCCTGTGTAGCGGCCAGGTTGGATGTTGCGCCCTTCAGCATGTGACAACACTTGGCAAACTCCGGGGCGTCGTGACGCGACACCGCCGCACGCATCGCATTGAGCTGGCGAGGATAGTCGTGGCGGAAAATTTCAATTAGCTCGGGTAAAAAGGATGCGTCTCCATCAAACCGCTCAAGCAGTTCCGCGGCGTTTACAGCGTTGAGTCGCCCATCGAGCACACCCGGATAAGAACTTGGTGCGAACAGATGCTCGAGATTGCGATCCAGGGCCTCATCGAGTTCCCGTGGACAGATCGGCTTCGTGAGATAGCCGTCCATTCCAGCCGATATGCAGCGCTCGCGGTCCCCCTTCATTGCCAGAGCGGTCATTGCGACCGCAAACTGATCATGGACGGTGGCTTGTTCGCGCTTCCGCAATTCGATTGTCGCTTCAATCCCCCGGTTTGTGCGGTTTTCGTCGACTATGAGAACTTTTTCGCCGCGCAAATTCGCAGGCGGCGCTGGAGTTTGCACGAGGTTACTCCCGTTTTCCGTGTGACCGAATTCCACCGTGAAATGAAATTCGGACCCCTTACCGATCGTGCTCTCCACCCAGACTTTGCCGCCCATCATCTCAGCGAGACGTCTGGAGATGGTCAGGCCGAGCCCAGTCCCACCATATTCCCGCGTCCTTGACGCGTCAGCCTGGGTGAAAGACTCAAAGATGGAGTGGAGTTTCTCTGGAGCAATGCCTATTCCTGTGTCGGATACGATGAAGTGCACAATGGATAGCTTGTCCCCACATTGATCAGTCTGGACTTTGAGCCCCACCTCACCCACAGAAGTGAACTTCAACGCGTTACCGACAAGATTCAGCAGAACCTGGCGCAGACGCCCTCGATCCCCCACAACGGTTTCCGAAACTTCCGGAGCAACCTTGCACAATAGTTCGAGACTCTTCTGATTCGCGCGCAGGGCAAGGCTCCGGATTGCTTCGTCGACACAATCCCTGAGATTGAATTCTGTCTTGACAAGATCCACCATGCCGGCTTCAATCTTCGAAAAATCAAGAATGTCGTTCATAACAATAAGCAAACAGTCGGCTGAGAACTTCACGGCTTCAAGATACTCGCGCTGTTCATCGCTGAGCTCAGTCTCGAGAGTGAGATCGGTCATGCCGATAATCCCGTTCAGAGGGGTACGAATCTCGTGACTCATGTTGGCGAGGAACTCGCTTTTAGCCTGATTACCAGCTTCAGCGGCCTTGGCCTTTTGGCGCTCCGCGTCCATCGCAGCGATCATCAAGAAACGCTCTTCACTGTGCTCAAGCTTCAGTGTTTGAACGGAGAACCGACGAGTGAAGTTTGAGGTCAGGAAGACCAGTCCGAGAATCATCAGGGTCACGAGAGTGATGCCAAGAATACCCATGTCCGAGACGTTAATCGCGTGTGTCTGGGCCATGGGGGGCAACGGCATCGGAGTAAAGCTGACAGCCGCCATTCCGACGTAATGCATGACGGGAATAGCTATTCCGATTAACAGCGCGCTTCCGCACTTGCGCCAGCCCCAGTTGGAAGTGTCGAAGCGGGAAGCGAAAGCCAACCACAGCGCAACGAATGAGATCACGACTGCCAGTACCACCGATAGCAGGACAAGTCGGAAGGAATACGCGCACATTGCCGGAAGACGCATTGCTTCCATGCCTATGTAGTGCATTGAGGCGATTCCGAGCCCCATGACAACGCTACCGCCAATCGCGACCGGCAAGGTCATGGTTTTGCGGCTTACAACAAATAGCGCCACAGCGGATGCAAATATGGCGGTCAGGAGGGAGAGCAGCACTCCAGGCCAGTCATAGGCCACCGTGACAGGCAGGCGATACGCAAGCATCCCTACGTAGTGCATGGACCAAATGCCGGTCCCCATGGCAAAAGCGCCGCCGCCGCACCAGAGCCACCGAGCGCTACCACGCGCAGAATTGACTCGGCCACTCAGGTCGAGCACGCCATAACCCGCAAGAATTGAGATGGCTACCGACAATGCCACCAGTCGACAGTCATATGATCCGCTTAGGGTTGAGCCGTGGACAACCATGGTGTCCCCATCTATCGACATTATTTAGACTTCTGTTCACCGGAGGCGGCGTCAGACAGCTCGGTCGGCGGGTACCAACCGATTTCCTCTTCCGCGAAGGACGGGCCGATGATCTCGAACATCGGGCTCTTAAACCCATCGCAGACTTGGCCGAAATGAAGCAGCCAGAGCTATTGTCCGGCATTCCTCTTACGGAAGTAACGATCGTCTCACCTGGATTCAAGCGCCAGATTCGATGTCCCCGATCAAAGTTGCCACTTAGTTTCCCGGGGCAAACGCCGAATTCCTTCCCCAATTCCTCGATATTTCGTAAAAGCAATGCGCATTAAAAGTCAATTGACCTTCAGGAGGAGCCATAGTCTTCTGCAAACATGAGTTGACCTCTCGACTTAGCGATGGACTCGTCCCGATTTCGAGGCGCTCCCTGGCGCCTTACTTGCGTACCGCCTGGAGGAGACAAACGTGTCACGCCGATCCCCTCCGCTTCACCAAGCTAAAATCGGAGTATTGAGAACTCCGACGAAAGCGACCGGGTGGAACGACCGTTGCCCATGCGGAAGTGGCAAAGAATCCAAGCGCTGCTGCCAGGTAAAGGTTCCCACGCCAGGCGCAGAGGGCGCTTCGGTTTCTTCACTTCTTGATTCGGCCAATGCGCAATTGCGCGAGGGGCATCTGGATGAAGCGGAAGCCATTTGTCGCCCGATTCTATTGAGAGAGCCGAATCGTGCTGAGGCACTGCACTGTCTCGGACTCGTTGAAGACCAGCGCGGCCACCCAGAGTCGGCTGTCGTGATGATCGGCCGGGCAATCCGGCTGGAGCCGACGAACGCTGCCTATCACTGCAACCTGGGATGCGTGCTGATGAACCTTGGCAAGTTCACTGAGGCGGCGATCGTTCTTGGCACATCGGTCGGCCTCGATGCGCATTCCTTCGAAGCCCGGATGAACTTCGGCCGTGCTCTCACTCATCTCGGACGCTTTGCGGATGCGATCCCTGAGTTTGAGAATGCCCTCTCGATCAAAGGCGAGGATCCCCAAGTGCTTTTTTTTCTCGGGAACTCCCTCCTAGACGCTGGCCAAAGCGACGAAGCAATTTCGGCGTACCAACGGGCTATCAAGCTTCAACCCTCTTATGCCGAAGCCCATGCAAATCTCGGCAAGGCTCTCAGCTCGAAGCGCAGGTATCAGGACGCCATCTTGCCCTATAAAAAGAGCCTGCAGATTAACTCAGGCCGCCCCGAAGTCTTTGTCAATTTGGCAATCACCCTGGTTGAAAATGGCGACTACGATCAAGCGATCGAGATCTGCAGGCAGGGTATCGAACTATTTCCGAAATGGCCGGAGTTATCCTTTAATCTCGGGAATGCCCTTCAACTTCTTGGCGACCTCGATGCCGCCGCTGAAAGCTATCGAAAAGCAATCGAATTTCGCGAGAGCTACTCGGAAGCTTACGGCAATCTTGGCAGAGCAATGCAGGAGAAATGCGAGATCGAACTTGCCATCGGAGCCTATGAACGAGCTTTGCAGCTCAATCCCGGATATGTCAGTGCTTTCAGCAATCTGATTTATCTGCATGCGTTCACTCGCAGGCTTTCTCCCACGGAGCAATGGCAGCTCGCTTCCAAATGGGAGATTGCTGCCTTGTCAGATGAAGAGCGAGCTGAGGCTCGAAGCCGGACGTTCGCGAATCCCAGCCGGATTGGCCGGAAGCTGCGTTTGGGAATCGTTTCCGCGGAACTCGGGCATCATGCTGTTGCAGAGTTTCTGCAGCCTGTGCTTGAAAGCCTGGACCGCAGCCGCTTTGAAATCATCCTTTATCCGACGTTTGATCGGACGGGGCCACGAGCGGAACAATTCAGGGCACTAGCGGATGAATACTATTCGCTTTCGGCAATGAATGACGCCGCTGGAGCGGCGAAGATCCGCGGCGATGGAATCGATGTGTTACTAGATACCACGGGTCATTCGAATATGTGTCGCCTGGGAATCTTTGCCCATCGCGCGGCGCCTGTGCAGTGTACCTGGATCGGATTTTGGGCTAGTACAGGGTTGACCGAAATGGATTATTACCTGGGAGATCAATCCTGCCCCCAGGAGTTCGATTCGCACTTTCGGGAGACGATTTGGAGGCTTGGTCACTCGGGAAATGTCTATCGGGGAGACGCGTCTCTTCCAGGGAGCACCTGGGAACCCTCCGCGGACAGAAGCGTAGTGTGGCTGGGATCGTTCAATAAGTATGCAAAGATCGGCGAGCAATGTATTGCTCTTTGGGCCGAGGTCCTGCACCGCATCCCGGAATCAAAGCTGCTTCTCGAAGATCGGACTTCATTTGATCACCAGATGCACACGCGGATTCTCGAGGGTTTCGAAAAACACGGGATCGGTAACGGTCGAATCGAATTCTCGCCTTTTCGGCCGGGATGGGAAACGCACATGCTTTTGTATGACCGGCTTGATATTGCGCTCGATACCGTGCCCTTTAATAGCGGGACAACTGCATACGACGCATTGTGGATGGGTGTTCCACTGGTTGCTCTCCGGGGCGATTGGGGCGGGGGCAGAATGGCAAGCGTCGTTTTGGAACAAGCTGGCCGGCCGGAGTGGATTGCCTCCGACCATGATGAATTCGTCGCAATCGTGGAGGGCCTGGCACGGAACGTGGAGCTGAGGCGGAGTATCCGGAAGACACAGAGGCCGCTGATGTTCGGCGGAGTACTATGCGATGCGCAAGGCATGGCTCGCGAGGTCGAAAAAGCCTTTGAAGCGATGTATGATCGCTACCGGGCAAATCGGCCGATCGCGTGATGATTCCATGAATCGATGGATCACGGTACCGCACGACGATGGATGGAATTCCTCCTGAAGAACGATTGAGAACGGAGCTCACCCCATGGATCGCAGAGATTTTTTGAAAGCAAGCGCCTTGGCATCGGCCGACGGTATGTTTGCGCTGGACCCCATTTCGGCTGAAGCCGCGAAACCAAGGACAGTGGAGATTCAAATGCGAGCCGCCCCTGGCGCCAAGACGCGGCTGGCGGCGCAAGAACTCTCGAGTGGGCTGCGCATGTTGAATCCGGCGGTGGAGATCAAGCAATCGGCCGCCGAGGTGGTCGCGGGACCGATTCTGCTTACGCTGACCGTCGATGCACGCAGATTCAAAACTACGGAAGAGTATGAGATTTCCGCGTCCAGTTCAGGCGCTACTCTTCGCGCCGCTTCCGAACAGGCACTCCTCTTCGCAGTGTTCGACTTTCTGGAGCGGCAAGGCATGGTGTTTGGGATCGATGGCACATCGGCTCCCATTGATCGGTCTGCATCGTTAACTCTGCCGCGCTCGAATCAGCCCTGGATCGGTTCGCCGTGCTTTGCGGTTCGCGGATTACTGCCCTGGCCCGATTTTCTAAACTGCATCAGCGTCTATAACAAAGAGGATTTCCAGGCGTACTTCGCTGCCATGCTGCGCATGCGCTTCAACATGTTCGGGATGCATGTGTACACCGAAAACGACCCCGGATCGCTGGCGGAGTCCTATCTGTCGTTTGATTTTGCCGGGAGCGGACACCGCGCAGCGCTGGAGGACTCGTCAGTCACCAGTTGGGGATACCTGCCTCAGCGCACCTCCAGCTACAAGATGGGGGCGGCACAATTTTTCGACGCTGAAACCTTTGGGTCGGACGCCACGCGCCAGGCCAGCGACAACTGGGACATTGCGAAGCGCACCACAGAGATGCTGCATCAGGCATTCAAATTCGCGAGCGAACTGGGCATTCGTACCGGCATCGGATTTGAACCGTACAAGAACCCGATGGAGATCGTTCGCGCCTTGCCGCCGGAAGCGCTCAAACACCCAGGCGGATTTGTCGAGTCGAACACCGCACGCGACCTTCTTGAACGCCGCCTGGCAGATTTGCTGGAGCGCTATCCGACTGTGGACTACGTATGGCTATGGCAGGATGAGAATGCGAGCTGGGAGAGCCGGGAAAGGAATATTCCTCTATCCGCTACTCCGTTTTCTCAGGCTCACAGCTTTCTGAAACGTCACGCGCCAGACAAGCGCCTGGTGCTGGCGGGCTGGGGTGGAGTCGCACGTCACTTTGAAAACCTGCATCAACGATTGCCGGAGGACATTGTTTTTTCAGCGTTGAGCGACACCCTCGGATGGGATCCGATTCACGAGGCCTTCGGCAAGCTGGGCAGCCGCGAGCGCTGGCCCATCCCGTGGATCGAGGACGATCCTTCGATGTGGTTGCCACAATTCCGCGCCAGCCGTTTTGAACAAGATATGCGGCATGCAGATGCGCTGGGCTGCCAGGGCGTCCTCGGAATTCACTGGCGTCATCGAATCGTTGACCCGACGGCCACATACCTCGCGCGCGCGGGGTGGAATCGAGAGCTGACTTCGACTGAACATTACCAGAAGTTCAGCGCGACGCAGGCCTCAGGCGGCCGCGGCAAAGAATTTGCGGCTCTGCTGGTTGAGTGTGACCGCAACCATGCGATCTCAAGCACCTTCCTGGGCTCATACGATAGCGGAGGATTCGCAAGACATGTCGATATCACTGGAGACTATAGCGAGGCGTTCAACTTCGCAACCAATGAGCCCGACTTTTCCGTTTTGCCTGCGCAACGCGAGATGGCAGCGCGGTTCCACGATCTCGCGACACGCGCAGAGTCACCGTTGGAGCGCGAGCGCATTGGATACTTCGCTGGGTTCATCGCATTCATGGTTCCTTACTGCGACGCTTACGAGTCGGCGCATAAGCTTGATGCGGTTCTGAGAAAAGCGGTCGAATTTAGAACCGCCGGCAAGGAGGACGAAGCCCGTGACGAAGTTCTAAATCATGGGGTCCCCCTCTGGCTGGCCATTGCGCCGCTGGTGCGCGAGACGATGGTTGATTTTCAGGCGATCGTTGCAACGCGGAACGATCTGGGGCAACTGGCTTCGATGCAAAACAAGCTTGTCCGCATTGCCCTGGAACGCCTGCGGCTTTCCATCAAGGAGTTCCTCGTGGAGTTACCGCCGGAGATGGACCGTGTCTATGACGAGTCGATCGCTCCGCAGGAGGCGAATCGCACGCGACTATTCATTCCCACTCGGCCATCCCTTCTCAGGCCGGGCGAGTGGCTCCGCATCTTCATCAATGCGCCGGGCTTGGAGGAGAGCATCCCGGTGAGGCTAATGACGCGCCGCCAGGGAACCCAAGACTGGCAAGCGTCCAATGCCACGCGCGAGGGGCGGAATGTTTACGCCGCAAATCTCGGACCGTTTGGGGAAAAAGACGGTACCATCGAGTATTTTGCATTCGCGTCGGGCAGATCCCAAACGCGGACGGATCCTCCGCAAGCACCACTCAACGCTTACACTCTGAATGTGTTGTGGTAACTGCCCTGGACCCTCCGGCAGCAAGGCTTCCGCCGTTGATCTACTGCGGTTACAAGTTCAGGATGCGTTTGGACTTAATCCCAATGCCTGTTTTCAAATTCCAGTATCCTCGCTGGACCGTTTTGGTCGTCGCGGCGCTAAAGAGGCGGGGCCAATTCGGGTGCTCAGCAGTTACGATTCCGCGGGGCGCGCTCCCGGCCCAGCGCATTGCGTTCCCGCATGATCCATGTTATTGTCAGAGCGTCCTTTGTTCACCTTCCCCAATTGGCTTGGCCCGACGTCTTAAGACGGATAAGTGGATTTTGAAGTTTGAATCGGGGTCGTACTCAGCCCGGTTACTTCACCTTTGTCATCATGGCAGTGGTTACTTCGAGCGATAATTGAGCGAAGGATCATTTGGCCTGAATTTATTGGTGTCCGCCGGATACGAAATACCGAATTGATAGGTATGCTGCCGCGGCAAACTTTCACGGCAAACTTTCAGAGTTGACCAACAGAATCTTTTTGGCTAGAATATGGGGGATGTATAGTGCCATAGTCAGGCCCGCCCGGAAGGGCTGTTGCAAGAGTTGACCTGCTGGAATTTTTTGGTCAGTCATTTTTGGTTCTCGAGTGTTCCGCATTGCATTGCGGCGATGAGCAGCAAGAAGCCCAATGCGGCTAAGAGGGTTAGCTGGGCAACAAGAGCAATCCTCGTTTTCCGTACCTAACAAACCATGATTGCAACCGGCACCAGGCGTGAACGGTCAGGTGAAGAGACCGAGAGGTCGCGGAAAGTCGCGCTCGAAAGTCAATCCTTTATCCGCCCAGGGGTGGTTAGATGGGGAAATTGAGCCCGGCCACTTGTCCCAAGACTTCGCTATCTCCCATTCGCGTCCTCATCGCGAGTGGACTTACGCTTTTTCGAGAGGGTCTGCGTGGTCTTCTCGAAGGCGGAGGATTCGAAGTGGTTGGCGAGACAGCTGACGGTCGCGCGGTGGTCGCCCTGGCCGCACAAACACAGACAGACATCATCCTGCTGGATCTGGCGATGCCCCAGCAAACTGGGCTTGACATATTACGGCAACTTTCCCAGTCGGACGTTCCCGCTCGCACGCTGCTGCTGACCCACTCGGTGGATCGGCAGCAGATTGTCCAAGCTTTGAAGCTGGGTGCGAACGGCATGATATCTCTGGATTCCACAACCGAGCGGCTTTTCGACGGCATTCGCTCATTAATGGCGGGACATTATTGGGTTGAGAGTGAACAGTTATCCGATCTAATCGGAATGATTCGAGAAGATAACCGCATGCGAGACGATAACCGAATGGACGAAATATCTCGGCCAAAGGACTTCGGCCTAACTCCGCGCGAACGAGAGGTTGTCGCTCTCGTGGTTGCCGGTTACTCCAACCCGGAGATGGCGCAACGCTTCTCCATCAGCCAACAGACTGTAAAGCACCACGTCAGCAAGGTTTTCGATAAGCTGGGTGTCTCCAACCGGCTTGAACTGGCATTGTTTGCCGTCAATCACCGGCTGACTGACGCGGAACCCGCATAGCGAATGGCCAGGAAGATTATCGCTGTATGAAAAGCAGACAAAGAAACTTCAGGTAATTTTCCGCGTGCGCCCGATAGTAATCTGTTGCTCCTTTTTCCTCTGATTTTCAGTAATACCCCAAAGTTCAAATGACTTATAGCACTGTCGGGCTATTGCGTCCCTAGTGCGACTCAAGTAGGCTCAACTTCACTGCAATGAATGATCACGAAAACAAACCCGTGGGTAAATCCGATCGTGAGAAGCTTGCGAAGCGGGCGGATTACGTTCATCGCAACAGGGTTGCTCGGGCTAAGCGGTATGAGATCGGCGCAATGATGCGGTTCCGCATCCGGGGCGAGAAGGATTGGCATGAAGGTGTGATGAAAAACATCAGCAACTCCGGTGTGCTTTTCCGCACGACACACTCTCTTTCACCCGATGCAGTGATTGAAATGGCATTTGTTCTTCCGGTTCACTTGCAGGGCGAAAGTGCTGCAGAGGTTTTTTGCCGGGGTTCGGTCGTCAGATTGTCCCAGAGTGAAGCGCCAGGCGAGGCTGTCCCGGTCGCTGCCCGGATCGATCATTCAAGGTTTCTGCGACAGAAGAAAGAGATTCAGGGGTCGGCCAAATTTTTATCAATTGACAATGGTCGGAGAAAAAGTTAGGGGTCGCCGACTCCACGGTCTAAGTTGCGCATATCAGGACACCAGCTTCCGGCAGCACCTTCGGTGCTGTTGACCAACGGGGCTGTGTTTCGGAGCGGGGAAAATGGGCCATGTAGCTCACAGGGCGAAGCTACGCCCGTAATCGTCTCCAGGAATAGTCCGGAGGCTCAAATAGATGAGAAGAAAGGGTGCATTATGCCGGTCACGCCAGTTGAATCAGCTGAAGCCGAAAGCGCTGTGCCTTGGTGGGCGCTCTATACCCGGCATCAGCATGAGAAGACGGTGGCTGAAGTCCTGATGGGAAAGGGCTTCGATGTATTTTTGCCGGTATATGAGTCGGTGCGGCGATGGAAAGACCGACGCAAGGTGCTGACCCTGCCCCTGTTCCCAGGGTACGTCTTTGTCCGCGGCAAGCCCGCCAGACGGCTGCATGTTCTTACCACGCCGGGCGTGCACATGATTTTATGCCGCGGCGAGGAAACCGCAACCATCCCGGAAGAGGAGATTGAATCCATTCGCAGGACGGTCAGCGGGAATTTCGTGGTGGAGCCGCATCCATTCCTCAAGTGCGGCGAGCGGGTCCGCGTTATTCGCGGTTCGCTGGGCGGGGTTGAGGGCATTCTGATTCGAAAGAAAAACGTCTTTCGCCTGATTCTTTCTGTTGACATGCTGGCACAGTCAGTGGCGGTGGAGATCGATGCCGCGGACGTCGAGCCGGTGGTCCCGCAAGCCGCGGCAGTGCCACTCAGCAACGGCCGACCGGCCGGCGATCGGTTGGGGCGACGTCCCATTTCGCCCTATGGCGAATGGGGCCCTGACGCAGCATCGGCAGGAATAGCGCCTCAGGCTGTTTGACGGACACGGAGGATAATTGTCTTTGTTCAGCAAATTCGGCTGGGCCCAGAGAAATCTCGACCCGAAGGGCCTCATCAGGAATGTGGCCATCGTCCTGGTCTTTTCCTGGTCTATTTTGGCGCCGACGTCCTCTGGTTCGGCCCAGCCCGCTAACCCGGCGCTGACGCAGTCTTCAGAGCCGGATACAGCGACCTCGGTCCAAAGGAGGCCGGCGGACGATAACTACGTAATAGGCAATGACGATCAACTTGAGATCAACGTCTGGAAAGAACCCGACCTCACCCTGAGCGTTCCGGTGCGATCGGACGGCAAGATCTCAATGCCGCTTATCGGGGAAGTCCTGGTGACCGGACGGACTCCCCTGCAGGTCAAAGAGGAGATTGCAGCCAAATTGCGACGTTTCCTTGCCGCGCCGGACGTAACTGTGATGGTGCAGCAAATGAACAGCCAGAAGTTCAACATCCTGGGACGCGTGATGAAGCCCGGATCCTATCCTCTGCTGGCCACCACCACCATTTTGGACGCAATCGCCGAGGCTGGAGGATTTCAGGACTTCGCAAAGCAAAAGGGCATCTACATTCTACGGCGGAATCCTCAAGGAGTCGAAACGCGTATTCCTTTCAACTACAAGGATGTGATCCGGGGCAAGCACACTGAAGAGAACATCCTGGTTAAGCCGAACGACACAATCGTGGTCCCCTAGTGGTCGCTATGCTTGAACGAGTCTTCCTTTATCTGTTGATCGCAACCGCGACCTCATGGTCCCAGGTGACGCCAAGCGCATCGGGAGGCGGCACGCCGACGCAGATGATGACCCCGCCGCCGGTAAGCGGGATAGGCTTTCCGACCGCGGTGGGCGCGGAAGTACGATCGAACTATCTGCGCGCCGGAATGACATTCGATGCAGCCTACGTCGACCATCTCTATGCGGGATCGGGGAGCACGTCGATAGGGGAAACCGAGTTCTCAGTCTTTCCGACGATCGATTTCGACACCACCAGCGCAAGACAGCATGCAACTGTGGCCTACAATCCCGGATTCACGTTCTACCGTCCGTCGAGCGCGCTGAACGAAGTGGATAATAACGCTGCGTTGACCTACACTCTCAGCCTGACGCCGCATTTGACGCTCAGTGCCGCGGACCGGTTTGTGGACAGTTCGTCCTCCTTCAATTCCACCGGGGGCGGAGTATCGGGATTGACCGAATCTTCCACGCCCGGCGCCATACCGCCGTTCGCAAAGCGGCTTACGAATTTGGCTGATGTCGAACTCACCATGCAGACAGGGTTGAACGTGATGGTTGGGGGTTCAGGTTCATCGACGGCGCTGCACTATCCCGATTCGGCCGAGACACCCGGTCTATTCGATTCAAGTTCGCTCGGAGGCTCGGTCTTTTACAATCACCGCATTTCTACACGGCGCTATGTCGGGGTCACCTATCAGTACCAGGACAGCGAGTCGTATCCGGCCAAGGGAGTCAGCTCGACCCATACTCAGACGATCATGGGTTATTTCACCTTCTATGCGGGACCGAAACTCTCGCTGTCGGTGTCGGGTGGTCCCCAGCATTACTCTGTCGACCAGACGCCGTTAGCCACATCGGCCTCATGGGGGCCGTCTGTGTCGGCGAGCGTTGGCTGGCAGGGGACCCACACGAACTTTGCAGGAAGCTATTCGCAGTCAGTGACCGGAGGCGGGGGATTGCTGGGAGCCTACCACAACAGGGCAGCACAGGTTGCGGCGCGCTGGCAGTTGTCGCGGACATGGACGACTGGAGTCTCCGGAACGTACTTTGTCAATGATTCGGTCACCCCGCTGGTCTTGGCCGGATCTGCGAACGACCACAGCCTGACGGGGTCGGCGACGCTGGAACACGCCATAGGAGAACAGTTCAGCCTGGGCTTCAACTATGCCCACGTGCATCAAAGCTACGGCGATGTACTGGCCCTGTCGTCGAATCCCGATAGCGACAGCGAAACGGTTTCCATCAGCTGGCAGTTCGCGCGGCCATTAGGAAAATAATCATGCCCGAAGAATTCGACGAAGAAAAACCGCAGCAGTTCGATATGGGGCGCGTATTCGATATTGTTCGCCGGCGCCATATTCTGTTTCTGACTTTGCTACTCGCTGTCTGGGCGGTGGTGTGGGGTTCGAGCTGGTTCTTGCCGGAACGGTTCAAGTCCGGAACACTGATCCTGGTGGAAGCGGCGAGCATGCCGAAGAACTACGTGGTACCCAACGTGAACGACGATTTGCAGGGCCGGCTGCAGAGCATTACGCAACAGATTCTAAGCAGGACGCGACTGCTTATGATTATCGACAAGCTGCACCTCTACCAGAATGCGCATAAGCCGCTAAGCCCGGACGGGCAGGTGGACAGAATGCGCAAGGATATCGATATTGAACTGGTACGCGACGCGCAGAACGCGATCACGGCATTCAGGGTTTACTATTCGGCGCCCGATCCGCACACTGCGCAGCGAGTTACCAGCGAGCTCACGAACCTATTTATCGACGAGAACGTGAAGGTGCGTGAGCAGGAGTCTGAGAGCACGACTGCATTCATTCAAAGCCAGCTGGCAACCGCGAGAGCAAGTCTTGCCGACCAGGACGCACGCGTTCGCGCGTTCCAGGCAACGCACGAAGGGGAGTTGCCTACCCAGGAGACGAGCAATCTGCAGATCCTGAGCGGGCTGCAGGCGCAACTGCAGAACGAGCAGGACGCCCTGAATACCGCGGTGCAACAGAGCTCTTATCACGAATCGCTGATCGAGCAATATCGATCCCTGCGGACAGCGCCGCGCACCGCCAGCGGCACTCCAGGCAGCTTGCAGGCTTTTGACCAGGATCTCGACAAGCTGCAGTCAAGGCTTGAGGATCTCAGAACCCGGTATACGGATCAGTACCCGGAAGTTCAAGAAGTCAAGAACCAGATTGCCGAGACCGAAAAGGCAAGGGAGCAAATGGTCGCCAGCCTGAAGCAGAAGGATTCCGGCAAAGAGCACGCGAGCAATACCCAGGACGAAGACCCCGCGCAAAATGCGCCGTTGCTGCAGCTTCAGAGCCAGGAGCGAGCCGATCAGATCGAGATTTCCAATCGCAAGCAGGCGATCAGCAGCCTGAAGTCCAGAATCAGCGAGTACCAGGGGCGCTTGAGCGGCGAACCTGCAGTGGAGCAGCAACTGGCGGACCTGACGCGGGGCTACGAGCAATCGCAGGCGAATTACAACGATTTACTGAAGAAGGAAAGCGACTCGCGGATGGCCACCAGCATGGAACAGATGCAGGAAGGCGAGCGGTTCACGATGCTCGACCCTCCGAGTTTGCCGCTCAAGCCGGATTTTCCAAATCGGCTGAAGATGTGCGGGGCGGGACTTGGCGCTGGACTAGGGCTCGGCGTACTGGTCGTGGCTCTGCTGGAGTTTCTGGACGATCGCTTGCACAGCGACCGGGCAATCGAAGGGATTTTGACCGTGCCGGTGTTCGCCGAGATTCCCGAGATCCTGAATCCTGGGGAAGAGAAGCGCAGAAAATTTGAACTGGCGCTTGGCTGGGCGATGGCCACCCTGGTTGTCGGCGTCATTCTTGCCGGGTCCGCTTTCAGTTATTTGCATTCTTAGGAAATGAATTCAAATGTACAAACAATTCTTCAGCCTCTCCCGCAACCCGTTCGACCTGACTCCCGACCCCAGTTGCTTTGTGCCGACCGGAAGGCATAATGAGGCGCTGGCCGCGCTCTATTACGGTGTTCGATGGCACAAGGGGTTTGTTGTGGTTACCGGAGAAGTGGGAACGGGAAAGACCCTTCTGCTGCGTTGTCTCCTCCGCCTGCTGAAGGAAAGCAAAGACATTGCATACGCCTACGTGTTTAACGGCCGCCTCTCGCCCACTGAGTTCCTGCAATACATTCTCGCCGATCTTGGGCTACCGTCCTCCGGCAAAAACAAGAGCGAGCTATTGCTGGACCTGGGCCAGTTTCTGGTTTCGCGCGGCGCGAAGAGACTCACCACCGTCCTGATTATCGACGAAGCGCACCTTTTATCGGAGGACCTGCTTGAGGAGATTCGCCTGCTCTCGAACCTTGAGACGACCGACGATAAGCTATTGCAAATTGTTCTCGTGGGCCAGCCGGAACTTGATCAGAAGCTAGACTCACTGGGCCTGAGACAATTGAAGCAGAGAATCGCGCTTCGCGCGCGACTGGACGCTCTTGATGCTGTCGAAACGCAGGAATACATCTGGAAGCGCATGCAGATTGCCGGCGCGAATCTCGCGGCCGATCCCATCTTCCCCGTCGAGACGGCCGCAGAAGTTTACAGACATTCGCAAGGCCTGCCGCGCATCATCAACACGATCTGCGAGAATTCGCTGATCGCTGCTTATGCCCGGCAGTGCCACATCGTCACCCCCGACATGGTCAACGAAGTGGCCCGTGACTTCCGCCTGGATTTGGGGCATTCGCGCGACGAAGGCGGGCTTGGACGCGACGGCGGGATGGATGTTCAGCTGGCCACCAAGGCAATGCTGGATATCTTTTCAAACCTGAGAAAACCGGCCTTGAGCGGTTCCGGCCCGGAGCCGGCCGCCAACGGAATCGAGAGATCATGAGCTACGTATTTGACGCCCTGCAGCGATCACAGCGAGAACGCGACCAGGAAGACCAGTCGGTTGCGCTGGCGCCGATTGAACTGCTGGAGCGGGCCGAACGCGAAGCTATCGCTCAAAGAAGCCTGGAGTCGACCGCAGAGCAGCCCGCGGACATCGAGAAGGAGTGCGAGACTTCGCTTTTCTCTACCGACACGCCAGGGTCGGATGCGGCGGCCAAGAATCCTGTTGCAGTCATCGATGGATTGCGGGCTGAAGAAGGCCGTCAAGTCTTCAGCCAGTTCCAGGCGCTGGAGGTGTCGCAATCCACGAGCAGCCAGTTGGCTGTGTTCACCGGGGCCGATTGCCCCGCCGCAGAAGCATTCCGACTCCTGGGAGTTCGCCTCCGCGATCTTCGCAGGAATCGCGAACTGAAGAATCTGCTGATTACGAGCACTGTGCCCCAGGAAGGCAAGAGCTTCGTTTCCGCTAATCTTGCCTGCACCCTGGGTTACGGAGGGCAGCAGAAGGTACTGCTTCTCGAGGGCGACGTGCGGCGGCCCACTTTGTCCCAGGTTTTCGGACTGAAGAAAGTTCACGGTCTGAGCAGTTATCTGGAAGGCGAACGCAGTCTTACGGACTCTCTCTATCGTCTCGAAGGGCCCGGCATCTGGATCCTGCCGGTTGGCGAGATTCCCAGCAACCCCTTAGAGATGATCCAGTCCCCTCTGATGCCACCATTGATGCAGAAACTGAGATCCTGGTTTGACTGGATCGTTATCGATTCGCCCCCCGTATTGCCGATGGCAGACACAAGCGTATGGGCGCGCATGGCGGACGGAATACTTCTGGTAGCCCGGCACGGAACGACCAAGAAGCGGAAGCTGGTGAAGGGACTGGGCGCACTCGACCAGGCGAAGTTGATCGGCGCGATTCTGAATTCCTCGAAAAGCGCAAGCGACATGGACTATTACTACTATAGAAGCGGGTCGGCCGCCTCAGAACGTCCCCACACCTCCGCAGATTGACGATCGCCCACGGGCATCCCGTCAATCAACGAATCAATTCACCCGAACTGAAGATGAACCTACGGTTCCGCAGCGGCCGATCGACACAGGATCGTCCGGGAGAGGAGTAGAGCCTTGACTCGGTCACATAGAGAGAATGCTTCACGTCTGGAAGATCTTCTGCTGGGATCGACGCCTGCAGGAGTTCGCGATGTTCTGCACGAAGAAGCCTTCAGGCGGATGATTGCGGTCGAGCGCAAAAGGACGGAGCGAACCAACGAGCCTTTCCTGCTCATGCTTGTGGAGGGCCTCCATCGTCCCGGCCCGAACAGCGAGGGAAGAGCCCTCGATAGCCTCATGACCGCCCTGCTGCCGGCTACCCGGGAGACGGACGTGGTCGGATGGTACAAAGAGCATTTTGCGATCGGCGTACTGTTTACCGGGCTGACATCCGACAGCAAGAGCACGACCCCCGGCGCGCTGCTGAGCAGGGTGACGTCGGTTCTTCGAGACGAATTGACCTACGAGCAGTTCAGCGAGGTCCGCATCTCGCTTCACTTTTTCCCCGATGACTGGAACCATGACGCCCCTGAAGGCCCCAGCAACCCTCTGCTCTATCCGGACCTGCAGGAAACAAGCAAGGCCAGGCGCGCCATGTCGAGCATCAAGCGAGTCATGGACATTGTCGGGAGCCTGCTGCTCCTGATTCTGTGTCTGCCGCTGTTCGCCATCATTGCGGCGGCGGTGAAGGCGACATCCAAGGGCCCGGTGTTCTTCAAGCAGCAGCGCGTAGGGCAGCACGGCCGGCAATTCACTTTTCTGAAGTTTCGTTCGATGCAGGCCAACAACGATCACAGCAAGCACCGGCAATACGTTACGCAGATGATTACGGGCAATGCGGATCGAGTATCGGTCAATGGAGGCGGCGCAGGCGTATTCAAGCTGGTCAATGACCCGAGAATCACGCCAATCGGGAGGTTCCTCAGGAAAACCAGCCTGGATGAACTGCCGCAATTTCTGAATGTCCTGCGGGGAGAGATGTCGCTTGTGGGACCTCGGCCACCTATTCCCTATGAGGTTGCGTCCTATCAAACCTGGCACCGCCGCCGGGTACTGCATGTGAAGCCTGGGATCACAGGACTATGGCAAGTTACGGGCCGAAGCGTGGTCAGCTTCGATGAAATGGTGCGCCTTGACCTGCAATATGCCAACTTCTGGTCTCCGTGGCTTGATTTCAAGATCCTGATGCGCACTCCCGCCGCGGTAATCAAAGGCGCCTATTGAGGGCCGCATGCCAGCGGGTTCCGACAGATTCTCAACATCTGACCGTACCGAGTCCCTAGTCCTTGAAGAGGTTGTTTGCGGTCAGCCAACGTGAAAGGTAGTGTAAGACAAGTGAACTTCGGTGTAATCGGTTACGGATATTGGGGACCCAATGTGGTGCGCAATCTGGCCAGCCTGGATGGATCGAGGGTTGTCTCCATCGCAGAACTGAGTCCGGCGGGACGGCTCCGGGCGCAGAAGGCGTTTCCCGGCGTTCATGTCACTTCGGATGCGTCGGAATTGATTCTATCAACGGAAATCGATGCGATCGCCGTCATCACTCCCGTGTGGACGCATTATGAGCTGACAAAGGCGGCTCTGGAAAACGGGAAACATGTGTTCGTCGAGAAACCCTTTACTAGCACCGCCGAGCAGGGAGAAAGACTGATCGAACTGGCTGCAGCGAAGAAGCTGAAGATCATGGTAGACCATACTTTCCTGTTTACCGGCGCTGTGAAAAAGATCTCTCAGTTGATCGCAGAAGGGACACTTGGAAAGCTCTATTATTACGATTCAACACGCGTCAATCTCGGTCTTTTCCAGCACGACATCAATGTTCTGTGGGACTTGGCGCCGCACGATCTGTCGATCATGGATTACCTCATCCGTGAGAGCCCGGAGGCGATTGTCGCGACCGGGCAGAAGCATCTGAACAGCCACGAGGATGTGGCTTACATGACGCTCTATTTTCCTGACAGCGTGATCGCGCACATCAACGTGAACTGGTTGTCGCCGGTGAAGGTCCGCACCACATTGATTGGCGGGGAAAAGCGGATGCTGGTTTGGAACGACCTGGAAGCGGACGAAAAACTGAGGGTGTACGACCGGGGAGTCAGCGTCAACAGCAGAGAGGGCGTTTACGAACTGCTGGTTAGCTATCGCTCCGGCGACATGTGGGCTCCTCAATTGGAACAGGTTGAGGCTCTGCGCTCGGAATTGGGGTATTTCGCCGAGTGTGTCGCGAGCGGTCGTGACCCGCACAACGACGGCTGCGCCGGGCTTCGGGTAGTAAGAATGCTGGAGGCCGCGACAGAATCGCTGCATAAGAAAGGGTCGCTGGTCAGGCTGTGAATTCGTGGAACTCCATCGCCGATGACGTAAAGCTGGGCGCTAACGTGCGCCTGTCGCGGTTTATCAACCTGTACGGTTGCGAAATCGGCGACGAGACCAAGATCGGCGCATTTGTGGAGATTCAGAAGAATGCCCGCGTGGGCAAACGGTGCAAGATCTCCAGCCACACGTTTATCTGCGAGGGCGTCGTGATCGAGGATAACGCCTTCATTGGCCACGGGGTGACATTTACCAATGACGCTTACCCCCGCGCCACGACCGGAGACGGATACCTGCAGACCGAAACGGACTGGAAGGTCGAGCCGACTGTGGTGCGCAAGGGAGCGTCCATAGGTTCCGGCTCTACGCTTTTGTGCAATATCAGCGTTGGTGAAAACGCGATCGTCGGAGCCGGCAGCGTGGTCACCAGAGATGTCCCACCCAACGCGATCGTGGCTGGAAACCCGGCCAGGATTTTGCGATATACCGAGGGAAGTTTGGAGAGTCCTAATGCAATTATCTGACAGCGTTCCTTTCCTGGACCTCGTTACTCCACACATGGAACTGGAAGAGGTTCTTACGGGAGTCTTTACCCAGGCGTTGCGTACCGCCGGGTTTGTGGGCGGCCCGATGGTGGAGGAGTTCGAAAGGTCATTTGCCGAGTTCTGCCGCGCCGAATATGCCGTTGCCGTCAGCAGCGGGACCGACGCGCTTCGATTTGCGCTGATGGCATGCGGAGTTCTTCCCGGCGATGTGGTGGTGACCGTGCCGCACACTTTCATCGCTACGACCGAAGCCATCTCGCAGGCGGGCGCCCTGACCGAATTCGTCGACATCGACGAACGGACTTACAACCTGTCAGTAAATAAGCTCCGGGAGTACCTTGAACAGCAGTGCGCGCGGAATGAGTCGGGAATGCTCGTCAGCCGGCGGAGCAATCGCCGTGTCACCGCGGTGGTGCCGGTGCACCTCTACGGCCAGATGGCGGACATGGATGGCATTCTGAGCCTCGCCGAAGAGTACGGCCTTTTAGTAATCGAAGATGCGTGCCAGGCGCACGGAGCCGAATACTTTTCCCAGCGACTGAACCGGTGGATGAAGGCCGGTTCCATGGGAAGCGCCGCGGCATTCAGTTTCTACCCCGGCAAGAACCTGGGCGCATGCGGGGAAGCCGGAGCGGCCGTGACCAGCGACGCGAAAGTGGCCGCGACGATGAGGATGCTGCGCGACCATGGACAGGCGCGCAAATATTATCACGACACGGAAGGCTATAACGGGCGCATGGATGCGATTCAGGCCGGCCTGCTCAATGCGAAGCTGCCTCACCTGGCGGGCTGGAATGCGCAGCGCCGCGAGCGGGCGGCGGAATATAGCCGCCTGCTGGCAGATAATGAGACCCTAATCTGCCCTTACGAACCGTCCTGGTCGCGTTCGGTTTTTCACTTATATGTGATTCGCACCGAGGATCGCGACGGAATGATGCAGCATCTGAAGGAGGCAGGCATCGGCACCGGAATCCACTATCCGATTCCCCTCCATTTACAGAAAGCGTACAGTTCTCTTGGCTACGGACGAGGTGACTATCCCATCGCGGAAAGCGCCTCTGCGGAGATTCTCTCTCTGCCTATGTTCCCTCAGCTCTCAGGACCTCAGCAGGCCCAAGTGGTTGAGGAGATTCTCGCCTTTACACGCAAGTTCTCGGCTGAAAACAAAGCTGCTTCATTCACCGATTTGGCGCCACTCGAACAAAACGCATAAACGGGCATTCGTGCCCAGGCCAGCGCCGAAGTTCCAGAAGCGGCCGACCATGTTACGCACCGAATAACCCGATCCGCCTGACCTATGCCGAACAGCCTCAGCTACGTCCTTGTAACGCCAGCGCGAAATGAAGCGCAGTATATTGAACTGACGATCAAGTCGATGATTGCCCAGACGCGAACTCCGCGAAAGTGGGTCATCGTCAGCGATGGATCGACGGATCAGACGGATCAACTGGTTGCAAAATACCTCGGTGACTATCCATGGATTGAACTGGTACGCATGCCGGAGCGCAAGGAGAGGCATTTTGCAGGAAAGGTGCATGCCTTCAACACAGGCTACGATCGGGTGAAGGACCTCAATCCGGGCATTATCGGCAACCTCGACGCAGACGTATCCTTCGAACCGGAGCACTTTGAGTTCTTAATCGGCAAGATGGAGGAGAATCCGCAGCTGGGAGTAACCGGGGCCCCCTTCCGCGAGGGTGATTTCCAGTACGACTACCGATTCACCAATATCGAGAATGTCTGGGGAGGCTGCCAGCTTTTTCGGCGCGAATGCTTCGAAGCGATCGGCGGTTATATGCCTCTCAAGGGCGGCTGCATCGATCATGTGGCCGTTCTTTCGGCACGGCTCCACGGTTGGCAAACGAGAACATTCACCGATAAGGTCTGTGTGCATCATCGTGTCATGGGTACGGCGCTGCAAGGCAGCTTGAAGTCCAAATTCAGGATGGGGGCGAAGGACCATTCGGTTGGGAATCACCCTCTATGGGAGCTGCTCAGGATGACGTACCAGATGAAGCATCGGCCCTACCTTGTCGGTGGCCTGGCGCTGGGACTGGGGTACGCGTGGTCGCTCGTGAGAAGAGCAAAGATTCCCATTTCAGCGGAGTTGGTGAGTTTTGTACGCCGCGAGCAGATGCGAAGGCTGGCGAAGTTTTTTGGGAGCAGGTCGCAGGTAATTGCCCGATAAATTGCGATAATACGCAGTTGCGAGTTGCCTGTCTTTCACGGTTCGCGCAATTGCCACAATAGATGTTCAAATGACTGATGCCAACCCTTCAATCGAACCCATCTTCCGGATGCGCGATGGGTCGAGCAAGGCAGGAGCCGGTTATCCAGAAGTGGAGCCCGGGAGAATCGAGCATGATGGTTTGCGGTAATGACATTCAGATTCAAGGCCGGTTGGTTCGCATCGGCAAACTGGTCGGGGACAAATGGAAGTTTCTCGATGATCCCGACCAGGTGATAAGCGGGCTTCGCAAGTCCCATCCGCGGATTGATATCTTCACTTTCATGCAGAGGCTGCCCGACACCTCTCCAAAGTACAACTATCCGATGGAATGGGATAACCTTGCCGTCCTGCCGGTTTCGACATTTGACGATTGGTGGACAAAGCAGATCGGCTTCAAGGCGCGAAACAAGGCAAAGCAAGCTTCGAAAAAGGGAGTCGTTGTACGCGAGGCGCCGTTCGATGACGTCTTCGCCAAGGGAATCTGGGAGATTTACAACGAGAGTCCGATACGCCAGGGAAGGCGCTTTCCGCACTTTGGCAAGAGCTTTGAGCAGGTGCGCCGGATGAGCTCGACATTTCTGGACACCAGTGTATTCGTCGGCGCGTATCTCGAAGACGAATTGATTGGCTTCATCAAGCTAACAATGGATGACAGCCGCACGCAGGCCGGAATGATGCACATCATCTCGATGATCCGGCACCGGGACAAGGCGCCTACAAATGCTCTCGTCGCCCAGGCCGTTCGATCGTGCGCGGACCGCGGAATCCCGCACCTGGTTTATTCCAATTTTTCCTACGGGAAAAAGGAGCGCAGCAGCCTGAGCGACTTCAAGCAGCGCAATGCATTCCAACGAATCGAAATACCGCGTTATTATGTGCCTCTCACCGGGATAGGTTGGGCGGCGTTTCGCATGGGACTGCACCACAAGTTCGTGGATCGACTTCCCGGGCCTCTGATCGCCAAGGCGCGCGACCTGCGGTATTCATGGTACAAATTCCGGTTTCCGGCCATGCAGCAAGATACGTAAGAGGAGCAGGTATGCCGGGAATCGTCGGATTAGTTACCAAAAAGCCGCGCCAGTGGGCCGAACAGCAACTGGCACGGATGATCGAGCCGATGCTCCATGAGTCCTTTTATGTGAAAGGGACATGGAGCGACGAGTCGCTGGGAGTTTACGCCGGGTGGGTGGCACGCGAGAATTCTTTCGCTGATAAAATGCCCCTTCGCAATGAGCGGGACGACGTCGTTCTTATCTTCTCCGGTGAGGATTATCCGGAAACGGGCACTGCCAGCCGCGTCAAGCAGAACGGCCATGAATGTGATGAGAGTGGCCCGTCTTATCTGGTTCATCTTTACGAGGACGACCCTGACTTTTTGAAGAACCTGAACGGGCGATTCCAGGGGCTGGTTGCAGATCGCAGGGTTGGCACCGTTACTCTGTTTAACGATCGATTCGGCCTGCAGCGGCTTTACGTCCACGAAGCCTCGGACGCGTTCTATTTTTCCGCAGAGGCTAAATCTATCCTGGCGGTCCGGCGCGAACTGCGCGCCCTTGATCCCCGCGGGCTGGGCGAATTTATTGCCTGCGGATGCGTTCTGGAAGACCGCACTCTCTTTCAGGGAATTCGTGTTCTGCCGCCAGGTTCGGCATGGAGTTTCCGTGCCGGCGTACTGGAGAAGAAGTCGGCTTATTTTGAGCCGCGCGAGTGGGAAGAACAGGATCCCCTCGACGCGGAGAGCTTCTACAGCGAGCTGCGCCAAGCTTTCACATCGCGCCTGCCACGCTATTTCAACGGATTGGAACCGATTGGCGTCTCGCTGACGGGCGGTCTCGATACCCGAATCATCATGGCCTGGCGCAAGGCTGCGCCCGGTTCCCTGCCCTGCTACACCTTCGGCAGCATGTACCGCGAAAACCAGGACGTACACCTGGCACGGCGCGTCGCGGAAATGTGCGGTCAGCCCTACCAGGTGATTACCGTCGACGGGGAATGTCTTTCGAAGTTTTCCCACTATGCCGAGCGCACTTGCTACCTGACCGACGGCTGCGTCGATGTGAGCCGCTCTGGCGATCTTTATGCCAACGAAATCGCCCGCGACATCGCTCCGCTGCGGATGGTCGGAACATTTGGCAGCGAGATCATCTGCGGAGCGATCATGTTCAAAGCGGTGATGCCTTATGCGGGCATTTATCGCGGTGAGGTTCTCCCCGAGTTATCCAGAGCTGTCGAGACCTACCGCAACATGGCGCGCGGAAATCGGACCAGCGTCGTGGCCTTCCGCACGCCGGCAGCTTATCATTTTGCCGTGATGATGCTGGAGCAATCGCAACTCACCCTTCGGACGCCTTACCTGGATAATGAAATTGTTCGGACCGTGTTTCGGGCTCCTCGTGTTGAGAAACCCGAGGACGTCAGGCTGCGGCTCATTCGCGATGGCAGCCCCGCACTGGCCGGTCTACGCACGGATCGCGGACTGGGGGGCGCCAACCCCATCGCCGCGGCCATCAATCGGGCCTACTTGGAATTCACGTTCAAGGCCGAGTATGCCTACGATTACGGCATGCCCCAGTGGGTAGCCAAGGTCGATCACGCTTTCGCGCCATTCCATTTGGAGCGTCTATGGATGGGACGTCATAAGCTTTTTCATTTCCGATGGTGGTACCGTACGGTTCTTGCCAAGTATGTTCAGGAGATGCTGCTCGACTCGCGATCGCTGGCGCGGCCCTACTTGAATCGAAGCGCAGTGGAGGCGGTTGTTCGCGGGCACGTAAACGGAGACCGCAACTACACAACCGAGATTCACCGCCTTCTCTCGCTGGAGTTGCTGCACAGGTTGTTCGTGGATGGTTGATGGAGTGCACGCGGTCGATGCGGCGATGCGCGCTTGGCGATGATTGCAGCGAAACCGGCGAGTGACTTAGATGATTTTCACGATCGGGCGGGAATAGGGCGGATGACGCAAGGAACCCTAGCTACAAGCGACTATACGACGGCCATGCAAGGTGCCAAATCGCATCGCATCCCAGCGTTCGATTTCACCAAGGGGACGCTGGTTTTGTTCATGGTGCTCTACCATTGGCTTAATTATTTTTATGGACCGCAGGGTGACATTTACAAGTATCTGCGCTTTCTCACCCCCTCTTTTATCTTCATCACCGGCTTTTTGATCTCTCATGTACATTTCCCGAAATACGGAGTCGGCAGCCCCAAGCTCTCGAAACGACTACTCCTGCGGGGCGCGAAACTTCTACTTGTCTTCATTGCCTTGAATATGCTGGTTAGCATCTGGGAGCCGACTTCATTTGTCAGAATCATCCTCTCGGGCCGAATGGCATTTTCAAACCTGGACCCGATTTTCTTTACAGGAACCACTTCCGCTAGCGGATCCGGCAAGCTCGCCGCGTTCACGATTCTGGTTCCGATCAGTTATCTGCTCATGCTTTCGGCGCTGTTATCGATCGCCTGCCGAATTTTCAAATACACTTTCCTCGTAGCTTGCGTATTCTTGCTTATTTGTATGGTTGTTTTAGATTTGCACGGAATTGAAAGCTCCAATGTCGAGCTGGGCGCGATCGGTTTGCTCGGCGTCGCTTTCGGGTATGCTTCAGAGGATGCGATTCACAAGCTTGTCAGTCGCCCTTGGATAATTCTGGCTGCTTATGGCGCTTATCTTGCCGCGATCACCATCTGGGATGTGTCGCTTTACATGCAAATGGCAGGCGCGTGTTTGACAACTGCACTCATTTACATGGTCGGCGCGCAGAGGGGAGTGCCGGGCAAGTTGCGTTCTCACATCATTTTGCTCGGTAAATATTCCCTCTTTGGTTATATCTCGCAGATCGCGATTCTTCAGCTGTTGAGCGCAGCCTTCCGGCACGCTCATTGTGGATTCTTAACGCTAGGATTCTCACTTATTGCAGGCTTCGCGCTCACAATGATCTCTGTCGAAGCGGCAGATCGCATCAGGGCAAGATCAAAAGCTTTTGACGCCGTATACAGGTCTGTCTTCGCTTAGCCGGGTTGTCTAGCCCGTAGCTCGTAACTAAGATTGCAAACCTTGGATTGGTGGAGCTCCGGCGGAGGGCCAGAACACGGCGGGGAGAGCATAAGATGGGCTTTTGGATCGCACTCCTGATTTTGGCCGCCGTCACCGCGGCCCTCTTTTATCTTGATCGTGATAAGTCAGCCAGGACGTCAAGCGCGCTTTGGCTGCCGGTCATCTGGCTCTGGATCATAGGATCAAGGCCCGTCTCTGATTGGCTGGGTATCTGGTTCGGAATAAACCCGGTGGGCTCGGCGGGCCAAGGTCTTGATGCGCAACTCGATGGCAGCCCCACCGATGCGATTATCTTCGGGCTACTGCTGGTCGCCGGCATCGCGGTTTTATATCAACGGAAAAATCTGGTGGTTCCGTTGGTCAGGAAGAGCGGCCCGGTTCTTGTCTTTTTTTCCTATTGCCTGCTGAGCTGCCTATGGTCGCCATTCCCGGACGTGGCGTTCAAGCGCTGGGTCAAGGACATTGGCGATCTAACGATGGTGCTGGTCATTGTCACAGATCCCCAGCCGATCGAAGCGCTCCGCCGTCTTTTCTTTCGCGTGGGCAGCATCTTGATGCCGTCCTCTATCTTTTTAATCCGGTACTCCGATATTGGCCGCCAATACGATCCAGGCGGCGGTCCGATGAATACCGGAGTGACCACCAACAAGAATACGCTGGGCCTCATCACGTTTGTCATTGCTCTGGGGGCGCTGTGGAGTTTCTTTAATCTTCTCCGCGCTAAACGCCGTCCCAATCGGGGTCGACAGCTAATAGCCCGGGGAATTCTGCTTGTTGTCTGCATCGTCGTACTCCAGGAGGCGCGATCCGCGACATCCCTGGCCTGCTTCTTGTTTGGGACCGCGTTGATTCTGGCGACAAATCTTTCTTTCTTTCGACGCAGCCCCGGTAGAGTGCAAACGCTGGTTTTGACGATTCTGATCGCGGGAGCCGTCAGTATTTTTTTCGGCGGAGAATCGACGGTAGTAAACGCGTTGGGCAGGGACCCGACGACTCTTGGCGATCGTACCGTTATATGGGCGGCAGTGATTCCAGTTTGCCCGAACCGATTGGTCGGAGCCGGCTTCGAGAGCTTCTGGAATGGATACGGCAGATTTGTTACGAATGGCCTGTCAAAATACGAGCGAGGGCTCAACTCAGCACACGACGGGTACATCGAGGTTTATCTCAACCTCGGATTCATTGGAGTGGGTTTGGTCGGGATGCTGCTGATCAGCGGTTTCAGGCGAGCCACTTCGTCATTCCGGCGCAGCCCTGAGGTTGGTAGCTTGATGCTGGCCTATGTGGCCACCGTGACAATCTATAGCATAACCGAGGCCGGCTACAGGATTCTGACGCCGACGTGGATGGCTCTGCTCCTCGTCATCGTTGGCTCGCAAAGCATTGCTTTGAGGGGCGGCGACCAGGCGCAGAAGAAAACCAGCAAGACAGCGAGCAAGGCCATCAAACACCCAGCCAATAGTGAACTTGCCGCATTCGGCCAAGGGAACAGGGTCAAAGCATTACAGTCAGCTTGAAAAGCACTCGGCGAGCCAGCCAGGGGTTCTCGAGGATCGCTGCTGCTTCGTTTGTTCGCTGATTGGGTTTGATAAAGTCTTCACAAGGGGATCAAATATGGAGCGATTGCGGATCTTGCTTTTGGCGCCGGACTGCAATCCGGAAGCTGTGAGCATGCCTTATGTCACATACTCTCATGCGGCGGCGCACGCCAAACTTCACGACGTCACATTGGTGATTGGGACACCTTCGGAAGCCCCGGTGCGCCGCGCAAATGCGCCGTTTCACGCCATTGAGATCATACGCATGCCGATGCTTGAACGCATCTTTGCCTGGACCATGCGCAGGGTCTTCAAATATAACTTCGACACGCAGAAGTTGACTGCTTTCCTCTACCCCTTTTCCCTTGCCTTTGAATGGAACGCCTGGCGCCAGTTGCGGCGGCGTATCATGGCCGGTGAGTTCGATGTGGTTCTTCGCGTCATGCCGATGTCGCCGGTCCTGCCGAGTCCATTCGCTTTCTTCCTGCGCAAAGGTCCTATCCCCTTCGTGCTTGGGCCGCTCAATGGCGGTTTGCCCTGGCCGCCCGGCTTTGGCCAACTCGAAAACCAGAAGGAATGGGTTTCCAGGCTGAGGAATCTCTATCGCTTCATGCCTTTCGCCCGCTCCACCTATCGCCACGCGGCAGCAATCATAGCCGCCTCGTCACAAACGTATTCCGAGTTTGCCGCGTACCGCGACAAGATGTTTTTTGTTCCGGAGCCAGGCATCGGCCGCTCCACTTGTTCCGATGACTTGCGCGACCCGAAGCCCAACGCGAAACTTGAGTTGATTTTCGTCGGCGGCCTGGTTCCCCGAAAGGCTTGCGATCTTGCTTTGCGCGCGGCTGCTTCTCTTCTGCGAAGCGATGTTGCTCGCTTTACCGTGATCGGCGATGGCCCGGAGCGGAACCGGCTCGAAGAACTTGCGAAAAACCTTGGGATCGAGAAGGCGGTTCTCTTCCGCGGCGATCAAGGGCATGACGAAGTTTTCAAGTGTTTGCGAATTGCAGATGTGTTTCTCTTTCCTTCGGTTCGCGACAATGGCGCGGGTGTGGTTTTCGAAGCTCTCGCGTGCGGCGCGGTTCCGGTGGTCGTCGACTTCGGCGGCCCGGGAGACATCGTTCACCCAGGTGTGGGATGCAAGGTGCAGCTCACAAATGAGAACGATGTGGTCGCGCAGATGGAAACGATTCTCACTGAGCTGGCCGAAGATAGGGGTCGGCTTGAGCAGCTACGCCGCCAGGGAATGGAATACGCCAGGGAATCGTTAACCTGGGACGCGAAGGCGCTGGCTGTTACACGAGTTTTGCAATGGGTCGTGCGGCGAGATCAGAAGCCGGACCTCCCGCCGCCGAAGTTGCTGGCTGTCGGTGTCAGTTCCTCCCGGTAATCTTATGCATCGATTGCGACAAGCCTGTCCTCTTGATGCGCGGTCAAGTGGCCGCCGACAAAACACAAACAGCAGGCCTGAGTCGGTCAACCCTAAATGGAGAGTAATGAAATGTACATTGTAGATCGAACATTGACTTTCGCTCGAGGATTCATCATGAGCTACGGCCCTTCAGGCATCAAGAAGCGCCTTTGGGACAAGGAATTTTCCAGCACTAAGTGGAATTTTATCGATAACACGATGGGCGACTGCGTATATCCATTCCTCGAAAAGTACGCGAACAACGGGAATATCCTGGATCTGGGATGCGGACCCGGCAACACCGCAAATGAGTTGGCGGCAAGTGCCTATAAAACTTATATCGGCGTCGATATATCCGAGGCCGCTCTCGAAAAAGCCACGAAACGCACGCAGGAAAACGGCCGAGAAGGCAAAAACAGCTTCGTGAACTCCGACTTCCTCAGTTATCATCCCGTCCTGCAATTCGACGTGATATTGTTTCGCGAGTCCTTGTATCACATCCCCTACGGACAAGTCCTGCCGATCCTGAAGAAGTTTTCGAAAAACCTAAAAAACACCGGCGTATTCATCGTTCGCCTCTACGCGGGAGATCATCGGCCCGGGGTAATTAAGACTCGAGTAAAGGCAAAGCTGGATTTAATCAAGAGTGAGTTCGACATTGTCGAGGCACAGCAGTTCGATTTGCCAGCGCTGCCCAACGTGCTGGTTTTTCGGCCGTGATGCGTTGGGAATTTCCCGAGCGCCATTTCCTGGTTATTTGTTAACGATGTGCGTTTGGCAGCAGGTGTTCTAACGATGGAATCGCCCAAATCTCGTATTCGGAGAATCTTACAGCACGCCGGCCTTTATCACAGGCTGAGGTCGTCGACTATCCACGAGCTTTACTGGCAGGTAGTTGGAAGGCGCTGGATTCTGGCTCGAGAAAGAGAACTCGAATTCTATCGGAATCTGCTCGTCGAAATGCGACCTGGGGATCTGATTTTTGACATTGGCGCAAACGAGGGTTTCAAGACCGACTTGTTCTTGAGATTGGGAGCAAGAGTAGTCGCAGTAGACCCCGATGAGACGAATCAATCCATTTTGCACGAGAGATTTACGAGGTTCAGGCTTGTTCGAAAGCCGCTCGTGATCGAGGGCAAAGCGGTTAGCGATAAAAATTCAATGGAAACCATGTGGATTGACGGTCCGGGATCGGCGGTCAATACGCTGAGTCGTAAATGGGCCACCGCACTGAACGAAAACAAAGCGCGACATGCTCATTCCCATTCTGGCTTGAACTTTGCCCGACAGGAGACCGTAGAAACAACCACCGTCGAGAAGTTGATGTCCACGCACGGGGTACCAATCTTTATCAAGATCGACGTGGAGGGATATGAGTTGAACGTGCTACGGGGTATTCAGCGTCCCGTGCCTTATATCTCGTTCGAAGTCAATCTTCCGGAATTCAGGACAGAAGGTTTACAGTGTGTCGAGGTTCTCGGGCATCTCGCAGCGACAGGGAGATTCAACTACGCGGTTGATTGCGAACAAGGTCTGGCGCTGCAACACTGGTTAGGCATGGACGAGTTCCACCGTGTACTCGGAGAGTGCTCGGAAAGCGCCATCGAGGTATTCTGGAAGGCGCCAGCGGGTGAGACGGGATGGAGTCGGGATGATCGCCGCTCAATCTCGCAACCGCTGATTGCAAAGACAATAGAGTCAAAAGAGGAGAATTAGTACCGTCAAATCCTGTATACAGGTTATGGACTGACCCCCAAAAGTGAGACAGCTTAAAATGAGCGCATTTGCAGCGAATGGAGAACTGCAAATGGCGAAGAAGGGCGAGGGTTGGCGTCCGTTGGCGTTTCGGGAGATGGCGTTGGAACGAC
>Ga0302319_10002674_pt1 | contig 37973 bp, 28 predicted proteins | sample Bog_T0_2_FD_203319 | JGI IMG/M metagenome (GOLD analysis project Ga0302319, IMG submission 203319) | Peat permafrost microbial communities from Stordalen Mire near Abisko, Sweden - Bog_T0_2 | ecosystem: Environmental > Terrestrial > Soil > Wetlands > Peat | place: Sweden: Abisko, Stordalen Mire... | reverse complement strand
AAAACTCGAAAGACCCGCACAAAATCATTCTGCGCGCACAAGCTCATATCAAATTGGCCTACAGGAAACAAGTTAACATCTTCAACGAAACAACGCATGATGACGCAGGATGGATGCAAAAATGTTCTTGCATCCAAAATCCGTCGGCAGACGATTTAATGGATGAAGCACGGTTTTAGCCGCACTATGAAACACCTCAACACAATCCTCGTCAGCGGGTACACCGCTTTTGCCCGGTGGTTTGACGCCGACTATGGGCACGAAGACCTGGCCGCGATTCGCGCCAAGCCGGACAAGGTGGAATTGGTCCGCGTGCTCCCATTTATTTTCCTACACCTCGGCTGCCTTGGTGTGATTTGGGCCGGCTGGAGCTGGACGGCCGTTGTCGTGGCTGTGGTTTTGTATCTCGTGCGAATGTTCGCCATCACCGGTTTTTATCACCGCTATTTTTCGCACAAAACTTTTCACACGTCGCGCGTGGCGCAATTTCTCTTCGCGCTGCTCGGCGCGACGGCGGTGCAACGCGGTCCGCTGTGGTGGAGCTACCAGCACCGGCATCACCACAAACATTCTGACGAGGAAGAGGATGTTCACTCGCCGACCGTTCGCGGGTTCTGGTGGTCGCACATCGGCTGGATCACCAGCGGCAGAAATTTTCCGACGGACTACTCCCAGGTGCGCGACCTCGCGAAATTTCCCGAACTGGTTTTTTTGAACCGCTTTGATTCGCTTGTGCCGTTCGTGTTTGCCGTGGCGCTGTTCACGCTCGGCCATTTTCTTGGCGCCTTTTTTCCGTCGCTCGGCGTGACTTCCTGGCAAATGCTGGTCTGGGGCTTTTTCATCAGCACCACAGTTTTATTTCACGCAACTTCCAGCATCAACTCGCTGGCGCACCTGCTCGGCAAACGCCGTTACGAAACCGAGGACAACAGCCGGAACAGCCTTTTCCTCGCGCTCATCACCCTCGGCGAAGGCTGGCATAACAATCATCATCACTACATGACCGCCACGCGCCAGGGTTTTTACTGGTGGGAAATTGACATCTCCTACTACCTGCTCAAGGTGCTTTCGTGGACCGGTCTTATCTGGAACCTAAAACCGGTCCCGCTTGCCGCCTATGAAAATGACCATCAAATTCGCGCCGCCAAAAATTTTCGCGCCGTCCATTCGCCACGCGCATGAAGCGGGTTGCCATCATCGGGACCGGCATCGCCGGTTTGGGGTGCGGCCATTTTCTGCACCGCAAATTCGACCTGACGTTTTACGAAAAAAACGACTACGCCGGCGGCCACTCGAACACGGTTTCAGTCGCTGAAGAAAATCGTTCGGTGCCGATTGACACCGGCTTCATGGTTTTTAACGAGGTGACGTATCCGAATCTCACGCGACTTTTCAAAGAGCTTGGCGTCGCCGTCAAACCGACGAACATGTCCTTCAGCGTCCAGCATCTGCCAACCGGTTTGGAGTTTTGCGGATCCAGCCTGAATCACATTTTCGGCCAGCGGAAAAATCTGTTCCGCCCGCGCTTCTGGAAAATGATTTTGCAGATCAACCGTTTCAATTCTGAAGCGATGGAGGCTTTGGCCGCGCCGAAATATCAAAACCACACGCTCGGCGAATACGTCCGCGAACGAGCATACGGCGATGAATTCCTGAATTTTTATCTCGTGCCGATGAGTTCCGCCGTGTGGTCCACGCCGCCGGAGTTGATGCTGGATTTTCCCGCCGTCGCGCTGCTGCGTTTTTTCCACAATCACGGTTTCCTTGGCCTGCATACGCAGCATCCGTGGCTCACAGTCGTCAACGGCGCCAAAGCTTACGTCGAAAAAATCACGGCGCCATTCCGCGAAAAAATTAAATTAACATCCGGCGCGACTTCAGTTCGCCGCGAAGGCAACGGCGTGAAAGTCACCGATGTTTCCGGTCGCACGGAAAATTTTGACCAGGTCATTTTCGCCAGCCACGCCGATGAAACCTTGAAACTGCTCGCCGATGCCGACGAACAAGAACGCAAGCTGCTTGGCGAATTCAAATACCAGCCCAACTCCGCGCTGCTCCACACCGACGAGTCCGTGATGCCCAAAACAAAGTTGTGCTGGTCGTCGTGGAACTACCGGATTGATTTTGGCGCGGACAAAAAAATCGCGCCTTCGACGATTTATTGGATGAACCGCTTGCAGGGCGTTTCCGCCCGGCAGAATTATTTCGTCTCCATCAACGGCGAAAATTCGGTGAATCCAAAAACCGTGCTCAAGCGTATTCAATGTGAGCATCCGGTTTTCAGTCTCGGCGCCATCCGGGCGCAAACCGAGTTGCCCAAACTAAACGAGCGCATGACCAACGTTTTTTTTTGCGGCAGTTATTTCCGCTACGGCTTTCACGAGGACGCCTTCACGTCCGCGCTCGACCTCTGTCGCGTGCTCACCGGTGAAAGGCTGACGGCATGAACTCCTGCCTCTACGAATGTTCCGTGATGCATCATCGGTTCACGCCGAAGGTTCACCAATTCCAGCATGACATTTTCATGTTTTATCTGGATTTGGACGAACTGGATCTGGTGGCGAATAGAGTTTTCTTGTTCGGCCACAACCGCAAAAATCTTTACAGCTTCCGCGACGCCGACCACGAACCCGCCGGCGAAAATCCGCTCAAGGAACGCATCTTGGATTTTTTGCGCCGGAACGGAATTGACCTCGGCCCGTTGGGCCGGGTGATGCTGCTCGCGCTGCCGCGCGTGTTTGGCTACGTGTTCAATCCCATTTCCATTTATTATTGTTTCGACGAAGCTGGCGCGCCGGTCTGTTCCATCGCCGAAGTCGGAAACACGTTTCGCGAAATGAAATTGTTTCTGCTCCGCCGCGAAGAGCTGGAAGCCGGTGCGACCTTCAAAAAAATTGTTCCAAAATATTTTTACGTCTCGCCATTTTTGGAGCTGGATTTGAGCTTTGATTTCAAACTGAAAATTCCAGGTGACAAGCTGGACATTAAAATTGACGACCGCGACGGCGAAGAAAAAGTTCTGATCAGCAAGCTCACCGGGCGGCGGGCCGAACTGACCAACCGCAACCTCTCGTGGTTTACCGTGAAATACCCGCTGGTCACGGTAAAAGTAATTTTCCTGATCCACTGGCACGCGCTGCGCCTCTGGCTCAAGCGCGTCCCGTTTTATCGCAAGACCGAAAATGCCGCGCTGCAACGCGAGGTCTTGCGGCCACACTCACCCCTGACTGCGAGAACCAAATGAATCAATCTACCGCCACCCTGAATCCCACGTTCATCCGCTCCAGCGAAAGTAAAGCCGGCGGTTTTTACCAACGCATTGTGATGCAAGCGCTGGAGCGGATGACGCTGGGCTGTTTGCAGCTGGAACTGCCCGACGGCACAAAAAAAACCATCGGCCAGCCGGATGCAAAAATTTCCGCCAGCGTCCGTATTTTGAACTGGGATTTTTTCAAACGCTGCGTTTTATTTGGCGACATTGGTTTCGGCGAGGCCTTCGTGGATGGCGATTGGGACACCGAAGACATCACCAAAGTCATTTCCTGGTTCATTCTGAATGTGGAAAATTCGCCGGCGATGTCCGGCTCGCGCGGTAAAAAATTTCTGATCAACCTGCTGGGCTGGCAGAACCGCCTCAGCCATTTGCTGCGACCGAATAGTCTCAACACCAGCCGCCGCAACATTTCCGAGCATTACGATTTGGGCAACGATTTTTACAAATTGCTCCTCGACCCGACGATGACGTATTCGTCAGCTTTATTTGAATCGTCGTCGCAATCGTTGCAACAAGCGCAGACTGCCAAATACGACCGCCTTTGCCGCCAGTTGAAACTCAAGGCTGGCGAACATATTTTGGAAATCGGCAGCGGCTGGGGCGGATTCAGTCTGCACGCGGCGAAGAATTACGGCGTGCGCATCACGACCGTCACGATTTCCGAGGAGCAATTCAAATATGCCCGCGAACTTTTTCAAAAAGAAAATCTCGCCGACAAAATTGAAATCAAGCTGATGGATTACCGCCTGCTCACCGGCCAGTTCGACAAAATTGTTTCCATCGAAATGCTTGAAGCCGTCGGCGACGCCTATCTCGAAACGTATTTCGCCAAGTGCCATGAAGTGTTGAAGCCGGGCGGCCTGCTCGCGTTGCAGATGATCACTTGTCCCGATTCGCGCTACGATTCGCTCCACAAAAATGTGGACTGGATTCAGAAACACATTTTTCCCGGCTCGCTGCTGCTCTCGGTGCATCGCGTCAACGAAGCGCTACGCCGAACCAGCGATTTGTTTCTGCATGACTTGAAAGACCTTGGTTTGTCTTACGCTGAAACGCTGAAGCGCTGGCGTGTCGCCTTCAATCAAAACGAAGCCGCCGTCCGCATGCTAAAGTTTGACACGCGCTTCATCCGCAAATGGAATTACTACCTATCCTACTGCGAAGCCGCGTTCGCCATGCGCAACATCAGCGTGGTGCAAGTCATCTACACGCGCCCGAACAATCCAACTTTGACCAACCTATGATCTGGTTTCTGCGAATCGCTTTCGGCTGCGTTCTCGTGACGATGCTCTGCGCGACGAGTTGGGCGAGCTGCCAATGCCCGCTCTGGAAAACGCCGCAGGCGCTCGTCACGCATCCGTGGTTCATCGCCACGCTGTTCGACTGCTACTTTGGATTCCTGACACTTTACGCCTGGCTGGCCTACAAGGAAACCGGCTGGTTCGCGCGCGCTGCCTGGCTGGTGGCGATTTTACTATTGGGCAACATTGCCATGTCGAGCTATATGCTCATCACGCTCTTCCGCCTGCCTGCAAACGCGACGATCGAACAAGTTTTGCTCCGGCAAAGAAAATGAATCCATGCGCCATGCCGCCAGCAGCCCATTCATCGCGCCTGAAAAAATTCTGGCAGGAACGCGTCGTGACCCTGATCGTGGCGCAGTTCACGCAGGGTTTCACGCCGCAAGAAATTTCGCTGACCGTCACATTGGGTGTGACGCTGGGCATTTTTCCGATTTTCGGCGCGACGACCACTTTGTGCGCGCTGGCCGGGTTCTGGCTCAAGCTCAACCAGCCCGTCATTCAGCTCGTCAACTATCTGGTTTCGCCGCTGCAAATGGCGCTGATTTTGGTTTTCGTCCGCATCGGCGAATGGATCATGCATGCGCCGCGCGTGAGCTTTTCCATTCCCGAACTGTTCCGCAAATTCCACGAATCCCCCGCGAATTTTTTCCGCGAGTTCGGCCTGACTGGCTTGCATGGCATCATCGCGTGGCTCGTCATCGCGCCGTTTTTCGCGGCGCTGATTTATTTCCTGCTGCTGCCGCCGCTGAAAAAGCTGGCCGTGATGAAAAAATAAAATGCTGACTGAATTTTTCAACGCCCTGTGGCCCGTGGCCGTATTTGCGATCGCCTTGATGCTCGTCATCTGGTGGCTCGCGCTGCGCATCAACAATCTTGGCATTGTGGACATTGCGTGGTCAGCCGCCTTCGCGCCCGTGGCAATTTTTTACGCCGCCGCCACGCACGGCGATCCGACGCGGCGCTGGCTCATCGCCGGCATGGCGGCGCTCTGGAGCCTGCGGCTTGGAACGCATTTGTATTTCCGCGTCGTCGGCCATCATCCGCACGAGGACGTGCGCTATGCGCAAATGCGGGCGAAGTGGGGCGCAAATTTGAAATCGCAGGCGCTGATTTTCTTCGAGCTGCAAGCCGTTTTGATTGTGCTGTTGTCCGCCGCATTTTTAATCGCGTGCCTAAATCCGCGTCCGGATATTTCCATTTTGGAATGGGCGGGCGTCGCGGTGTGGGCGGTGGCGATTGGCGGTGAAAGCCTCTCGGACTGGCAGTTGAAACAATTCCGTTCGCGTCCCGAAAACAAAGGCAAAATTTGCCAGGCCGGTTTGTGGAATTACTCGCGGCATCCGAATTATTTTTTTGAGTGGCTGGTGTGGTTGGGATTTTTTCTGTTCGCCTGGGATTCGCCCGGCGGTTGCTACACGGTGCTGTGTCCGGGGCTGATGCTGTTTTTCCTGCTGCGCGTCACCGGCATTCCGCTGACCGAGGAACTTTCTGTGAAGAGCAAAGGCGACGCTTATCGCGAATACCAGCGCACCACCAGCGCGTTCGTGCCGTGGTTCAAGAAAAAACCAAAACTTCGACCTGCATAAATTTATGAACTCTGAACAAACCCTCGCAATTGTCAGAAACGATGTCGTTGCCGACACTCGTGGCGGCGACGCCCCGTCGCCGAAAGTGACCGCGACGCCCTCGTCGCGCGCGACAAATTCAGCAACATTTGCCAGTCCCGCCAGAGCAAGCGACGAGGCGTCGCCTTCGCCTTTTGCGACGAGGGCGTCGCAGCCACTGCTGCTACTCGACCGGTTGCTGGAAAAAAATCTGCTGCCGGACTGGCTTATCCGCATCGGCATCCGGCGGTTGCTGCGCGAACGTTTGCGCGACGAAAATCAGGGCAGCGCCGGCGCGCAGCAGGCGCACTTGCTCAAGCTGGTGGAGGAACTGAAGCAAAGTCCCATCGCCAACGAGACGAGGGCCGCAAACGAACAGCATTACGAAGTGCCGACGCGGTTTTATCAGCTTTGCCTCGGCGCGCGGCTGAAATACAGCAGCGCGCTGTGGCCGGCGGGCGTGAAAACTTTGGACGAGGCCGAGGAAACGATGCTCAAGCTGACCTGCAAACGCGCGCAGCTTGCGGACGGTCAAAACATTTTAGAACTCGGCTGCGGCTGGGGTTCTTTGTCGTTGTGGATGGCGGAGCATTATCCCAGCGCGCGCATCACCGGTGTTTCCAATTCTGCGACGCAGAAGCAGCACATTGACGCCGAGGCGCAGAATCGCGGGCTGAAAAATTTGCGCATCATCACCTGCGACATGAACCAGTTCGACGTTGCGGAGAAATTCGACCGCGTCGTCTCCGTGGAAATGTTCGAGCACATGAAAAACTACGAGCGCCTCATGGCGAACATTTCCCGCTGGCTCAAGCCGGATGGAAAATTGTTCGTCCACATTTTCACGCACAAGGAATATGCCTACCACTTCGTTGCGCGCGATGAATCCGACTGGATGGCACGCTATTTTTTTACCGGCGGCATCATGCCGAGCGACGATCTGCTGCTGTATTTCCAGAAAGATTTGACCATCGAAAATCACTGGCGCGTTAACGGCACGCATTATCAAAAAACCGCCGAAGCCTGGCTGGCGAACATGGACGCGCACGAAGCTGAAATCCGCCCGCTGCTCGCGCAAACCTACGGCGCGGAAAATGAAACGCGCTGGTGGGTGTATTGGCGCTTGTTTTACATGGCTTGCGCGGAGCTGTGGGACTTTCGCAAAGGCGAAGAATGGATGGTCTCGCATTATTTGTTCAATAATAAAACGGGATAAGTTGAGTGCCCGGGAAAATTTATGTTCATGTAGCCAAAATTGGCTTCAAGGCTCTAATTTGCGGAAGCATCGCAGTTAGGCGATAGTCATGAAATTCTATGTGCCAATTCACTCAAAGTGCCGCCGCAGCCTGGCGTTTTTTTAAAACCATCATTCCTGTTATTATTTTGTTTTGCGCCCTGACGGAAGCTTTCGCGCAAGGCACTTACCCTAAAATTGAGGCCTCTTTTCTGATCAACAGTTTGGCCACCGACCCCTTTGACTATACCGTGACCGATGTGCATGTGCAGATTGTGCAGCCGGATTCGACGACCATTTCATTGCCCGCCTTTTTTGACGGCGGCACAACTTGGCGCGTCCGTCACACGCCAACAATGGCCGGAACTTACAGCGTCAGCGGAGTGAGGTTGAACGGCTCGGTGCTTGCGGTCAGCAACCTGCAGCCAACTTCATGGACCGTGACCGGCTTTCCCACCAGTGCGGGCTATGTGCGGGTGGATTCAAACAATCCACGACGCTTTGTCACCAGCAATGGGCGGCGGTTTTTTCCGGTGGGAGAAAATATGGCATGGAGTTCACCCGGGGCAAACGCCCTTAACATCTTCCCAAAAATGGGCGCGGCGCATGAAAACTGGTCGCGCGTGTGGATGACCCATTTTTACGAAGGCAGCGGGCTGGGGCTGAACCTGGACTGGCCCAAGGTCAACAACACTTTCGGCCAGTTGAGCCTGCCCAATGCTCAGCACTGGGACGCCATTGTCGCGGCGGCGGACCAGGCCGGCATTCATTTCCAGATGACCTTGCAGCATCATGGTCAGTATTCGAGCATTCCCATCAGCAATACTGATCCGAACTGGGAGCAAAACCCCTACAACACCGCCAATGGCGGCTTTCTTTCCAGCGCCACCAATTTTTTCACGGACGCGACCGCCCAGTCGCTCACCAAGCGAAAGCTTCGCTACATTGTGGCGCGCTGGGGTTATTCGCCCTCCATCATGGCCTGGGAACTTTTCAATGAAGTGCAGTTTACCGACGCTGGACACCTCAACCAGTGGAGCACCATCGAAGCGTGGCACAACGAAATGGCGACCTTTCTTCGTTCGCAGGATTTGTATCAACACTTGATCACTACCAGTTCACTCCTCACTGAACCGCTTTGGGATCAGACTGATTATTACCAGCACCACGATTATCCGTCTGATTTGATATCGGGAATCCGCGATGCGCAGGATATCAGCGCGTCACAGCCGGTCGGGCCTGATTACAGTGGCGAGTGCGGCATTGATTTCACCCCGCACGTCGGCATAAGTCCACCTGTCTGGGCCGGTCTTATGGCTGGACAATCCGCCGACGCCATGCCGTGGTATTGGGACACCATCGATCCAAACAATGATTACTTTTTGATCAAGGCCGCCGCTGATTTTGTCACGGTGTCCGGTCTGGGCGATCAGGACAGTTTGATCAAATCCACTCCGCAAGTCACCGCCGGCGCGAATGGTCCGCTGGCGTTCGCGTTTGGCGGCGGATTCAACGCCGCAGCGCAAGATACGTTCACCATCGGGTCGGCGGCACCAAATGGCGCGGGGACAACGCCGCCTTATCTTCAAGGCACTTTTCATCGTTTATATACGCCTAACGGTTACACGTTTAATGTCAATTACCCGCAGACTGGAACTTTTTCCGTTCAAATCCTCACCATAGCCGCTGCGGGTGCGGGTCTCGATGTTCTCCTCGACGGAAGTATCCAGACCAACATTTCATTTCCCGCCACCAGTGGTGATACTTCCACAAATTTTACCGCTTCGATTTCAGTTCCTGCTGGTGCCCATTCCATAAACATCAATAACCCAGGGCTGGATTGGATTGATATGGGCAACATCACGCTCAATCCCTATGTGCCTCTGCTCGCTGCCTATGCAATCGGCACCAACAACTGGCAGGCGCTCTGGCTGTGGCACCGAACCAATGTTTTCGCAGCAACGCCAGGACCGAGTGTTACCGGTACTGTTAACGTCGCGGGATTAAATCCTGGAATCTACTCGGGCACATGGTGGGACACATTCGGAGCCGGTGTCATCAGTAATTTTACCTTTACCATCACAAACGCCAGCGTACCGCTGACGCTCACCACGCCGTCGATTTTACGCTCCGTTGCGTTATATGTGGGCCGTCCGGCACAGGCGGGAGTCACGCCTCCCAATCTGACGCAGAGCGTCGTCTCAAACTCGCCGCCTTTCATCCTGCCGTTGGGTCTAACCAACAATGGCGGGCTGCCACTCGCCTATTCGCTTTCTTTCACCAGTGCGATACCGGCGTGGTTGAGCTTTTCTTCAACCAACGGATATGTGTCAAAGTCCAGCACAGAAACGGTGTTTCTGGCTTTCGATCCAACAGGCCTGGCGGTTGGCGCTTACAACTTTACGTTTTTCGTCAATACCAGCGATCCGCTCCTCCCGGTGGCGGCGCTGCCCATAGCGTTCACAATTTCATCGGGTATTCCGGACGCGCCGCAACTGCAGGTTCTGCCCGGGTCCACCGGCCAGTTTATTTTCCGGCTGTTGGGTGACACAAATGTTCCTTATGTAGTCCAAATTTCAACGAATCTTACAACGTGGGTTTCTGTTTCAACCAACACGCTGCCGGGTGGCGCTTTGAACATCACCAACCCGGTTGCGCCGGGCGGATCTCAACAATTCTGGCGCGCCTTGTGGCAGCCTTAACCGTGGCGGTGCGGGCCAGGTGCATGTTCATTCGGAGACAAACTGGTAGCTGCCGGAACCGATTTGATAAACCGCCTGCCCCTGCTCCTGTCTTAAAAAATGAACACCCGGAGCCTTCCCGGCGGCGACGCCGTTTTCAGTGACGCTCTCCGGCCGTAACGTCGGCACGAAGACAGTGGCGGTCGTGTTCGCGGGAATCGTCACCCGCAAGATGAACCGGCTGCCGTCACGCTTCCAGTCGCTGACAATTTTTCCGCGGATGGAATTGTAACTGGCTTTCACCCACGTCACGTCACCGACGGGCTGTGGATGAATGATGATTTTTTTGAAGCCCGCACTGTCAGGATCATTCTGGATGCCGGCGAGGTCGTGGTAAAACCACTCCTGAATCTGGCCCAGCATGAAATGGTTTTGCGACGAGTCGCGCCCGGCATCCCACGCCTCGGTCAAACTGGTCGCGCCCATTTTCAACTGGTAGCCGTAGCCGGGCTTTGCAGACTGATGGTTGACGTCAAAAATCACGTCGCTGCGCCCGCCATCGGCGAGTGCGCGGAGCAGATAACGGTAACCGACGTCGCCGGCGGTCAGCGCGTTGCCGCGTTTGCGCACGTCGGCGACAATTGCCTCAAGGACGGCGGCGCGATTCGTCGGTTTACAAAGTCCCATCACAAGCGGGATGGAATTCGCCGTCTGAGAGCCCGTCGCGTAAAAGTGATTGGTCGCGTCGTAGAAGTTTTCATTGAACGCGACGTGAATGTTTTCCGCGAGATCGGAAAATTGTTTAGCGTCGTCGTCCTTGCCGAGCAGCGCAGCGGCGCGCGCCATGATTTTCACATCCTGAAAATAAAATGCCGAGGCCGTGAGGGCGATGGGCGTGAGCTGCGCGACGCCGGGAGGTTTCGGGCCCATGTCATACCAGTCGCCAAGTCCGTAATTGACGATGTTGTTGCTCGCGCGGCTGCCGAGGTAGGCGAGATAGTTTGTCATCGCGTCATAATGCGTGCGGAACAAATTCAGGTCGCCGTCGAATTGATATTGCTGCCAAGGCACGAGGATTATTGCGCTGCTCCATTCCGGTGAATCGCCGAAAACACCACGGAGATGGTTTGTGTCGCCGCGATCTCGGAAAACCGAATATTCCGGCGCGGTGGTCGGCACAAGACCGTTGGCGAGCTGCGAGTCAGCCATGTCGTTCATCGTCTTGGTGAACAGTTGCGCGAGGCCAAATTCATAGCGCAGGGACGGCCCGTTCAAATGATCTTCTTCCAGCCAGCCGCGCTTTTCGCGCTGCGGGCAGTCGGTCATCAGGCTCATCATGTTGCTGCGCTGCGCCCAACGGATGAGATTGTGGATGCGGTTGAACAAGGAGTTGGAACATTCAAATTCCCCGGCGGATTCGGAGGAGGATTGGACGACGATGCCGGCAATGGATTTCACGGCGGGCAGTTTGGCTTCACCTTTGGCCGGAAAACTCTTCAACTCCAAATAGCGGCAGCCGACATAGAAGAATTTGGGCGACCAAGTTTCCACGCCGTCCGTGGCCTTGGTGTAGTCGCACCCGATGGCGCTCCGGCGGCCCGCGCCCATTGAATTCTGATCTGCGGAGCCTTCGCCGCTGATGAGTTCGGACGGAATCACGCGCACCTTGCTGCCCGCCAGACCGTCAATAGAAATTCTGGGGAGATGCGCGGCGTTCTGACCGAGGTCGAAAATTACGTCGCCATTCGTGAGTGCGCGCGACGAGACCGGCCGGTGAATTTCAAAGAATCGGATTGGCGGGGCGGCACAGGAAAGTCCGCGCAGTTTGCCGCCCGGCCCGCTGACAACAATTGCGAACGCCCATTTTGATTCGTCAAAATCAATCCGGTTCCAGCCATTTTGCACGCGGCGCGCGTCATAATCCTCACCGCTGTAAATCGAACAGGAAACAATCGGGCCGGGCGCAACGCGCCAGCTTCCATCCGTGCCCACGTTCTCGACCGAACCGTCGGCATATTCCAAACGGATTTGCGCAATGACCTTGAGCGGGCCAAAAGAGCACGGCTGCCAGCCGGGCGGCTTGAACCGCGTCGCCGGCACGTTATACATGCCGTTGCCGAGTTCGATGCCGGCGGCGTTTTTTCCTTTTCGCAACAAATCCGTTATATCGCGGGTGTCATAGAGGCAGGTGCGGTCATATTTAGCCCATCCGGGCGAGAGAAAATCCATGCCGGCCTTTTTGCCGTTGAGCGTCAATTCGTATTGGCCGAGGCCGCAGACGTTCACCAGCGCGCGCTGAAGCCCGGGCTTGACGATGAATTCGTGCCGCAACAGCAGTGAAGCAATGTTCGTGTCCGCTGCACCGATCCATTTTGCCTGCCAGCTCGCGTCATCCAAAACCCCCGTTGTCCAGGTCGCGGATCTGCTCCAGGCGGAAACTTTGCCATTCGCGTCCCAGACACGCACCTTCCAAAAAACCTGCTCCGAGGATTTCAACGCCACACCCGCGTATGGAATCTGAATTGTTTTATCGGAAGAAATCCTGCCGCTGTCCCACAAATCGCCGTTGTTTGTCACCAGGTTTTTCCGGTTCGAAGAAACGATGATTTGATATGCGGTCTGTCTTTGCCCGCGCTCATCGCTTTTAATTTGCCAAAACAGACGCGGGGTTGGCGAATCAACGCCCAGGGGATTGACGGCGTAATCGCAGCGCAGCTGCACCGGTTCGACGCCCGCAGCTCGCGCCAGAAGTTCGCCAGCCAGCAATATGACGGTGGCAAACGCCAGCAACAGCAGGCGTCCAATCGTGCTTTTCATAAATGAGGCAGACAATGACTGTTTTGATAACGGCAACAGCGCGCCGCAATCCTGACCTCCGGAACATCAACTCCACGGTTTATGGTTTGTAGATGGGCGAATGGTCCTGCACGAATATTGTTGGCTTGGGCGTTGCCCCCCCGACGGCATTGATCAGCAGATTGTCGAAGCAGGCGGTGTTTCTGGTCGTATTGTCGCCGGTGACAAGGCCGGCCATCCCATGGGAAGAAAATTGATTCGTGGTGATGAAAACCTGCGTGCCATCAACAAAGCCCGTGATGGTGGCACCGGAAAATTGTAGCTTCACATTGTGCCATTGATCCGCGGCAAAGTTTTTGACAGTGCCAGCCACCATTTGCTTTTCACCTTTCTCGCCGGAATTGCCGGCGGTGCGAAGCATTTCTTGATGCTCCTTGTCTCCCAGGTCCACCGGCCCTGCCTTTCCGTTGATGGCCACCAAAGTGCAAGTGCCGTCCGCCGCCAGACGCAAATAATATCCTTTGGGGGCGCAGCCATAGCCGTCGCCGACATTATTGACCCGGCCCATGACGCCCGCCCAACCGCCGTTGTCCAGATACACATCGGCACTGACTTCATAGTCTTTCCAACCCTGATCGCCGATGATGGTGTAAGGCATCCACTCGGGCGCCCAGCTTTGTGGCTTTTGACTAACGACCTGACGCAGACATTTCCCGGTTTTGTCCGGGCGTTCGGCAATTTCAAAAACGCCGGCAATGTCCGCCGTGTAGTGCGGCAGATAACCAAAGCGCTGGGGCGCCGAGTATTCATCAAACGTTTCGTAATATGGAAATGGAAATTTCTGTTCGGCGGGAACGTTGTTGAACGAACCCTTTTTTTGGCCGGTGGTCGTGGAAATGGAATAAATGGTATCTGGCTCGAGCGTGATGGTGAACACGCCGTTTTTTGGTTTGAGGCCAGGTTGCTGGACGAATTGGTCTTTGGCGTCGCTGCGCCAAACGCAAAGTTTGCCGGTGGACAGGCCCTCGCCGACCTTGAAGGTCACGGTTTGAACCGACCTGGCACCCTTGGTTTCAAGAATCACGCTGTAATCCTTGCCCGGTGATTTCAAGGTGACAAACGTTCCGCCGGCCGCCAGTTCCCCGCAGGCACCATTGAGGTATTGCCAGCCGATTTTCGAGAATTGCCCGTAGTGCGCGTAGCCCCACAATACTTCGCGGGCATAGTAGTGGCCGCTCCATGGCGAGTTGGCGATCAGGGCGGCGGGTTCGATCGCATATGGTTCCATCGGATAGACGGAGCCGACGAGATACCAGTTCACAATTTTCGTCACGCCGCTGCGGATGAAGTTGTCATTGAACGCCCGCACGAGGCTGATTTCGCAGTCGAACCCTTTTTTGTAAACGTGTTCCTCACTGTTCCAAAGCGGCTTGTTCAACGAGGCGGCGAGTTGCTGCACGGCTTCGGGCGCGGGACTTTCCGACATGGTGTGATTACTGATGATGGCCACCGCTTTCTGCAGCTCGGCATCATTTACCAGGTTTTTCGTCCAGTCAAATTTGTCCTTCCCCCAGTTGTCAAAGCCATGAAGCCTGACCTTTTCCAGGCCGCTGGCATCAAGCGTGGCGCGAAATCTTTTGGCGAATTCTTCATTCACGCCTTTCTCATTCCGGCAACCGATGGCGTCCAAGTCCAGCCCGTAAACTGATTTTAAGCCCTGAATCCATTTGACGTAATAATCGCACATGTCCTGCGACCAGAACTGACCGTCGCCCACCCAGCCCGGACAGCCCCACGCGCAGGCGTCAAGTGTCAGGTCGGGATTTCTTTTTTTGGCCTCGCGCATCATCCACCACTCGTAACCTCGGCTGTAGTTGAGATCATCTTTGGCGTGCATGTGGCTCGACTCGGAACCCTGCGTCGAGTTTCCATCGCCAGGAACTTCAACCAGCAGTGCGCTCATGGAGGCGCCAAACTTGGGTTTGAACAGCAAATCCAGCACCTGGCTACGCTGTGGTTCAGGATAGTCCTTGAGTAAAACCGAGGTTGCGCCGCCACCGCTCACCGCGCCGATGCCGTCGAAGCGCTTGCCGCCGGCATCACCTTTGAGATCAATGCTTTGATCCGCGAACGACGGATCATCAAAACCGTTCGCCAACCAGCAGAACAAACCGAACAGAATGGCCACACAGGGGTTGCCGAAACGGAAAAAGTAAACGGGCCAAGCTTTGGTTTGGGTAATAGGTATTGTCATGTTAATTTTCGGACGTTGCCGATTTTAGGGGGACGATTTGAATGCCACCGGCCGTGGCCTGCCTTGTGAAAAACAACGAGCCCCGACGAAAGGTTGCGAAGGACAATTTATATTTCTCGTGATGGCGTTCAAAGGATTTCAAAGCATGGCAAAAGCCCGCTCTTTGGTCATGTCGTGAAAATATGCATTATTATATTGCAGTTCGACTTTTTTGGAAATGCATATTTTTTGGGGCACGGGAAACGTCCAGCTTTCCCGTGTTTATCCAAACGTGGTTCACTTGATAGACAATAACAGACCAACGCGACGACGAAGTTTCCAAGCTTGCCATCATCCACTACTTTATCAAACTTATTGACGTGAATCAGGACTCTTATGACGCGCTGGTCATCGGTTGCGGCCCCGGCGGCAGCAGCACCGCCACATTTTTGGCGCGGGCGGGCAAACGCGTGCTCGTGCTCGAAAAAGAAATTTTCCCGCGGTTTCACATCGGCGAATCGCTCCTGCCCTGCAACATGACCATTTTCCGCGACATGGGCGTGCTGCCCGCGTTGCGCGCGGCGGGTTTTCTGCGCAAATTTGGCGCGCAATTCGAGCTGGGCAACGGCTCCATCGGCACGCGCTTCGTTTTCCGACAGGGCCGGTTCAACCGTGAACCGGAGGCCATTCAGGTCGAGCGCGCGACCTTTGACCATGTTCTGCTCAAACACGCCCGCGCATCGGGTGCCGAGGTGCGCGAAGGCTGGACGGTCAGCCGGTTTGAGGCGGATGCCGGCGGCGTGGACGTCGAGGCATCCGATCCTGATGGGAAAATTCATAATTTTCGCACGTCGTTTCTGGTTGACGCCAGCGGACGCGGCAACCTCACCGGCAACCAGGAGAATTTGCGCGAACTGCATCCGACCTGGAAAAAACTGGCCATTTTTGGCCATTTTGAAAACGTCGGCCGCGACCCCGGCGAGGCCAACACCGACACCATCATTGTCCGGCTTGAAAACAAATGGTTCTGGATCATCCCGCTCTCCGCCGAAAAAACCAGTGCGGGTCTCGTGATTGACAAAGACGAGTTCAACAGGGCTAGCGGTTCGCCCGAAGAAGTTTTCCAGCACTGGATCGAATCCAGTCCGCCCGTCAGGGAGCGCCTGAAAAATGCCCGGCGCATCGGCGACCTGAAGACCACGACCGATTTCAGCTATTACAACCGCAAGTTTGCTGGCGACCGGCTGCTCCGCGTGGGTGACGCTGCCGGCTTCCTGGATCCAATTTTTTCCGCCGGGGTTTATATCGCCATGTGGTCGGGTAAAATCGCGGCCGAAGTTGTCCAAAAATCTCTCGCCCAAGGCAGACCCAACCGCCGGCTGTTTAACCGTTACGAAAAGCGGGTCCGAAGGGGTCTGATGTTTTACTGGCGGGTAGTGGAGAATTATTACACCACGCCATTCATGGAGCTTTTTTTACAGCCGCGCAATCATCACGACCTGCCGTCCGCCGTCAACGCAGTGCTGGCGGGCGAACTGGAAGGCGGCTGGAGCCTGCGTTGGCGGCTAAAATATTTTTTCCTACTCGTAAAGCTGCAGAAACGCTGGCCGCTTGTACCGCACATTTCTTTTTTGCCGGGCCACGCGAATGCATCCAAAACTCCCGAATGCTCTGCAAAAGTCTGAAACGGCCGGTGGAAACTTAAAAGATTCGCGTGAGTCGTCCCATTCTTATTTTATCCATGCTGCTGTTGGCTTTTTGCGCGGGCTGCCGCACGGTCAAGCTGCTGCCGCCCGCCGATTTTTCCGCACCCGGCTGGCGCGTGCAGCAGGGCCAGGCCATCTGGAAACCTTCTTCGGGCCGCCCGGAACTCGCCGGCGACCTGCTGCTGGCGACGAATGCGGACGGAAATTTCTTCATCCAGTTTTCAAAAATGCCCTTTCCGCTGACGACCGCACAAGCGTCCAATGACCAATGGCAGATTGAATTCGGTGCCGACAAGTTTTTGTGGCATGGCCGCGGCACACCGCCAAACCGTTTCGCCTGGTTTCAACTGCCACGTGCGCTCCGCGGTGCCGGCGTTTTTGATAACTGGCGATTCACCCGGATTGAAACCAATTCGTGGCGGCTGGAAAATCCGCGTACCGGCGAAACATTGGAGGGCGAATTTTTTCCATGAAACGGTTTCAATGGTGGTGGCTGCTGCTGCTCGTTCCGATCATCGCCGGACTTGCACGGCTGCATTTTGATGTCGAGATGCTGGACCTGCTGCCGGCGGACGTTCCCGCCGTCCAAGGCCTCAAAATTTACCAGCAGCATTTCACGGACGCCCGCGAATTGATCGTCACTGTCCGCGCGCCGAACCGCGATTCCGCCGAGCAGGCCGCCAGGGCCATCGCTGAAAATTTGCAGCACGCAACCGGTCTCGTGGCGAATGTCACCTGGCAGCCGCCATGGCAGGAGCATCCCGAACAAACCGCCGAACTCATCGCCTACCTTTGGCTGAACCAGCCACCGGAAAAGTTCGCGCAACTGGCCGCACGGCTTTCCGGAACGAATCTTACCGCTGTCCTGGCCGCCACACGCGACCTGCTGGTCACGACACTTTCACCCAATGAAATCGCGCAGTCGAGCTACGATCCCTTCGGACTGACGCGTCTGCCCGAAGACGTTGCCGGAACAGTTTCCGGGTTCGGATCGGGGGATGAAATGTTCGCCTCCGCCGACGGCACGTTCCGGATTATTTTTGTCAAAGCGCGTGATCCCTTGAACGGATACCATGAATGCGCTGCCTGGTTCAACGCCGTAAAAAACCGCATCAACACCCTGTCACCGGCCGATGAAAGAATCAAGATCGGCTACACCGGCCGGCCGGCGTTCACGGCGGAAATTTCCGGCAGCATGCAGCACGACATGACGTTGTCTGTCGGCGGCACGGCGTTGATCATCGCAATTCTTTTTTGGTGCGCCCACCGGCGTGTCAAGCCGATGCTCTGGCTGCTGACCCTGCTGGCCCTGATCCTGGCGGCGACGCTCGCGCTCGGCGGTTTGGTTTTTGGCGCGGTCAACATCATCAGCATGGGTTTTGCCGCCATCCTGCTTGGCCTCGCAGTGGACTATGCGGTGGTGCATTATCAGGAAGCCCTCGCACAGCCGGAACTGTCCATCCCCGAAATCCGCCGCGCCATCGCGCCGAGCATTTTCTGGGCGGCGGTCACGACAATTTCAGCATTTCTCGTCTTGAATTTTGGCGGACTACCCGGTCTCGCGCAACTGGGTTCGCTCGTCGGCATTGGTGTCGCCATATCGGCCGGGGTAATGATTTTTGCCTTTCTCCCGCCGCTGTTTCCGCAGCGGATGAAACCCACGTTAAATCGCCCGGAAACAAAAATCGCCATTGCCGCCGCGCTGCCAAATCCGCTTCGCTTAAAAATTATTTTAACCGTCACCGCCATCCTCGTTTTGTCCTGTGCCGCGGTTTTATTTTCCGGCCTGCCCAAAATGGACACCACCGCCAACGCCTTGCGCCCCCGTGACAGCCAGGCTTATACGACGCTCGACGCCATCAAACAGAACCTGAATCAACGGCGGGAGCCGCTCTGGCTGGTCGTTTCCGGCCGCGATGAAAGCGAAGTGGCGCAGAAGCTCGACGCGGTTTTGCCGGTGCTCGCCGCCGCGGTCGCCGACCAGACGCTCTCCGGCTTCACGCTTCCCAAGGTGCTCTGGCCGCGACCGGGATTTCAGGCGGCCAACCGGGAAAATGCGCGACAGCTTGCCGCCCAAATGGACGAATTCCGCGCCGCCGCACTGACCAACGGCTTCTCCGAAACGGCGCTCGGACTGACCGACGATGTTTTGGAAACCTGGCGGCATGCTGCCGCAACTACGAATGTCTTCTGGCCGGCGAATCCGCTTTGCACCTGGATTTTTGAAAAATTGGCGGTCCACGAATCGCCAAATTTTTTTGCCGTCGGATTTCTCTACCCCGCCACCGACGCAACAGTGGCTTCCATCGCCCGGCTTAATGTGCAATTACCTCACGACGGCGTCTGGCTTTCCGGCTGGGAATTGTTGGGTGGAACCGTTCTGGCCGCCGTTCAAAAAAATCTGTGGAAGCTGCTGCTGCCCATGATTGGCCTCATTTTGCTTTCGCTGTGGCTGGCGTTCCGACGGTTCGCGGAGGTTTTTTTTAGCATCGGCGTCCTGTTGTTGAGCGGACTTTGCCTGCTGGCGGCAATGAGCCTTTTCGGCTGGTCATGGAACCTGCTGAACCTCATGGCGCTGCCGTTGATCCTCGGCACGGGCGTGGATTACAGCATTTTCATGCAGCTGGCCCTGCGGCGGCATGGCGGCGATTTGAAAATCGCCCACCAATCCGTCGGGAAGGCGTTGATGCTTTGCGGCGGCACGGCGGTTGCCGGATTCGGCACACTCGGCCTGTCGAGCAATGCGGGCCTGTCGAGCCTCGGCCGCGTTTGCGCCATCGGCATCGCGGGCAACATGCTGATTTCAGTCTTTCTGCTGCCGGTCACATGGAAAATCTTCCTCGGCGAAAAGAAATTGAAATCTGACGCCGCAAACACTTCCGGCCCGTCACAATTTTATGGTGCGCTCATCTGGCAGGCCGGCCTCGCGCTCGGCCGTTTCGTTCCCACGCCTGTCTTTGTTTTTTTCGCCCGGCTGTTCGGCGCGATTTACTGGTGGCTGGCCACGCACCGGCGTGAGATTGTGATCCAAAACCTGCTGCCCGTCTTGAACGGTGACCGGCCGGCAGCCACCCGCAAGGCGCGCGAATTGTTCACCGAATTCATGATCAAGATCACCGATCTGTGGCGTTACGAAAGCGGGACGACGTTTGACCGCTGGCTGGGCGAGTGGAATGGCTGGGAACATTTCACTGCCGCCCATGCGCGTGGCAAGGGCGTGCTGCTCGTCACGCCGCACCTCGGCAACTGGGAGTTCGGCGGCGCCTTCCTGGTCGAGCATGGCTACCAACTGCTCGTGCTGACGCAGCCCGAACCGGACCAAAAGCTGACCGAATTGCGACAGGTGTCCCGCGCCCGCCGGGGCGTCGAAACCTTGGTGGTCGGCGAAGACACCTTTGCGTTCATTGAAATCATCAAGCGCCTGCAGGCTGGGGCCACGGTCGCGTTGCTGGTGGACCGTCCGCCCGCACCGACGGCGGTGAACGTGAACCTGTTCGGCCGCCCGTTCCCTGCCTCCATCGCCGCCGCCGAGCTGGCGCGGGCCTCCGGCTGCGCCATCGTTCCGGTTTACATTGTGCGCCAGCCCAACGGCCATCTGGCGCACATCTTGCCGGAAATCACCTATGACCGCGCAGCGATCGGCAACCGCAACGCCCGCCTCCGGCTGACACAGGAAATCCTGCGTGCGTTCGAACCGGCCATCCGGCAGCATCTGGCGCAATGGTTTCACTTCGTCCCGGTCTGGCCAGACGAAAAACCGAAATGAAAACGCTCCAACAACTTTTCTTCGCGCTCGGAATTTTTTCCGCGTTGCAAAATATTCATGCGGATGAAACCAACTTCGTGTTGGACGCGTGGTTTGCCGCGCAAAGGAACGTTCAGACTTGGTCCGCCAATTTTGTCCAGACCCGCGCGCTGAAAACCTTGACCCAGCCGCTCGTCGCCAATGGCCGCATCGCCTTTGCCAGGCCGGATGAATTCCGCTGGGAACTCGGCCAGCCCGCGCAGACCATCGCGCTGCGGCACGGCGACGAAATGTTCGTCATTTATCCGCGATTGAAACGCGCCGAGCGTTATCCGCTTGGTGCCGGCACGCCGGCCGAATGGCGCGACATGATGTCGCTGTTGCAGGCCGGTTTTCCGCGCGACCGGAAGGAGTTTGATAAACAGTTTCAAATTATGTCGCTTTCGGAAACCAATGGCGCATGGCAGGTGTCTCTCCAGCCGAAAAGCGCCTTTGCGCGGCGAATGATGCCGGAACTGCGCATTGGCATTGCGACGAATGATTTTTCACTGGCCGGCACAGAACTGGTTTTTGTGGACGGCTCGCGGCTGCGGAACGATTTTACCAACGCCGTCCTGAATCCGCCGCTGGACAAAACACTGTTCGAGTGGAGTCCGCCCGCTAATTTTAAAATCGTTGAACCCATGAAACGGTAGCGTACACCGCTAAAAACAATGAACCCCCTTGATAGAGCTTTGAGCCTTCTGCCGCATGGCGCGGAATTCCGGTTCATTGACCGGCTGACCAGATTGATTCCGGGACAAAGCGGGGAAGGCGAATACCCGGTGCGCGGCGACGAAACATTTTTGCGCGGGCATTTTCCCGGCGAACCCGTTTTTCCTGGCGTGCTGTTGGTCGAGGCGGCGGCACAGCTTGCCGGCGTCATTGCGCAAAGCGACCCGAAAATTCCACCACTGAAAAATCTGAAACTCACCGCCTTGCGCAACGTGAAAATCCTTGGTTCAGCCAAGCCCGGCGAAGTTGTCCAGCTTGAGGCAATAATCACCGGGCGGCTCGGCGGCCTGGTTCAGGCGGAGGCAACGGCTCGCATTGCCGGAGAAAATATTCTGACGGTGGAATTGACCTTGAGCGGAGGCTGAATCCATTTCTCCCCGCACGGCAAAGGAATCAACGCCGCCGATCCGCGCACAATAAACCCGGCAACACTTCAATTCCGGAAACATCCGACGCATCATCTTTATTGCTTTCTGCGCCTTGACCGGTTTGGACGCCGGCTTTAGGCTTACGAAAATGGCAAACGCCAAAAAGATCAAACGCAAGGCCGCGCTGCTTGGCTTCGGACTGGATTCCGACGGAAAAAAACGCATCACCACCGGCCCGAACTTTGCCCTTGTCGGCGGCACGGAGGAAACCCACGAGCAGATGACCGAGAAGGCCGTCAAGATCAACGAAAAACTCAAGGCGCGCGGCAAACAACTTGAAACCATCACCCACGAGGAGTTCGATGACATCGCTCACGAGGTCGGCCTGAAGAAAATTCCAGCCAGGTGATTTCCACCTTGAAATTTGCGGCTTGTTCACCGCGACTCCGGCAACAATGTGAATAGAAATTCACATTTCCGACACGTGATTGTAACGTGCTTGAAATAGTCTCCCCGTGTTCGTGCAAAAGAAAACCCTCATTTTGACGGCTGGATTTGGTGATGGTCACAACGCCGCCGCCCGCAGTTTGCGCGACGCGATTGAATTGCACGACGAGGAGGCGCGCACGGAAGTCCTCGACCTGTTCGCCGACAGCTACGGGGCGTTCAACACGTTTGCCCGGAAGACCTACCTTGGCGTCGTGCAATACGCGCCGAAACTGTGGAGCGGCATTTATTCACTGCTGGAAAATCCGCTGGTGGAAAAACAGCTCGGCGGCTTCACGCGGCTGCAGGCAACGCTCGAAAAGGTTCTCGCTGAAACGCAGCCGGACTGTGTTGTCTCCACTTATCCGGTCTATGCGCACGTCATCAAAAAGATTTACGGCGACCACGAACGTCCGTTCCGCTTCATCACGGTGGTCACGGATTCCATCACCGTCAATTCCGCGTGGTATCGCGCGCCGAGCGATCTTTTCTGTGTGGCGAACGACGCGACCGCCGAGGTTTTGAAAAAAAATGGCGTGCCGGCCCGGCAGGTTCGGGCGCTCGGCTTTCCCGTCAGCCCGGCGTTTGCGAATGCCAATCTGCCCGAACTGCCGCCGCCCGTCGGCGATGAACCGCGCCGCGTGCTTTACATCATCAACACCGGCAAGAAAAAGGCGGGCAAGGCGATTGACCGCCTGCTTGAAGTGGACCATGTGCATCTTACGATCTGTGCCGGGCGCGACCCAGAACTCCGCGCGCAGCTGGTTGAACGCACCCGCGACCATTCCGACCGCGTGCGGGTGCTCGGCTGGACGAACCAGATTCCAGAACTGATGATGACGCACCACCTGGTCATCAGCAAGGCTGGCGGCGCGACCGTACAGGAAGCGATTGCCGCCCGGTGTCCGATGATTGTGAACCAGGTGATTCCCGGCCAGGAGGAAGGTAACGCGGAATTGATTTCACGCGGCGGCCTCGGCGCGATTGGTGAAAAAAACCGCGAAGTGGCGGAGCTGGTTGCAAATGCCTTTGCGAATGATGCCAGCCAGTGGAACGAATGGCGCAAGAACCTGAAACGGGTCAGCCGGCCCGACGCGGCGGCGCGCATCGCCGAGCTGGTGCTGGAGGAATGCGAACGAGACGCGCCCAGCCGCAAGGCGGTCAAGCTCTTTGCCGCCGCGCCGGAACGCCTGATGCGATCCGTGCCGCCAGCCACCGGCAACGGCAGCCCCGCGCCGCAGATGCTGCTGTGCGATTTCCACATCCATTCGAATTATTCCGACGGCAAGCTTTCCGTGCCGGAGATCATTGATTTTTACGGCGAGCATGGATTTGACTGCATCTGCATCACCGATCATCTGGCGGATCCAAAGCGCCTGATTGGAAAATTATCCGAGCTGGCGAACCTCACCCTGGGCCGGGAGCAGATGGAAGAGTATTTTGCCGTGATCGAACGCGAGCGGCAGCGCGCATGGCGGCGCTACAAAATGCTGGTGATGACCGGCATCGAGTTCAACAAGGACGGCTACACGCGTAAAACATCCGCGCACCTGCTGGGCATTGACTTGCAGTCGCCGATTGACGCGTCGCTGGAGATCCCCGAGCTCATCGCGCAAATCCATGCGCAGGGCGGGCTGGCCGTCGCGTCACATCCGCATATCATGAAAAGCGAGTGGGGCAAGAACACGCTCTATTTCTGGGAAAATCAAGAGCACTACGCGCCGCTTCTCGACGCCTGGGAAATCGCGAACCGCAACAACATCTTCAACGACGTCGGTCTCAAGCGGCTGCCGTTCATCGCCAACAGCGACTTCCACAAGCCGAAACATATTTACTCGTGGAAGACACTCATCTATTGCGGAAAGAATGCCGACGCGATCAAGGATTGCATCCGCCGCAACGAACATGTCGCCATCACGCTTTACCGCGACTTCACCCGGTCGCCACAACTTCAAGCGCGACACCATTTCAGGGCCCGGCCGGAAACCGTCCCCGCGTTCGACGAGCCAATCGCGCTGCTATCATGACACCGGCTGTTTTTTCAATTCCACCACTTCCGAATGCAACTGTTGCGCCAGCTGCTTGCGGTTCTGGCCACGGCTCGGAACCGGGGCGAACCGGACGAAAGCACGGATACTACGTTTGCTCAGGAAATTCAACAGGTGCGGAATAAAAACGGCGTCGCCCCAATAACAAACCTCATCCCCTGAATTACCATCGTCGAGCGCATATTGAATGTGGCCGACAGTGAGTGGATGTTTCTGTTCCAATGCCGGTTCCAGCAGCGACGACTTGAACGGCAGGACGGTCTGGCCGTCCGAGCTGGTGCCTTCGGGAAACAGAACCACCAGCGCGCCATCGTCGAGCGCACCTTGGATTTCATTGTTCACTTCACCAACATGCGTGCGGCGCTGGCGGTCAATAAACACTGTCCCGCCCAATTGCGCCAGCAGACCCATGACCGGCCAGGATTTGACCTCGCGCTTCGCGACAAACACGGCGGGCGCGAGCGACGACAGGACCAGAATGTCCACGTAGCTCAAGTGATTACAGACCAGCAGACCGTGCGTGGGAATGGTTCCGGTGGATTGAATCTCCAGTTGAAAAATACGCCCCACGTGGCGGCCGGTGCGCTGCAACCACAAGGCCCGCGCCAGCCGCCGGGATTTTTCCGGGCGAACAGCACAGCAAAACAAAAACACAAGGATTGCCTGAAGAACTTCAAAGCCAAACCAAACAAGCCGTCCGGCTACGCGGAGCGAATGCTGGCGGAATCCTTTCATCCGCAAGTTTCAAACAGGGCGGGCGCGGCGGTCAACTCATAAATCGACGGCGCACCAGCAACGGCATTGATTCCAGGTCCAGCAGGGTGAGAAAATCAATGGTTTTGAAACTCCGGTCCAGCGCCGGCGGCCCGCAGATTTTTGCGCCGACGCTCAAATATGCGCACAACAATTTGGGGATTTTGACGCGCTCCTCGGCCAGATGATTGAGCGCGCAGTCATATTCCGGCAAAGGCTGCGTGCGCCAGGCCGGTGACGCCAGGTTCTTCCGGCACAACTCCGAGTAGGCCGAGGCACCCACCGCCGGATCCTGCGACGTGATGGAACTGCAACCCAGCAGATAGCGCCCGCCGCGTTGCTGTGCGTAATCGGCGATGCCCTTCCACAACATTCCGAGCACGACCAGATTGCGGTGCTGGACATGAACACAAGCACGCCCCAGTTCGATGATTTGACCACGTGATGCTTCGTAAGGCTGAAAATCAAATTCCTGCGCGCTGTAGTATCCCAGCTTGGCAGCGGCGTTCCCGCCGGTTTGCAGACGATAGGTCCCGACAATCTGGCACGATGGCAGGTGCTCAATCAGAAGGTGGTCGCAGACGGCGTCAAACGGATCTTCGTCCAGCCCACTGGCGTAGGACTGCTCCAGGCCTTCGTTGAGTTCGAGATTAAAAATTTCAAAGCGCAAGGCCTGCGCCGCGCGGACTTCCTGCTCGCTGCCCGCAAGCCGCGCCGCGTAGTGCCCCGGAGCGTTGACAATCAATCGAACCGATTCAAGCATTGTATTCATGAAGTTAATACTCTGCAAAGAATGTGTCAATTGGGCGTCGGGCAGGTGAATTTCCTGTAATCAACACCCGCGAAACTTCTTAAGACCTTCCGGCAGCTAACGCTTTGAGAACCCGATCGGTCGTTTCGTGGCGGGCTTGCGCTTGACAGAACTTGATTGGCCCGGTGCTAGTTTTTTGCGCAGGCGCGTGATTTCGGCCCGGGCCTTAGCAAGGTCAGCCTTGACGTTCTCGCAATCGGAGCGGGCAGCGCCGAGCTCAAGCGCGTGCCGGCGAAGTTCAAGCTGGGTCATGACATGCCGGGCCAGAATGCGCAGCGCCTGTTTCTGGTCCGCCGTCAGCTCGCGCGGCACCTGGTCCAGGACGCAGAGCGTGCCGAGCGCAAAACCATCGGGCGAGACCAGCGGCGCCCCGGCATAGAAACGGATTTTGGGGCTGGCGGTGACGAGCGGATTATTTTTGAAGCATTCATCCAGCGTGGTGTCCGGAACGATGAACAATTCACTCTGCAAAATCGCGTGCGCGCACAGGGAGATGTCACGCCCGGTCTCGCTGACGCTGACGCCGACCTTCGACTTGAACCACTGGCGGTTTTCATCCAGGAGCGTGATTAACGCGATGGGTGCACCACAGATTTGGGCCGCCAGATCGGCCAGTTCGTCGAAGACCTCCTCGGGCACAGTGTCGAGAATGTCATATTGCCAGAGAACCTTGATGCGCCTGGCCTCGTTCTTGGGAATGGGCGAACTCATGTCTGGTTTTTCATCAACAATTGAAAATATCCGCAGCGGGAGAATGCTCCGAACCGGACCGGCTGTCAACGCGCACGAGCGCACGAGCGGGCGATAAGCCGGCCCGGTTTGAGCCTAATCGTTCGTGCGGTTAAACCGCTTGACGATTTTGCGCGGCAACGGGCGCGGCAAAATCCGATTCAACGAAACGAAGATTTTATTTTGCACGCCTGGAATGATGGTGACTTTTCCCCGGCGGAAGGCGCGGTGGCCGTAAACGGCAACGGCTGCCGCCGACATCTTGGCCGTCTCAAGCTGGCGGACTTTTTTGCCACGCGCGATGTTGCCAAAATTGCTTTCCGTCGGGCCGGGACACAAAACCGAGACCTGTAAACCGGCGCCGGACAACTCCTCGGCCAGGGCTTCGGTGAACGAAAGCACAAAAGCCTTGGTGGCAAAATAAACCGCCATGCCGGGGCCGGGCATGAAGCCGGCGACCGAACCAACATTGAGAATTCCGCCGCGCCGCCGCGCGATCATGCCGGGCAGAAACTGCCCGGTAAGTTCCGTCAGCGCGCTGATGTTGACCTGGAGCATTTCGAGCTGCCGCAGCAATGACAATTCAGCGAACGCCCCGTTGGCGCCGAAGCCGGCGTTGTTGACCAGCACATCCACGATGATTTTTTGCGCGGACAATTCCGCAAAGATCCGCCCCGGCGTTTCGGGCAGCGAAAGATCGGCGGTCAGGACAATCGCTTCGATCTTGTGATCCCGGCGCAATGCTGCGGCCAGATTTTCCAAGGCTTGCGTGCTGCGCGCGACGAGCACCAGACGGCAGCCCTCCGACGCGAAACATTTCGCCAGTTCCAAGCCGATGCCGGAAGACGCACCGGTGATCAAAACTGTTTCTTTGGCCGCGGTGTTCATGCGGGCGTCCGGGCTTTACTGGTTACCCCAGCCAAATCGTTCAGTGATCGGCCAATAGACGAAGAAGGATTTGCCAATGACATTTTTGGTCGGGAACGCGCCCCAAACGCGCGAGTCGGAACTGTTGCAGGTGTTGTCGCCCATCACCATGTAGGAATCGGAGTCGTTGCTGAAGACCGTCTGTTCGTCGGGAAACAATGGCGCGAGGTTGTAATACAGGCCAAATTGCTGGGCGACTGCGCCGTTGACATGGCCGGAGTATTGGCTTTCGCGCGGCGGCGTGGCGGGATTGAAGCCATAAACATTTTCAAAATGCGGCGTGGTGGCATCCAGCCGCCGGCCGTTGATGATGAGATGCCGGTCATTGCCAATCTGCACACGGTCACCGGGCAGCACGACCATGCGCTTGATGTAAAATTGATCCTGCGCCAAGGTGTCAATTCCCTTTGTTTCAAAAACAATGATTTCGCCGCGCTCTGGCTTGCGGAAATTATAGGTGAGCCGGTTGACGAACAGATGATCGCCCGCACAGACCTTCATTTTGAAGACATCGTCCCCCTTGTGATAAATGTGATCAGGATCCAAAAAAATTCCGGCGCGTTTTTCGACAGGTTGTTCGCCAAAATCCGGCGGAAACCACATTGTCTGTTCGACCCCGCCAATCGAAATAGTCTGCTTGAGGTTGAAAATCAAAAAGCGCTGCATCGGACCGATTTCAAGTTTGCCGTCCGACTGGGCGACGACATGAACATAGGAGATTCCCTGAAACCATTCCTTGAAACGCTCCCATCCGTTCGGAATAGTGATGGCATTGCGCAATTTCACCTGCTGGTCCAGCTGCGCCAAGATTTCAGCCCGGTCACTTTTCCAAAAATCGTACTTCGTGAAATCCGGCACCGACGTGACACCAAACAGCGTCGGCTGCATCGAGCCGGTGGGGATTTTGAACGGCTGCAGAAAAAACGTGCGGATGGCCATGGCCACGGAAAGCGCGACCAGCAGCACTTCAACATTCTCGCGCCACGCGGAATGGGGATACGGCTTGAGCCATTTGTTGGCGGCTTCCTCCAGTTTCACCATTTCCTTTTTCAGCGCCTCGCCCTTCGCACCGGCACGGAGCGCGCCGTTCAAATCCGCCAGCGCGCGCTGGACGTTCTCAATGGCGGGCGGCGTGAGGAGGTCGCGTTGCGCGCAGAGGATGCGGTGGACATGCTTCCGCATTGCGACGGCGCTCCGCACTTCGGAGGAAATGAACCAGCGTAAAATCATAAGTTATTAAAGGGCTTGGACACGAATTTCACGAATTTACACAAATTATTTTCGGCCATTGTTGTTCATGACTTCAGCACCGCGATGAACGCCTCCTGTGGGATGTCCACGTTGCCGATGGATTTCATGCGCTTCTTGCCTTCTTTCTGCTTCTCCAGCAGCTTGCGTTTGCGCGAGACGTCGCCGCCATAACATTTCGCCGTCACGTCCTTGCGGAAGGCGCTGATGACCTCCGACGCGACGATCTTGCCGCCGATGGCCGCCTGGATTTTCACCTGGAACTGCTGGCGCGGGATGACTTCTTTCAATTTCTCGGCCAGCGTGCGTCCCCTGCCCTCCGCCTTGGTGCGGTGCACGATGCACGAGAACGCATCCATCGGCTCGGTGTTCACCAGCATGTCCAGTTTGACCATGTCGGATTCCATCGAACCGTCGAATTCATAATCCATCGAACCGAAGCCGCGTGTGATGCTTTTGATGCGGTCATGAAAATCAATCAGAATTTCATTGAGCGGCAGCCGGCTCGTGAGCATCACGCGCCGGGCATCGAGCGTTTCCGTGTGGTCCACCGCACCGCGCTTTTCCGAGATCAAAGCCATGAGGTCGCCGATGTTTTCATTCGGACAGATCACAAACGCCTTCACCATCGGCTCTTCAATCTTGGCGATGTGGCTGGGATCGGGCATGAACACTGGGTTGTCCACCTGCTTCAACGTGCCGTCGTTCATGGTCACTTTGTAGATGACGCTCGGATACGTCGCGATGATGTCCATGCCGTATTCGCGGCGCAGCCGTTCCTGCACGATCTCCAAATGCAGCAAACCAAGGAAGCCGCAGCGGAAACCGAAGCCGAGCGCCACGGAGCTTTCCGACGAATAGACGAAGGCCGAATCGTTCAATTGCAGCTTGCCCATGCTCACCTTGAGCGCCTCGTAGTCGGCCGTGTTGATCGGATAAATGCCGCTGAACACCATCGGATGAATTTCCTGAAAGCCCGGCAGCACGCCCGAAGGATTGCGCGAATCGGTCACCGTGTCGCCCATCTTCACTTCTTTCGGCGACTTTATGTTCGCGGTGAAATAGCCCGTCTCGCCCACCTCGAGCTTCTCGCGCGTGTATGGTTTGGGATTGAAACTGCCGACCTCCTTCACCTCGACGGTCTTTCCGGAGTGCAGCAGCTTCACCATCTGGCCGGCCTTCAATTCGCCGTTGAAAACGCGGACGTGCGTGACGACGCCCTTGTAAGTGTCGAAATAAGAATCAAACCCGAGCGCCTGCAAAGACACCGCGCCGGTCGGCTTCGGCGGCGGGATGCGTTCCACCACGGCTTCGAGAATGTCCTCGATGCCGATGCCCTGCTTGGCACTGGCGAGCACGGCGGTCTCGGCGGGAATCGCCAGAATATCTTCAAGCTGCTGTTTGGCCTGGGCGATGTCCGCGTGCGGCAGGTCAATCTTGTTGATCACCGGGATGATCATGAGATTTTGCTTCATCGCCAGGTGCACGTTGGCAACGGTCTGCGCCTCGACACCCTGCGCGGCGTCAATGATGAGCAGCGCGCCTTCGCACGCGCTCAAGCTGCGGGACACCTCGTAGGAAAAATCCACGTGCCCGGGCGTATCAATCAGGTTCAGCTCGTAGGTCTCGCCGTTTTTGGCGGTGTACAGCATTGTAACCGGATGCGCCTTGATCGTAATGCCGCGCTCGCGTTCCAAATCCATCGCGTCGAGCAATTGATCCGACATGTCACGCGTGGCAATCGTGCCAGTGCGGTGCAGAAGACGGTCTGAAAGCGTCGTCTTCCCATGGTCAATGTGGGCGATGATGCTGAAATTTCTTATGTGTGCGGCGTCCATTATTCTCTGATTCAGAGCGCAACAGGATAGCGTCAAACCCAATGAAGAAAAGACAATTTGCCAAACCCAAAATAACAACCATGACAAATCCTCAACGGGGATTCATGCATGGCGATGTTAAATCTTTGAATGGCCGCAAAAATCAACGCAGCCGGGACGAATGATTCGCTCCGGCTGCGTTTTCTCCGGCAGAAAGCCTTATCGCGCCTGGTAATATTTTTTTGTGTATTCTTTCACCATGCGGTCGGTGGTGAACTGCGGCACTAGCGTGACCATCGAGCGGCGCATCCGCTGGATCCACTTGCGCGGGATGCCCTGCGCGTCGCGTTCAAAAAACATCGGCACGACCTGTTCGGTCAGGGTCTGGTAAAGGTTCGCGCTGTCCACGCGGTCCTGCTCGGCGATGTTGTCGGGATGCGAATCCTTGCCGATGGCGAAGCCGTTGGTGCCATCGTAGCCTTCACGCCACCAGCCGTCCATGATGCTGAAACCCATGCAGCCGTGACAACTTGCCTTCATGCCGCTGGTGCCGGAGGCTTCGAGCGGACGGCGCGGATTGTTCAACCAGATGTCGCAGCCGGAAACCATCTGGCGCGAGACGTGAATGTCGTAATTCTCGATGAAGACCAGATTGCCGGCCAATTCGCTGTGCTTGCTCAAATGAATGATCTGCTGAATGAAGCGTTTCCCCTCGTCGTCGCGCGGATGCGCCTTGCCGGCGAAGATGAACTGGATGGGCCGCTGCTTGTCGTGCGCAAGCTTCACGATGTTCTCAAATTGCTGGAAGATCAGCGGTGCGCGTTTGTAGGTGGCAAAGCGGCGGGCGAATCCGATGGTCAGCGCGTCGGGATTCAAGAAATGATCGAACCGAATGAAATCGCCCTGCGTGGCGCGCTGATTCTGCAACAGCAGCCGGCGGCGGGCGAATTCAATCAGCTCGCGGCGCAGCCGGTAGCGCAACGCCCAGAGTTCCTCGTCGGAAACAAATTCCGGGTCGGTCATCTTTTCCCAGAATTCGGTCTGGTTGACCGCCGTCGCCCAGTCCGAGCCAAATTTTTCGTGGCAGATCGAGGTCGCATTGTCATTGCCGTTGGTGAGTTTTTTCCGCCAGAACTGCCGCACGGTGCCTTTCATCCAGCCGAGCAGATGAATGCCATTGGTGATGTAGCCGATGGGGACTTTCTCGACCGGCGTATCGGGATACAGGCTTTGCCACATCTCGCGGCTGACTTCGCCGTGCAGTTCGCTCACGGCGTTGGCGGCGCGGGAAACCTTCAGAGCCAGCACCGTCATGCAGAAAGGTTCGTTCACATCCGCCGGATTTACCCGGCCCAAACCCATGATGTCCGCCCGCGGCACGTTCAGCGTCGCATAATAACCCTGCATGGCATAATCCATCAGTGCCGTCGTGAAACGGTCATGGCCGGCTTCAACCGGCGTGTGCGTGGTGAAATGACACTGCGCCCGCGTGGCGATGATGGCTTCGGCGATCCCCTTCCCGGCGGCCATCTTTTCCCGGATCAATTCCAGCGTGAGAAACGCCGCGTGACCCTCGTTCATGTGGAAAGTGGACGGCTGCACGCCCAGTTTGCGGAGCAGGCGCGTGCCGCCGATGCCAAGCAGGATTTCCTGCATGATGCGCGTCGTGCTGTCGCCGCCGTAAACCCGCAGCGTCAGGTCGCGGAAATGGGTTTCGTTTTCCGGGCGGTTCGTGTCCAACAGATAAACCGGCACGCGCCCGACGTTCACCCGCCACGCTTGAAAAAAAACGCGGCTCATGCCGATTTCGACATCGCACAACACGCGCCCGCCACTGGCATCCAGCACCGGTTCCACCGGCACATTCTGGGGGTCCACGGGATTGTAAAATTCCGTCTGCCAGTTGTTCGAGTCAATCGCCTGCTGAAAATAGCCTTCGCGGTAGAACAAACTGATGCCGACAAAGCCGAGCCCAAGATCACTTGCCGATTTCGCATGATCCCCCGCCAGAATGCCGAGGCCGCCCGCCGAAATCGGCAGCGACTCGTGAAAACCGAACTCGGCGGAAAAATAAGCGACCGGATTTTTGTGCAGCTCCGGGGCGTGCTGATGGCACCAGGTGTTTTGATCGGCGAGATAGGCCTCGAAATCATGCAGCACCGAGCGGACGCGTTCGGCGAAATCCGACTCCTGTAGCCGCATGCGTAGTTCGTAATCCGATACCTCGCGCAAAACGGCGACGGCGTTGTGAAAAAGATTCTGCCAGGCGCGCGGCGAGAGTTCCTGGAAAACATCCTGCGCCTCCTGATCCCAGCACCACCAGAGGTTATGCGCCAGCTTGTTCAAGCCCGCAACCAGTTCGTTCAATTCCGCAGCCGACAACGGTTTTCTCGTCATAAGAATTTGCGTGATTTGGTTTCCTTGCTACCACGGTCTGCAACCGACGTTGCGCGACACTAACGCAACCCAAAAAAAACGGCAAATAAAATTTCAACGAACGAAGGAAAAAAAGGAACGGGACGATTCACCTTAAATTGGGAGGAAGAAAAAAAGCGCGCCCATCACCAATCCGTCTCGCGATAGTCTTTCAAAAATTTACCCCAGATATGTTCGCCGGTGTTGAAGCCGGCGATGATCGGGTCCACGATGCGTGCCGCGCCGTCCACGATATCCAGCGGCGGATGAAAACGGTGCTCCGCCACCTTGCGCGCGGCGATTTGCACCGGGTCCTCATCCGTCACCCAGCCGGTGTCCACGGCGTTCATGTGGATGCCGTCGGAGTGGTAATCGGCAGCGGCGGTGCGCGTCATCATGTTGAGCGCGGCCTTGGCCATGTTCGTGTGCGGATGCCGCGTGGTCTTGAACTTCCGGTAAAATTGTCCCTCCACCGCCGAGACGTTGACGATGTGCTTGTCGCGCTCCGGCGTGCGGAGCATCAGCGGCTTGAGCCGCGCGTTGAGAATGAACGGCGCGATGGCGTTGACGAGCTGCACTTCGAGCAGTTCCACGGCGGGAACCTCGTGCATGAGCAACCGCCAGGAATTCCGTTCGCGCAAATCCACCTGCTGCAAATCCTGGTCCAGCCGGCCTTCGGGGAATAGCCCCTTCTGCGTTTCGAGTTCTTCGGGTAACAGCGGCACTTGAGACAATGCCGCTGCGTGCGTGAGTCCGGCCATTAGTGGGACAGGCATCTCGCCTGTTGAATTGATTTTCTTTTCCGACGAACTGGACACGCTGGAAGCCTGTCCCACTACCGAACCGCCTTCCGGCAAAATGTGATAACCGCGCAGACCTTCGTAAGCGCCAAGCAACTTGGCCGCTTCCGGGGGCAAGTCGTGCAACGGCCCATTTTCACGCTCCATCATGTGCTCGTAAAAATCCGGCGGACGCCGCACGGTCTGGCAGGCGTTGTTGATGATGAAATCCAATCGGCTCCGCGTGTTCAGCAGATGTTTGCAAAACGCCTCCACGCTAGGCGTGTGGCGCAGATCCAATCCGAAGATCTCCAGCCGGCCGCCCCAATCTTTGAAATCAGGTTCGGCTGCGTAACGCAGCGCCGAGTCGCGCGGGAAGCGGGTGCAGACGATGAGTTGCACCCCGGCGCGGAGCAATTTGATGCCGGCCTGATAACCGATCTTCACGCGTCCGCCGGTGAGCAATGCCACGCGCCCGCGCAGGTCGGCGGACTCGGTGCGCTTGAAAAAATTCAGCTCGGCGCACTTCGGGCAAAGCTGGTCGTAAAAGTGATGCAATTGCGAGAAATCCTCTTTGCAGATGTAGCAGTTCTGCGGCTCGACGACTTCGCGGAACTCCGGCTCGTTCTGAATTTCAATCTGTTGAAAATCGGCCGGCGGGAAGATGTTGGGCGTGGTGAATACCGTTTGCCGACGCAGCTTACGGATGCCAGTCTGGTTCAGCACGTTCTCAGCACGCTGCGATTTGTCGGCCTTGCGCTGCCGCTTCGTCGCCTTCACCAGCTGCCGCCGCGCCCGCGCGTCAGGACGGGAAATCTGGCCGGCAGCCGAGAGCAAGCGCGTGCGCTCGGCCTCGGAAACGCCGGACAGCAGTTCGCGGTTGCTGGCGATGGACTCCAGTAATTCGACGGCGGCCTGCAGGCGTTCGGCCAGCCCGGATTCGGTTGATTTATTTTTCATCTTTGCGTCGGCAGCCCGCAGTTTGGTTTCGGCGAAGCGTCGGCGTCAATGTGTTTCGGAAAGGGAAAAGTCCTTATTGCAAAACCAGAATCTGTCCTTATTTGTCGGGGGAAATTGGGTTGCGCCACCGGCAATTTTGGCGGATGCTTGATGCATGACCTCGCATATCGGCTGGCGGGCATTGTTTTGGTTTTTGATTATGGGAGTGTGGACAACGGCACGCGGTGAGCTGGTGCTCGCCAATTTCAGTGCGGCCAATCCCATCAAGATCATGGCCATCGGTGATTCAATCACCGACGACTGCATCGCCAACGGCGCGTGGCGGCAATATCTGCAACCGTTGCTGGACACCAACGGTTATCCCTTCATTTTTGTGGGTCGTCAACAGTCGGTGACCAACGGCGGATTCACCAAACCGAACCATGAAGGATATTGCGGAGCCGTGGTTGCCCCGCCCGGCGTTCTGACCAGTCCGGTCCATAGTTATGCCGGCACCGATGTATATCTCCAGAAAATCGTTCCTGACGCCCTGACCAATGCGACGCCCGATCTGGTGCTGGTGCTCATCGGGGCCAACGACATTGGTCGTGGCCGCGATCCCTTTCAGGTGGCAACGAATGACATGCCGAACCTGCTGAACATTATTTTTTCAAACGCCCCCAATGCCAACGTGATTCTCGCCAAGATCACTTCACTTCAGGGCGCGAGCCTGACCGGCCTTAACTATGCCGCCTACTATACCAATGTTTCGATTTACAACGCTGCCCTGCAATCAATGGTCAACCAGCGGCGCAACCTGGGACAAAACGTGTCGCTGGCCGACATGTTTTCCGTCGTGAATATCAATACCATGTTCAATAGCGATCATGTGCATCCGAATGCGACGGGCTTGCAGGCCATCGCACAGGAATGGTTCAGCCGCATCCAGGCCATCACCCTCACCACCAATCAGGTAACCTCCACACTGATTCATGGCGGGGCGGTTTGGAAGTATTCAGACACGGGCCAGGATTTGGGGACGAACTGGTCACAGCCCGGTTATGACGATAGCGGCTGGTCCAGCGGGGCGGCGAGACTGGGCTACGGCGATCCAGCGGTGTTCACCACGGTCAGTTATGGCCCGGATCCGAATAACCGATATATCACCACTTATTTTCGCGATTCGTTTGTCGCGCCGGGCAATGTGGCCTTCACGAATCTCAATTTCCGCCTGGCGCGGGTGGATGGCGCGGTGGTGTGGCTCAATGGTCATGAGGCATTCCGCACCAACATGCCGGCCGGACCGATCGCCTACACAAACAGGGCCAACCGGTCAACGGTGCAAGAATCGGCTTACATCTTCTTCCCAACGAACCTGGCGGTATCAAATTTGCCAGTGGGAACGAACCTGGTTGCCGTGGAACTTCATATCTTGGTACCCAACAGAATATCGAATGGCTTTGACCTGGAGCTGCTGGGCATGGGCAATTTCCTTCGGCTTCCGTCGCTCACGATTGGAATTTCGGGCCGCAATGTCCTTTTGAGCTGGCCGGCGACCAATGGCGGCGGATTTAACCTTTACTCGACCACCAATCTGGCGGTGGGAAGCTGGACGGCGACGGCGGCGGAGGCACAGACGAACGGCGGGCAGATCGTCGTGACACAAGCGCCGGCCGCAGACGCAGAATTTTTTCGTCTACAGCAGCCCTGAACACGCTTCTGGCCTTTTGTTTCAGACTAATTGCGCTGGCAGCTTGGCTCCAATTGAGGCCGGCTCCAGAGGACCGAATGCTGGTTTTAAGCTGTCCTTGCGTTGGTTTCTGCGGCTCATAAGCCGGTTCCGGATATTTCAAGCTTGCGTTTTGTCGTTTCGGCCTGAAAATTGCCTTTCTTTATGCAAGCACAAGAAGCACCGGCGACAACGACCGATTTTCTCTTCAGACTTTTGCCATGGTTTGAAGCCAATCTGAAACGCCTCGCTTTTGGCGCGGCTTTTGCAGCCATCGCCGTCTTTATTTTTTTCTTTTATTCCTACCGTCAAGGCCAGCAGGAAATCGCCGCCGGCCAGGCGTTGACGCAGGCGGTCTTGTTCAGCGACGGCGGCCAGCGCGCCGAAGCCTGTCTGAAAATCGCCGCCGACTATCCCGGCACCCCCGCCGGCCAGCGCGCCCGGTTGGAGGGCGCGAACGCGTTGTTCACGGCGGGCAGGTATGCCGACGCGCAAAGTGAGTTTCAAAAATACCTCGATGCCAATCCTGATGATTTTTTCACCCCGCAGGCCGCCCTCGGCTTGGCGGCGAGCCTGGATGCGCTGGGCAAAACGGATCTGGCCATCAGCGCCTACCAAAAGGCGGCCGGTGAGACCGCCAACGCAAACGTGGTCGCCAGCGCCAAGTTTTCCCTCGCGCGGCTTGACGAGGCACAGGGCAGACTCGCCGAGGCGGCGAAACTTTACACCGAAGTCGCCCGCGCTTCCTCAAACACCTCACTGGGTTCTGAAGCGGGTTTGCGGGCGGTGGAATTGAGGGCGAAATTGCCCGCCGTTCCGGCCGCGCCAGCCCCGGCCGCCAACGTGCCGTTCGATTTGAGCCACTGAAGATGAAACTGACCATCATCGGCACCGGCTATGTCGGCCTGGTCAGCGGAACCTGTTTTGCGGAGGTCGGCCATCAAGTCATTTGCGTGGACAGCGATGTGTCCAAGGTGAAAACACTCCAGGCGGGCGGCATCCCGATTTACGAACCCGGCCTGGAGGAACTGGTGAAAAAAAACGTTGCTGCCGGGCGGCTCCAGTTCACCAACAGCACGGCGGAAGGTGTTCAAAAATCCGATGTGATTTTCATCGCGGTGCCGACGCCGCCACAGCCGGACGGCTCGGTGGATTTGAGCTACATCGAGCATGTGGCGCGCGACATCGCCGCCGCCATGACGAGCTACAAGATCGTCGTGGACAAGAGCACCGTGCCCGTCAAGACCGGCGAGAAGGTCACGGAGACCATCAAGCGTTACTGCCCGGCCAAGGTGGAATTTGACGTGGTAAGCAACCCCGAATTTCTGCGCGAGGGTTTTGCCGTGGGCGACCTGATGAAACCCGACCGCGTGGTGATCGGTGTCGGTTCGCAGCGACCCGTCCCGGCAATGAAGGAGATTTACATGCCGTTCAACGCGCCCGTCATCGTCACCGACATCAACTCCGCCGAACTCATCAAGCATGCCGCAAACTCCTTCCTCGCGCTGAAAATTTCCTACATCAACGCCATCGCCACCATCTGTGAAGCCGCCGGTGCGAACGTGCAGGAAGT